>ERZ870047.4-NODE-4-length-77551-cov-5.518651_pt1 | contig 77551 bp, 71 predicted proteins | sample MGYA00521268_ERZ870047 | MGnify/ENA primary metagenome ERZ870047 (study PRJEB32232, sample SAMN07284960) | human gut metagenome | biome: human-associated habitat; material: feces | host: Homo sapiens | place: Tanzania | collected 2014-01-26 ... | reverse complement strand
GGGACATGGAATTGGAACACATTTACGCGGAGGCAGAAAAGCGGCTGAAATGAGGAAGGGGGCGTTCCTGTGACGAAGAATATGTACACCGCTGCCGGGGACGGCCCCTGCAATGAAGAACTGGCTTTGCAAATACAAGCCGGAGACAAGAATGCTGCGGAGCGGCTCCTCTCACAGAACGAGGGCTACCTCACCAAGCTGGCGCGGGCGTACACGCCGTGGTGTGAGCTGGAGGACTTGAAGCAGGAGGTGGCGCTGGCGCTGCTGGACGCGGCGCGGCGGTATGACCCATCCATGGGGACCAAGCTGCTGACCTATGCGACCCCCGCCATTGAGACGGCCATGCGGGACTGCGCCGCCCAAGGTTCTTTTTCTCTGTCGCTCCCGCTGGACCGTTACCACCAGCTGCGCCAGGTGGCATTTCTCTATGCCACCCATGAGGGGGACATAGAAACAGATCTTCTGCCGGCCATTCAAGAGAAGCTGACGGTCTCCGCCAAAGTCGCCAGGCGTCTGCTGGAAGAATACCGTACCGTGTTTCAGGTTGAGTGTTTGGGCGAGGGCGTCTTTGACCTGGGGCATGGCGGCGATCCGGCCAGGGCCTACGACCGTTCCATGCGGCGGACGCTGCTCCTGCAGCGCATGGGGGAGGTGCTGAGCCCCAGAGAACTAAATCTGGTGCGCTGTTATCTGGGGATCGGTCAGCCCAACGAGCAGGGCATGACCTTTCAGGAACTGGCTATCCGGCTCAACTACAACGACCCCAGTGGCGCGGAGAAAACGTATAAGAGCGCCATCCGGAAACTGAAAAAACAGTTGAACGATGGTGCTTACGGCCAGTGGCTCTCCATCCAGAAAGCCATTCACAAGGCCAGAGCGGAAGCAGAGACTGATTCTGGTTACTATGTGCCGCCGCAGACCACCTGGATGGACGAAAAAGAATTGGCAGAGCGGTTTCTCTGTGAAGTTGTTTCGCTGATCCATGTCCATGAGATTTTCAGCGACGCATTGGAGCAGGAAACAGAATAAGCAGTGCGACACCAGGCTTTGACCCGATGCCGCACTGCTTTTCATTTATCCCATGATCCCGATTTTATTGCCGTTCTCGTACATATCCTCGGCGTATTCCGCATGGTTGGGTCCTTGGCTTTCTATCCAGCCGAAGCCTGGCACATAGACCAAGTTGTCCGGATTGCTGTCAGGTGCCGGGGTAGGCTCCGGTTCTTGCTGTGGTGTGGCATCCTGTTCAGAGGGAGCCTGTACTTCGCTCTCTGGGGGCGCTTGAGCAGGCGATGGCTCCGGGACAATGTCAGTTTCCTCGACCAGTTCCTGCAGTGTTGCTTCCGCCTTTTCTTCCTCTGGCGGTATGACTTCTTCCATCTCCGCTATCTCCGGAACTTCGGGCTGTGTGGCGATTACAGCAGCTGGCGTGGGCAGCGCGGGTGTTGCCTCGGCTGGCTGCTTCTGCGGCCAAACAGCGGCACACAGTGCCAGACAGGCGGCAAACGCTGCAGTAGGGATGATTTGTTTCTTCATATTGCTGCCTCCTTTTCGGACATGGAAAGAGCGCACGATCTCTTCGCCGTACAGCGAGAGACTGAGCGCTCTTTTTCAAATTGATTCAGTTCCATGGAGAGCTGCCACGCCAGCTCAAATCCAGAGATAAAGCTGTCGATGGAGCGTTCTTCTGCCATCAGACTCTGGGCATCCATGATTCGCAGTACCAGCCGCCGCTCCGGCTTTTCCAGTACTTTGATCAGTGCCTGGTGGCATTCCTCGATTTCCCGCTTCTGTGCCGGGAGTTCCGGTGGGGTATAGAAGCAGTCGTACAGGTCTTTAAGTAGTTTATAGTTCATATTTTCTCTCCGATTTACAGAATCAAATTTCTCCGTCTTGTATTTGCGGTAATTCTTTTGCTGTGGCTATTCCTTCTTTATATCCAGCAACTTTATACTCCATTGCCATGGAGGAAATAGCCGCCGAGGCAAGTTCAAACCAATCCTCAAACAAATCTTTCTGTTCAGGAGTAAAGGTGCGTAACAGCTGTTCCAACTTCTTTCTATATTCATAGTTAACAGAAAAATCCAACATATAGATACCTCCTCTTATCGGCACGAACATTATCACACATTTGATTTGAAAGCTATTCATCAACACCAACAAAAATTTATTGTATTATATGTTTTAGTGATGCCCTGCTCAATTTTTCCTTGTTTTATTGCTGCAAATGCAATATAATGATATCAGTTATGGTGGTGATTCTGTGGCAGATAACATGACCAAGGAAGAACGCGGAAAACAAATGGCCTTGGTTAAGAATAAGAATACGAAACCAGAAGTTGAACTCAAGCATTTGTTTTGGAATCTTGGCTATCATTATCGGTATGCTAACTGGAATAAACTTCCTGGAAAACCCGATTTGGTTTTTGTGAAAAGGAAAAAGGCCGTTTTCCTGCACGGATGCTTTTGGCATAGACATCCAGGGTGTCCAAACACAAGGTTGCCAAAAAGTAATATTGAATTCTGGGAGAATAAGCTTTCAAAAAATGTTCTTCATGATGAGTTGGTGTATGCTGAACTACAGAAACTCGGATGGAGTTATTTGATTATATGGGAGTGCGAGATGAAGAAATCAAACCGCGCTTTGCTTGAAAACCGAATTCACTTATTCATGGACGGAGAAACAGTATGATAGTAAATTCGATTGAATTATTTACTGGCGCTGGCGGATTGGCAATGGGAATGCAAATGGCTGGTTGTCATCATCGCGCATTAATTGAATGGGACAAAGACTCCTGCGACACACTTCGTGGGAATATTGTCAATGGATATGCACCTGCTAAAGATTGGAATGTAATTCAATCCGATGTACGATTGATTGATTATTCCTCCTTTGATTCTTCCATTCAATTAATCGCGGGTGGACCACCTTGTCAGCCTTTTTCACTTGGTGGAAAGCACCGAGCGTACAATGATTGCAGAGATATGTTCCCCGAAGCCGTTCGCGCGGTTAGAGAACTAAAGCCAAAGGCTTTTGTCTTTGAAAATGTAAAAGGACTATTGAGAAAATCTTTTTCAACCTATTTCAACTACATTCTTCTTCAATTAACATATCCCGATATTGTACGAAAAGATAACGAAACATGGGTTGAACATCTGGGGTATCTTGAGAAGTTGCATACCAGCGGGCACTATAGCGGAACAAAATACAATGTCGTTCCGCGTCTGCTAAACGCAGCTGATTACGGCGTACCTCAAGTCCGGCACAGAGTGGTTATCGTTGGTTTTAGAGAGGATTTGGGCGTTGAGTGGTCTTTCCCTGATGGTAAGCATTCGAGAGAAGCACTTCTTTACTCTAAGTTTGTTACAGGCGAATACTGGGATATCCATAAAATTGCAACAAAACATCGCCCAACACCTACTCAAGCTGATTTGAAAAAAGCAGAGCAATTTGCTTCTAAATACGCAGGATATAAAGACAGACCGAAACCTTGGAAAACCGTTCGAGACGCGATTTTTGATTTACCTGATCTCCGGAGCAATGCGGCTATTAGTATTCCAAACCATGAGTTTAGGCCGGGGGCGCGGTCCTATACTGGTCATACTGGCAGCATATTGGACGAGCCTTCTAAAACCATAAAAGCTGGCGCACATGGAGTACCCGGCGGGGAGAATACTGTTGTATTAGATGATGGTTCAGTTCGTTATTACACGGTGAGAGAAAGTGCTCGTATCCAAACTTTCCCAGATGACTATCTTTTCTTCGGCTCTTGGACCGAAAGTATGCGACAAATTGGAAACGCAGTTCCAGTTAAGCTTGCGCATATGATTGGTGAATCCGTTGTTAGAGAATTAAAAAGGAGTTAAAGCTGATGGCGAACGATGATATTCCTTCCCCTATTCCATTTAACCCATTGGACAAACGCCATTTGGGTGAAAGCGTTGCTGCGGCAATGCTCAAAACCGATATTCACAACTTGCCCCCGGAAAAATTCAAAGGCGCTGGGATTTATGCAATCTACTATATTGGAGATTTTGAAGCATACAGCGAGTTGAGCGCGACAAATCGCGACGGCCAGTTTGCTCGTCCGATTTACGTGGGAAAGGCCGTTCCCGCTGGTGCGCGAAAGGGTGGATTTGGCCTTGGCGCGGACCCTGGCACCGCGCTTTTCAAGCGGCTCAGCGAGCATTATGAATCCGTAAAAACGGCAGAGAATTTAAACGAGGCAGACTTCTTTTGCCGATATCTTGTTGTCGATGATATTTGGATTCCACTCGCGGAATCTCTTTTGATTGAAAAATTCCAACCTGTATGGAACCGCGTCCTTGATGGATTTGGAAATCATGATCCCGGAAGTGGTCGATATGCACAGCAGAAATCCCCTTGGGACGAATTGCATCCCGGACGTGAGTGGGCGGGTCGGCTTCGTCCCTGTGCAACTTCGCAAGAAGTACTTGTCGAGCGAGTAAAAGGCTTTTTGTCTTCGGGAAACTAATTTTATTTAGTCGAGGAATATTCTCTGGATGATTGGGGGGTATTATGAAATCTTTTGACCTTGATTATGATACCTACAAGAATCCTGTTGAAGGAAAAACCTACATTAGTCCACCTATTCAAAACGAGTACGGTGAAAAAACCACAATTCGCATTGTTACACGAGGCATAGATCAGTCTGAAACTTATGAAGTTGCCAAGGAAAAAGGTGAAATTCTTCTTCGGACAACCACTGGCGGCAAGAACATTATTACTGCAAAAGTATTTGAAAAAAGCAATCGGATTTATGTGCTAAACATCCAACAATATACTGCTGCGACTGGCAATCCCCACAAACTTGGATTTGCATTTATCGGAGATGAAATAACCAAGCTTTTTAATTTTATTCGCGATGTTCAAACCATGCGCTTTGGAAGTGAGCGTTATCAGCGGCTCAGTGACGAAGACATTAAGCACATAGAATTGACAGATGCTCAGGCCAATAGTTTTTTTGAAAAGAATCCAGAATTGTTCACAAGCATCGTCCAATCTCAAGTGACCAAGCAAGACATCATAGCATTTGGTTATCGAAAAAAGCAACTCGAGTGTTTCGAAAAAATGCTTAATGACCCAAATTATTTTGAATGGGTTGAGAAAGAAAAAAAGCTAAAAAAAGAAGCTGTATGGCAACGCTTTTTTGAAGCAAATCCCTGGATTTTCGGTTATGGTCTTGGGTATATTTTCTTATCTGGCTTGGATGATAAAAAACTTGAACAAGTTGTCCAAGGGTACAGCCTAAATAGTCACGGCAAGCGCATTGATGCAGTGATGAAAACGAAAGGCATTATCTCCAATTTATGTTTTGTTGAAATCAAGACTCACATGACTAAACTTTTGGAAGATACACCGTATCGCCCAGGGTGCTATGCGCCGACAAAAGAACTGGCTGGAGCAATAGCTCAGGTACAAGGCTCTACAGCAGACGCTGTAAAAAGCCTGGCGGAGAAAATCGCAATTTCAGATAGCTTAGGGAATCCTACAGGCGAAACGCTTTATAATTACCAGGCCAAGTCATTTCTGGTTATAGGAAATCTTAACGAATTTATTGGAGATCATGGGGTTAATGAAGACAAGCTGCGCTCCTTCGAGTTACTGCGAAAAAACACCATGTCACCTGAGATTATTACATTTGATGAGCTGTTTGAGAGAGCAAAATTTATAGTAAGTTTCAACGAAACCGTCGAACATTGATGTCATGCAAATGCCCTGAGGATTCAGTAAACTTCACTTATGCTGTTTCGTATCGAATACGCAATTCTAAACCCTTCACTAAGGTGACATACCCCTTAGGTTCCATTGCCATAAGGCGTGCGGGTTCGAGTCCCGCCGCCCGCACCAGAAATACCCGAAACGGAGGTATCCCCCATGAAACGTATCGCATCCATTCAGGATATCTCCTGTTTGGGGCGCTGCTCCCTGACCGTGGCGCTGCCGGTGATCTCCGCGCTGGGCGTGGAGTGTGCTATCGTACCCACTGCCGTCCTCAGCGCCCACACCGCCTTCCCCGGCTTCGTCAGCCGCGACCTGTCCGACCAGCTGACGGCTATCGCCGCCCACTGGCGCTCCCAGCACGTCCACTTTGACGCGCTGTACACCGGCTATATCGCCTCTGCTGAACAGGTGCGGCAGGTGCTGGATTTCTTCGACGCCGTAAGATCCCCTGACACCATGATCTTCGTGGATCCCGCCATGGCCGATCACGGAAAGCTCTACACCGGCTTCGAGCCGGACTTCCCCTCCGTCATGGCGCAGGTGGTGGCGCAGGCCGATGTGGCCATTCCCAACCTGACGGAGGCGTGTCTCCTCACCGGTACGCCCTACCGGGAGGAGATGGACGAGCCCTTCGTCCGGGAGCTGCTGCGGGGTGTGGCGGCGCTGGGCGCAAAGCGTGTGGTGCTCACCGGCGTGTCCTTCACGCCGGACAAGCTGGGCGCCATGGGCTACGACAGCTGCACCGACACATATTTCACCTGCCTTGACCGGCGGCAGCGCGGCTCCTTCCACGGCACCGGCGACATCTTCGCCGCCACAGTGGTGGGCGGCATGATGCGGGGTCTTTCGCTGGAGGAGGCCGCCTCGCTGGCGGTGCGCTTCACGCTGGCCTGCATCGACGTTACCGCCCGCGACCCCCAGGCGGACTGGTACGGTGTGGAGTTTGAAAAGGCGCTGCCCCTGCTGTGCGACACAGCGCGGACATTCCCGGAAAACTGACATCATGAAAGGAGGCACCCGCGCCGTTGGCGCGGGTGCCTCCTTTTGTTTTTGTATCATTTTCTGCGGGGATAGGGCTTCTTCTCATCGGTCAGCCCCGCCAGATAGTCCATGCTGGTATCCAGCGCCAAGGCCACGCGGCGGCACTGCTCAAAGCTGAGATACCGCTCGCCCCGCTCGATTTTGGAATAGGCGCTTTGGTCGATGCCGGTCAGCATCTGCATTTTGATCTGGGTATATCCCCGCTCTTTCCGGAGTTCCCGCAATCTGCTCATAACAATCACCGCATTTATTATGGCAAATTGTCCTATTGCAATTAGGGTAATATTGTCCTATAATTTTTGCGAGGGGGTGATGGTATGACAGATGCTGAGCTTTACCGTGAAATGTACCTGACAATGGCTCGTGCCGCTGAACGAGCCATCCGCCTGTTGGTGGAGGCGCAGTAGGCGTGCGAGGCGCTCTATATGGAGTGTGCAGATCACCAAACATCGCATGACTAACCGAAAGGAGGCACCCGCGCCATTGGCGCGGGTGCCTCCTCTTATCCTTTATTTCGTTTCGCCGTCCTGCGGCTCATCCTGTGCAGAGGGCTTCTCCTCTGCGGAGGGGCTCTCCGGCTGCTTTTCCTCCGACTGGTCGAAGTCCGGCATAGGGATCGGCTCGGACACGATGTTGATGTGCTTGGCGGGGGCCTCGATGGTCTCCGGCACACTGGGACGGAACAGCTTCTGCTCCCCATCGCGGGATGCGCCGTAGTTGTCCACCGTCTCCGGGTCGCGGCCCTCGACGATGGCCATCATCTCCTGTCCGGTGATGGTCTCCTTCTGCAGCAGGTACGCGGCGATCTTGTCCAGCAGCTCCCGGTTGTCCCGCAGGATCTGCTTGGCCTCCTCGTGGCACTGGCGGATGATCTTGATGGTCTCCCGATCCGCCGCGGCGTAGGTCTCCTGCGCGCAGGTCATGGAGTAGCTGCCGTCCAGATACTGGCTCTGGATGGTACCCAGCGCCATCATATCGAACTCGTCGCACATACCGAAGCGCGCCACCAGATTCCGCGCCATCTCCGTAGCACGCTCGATGTCGTTGGCGGCGCCGGAGGTCATGGTATCGCACACGATCTCCTCGCTGGAGCGGCCGGCCAGCAGCGTGCGGATCTCCGCCAGAATGTCCTCCTTGGACATGAGGAATTTCTCCTCCTCCGGCAGATGCAGCGTGTAGCCCAGCGCGCCCTGCGTATGGGGTACAATGGTGATCTTGCTCACCGGCTGGGCGTTCTTCTGCTTGGCCGCCACCAGCGCATGACCCACCTCGTGGTAGGCGATAATGCGCTTTTCCTCCTCGGTGATGACGGTGCCCTTCTTTTCGGCGCCGGCGATGACCAGCTCGAAGGAAACCAGCAGATCCTCCTGATTTACGGCCTTGCGGCCCTTGCGGACGGCGCGCAGCGCCGCCTCGTTCACCAGATTGGCCAGATCCGCGCCGACGCAGCCGGCGGTGGCCTGGGCGATCTTGTTCAGATCCACGTCCTCGGACAGACGGATGTTGCGGGTATGCACCTGCAAGGTGGCAAGACGCCCCGCCAGATTGGGACGGTCCACGGTGATGCGCCGGTCGAAGCGGCCGGGACGCAGCAGCGCCTTGTCCAGCACCTCCGGGCGGTTGGTAGCGCCCAGCACGATAATGCCCTTGCCGGGGTCGAAGCCGTCCAGCTCCGCCAGCAGCTGGTTCAGCGTCTGCTCACGCTCGTCGTTGCCGCCGCCGAATTTGCCGCCGTCACGGGATTTACCGATGGTGTCGATCTCGTCGATGAAGATGATGCACGGGGCTACCTTGGCGGCCTCCTTGAACAGGTCGCGGACACGGCTGGCGCCCACGCCCACGAACATCTCCACGAAGTCAGAGCCGGAGATGGAGAAGAACGGCACACCCGCCTCGCCTGCCACGGCCTTGGCCAGCAGGGTCTTGCCGGTACCGGGAGAGCCCACCAGCAGCGCGCCCTTGGGCAGCTTGGCGCCGATGGCGGTGTACTTTCCGGGGTTATGGAGGAAGTCGATGATCTCCTCCAGCGACTCCTTGGCCTCGTCCTGTCCGGCCACATCCTTGAAGGTGACGCCGGTGGACTTCTCCATGTAGACCTTGGCGTTGGCCTTGCCCACGCTGCCGATGCCGCCGAAGCCTCCGCCGCCGCCGTTTTTCGCCAGCATACGGAACACCAGCATGAGCAGGCCCACCATGATGATGGTCGGCAGGATGTACTGTACCATGAACACCAGCACCGGGTTCATCTGCGACTCGTAGTAGCCGGTATAGGACACCTTATGTGCCTTCAGAAGGGGCAGCAGATCGGTGTCGTTGAGGTAAGCGGTGTACAGCGTCAGCTTGGAATCCTTGGACTGGGTATAGGATTTGGGCGGCGTCTTGCTGTTCTCGTCCTTCTCCTCGGTGTAGGTGTAGCCCTCCACCGGCGTGATGTAGATGGCATCGTCCTTGAACAGCACCTCGTCCACCTTGCCGGCCTCGATGAGGGACACCATCTCGCTGTATTTGATCTCGTGGCTGGTGGCCTTATTGGTGGCGTTGCTGTTGTAGGCGGTGAAATAGTTGAATGCCACCGTCAGCACCAGCGCCCATGCCACCAGCGTCAGGATGCCCCGCAGGTTGCTGCGGCCCTTGCCGTTTTTGTTGTTTTTGTCGTGATTGGCCATGTGTATCCTCCGTAGAAACCACCGGGTGGTATACTTTTGCGTTATGGCACAGTATACCACACTCCACCCTCCGTCACAAGCGGCACGCTGTCGGATTTTCTGTAAATTTTCTATGAATGCTTCTTTCTATCGTGGAGATAGTGTGGTATACTGAACGGGATACAATGAAAAACGAGGTCATACCTATGAGAGATATGAAGGATACCGCGCGCCGCCCCCTGCCCGATGCGGAGGCTGACGGCATCATCGAGGGGCGCAACGCCGTGATCGAGGCCCTGCGCGTCGGCACCGCCATCGACAAGATCTACCTCGCCAAGGGCGAGACGGACAAGACGCTGGGACACATCGCCTCCAAGGCCCGGGACGCGGGCATCGTGGTGGTGGAGGCCGACCGCCGCAAGCTGGACGGTATGTCCCGCACCCACGCCCATCAGGGCGTTATCGCGCTGGCCGCTGTCCGGGAATACGCCACGGTGGAGAGCATTCTGGCCGCCGCCGCGGAAAAGGGCGAGCCGCCCCTGCTGGTGGTGTGCGACGAGATCTCCGACCCCCACAATCTGGGCGCCATCCTCCGCACCGCCGAGTGCGCCGGCGCCCACGGCGTCATCATCCCCAAGCGCCGCTCCGCCGGTCTGACCGCTGTGGTGGCCAAGACCTCCGCCGGTGCGGTAAGTTATATCCCCGTGGCGCGGGTGGCCAACATCCCTTCCCTGCTGAAGGAGCTGAAAAAGCAGGGTGTCTGGGTGTTCGGCACCGCCGCCGACGGCACCACCGACCTTTACGGCGCGGACCTGAAGGGCCCCGCCGCCATCGTCATCGGCTCCGAGGGCAGCGGCATGACCCGCCTCGTCTCCGAGAGCTGTGATTTTCTGGTAAGCATTCACATGAAGGGCCGCATCTCCTCCCTGAACGCCTCCGCCGCCGCAGCCATCCTGCTGTACGAGGCGGTGCGCCAGCGGGGATGACCGGTGCTTCCCGTTTGATCTTTCGATCTGAGGTACTATGAGCAGGCGCGACCAACGACCCACCTATACGCCGCCCGTCCCGGACGACGAGCTTTCCTTGGAGGCCATCCTTGCCGAATACGGCAGGGGTGGGCGTCAGCCTGCCCCGCCTTCCCCGGACACCGCGTCTGCGGCGGAGCCTGCGCCTGCTGCCCCGTCCGTTCCGGAGTCTGTACCTGACCCGAAACCCGCGCCCGCGCCTGCGACGGAACCGGAGCCGGAACCTGTCCCCGAGCCAGAACCTGCGTCTGAGCCGGAGTCTGTACCTGAACCGGAGGATACGCCCCTTTCCGACGTGCCGGATCGCGTCAGTCTGAAGGACGTGATGAACCAGACGGTGGAATCCGTGCTGGAGGAGTCGGAGGACGGCGTTCTCGATGAGCCCGTCCCGCTGGGTCAGCGGCTGGCCGCACTGCTGCACCGCTTTACGGCGCGCGGCGATGACCGGCGGCGCGGTCTTTCACAGGAGACGGAGCAGCTTTTTGACGAGCCGGAGGACGAGCCGGGGCCGGAGGAACCGGAGGAGCCGGAACCCCGCATGGACGACGCCCTGCGGGAGGAAAAGCGCCGGTGCAACCGGCTGCACCGCGGGCTGGTGCTGGGTGCGTTCCCCGCGCTGCTGCTGGTGGTGGCCGCCGTTTTGCAGGAGCTGGAGGTGTTGCCCCCCGCGTGGCTGGACGCCGCGCTGCTGCGCTGCGCCGTGCTGGGCGGCGGGCTGCTGCTGACGGCGCTGCTGTGTCTGCCGGTGTGGCAGACGGCTTACCGGATGCTGCGGGACGGCCGTGTGGGCTGCGAGCTGTGCGCCGGTGTGACGGTGCTGGCGGATCTTTTGTGCTGCGTCAGCGGCATCGTCACCGGCAGCACCCTGTCCACTCCCTACGCCGCCGCTGGCGCTCTTCTGATTTTGAGCTGTCAGCTGGGCCTGTACCTGACGGCGGAGACCCGCCGCATCGCCTTCCATCTGGCGGATGTCAACGGCGTACCGCCCTATGTGGTGTCCGTGCTGCCCGCCGGCGTCTGCAAGCAGCGGGGCGTGCTGGAGGGCTTTTACCGCACGACCATGCGCCCCGACCCCGCCCGCCAGTGGCAGAACTATGTGCTGCCGCTGCTGCTGAGCGTCGCGGTGGTGCTGTCCGGCGTGGTGTGCTTCACCGCCCGGCCCACGGAGGAATTCCCCTGGGTGCTGGCCGTCCTTACCGGCGCCGGTGTCCAGATATCCCTGCCCCTGACAGGGACGCTGCCCCTGTACTACCTGTCCCGCCGGCTGGAGCGCAGCGGCGCGGCCGCCGCCGGGTACGCCGGTGCAAGAGCCGTGGCCCGCGCCGGGCGCATCGTCCTCACCGACGACGATCTGTTTCCCGCCGGTACTGTGACTCTCAACGGCTATAAGGTCTACGGTGAGGAGCGCGTGCGCGCCGTGTCCTACGCCGCCGCCGTATCCAAGGCCGCCGGCAGCAGCCTTGCGCCGCTGCTGGATCGGCAGCTCACGGTGGAGGGCGGCTACCCCATGCGGGTGGACGAGCTGCGCTACTGCGAGGAGGGCGGTGTGGAGGCTGCCATCCGCGGTGAGACGGTGCTGATGGGCAGCGCCTATTTCATGAAAAAGCGCCGGGTGGCGCTGCCGCGGGATCTGAAGCTTCAAACCGGCCTCTTTCTGGCGGTGGACGGCGTGCTGACGGCGGTGTTCGCCGTGAAGTACCAGCCCTCCCGCAACGCGGAGTGGGCGCTGCGGGCTATGCGCCGCAGCCGTATCACGCCGGTGCTGGCTGTCCGCAGCAGCAATGTGACCCCCGGCCTTATCAAGCGGAAGTTCGGCGTGGACGCCAAGGTGGTCTATCCCGATGTGTCCACCCGGCTGGCGCTGGCACAGCTGGCGTCGCAGCAGGGTGACGCACCCAACGTCATCGTCTGCCGCGAGGGGCTTCTCCCGCTGGCAGAGTCGGTGGTGGGAAGCCGCCGCATGGTGCGGGCAGTCCGCACCGCCACCGTCCTCAGCTATATCGGCTCCCTGTGCGGCATCCTGCTGGCCTACTACCTGACCTCCGTGGGCGATTTCACGGTGCTGACGCCGGTAGCCATGGTGCTGTTCCTGCTGCTGTGGCTGCTGCCCACCCTGCTCATCGCCGGACTTGTCCGCCACTTCTGATCTAACGAAAAAGGAACGGAGAGCGCTGCTCTCCGTTCCTTTTTTATCCCTATGCGGTCTTCTCTTTTTTACGCCTCTGCCGGTGCAGGCTCCGGCAGCTTCTCTGGCCAGCCGGGCCAGCTCTGGCGGATGATATCCGCCACCTTGCCCCGCTCCGTACCCAGCACGGCGGCCAGCTCGCCATACAGCTGATCCTCGGCGCGCTTGAGATAGCGCTCGTCCATCTGGCTGACCTTTTTGCCGTGGCGCACCGCCCATGCCCGCTTGCGGCACACATTATGGATCATGGCGGCCAGCTCGCCGCACTCGCAGCGCATCACCACCTGATGGTAGAAATCCCGGGCAGCCCGGACGCCCGCCTGCTCCGGCTTGCAGGGCGGCAGCATGGGAATAGACGCGATCAGCGCCAGCGCCGCCTCTCTCGTGATAACGGGGCGCATCAAAATGCCGGTGTCCACCGGCGTCAGCACCGTGCCGCTGCGGTACAGCGGCGTCAGATGATAGTAGAGCCGGCCGCCGTCGTCATAGGCCATCCCGGACGGGCCGACACGCTCCACCCGGCAGACGCCCTCGCCGCCATACACCACCAGGTCACCTGCTGCAAACATTTTTTCACACTCCTTACACAAACACACAAAGCATGGAAACGCCGCACGTCCGCTTTTCCCCAGCCGTGCGGCTCTTTACTCACTATGAGAATTATACCACACTATGTCAAAAAATGTAAGGGCGATTTTTAAGAAATTTTGCCGGAAACGCTGGTTATCCGGAAAAAACGTGGTACAATGTGGAAAAACACTGAAAGGATCCTTTCCCCATGAAAAAGCCCGATATCCATCCCTCCGTTTTTGTGGCCCCCGGCGCTGTCGTCCGGGGCGACGTACAGCTGGCTGCCGGCAGCAGCGTGTTCTATAACGCGGTGCTGCGGGGCGACCGCGCCGCCATCTCCATCGGCGAGGGCACCAACATCCAGGACAACTGCGTGGTCCATGTGGAGTACGGCCTGCCGGTGACGGTGGGTAAGAATGTCACCGTGGGACACGGCGCCATCCTCCACGGCTGCACCATCGGCGACGAGACCCTCATCGGCATGGGCGCCATCGTCCTCAACGGCGCAAAAATCGGCAAGAACTGTCTCATCGGTGCCGGCGCGCTGGTGACCCAGAACACCGTCATCCCAGACGGCAGCATGGTCGTCGGCTCTCCCGCCAAGGTAAAGCGCCCGCTGACGGAGGAGGAGATAGCCTCTGTCCGTCAGTCCTCCGCTGACTACCAACAGGAGGCACAGGAGTGCAAGGCGTTGGAGGAAGCGCTGTAAGCAAAAAAGAAAGCCGCAGGCATCTGCGGCTTCCTTTTTTGCTTATTTCTGCGCGGCAGCCTTCTCCCGGTCCGCTTGGATCAGCAGCTTCAGCGCCTCCACGCCCACCTGCACGGCGGCGGTGGTGTCCTCACTCATGTCCTGATCCAGCCCGGCCTTCTCCCGCTCCTGATTCCACACCACATGGAAGCAGGAACCGCAGCGGCACTGGAGTGCGTCCGCCACCACGAACAGTGCGGCAGACTCCATCTCGCTGGCCTTGACGTGCAGGCGCTTCCACGCCTCCCACTTGTTCAGCAGCTCGTAGGATACCGGCATCCTGGCGGGGCTGTGCTGGCCGTAGAACGCGTCCTTGCACTGGACGATGCCCACCTGTGTCCGCTTGCCCAGCGCCCTGGCTGCCTGTACCAGTGCGGTGGTCACCTCGAAGTCCGCCACGGCGGGGTACTCGATGGGCGCGTATTCCCGGCTGGTATGCTCGAAGCGGATGGCGCCGGTGGCCACCACCACGTCGCCGCTGCGGACATCCAGATCGATGCCGCCGCAGGTGCCTACGCGGAGGAACGTGTCCGCGCCGATGTTGTGCAGCTCCTCCATGGCGATGGAGGCGGACGGCCCGCCGATGCCCGTGGAACAGACGGACACCTTCTCCCCCAGCAGCGTGCCGGTGTAGACGGTGTACTCCCGGTTCTGCGCCACGAAATGGGCGTCGTCAAACAGCGCGGCGATCTTCTCGCAGCGGCCCGGGTCGCCGGGCAGGATCACATAGCGGCCTACGTCGCCCTCCTCGCAGTGGATATGGTATTGTTTTTCCAGATTTTGCATGATTTGACCTCCTGTCAGCTATACGGTCGGTCATATCCGCCGCATACATTACGTTTCGTAATCGTTTTTGCGTATCTTTGAATGAGTATTGTACCATATGCAGGTGCAAAAGGCAACGTTTCTGCGGCAAAAGCCAAAAAATGCACATTCCGCCAGTATTCCTCACGGCTATGAACGCCGCCGCAGACGGATACTAACTGCGGCGCAACGCGCACAACGAGCAAGGGAGGTTTTTGCATCATGAGACGATTTTCCGCGATCCTCGCGGTGCTGGTACTGGCATTGGTGCTGACGGCCTGCGGCAAGGACGATGACCGGAACAACGGCGGCAGTCCCAGCCGCCCCGATACCAACCAGAGCCAGAACGCCCCGCAGGATAACGGCAGCGGCGGCAGCTGGCAGAACGGCACCGACACGCCCACCCAGCCCGGCGCCGGAGAAAACCGGCAGAATGGGGAGGATACGCTGCCCGGCACGCAGACGGAGGGCCGCATGGGACGCCGTACCCTGCGGCGCGGCGCAGACAGCACCGCCACCTTCCGGCAGATGCTGGAAAACGGCTATGTCCACGACAGCGATGGCTTTCTCAACGACGGGGAGAACACCAGCTGGTAGCGGCACATACACCGCTACGGGGCGCAGGGAGGCAGTTTTTCCCTGCGCCCACTTGCATTTTCGAAAAAAAAGGATATGATATGAGAGAAAGATTATGTGCCGCCGCAGGCGGCAGAGAAAAGAAGGTTTTACTATGACAAAGATCGATATCGTATCCGGCTTTCTGGGCGCAGGCAAGACCACGCTCATCAAGAAGCTGCTGGCGGAGGCCTTTCAGGGCGAGAAGCTGGTGCTCATCGAAAATGAATTCGGCGAGATCAGCATCGACGGCGGCTTTCTGAAGGAGTCCGGCGTCCAGATCAGCGAGATGTCCTCCGGCTGCATCTGCTGCTCGCTGGTGGGCGACTTCAACAAGGCGCTGAAGGACGTGCATCAGCAGTTCGCCCCCGATCGCATCCTCATCGAGCCCTCCGGCGTGGGCAAGCTCAGCGACGTGATCGTGGCGGTGGAGAACACCGTTAAGGACGTGCCGGACATGAAGCTCAACAGCTTCGTCACCGTGGCCGACGCCACCAAGGTGAAGGTCTACATGAAGAACTTCGGTGAGTTCTACAACAACCAGATCGAATCCGCCGGCACCATCATACTCTCCCGCACCCAGAAGCTGAATCAGGAGAAGCTGGAGGCTGCCGTGGCCCTGCTGCGGGAGAAAAATCCCAACGCCGCCATCCTCACCACGCCGTGGGACGAGCTGGACGGCAAGACCATCCTCAGCGCCATCGAGAAGGTGTCGCTGGCCGATGAGCTGCTGGCGCGGATGCAGGCCGAGCACGCGGCGGACGAGGCGGAGCATCACCATCATCACCACGACCACGATGAGGATGACCACGACCACTGCTGCCACCATGACCACGAGGAGCATGACCACTGTCACCACGACCACGACGAGGACGAACATTGTCACCATGACCACGACCATGAGCATTGCCACGACCACGACCATGACCACGAGCACGAGCATCATCACGACGGCGAGGAGTGCGACGATCCCCATTGCAGCTGCCACCATCACCACCATCACGCCGACGAGGTGTTCACCAGCTGGGGCGTGGAGACGGTGAAGGTATTCACCGAGAGCGAGCTGGAGACCATCCTCACCGCGCTGGACAGCGGCGACTACGGCGCGATCCTCCGCGCCAAGGGCATCGTCCACAGCGAGGACGGCAAGTGGCTGCACTTTGACTTCGTGCCGGAGGAGCATCAGATCCGCTTCGGCGCCGCCGACTACACCGGCCGCCTGTGCGTCATCGGCTCCCAGCTGAAGGAGGACAAGCTGGCCGCGTTGTTCGGCCTGTAAGACGCGAGGTACACCGTATGGATATTCCTGTTTACCTCATCGCCGGCTTTCTGGATGCCGGCAAGACCAGCTTTATCAACGGCATTTTGCAGGACGGCTTCGCCGCCGAGGACCGGACGCTGCTGCTGTGCTGTGAGGAGGGCGAGACGGCCTACGACCCCAAGGTGCTGGGCAACGTATTCACCTACACCATCGACGAGCCGGAGCAGATGACGCCGGAGCTTTTCAAGAAGCTGGAAAAGCAGTACCGCCCCAAGCAGGTCATCATCGAGTTCAACGGTATGTGGCAGATCGAGCCGCTGTACCGGGAGGGGCTGCCCGCCAACTGGATCCTGTATCAGATCATGTGTCTGGTGGACGCCAACACCTTTGAGCCTTACGTCCGCAACATGGGGCAGCTGATGATGGAGAAGATCTCCAACGCCGACCTGCTGATCTTCAATCGCTGCAACGAGCAGCTCCGCGCCCAGCTGCGCAGCCGCAACCTGCGGATGGTGAACCGCCGCGCCGACATCTATCTGGAGAACACCGACGGCACCAGCGAGGAGTATGTGACGCCGGAGATGTCCCCCTTCGACCTGTCCGGCGGCAAGCTGGATGTGCCGGACGACGACTACGGCATCTGGTATGTGGACATGATGGACAATCCCGACCGCTACGAGGGGGTGGAGGTGTCCTTCAAGGCCATCATGTGCCACTCCAAGAAGTTCAAGGGCGTCCACTGTCCCGGCCGCTTCGCCATGGTCTGCTGCGACAAGGATATGCAGTTCCTGGCGCTGGTCTGCCGGGGCGAGGGGCTGGAACGCTTCAAGGACAAGGAGTGGGTGGAGATCCACGCCACCGTGAAGAAGGAGAGCTGCGACGCCTATCAGGGCGAGGGTCCCGTGCTGTATGTCAGCAGTGTGACCGCTGCCGCCAAGCCCGCCAACGAGGTGGTGTCCTTCTGAGGACACACCGGCAATAACATAAAAAAGATGACGTTCCGCACAAGCGGAGCGTCATCTTTTTACGTTTGCAGCGTGATGCGGCGGGCATCGGTGTCCCGCAGGGCGATCACGGTGTCCAGCACCTGATAGGCGGTGATCCCGCCGAAGGGTGCGGTGTGCAGCGCGGTGACCCGCTGCCCGGGGAGAAAGCCCAGATCCTCCATGCGGCGGGCTTTCCGGGACGGGAAGTCCAGAGCGGCCACGCGGCCGCTCTCACCGGGTAACAGCTGCGCCAGTGTTTGCGTCATGCGGCACGGCCTCCTCATAAGGTGTCCATACCAGTCTATGCCGCCGGTCACTTCAGGGTGATGCTGTTTTGCAGAACGGTGGTGCTGTATAAAAGCAGCACATCCGCGTCGTCGGGAAAGTCCACGACACGCCCCAGCCGGTCGGACGCCAGATACCGGATATCCACGGCGTACACCGTGCGGTAGCTCTCCGCCAGCAGCGGAATGATGCTGCTGCCGAAGGAGTCCCGGAACACCACCAGCGTCCTGTCCGACAGGGCGTTGGGGTTGTCGATACGCAGCAGGGAGCGGCTGCCGGACAGGAACAGGTCGTAGGGCGCGTCCTGCGCGGCGGTGAAATCGTACACGCCGCCGTCGGTGTCCGTCTCGTAGTTATGGACGGTGCAGCCCTCCAGCACAGGGGAGGTCAGGTAGGACAGCGTGTCCGGTTCCAGCGGCTCCTCGGTTTTTCCCCAGTAGCTGCCGTGGAAATCCCCCTCCAGCGCGCACAGCGTCTCGTCCCGCGTGCCGGACACCGGCGCGCCCATGGCGGTCAGCAGGGCGTCCGCCGTGGGGTGCAGCTGCTCCTGCCGCCAGTGGGGGTCAGTGCGGTAGTAGTCCGCCAGCGTCAGACCGGCGGCGATATCCACCGGCGTCAAAAAGTCCAGCGCGCCGCACAGGTAGTCCGCCGTTTCCGCCGCGCCGGCGGGGGTGTAGCCCTCCGGCGGCACGGTGAACTGCGCCTTGTCCGGTACCACCGCCAGATAAACGGTGCGCCCGGCGAAGTACAGGTCGTACAGGTGCTGAAAGCGATAGGCGGCGCGATCCAGCGACGCGGCGTCAAAGGCCGCATCCGTCTTGGCGGCATAGCCGTTGTAGACGTACACCACGTCGTCCGGCGCGGACGGCTCCGGCGCAGGCGCAGGCGCGGGGATACGGGATATCCCCAGTACCAGCGCCGCCGCCATCAGCAGGAACGCGCCCCGCTGCACCATCCTCCGCGTCACAGAATGGCCTCGTCGTAGGCGGTGTGGACGGCGTGGTCGCCGTAGATGCCCTTCAGGTGGGTCATGAAGGTGTCCAGCAGCTCATCCGCGCCGAAGACGGTGACCACATACTCGTCACCCACCTCGGCCACGACCAGCTTGTCGGGGAAGCCGCACATCCACTGACGCTGCATGATGTTGTCACGCAGCTGCTGTGCCAGCTCAGCGGTGTCGCCGGTGGCGTGGTAGGCAGCGGCGGTGAAGGTGTTGGCGTTCATCATGTGGACAAGGGACGCGGCCTCATCCACCGCAGCGGTCTCCGGCAGGCCCAGCTCGCTGTCCACCAACTCACGGTCCTTCAGGTCGAAGACGCCGGGAGCGTCCTCGCGGGTGTTGGCCTCGGAGAAATCACCGCCGACGACGGCAAACTTCTCGTCCTCACCGTAGGTGTTCCATACTGTCTCCAGTATGTTCAGGGCGCTGGTGGGCCGTACAGGGTTGCCGTCGCTGGCATTGTCCTTGCTGCCGCAGGCGGCCAGACTCAGCACCAGCAGGGCTGCCAGTACAAGGGATACGATCTTTTTCATGGAAATATCCTCCAAAATTTGAATGTTCCGCGCAGGGAAAAGAAGCGCGGCTGAGGATAAGACGCAGCCGCGCTCCGTTTTGTTCCCGCAGAGGGCAAAATATCGGGAAAATTTTCAGGGTGGAAAAGCCCGGCGGCCGGACGCCGACAGATTTTTCGTCAGATCGAGGCGCGGAAGCGCAGGAATAATCGGTTTATTGCAAGCGCCCGCAACGATGAGCTGGCGGAAAAGATCCGGCGTCCGTTATAGCCAGCTGTGATCGAACCCATAGGGCAGCAGCTCCTTTAGGGTGAATTTCCGGCTCTCGCCGTTCTTATTCAGGCAGATCACCGTCAGGTCGGGGGCAAACTCCATCATCACCTGACGGCACGAGCCGCAGGGGACGCAGTAGTCGTCGCTGCGCCCGGCGATGGCGATGGCGGCAAAGTCACGGTGTCCCTCGCTGACGGCCTTGAAGATGGCGGTGCGCTCGGCGCAGATGGTGTCGCCGTAGGCGGCGTTTTCGATGTTGCAGCCGGTGAACACCGTGCCGTCCTTGCAGAGCAGGGCGGCGCCCACGGGGAAGTGGGAGTAGGGGACGTAGGCCATGTCCAGCATGGCAATGGCTTTTTGGCAAAGAGCCTGTTCGGTCATGGGTAGCTCCTCCTTAGTATGTTTGATTTTGGGAAAACGATTCAGCTCAGCTCCGCCTGTCCGGTGTAGAGCTGGTAGTACTTGCCGTGCTGCGCCAGCAGCTCGGCGTGGTCGCCGCGCTCGATGATGCGGCCCTGCTCCAGCACCAGAATGGCGCGGCTGTTGCGGACGGTGGAGAGGCGGTGGGCGATGACGAACACCGTGCGTCCCTCCATGAGGGAGTCCATGCCCCGCTCGATCAGCGTCTCGGTGCGGGTGTCGATGGAGCTGGTGGCCTCGTCCAGGATCAGCACCGGCGGGTCGGACACGGCGGCGCGGGCGATAGCCAGCAGCTGCCGCTCGCCCTGACTGAGGCTGCCGCCGTCGCCGGTGATGACGGTGTCGTAGCCCTGGGGCAGGTGGCGGATGAAGGCGTCGGCGTTGGCCAGCTTAGCCGCAGCGCGCACCTCCTCGTCCGTGGCGTCCAGCTTGCCGTAGCGGATGTTGTCCGCCACGGTGCCGGTGAACAGGTGGGTGTCCTGCAATACGATGCCCAGCGAGCGGCGGAGGGAATCCTTGGCGATGTCCTTCACGTCGATGCCGTCATAGGTGATGGTACCCTGCTGCACATCGTAAAAGCGGTTGATGAGGTTGGTGATGGTGGTCTTGCCCGCGCCGGTGGAGCCGACGAAGGCGATCTTCTGGCCGGGCTTGGCGAACAGGGACACGTCGTTCAGCACGGTCTTTTCCCCGTCGTAGGAGAAGGTCACGTGGTCGAACCGCACGTCGCCCCGCAGCTCCACCAGTGTGCCGTCCGGTTTTTTCCACGCCCAGTGACCGGTGCGCTCTGCCGTCTCCGTCAGGGTGTCGCCGTTTTTCTCCACCCGGACGATGACAGTCTTGCCCTTGTCCACCTCCGGCTGCTCCTCCATGACGGCGAAGATGCGCTCGGCGCCGGCGGCAGCCGCCAGCAGCGTGTTGATCTGCTGGCTGATCTGCCCCACGGGCTGGCTGACCTGCTTGACGTACAGCAGGTACGCGCCCAGCGAGCCTACGTCGAACACGCCGCCGATGGCCAGCAGGCCGCCGACGCAGCAGGTGACGGCGTAGTTGATCTTGCTGAGGTTGCCCATGGCGGGCATCATCATACCGGCGTAGGCCTGCGCCGCGGTGGCCGCGTCCCGGTAGCCGTTGTTAAGGCCGGTGAAGCGCGAGATGGCCTCGTCCTCGTGGTTGAAGACCTTGATGACCTTCTGCCCCTCGATCATCTCCTCGATATAGCCGTTCATAGCGCCCAGCGCCGCCTGCTGCCGCTGGAAGCTGGTGCGGCTGCGGCCGCCGACGGTCTTGACCACCACGGCCATCAGCCCCAGAAACAGGAAGGTGATCAGCGTCAGCCACGGGTTCAGCACGATCATCATCACCACGGTGCCCACAAAGGTCAGCACGTTGGAGATGATGCTGGCGAAGCTGCTGTTCAGCATCTCCGAGACGGTGTCGATATCGTTGGTAAAGCGGCTCATCAGGTCGCCGGACTGGTGCCGGTCATAGTAACGGATGGGCAGCTCCTGCAGCCGGTCGAACAGATCCTGCCGCAGCGCCGCCACCGTGTGCTGCGCCACATGGACCATGATGCGGGCATAGGCGTAGGAGCACAGGGAGCTGAGGGCGAACAGGCCGCCCATCAGCAGCAGCATCCTGAAAAGTCCCGGAAAATCGCCGGGGATGATATAGTTGTTGAGCAGCGGCTTGAGCATATAGCTGGTGGCCACGCTGCCGGCGGAGCTGACGATGAGGCATACCGCCACCAGCACCAGCGAGCCCTTGTACCGCCCCACATAGCGCATCAGCTTTTTGAAGGTACCCTTCATGTCCTTGGGCCGCTGGTAGCCGTGACCGCCGGGGCCGTGGCCGTGACCGCCCCTGGGCGGCGTCCGTTTCGTATCAGCCATCCATGCTCACCCCTTCCTGCTGGGATTCGTAGACCTCGCGGTATATCTCGCAACTCTCCATGAGCTGGGCGTGGGTTCCCTGTCCCACCACATGACCGTCGTCCAGCACCAGGATCATATCCGCATCCATCACGGAGGTGATGCGCTGGGCGATGATGAGCTTGGTAGCGCCGGGCAGCGCCGTCTTCAGCGCGCCGCGGATCTTGGCGTCCGTGGCGGTATCCACCGCGCTGGTGGAGTCGTCCAGGATCAGCACCTTGGGACGGCGCAGGATGGCGCGGGCGATGCACAGCCGCTGCTTCTGGCCGCCGGACACATTGGTGCCGCCCTGCTCGATATAGGTGTCGTAGCCATCGGGCATCCGCTGGATGAACTCATCGGCACAGGCCATGCGGCAGGCCTCCTCGATCTCGGCGTCGGTGGCGTCCGCCCGGCCCCAGCGCAGGTTCTCCCGGATGGTGCCGGAGAACAGCGTGTTCTTTTGCAGCACCATGGCGCAGCCGCTTCGCAGCGCCTCCATGGTGTAGTCCTTTACGTTGCGGCCGCCCACATAGACAGCACCCTCATTCACCTCGTACAGCCGGGGGATCATACTCACCAGCGTGGACTTGGCGCTGCCGGTGCCGCCCAGAATACCCACAGTCATACCACTTTCAATATGCAGATCGATGTCCGTCAGGTTCCAATCCTCCGCCGTGGCGTGGTACTTGAAGTACACATGGTCAAAGCGGATGTCGCCGTTTTCCACGGTCAGCGCCGGGTCAGCCTGCGCGTCGGTGATCTGGGGCTGCTCGTCCAGCACCTCCACGATGCGCTTGCCGCAGGCAATGGCGCGGGTCAGGATCATCAGCACCATGGACACCATCATCAGAGACATCAGGATCTCGCTGGCGTAGGTGAAGAACGCCAGCAGATCGCCGGACAGCAGGGTGCCTGCCGCCACCTGATGGCCGCCCAGCCACATAAGGGACACGATGGTGCCGCCCATGATTAGGATCATGATGGGCATGAACATCACCACAAAGCCGAAGGCCCGCTCCGCCGTGTCGCGGAGCTTATCGCTGCGGGTGCGGAACTTCTGCTCCTCCTCGTCCTCCCGGACGAAGGATTTCACCACGCGGACGGCGTTCAGGTTCTCCTGCACCACCAGATTCAGCTCGTCGGTGGCGTTTTGCAGCGCCGTGAAGAACGGCCCTACATAGCGGATGACGATGACCACCGCCACCGCCAGCAGCGGTACGGCCACCAGAAACACCTGACTGAGGCTGAGACTGATCTCCATGGCCTTGATCAGCGCCGTCACCAGCATCACCGGTGCGCGGACGCATATGCGCATCCCCATAAACAGCGTCATCTGCACCGACGCCACATCGTTGGTCAGGCGGGTGATGAGGCTGGCGGTGGAGAAATGCTCGATGTTAGCGAAGGAAAACCGCTGCACCTGCTCATACTCCGCCTGCCGGATGTTGGCGCCGAAGCCCATGGCCGCCTTTGCCGCCATCACCGCCGCGCCTACGCCGCACGCCAGCGCCGCCATGGCCATCAGGAACATCTTCAGCCCCGTCAGCAGAATATAGCTCCTGTCGCCGTTGGCGATGCCCACGTCCACGATGGCGCTCATGGCCTGGGGCAGCTCCAGCTCCAGAACCGCCTCCCCCACCGAGCACAATACGCCCAGCAGGATATACCACCGGTAGCCCCTTGTATACGGGGCGAGCTTTTTCAGCATACTTCGTCCTCCTCCGAGAGATTTTTTGCCACCCGCAGAAGAAGTGACGTCAGCAGCCGGATCTCCTCCGGCGAAAAGCCCTTTTCCAGTCGGTCGTTGACCTCATGCACGATGGCGGTGAACCTGTCATAAAACTGCTTCCCCTGCGCCGTCAGCGCCAGAATACGGCAGCGCCCGTCGGTGCGGCTGGCGGTGCGGGTGACCATGCCCTTCTCCTCCAGACGGTCCACGATGCCGTTGACCGTGCTGGGCTTCACCATCAGGTGCCGCTCCAGCTGCTTCTGGTTGACCTCGCCCTCCGCCTCGTGGAGGTAGGTCAGCGTCCGGCACTGCATGGGCGATACGTCGTACTGCCGCAGCTGCCGGTCCATCAGCTTCTGCACCTGATGGTCACAGTAGCCGAACAGCGGGCCGAAATGCTCCGGCTGTTCCGTGATACAGCGTTCCATAATGTGCCTCCTTTCGAGTTGTTTCGTGTACTAATTATTAGTGTGCTAAATAATAGCACGGTGCTTTTCCAATGTCAAGAGCGTATTTGCGCGGAGCTTATGAACAATTTGTGAATCTTCTGACAAACCTGTTGACTTCTACGCAACCGCTGTGTATGATAGCCTTGCAAGATATGTAGGTGACATTGTTATTCTCTCTCCTTTACCAAAAAAAGAAGACGCGCACCGCTTGGTGCGCGTCTTCTTTTTTCTGCCGCACCGCGGTATGCACCTGCCGTCCCGCCGGCGCATAGGATAGCCGGAAGCATCCCGTAAAAAAGGAGGAGATGGCCATGAAGCAGTACACAGCGGCGCTGGCGGGCAATCCCAACGTGGGCAAGTCCACGGTATTCAATGCCCTGACGGGTATGCACCAGCACACCGGAAACTGGCCCGGCAAAACGGTGGAGGTGGCGGAGGGCGCTTACGTCTGGCGGGGAGTATCCTTCCGGCTCGTTGATCTGCCGGGGACATACTCCCTGCGGGCGGACTCGCCGGAGGAGGAGCTGGCACGGGACTTTATCTGCGGCGGTGACGCCGACGTGACGGTGGTGGTGGCGGACGCCACCTGTCTGCGGCGCAACCTCCATCTGGCGGTGCAGCTCCGCAGCCGTACGCCCCGGCTGGTGCTGTGCCTGAATCTGATGGACGAGGCCCGGAAAAAGGGCGTCACCGTGGACACGGAGGCGTTGTCCCGCGCCCTTGACGCGCCGGTGGTCGCCACGGCGGCCCGCAGCGGCGAGGGGCTGGACGCACTGCGTACAACGGTGCTGAATATGGCGCGCCGCCCTCCGCAGGACGACCCATGGCTGCCGCCGGAGGGCGACAGTGCCGCCATGGCCCAGCGGGCGGCGGAGATCGCCGACGCCTGCCTCTCCTGCCGGCCGGAGGATGTCCACGCCCGCGACCGGCGGCTGGATCGGCTGCTCACCAGTCCTACCGTCGGCCTCCCGGTGATGCTGTTGCTGCTGAGCCTGGTGTTCTGGCTGACCATCTGGGGCGCCAACGCCCCCTCTGCCCTGCTGAGCCGGGGATTTATGGCGCTGCAAGCGCCGCTGCGCAGCCTGCTCGCCGGTGCGCCGCCGTGGGTGCAGGGCGCGCTGGTGGACGGCGTGTACCGGACGGCGGCGTGGGTGGTGGCGGTGATGCTGCCGCCCATGGCCATCTTCTTCCCGCTGTTCACCCTGCTGGAGGACGCAGGCTACCTGCCCCGCGTGGCGTTCATGATGGACGGGTGCTTCCGCGCCGTCGGCGGCAGCGGACGGCAGAGCCTTACCATGTGCATGGGCTTTGGCTGCAACGCCTGCGGCGTCACCGGCTGCCGCATCATCGACAGCCCCCGGGAGCGGCTGGTGGCCATCCTCACCAACGCCTTTGTCCCCTGCAACGGCCGGTTTCCCACCCTCATCGCCCTCATCAGTCTGTTTTTTCTGGGCGGCACACTGGGGTTTGGCCGCTCCCTGCTGGCGACGGCGCTGTTTCTGGGGTGCATCCTCTTCGCCGTGTCCATGACGCTGCTGGCCTCCCGGCTGCTGACCGCCACGGTGCTGCGGGGACAGCTTTCCGCCTTCTCCCTGGAGCTGCCGCCCTACCGGATGCCCCGTGTGGGGCAGGTGCTGGTGCGGTCGCTGCTGGATCGGACGCTGTTCGTGCTGGGCCGTGCGGTGACGGTGGCCGCCCCCGCCGGACTGCTCATCTGGATCCTTGGCAGCATCTCCGTCCGCGGCGGCAGTCTGCTGACGGTGCTGGCCGGTGCGCTGGATGGCCCCGGACGCCTTATGGGACTGGACGGCATGGTGCTGCTGGCGTTTCTGCTGGGCTTCCCCGCCAACGAGATCGTGCTGCCGGTGCTGCTGATGGGGTATCTCCAGGCCGGGAGCCTCACGGACTACGGCAGTCTGGCGGAGCTGTCCGCCGTTCTCACCGCCAACGGCTGGACGGCGGAGACGGCGGTATGTATGCTGGTGCTGTGCCTGCTGCACTTTCCCTGCGGCACCACCTGCCTCACCATCCTCCACGAGACGGGCAGCGCCCGCTGGACGGCGCTGGCAGCGGCGCTGCCCACCGCCATGGGCGCGGCGGTGTGCATGGTCATCCACGGCGTCTGGACGCTGCTGGGTTAGCAAATCGACAAAAAACTGTTGCCAAGCGGCGGAATTTGTAGTAGAATACTTTGGTGAACTCGTCCTCCGCCGATAGCTGCGGGGCCGGTCTCGCGCAATGGATACCCACGAATCATGTCAGGCGGGGAACCGAGCAGCATTAAGAGGGATCATCCATGTGCCGCGGGGACGCCGGCTTCGCGGCTATGGGCGGAGGACGTTTCTATTTTTATTTGACAGGAGGTGCGCCCATGTATCAGGCTCTGTACCGCAAATACCGTCCCAAGACCTTTTCCGAGGTGGTGGGACAGTCCCATATCACCGATACGCTTCAGCGGCAGGTGGCGGAGAGCCGCGTGGGACACGCCTACCTTTTCACAGGCACCCGCGGCACCGGCAAGACCACCTGCGCCCGTATCCTCGCCAAGGCGGTCAACTGCGAGCATCCTGTGGACGGCGCGCCCTGCTGCCAGTGCGACAGCTGCCGGGGCATCGACGGCGGTACGCTGCTGGATGTGACGGAGCTGGACGCCGCCTCCAACGGCAGCGTCAATGACGCCCGCACCCTGCGGGAGGAGGCGGTCTATCCCCCCTCCGTGCTGAAAAAGCGGGTGTACATCATCGACGAGGTGCATATGCTCTCCCGGGATGCCTTCAACGCCCTGCTGAAGATCATGGAGGAGCCGCCGGAGCATCTGCTGTTCATTCTGGCTACCACCGAGCTGCAAAAGGTTCCCGCTACCATTCTCTCCCGGTGCCAGCGGTTCTCCTTCAAGCGCATTTTGCCCCGGGACATGGAGCAGCAGCTTCTGAAGATCGCGGAGGCGGAGCAGATCGACCTGACGGCGGACGGCGCAGAGATCCTGGCCCGCATGGCCAACGGCGCGCTCCGTGACGCCTTGAGCCTGCTGGATCAGTGCCGCGCCGTGGAGGGCGGCATTGATAGCCGCGCCGTGCTGGACACGCTGGGTCTGGCGGGAGGCACCCAGACGCTGCAAATGATGCGCTGCCTCGTGGCGCGGAATGCCGCCGATGCGCTGGCCTTGTTTGACAAGCTGTACCGCGGCGGCAAGGATGTGGCCGCTCTGCTGGGTGAGCTGAGCGATCTGGCCCGCGATATGACGGTGCTGAAGGCCGCGCCGGAGGGCGGCGCCGCCCTGCTGTCCGGCATCTACGACCGTAAGACCCTGACCGATCTGGGCCGCGATTTGCCCATGAGCCGGTTTTTGTATATGGCGGATACGCTGCAAGGCTGCTGCGCGTCGCTGGCGGACAGCATCCGCCCCCGCACGGCGGCAGAGCTGTGTCTGCTGAAGCTGTGCGACGAGAGTCTGTCCGGTGACCTGACCGCCTTTGACCAGCGGCTGGCACGGTTGGAGCAGGCGGTGCAGCAGGGCGGCCTGTCCCCGCAGTGCCCCGCCCCCAAGCAGGAAGCAGCGCCGGTGCGCGCCAAGCCCCAGCCCCGCTATGAAGCCCCTCCCCTGCCGGAGGAGCCGCCTCTCCCCGAGGAGCCGCCTCTGCCGGAGGAGGCCATTCGCGATTTCGGCCTGCCGGAGGAGATGCCGGTGCATCCCGCTCCGCAGGCTGTGCCCCGCTCCGTACCCAAAGCCGCGCCGGTTCCCCAGAGCGCCCCCGCCTCCGGCAGCGGCGACACCACCGTGTGGACGCGGCTGATAGAGAAATATAAGGCGCCGCTGCCCGTAAACGCACGGGCGATGCTGAGCATGGCCTCCGGCGTGGTGGATGGCGACTGCCTGACCGTGCTGTGCCGGGATGACTTTACCCTGAAGCAGCTGGACAAACCGGAGGTTCTCGCTGTGCTGCGGGACGTCACCGGGCAGGAGCTGGGACGGGACATCCGGGTGGTGCTGGAACGGGGACAAGCCCCGGCCTCCGGCAAGCGCGCCGCGCCCCGTACCGCACCGACGCCCACGCCGCGTCCGACGCCGCAGGAGACGCCCAAGCCCTCCGCCGCGGACACGCCGCCTTGGGAGAGTCCCTCCCCTCCGGCGGCATCCGGCAGGGACAAGCTAAATGAGCTGCTGGAAAACGGCAAGCAGCTGGATGGCTTTCAGATCAAATAAAACAAATGATATAAAGGAGAACTTACCATGGCAAAGGGATACAGCGCCCGCAAGGGCTTTTCCGGCGGTGCCGGCATGATGCAGCAGCAGGCGCAGATGCAGCAGAAGCTGATGAAGATGCAGCAGGAGATGAACAAGGCCCAGGAGGAGGTGGAGAACAGCTCCTTTACCGCCTCCGTCGGCGGCGGCGCTGTGACCGCCGTGGTCACCGGCAAGAAGGAGCTGACCGCCCTGACCATCAAACCCGATGTGGTGGACCCCGAGGACGTGGAGATGCTGCAGGATCTGGTGATCTCCGCCGTCAATGAGGCGCTCCGTCAGGCGGAGGACGCCATGAACACCTCCATGAGCGCCCTGACCGGCGGTCTGAACATCCCCGGCTTTGGCCTGTGAGAACCTAACAGCAAGGAAGCCCCGAAGCGTTGCTTCGGGGCTTCCTTTTTATGTGTCAAAGTAGGTCACCAGCAGGTCTGTCACCATGCCGTAGCTGCGGACGCCGTTGGCATCGCCGTTCCCCTTGAGAAACGCGTCGTATACGCTCTCCGATGCCTGCGACACCGCGCCTTGGAACTGCGCCCAGTAGGCGCTGTCCGCCCGCAGGTCGCACCGCACCTCCTCCGGCAGGGTATCCCGGATGGCGAGGCAGTGCTCCGGGTCGATGCTGTACAGGGAGTTGGACAGGCGGACATAACCCTCCAGCCATCCGGCGTAGCGGTAGGCGGGGTCTTTGCATCGCGTGGCCGCCAGAATGCCGAGGAAGCTGCACTCCTGCTCGGATACGATGCCCCGCTGGTGGGCCATCTCATGGCACACCGTGGCGGGCAGATAGGCCACGGGACTGTCCATATTCACATTGGCCTCGCCGGTGAAGGGGAAGTAAAACCCGGTGAACCGCAGAACACTGAGCGCACGGGAGCAGCCGAAGGGCTTTACGCGCCCCGTCTCCATCCGGAGGAAGGGAAATTCCTCATATATGCCGTCGTAGGCGTCCCCGGCGGCGGCCAGAATGGCCTTCCGGTCTGCGGCGCAGACGCCGTCCGCGTTCCGGGGCACCTCCCCGGCGGCAGCGGACAGCTCCTCCGCAAAGTACAGTGTCACACGCTCCAGCGCCTCCGCCGACACGGGCTGGGCGGTGATGCCGCTCTTCTCCTGAAAGCCGTCGGTGTTGTAGGCTGTCCCCCACAGCAGGCAGAAGCCTGCGTAGACCGTCAGGGCGATGCATCCGGCAGTCAGCATGAAGTCCGCCAGCACCGCTCCGCGGCGCGGGCCTGTCGCCAGCCGCCGCAGCGTGCAGGCCAGCCAGATCACCGCCGCCCAGATGCCCGTCAGCAGCAGCACCTCCCCCACCGAGCCGTCGAAAAAGTCGCACAGCCGGGAGATACGGCGCATCACCGGGAAGATCACAGCGCCGCACAGCCAATTCATGGCGGCGCGGCTGGTACGCGCCGTCAGGTAGGCGGCGAAGAACAGCGCCAGCGCCATCAGCCACCGAAGCAACGGACGGCGCCGGGTCAGATACGCCCTCACAGCGGCAGGGGGCGGCCCGTGAAGCTCATGACACAGCGGGCCTGCACGATGACCTTGCCCGTCTCGTCGGTGACCTCACCGGAGCAGAACACCATCTTGCCGCCCATCCTGTCCACCTTTCCCACGGCGGTGAGGGTGCTGCCGGCGGCAGCGGCGGCCAGATAGTCGATGCTGGCGTTCACCGTCACCACCATCTCCTGCCGCAGCGTCATGATGGCCATGCCCATGGCCACGTCGCACAGGGAAAACAGGATACCGCCGTGAGCGCCGCCCCAGCGGTTCAGACTGTCCTCGCACATGGGCAGCACCACGGTGGCGCAGCCGTCGGACAGGTCGGCGGTGTACATATGGTTATGCGTCAGAAACGGCTCCTTATTGTTGCTGAAAGCCAGCAGGGTCTTTTTAAGCGCCTCCGTCATGGTGTTCCTCCAACGTGGTATCCTGCGGCGTTTTCTCCTGCCCCGTCGCCTGGGCGCGCTCCACATAAGCATAGGCCTCCGTGGGCATATCGCGGCGGCGCAGCCGCCGATCCAGCAGGTACTTGACCAGCTCCTGTACGCAGGCGAAGATGGGTACGCCCAGGAACATACCCAGCACGCCGCCGAAGCCGCCGCCCACCAGAATGGCCACGATGACCCAGAAGCTGGAGATGCCGGTGGCATCGCCCAGGATCTTCGGTCCCAGAATGTTGCCGTCAAACTGCTGGAGCACCACGATGAAGATCACAAAGATCAGGCACTGCTTGGGGCTGACCAGCAGAATGAGGAAGGCGGACGGGATCGCGCCCAGAAACGGGCCAAAAAACGGGATGACGTTGGTCACGCCCACCACCACGCTGACCAGCGGGGTGTAGGGCAGCTTCAGGATGGAGCCGCCGATAAAGCACAGCGCGCCGATAATGAGGGAGTCCAGCAGCTTGCCCCGGACGAAGCCAGAGAAGATGCGGTCCACCTGCCGGGTGCCGTGGACGACGGCGTTGGCCTTCTTCTCGTCGAACAGGGCGTAGACTGCCTTGCAGCAGCGGGCCAGACTCTTTTCCTTCATGGTCATCAGGTAGATGGACACGATGATGCCCACGATCAGATCCAGCGCGAAGCTGACCACGTTCCAGATGCCGTTCCAGATGCCGCCGGTCAGCGTACCCAGCGCCGCCTGCGCCCACGGCAGGATGTGATCCTTCAGCAGCGTTACGCCGTCGCTGTAATACTTGGTCACGAAATCCGCCACCCAGACGGCGATCTCGTTCTCACTGTCCAGCAGGCCGTCCGCCCAGTTGTACACCTTATAGTAATATCCCTCTGCATTGTTGATGAGCATGGTCACGCTGTCCACCAGCTGGGGGATCAGCACGCTCATCAGCAGATATACCAGCAGGATGGCCACGGCCTCCGCCAGCAGGATGCTGACGAAGCGCAGGATGCCGGCGGCGTTTTTCAGGTGCTTTTGAGGGAACAGCTTCTGCCACCCATGGTGAAGCGTCCGCTCGATCCAGTTCATCACCGGCGTCAGCAGATAGGCGATGACACAGCCGTACAGCACCGGCGCCAGCACGGAGAACAGCTTGCTCACAAAGCGCTGGAGCGTGCCGCCCATGTAAAATGTGTCGTAGAACACCAGCACGGCGCAGACGGTGAGGAACGCCGTCATCCCCCATTTCATATATTGTGTACGCCGCTTCATCCGCATCACTCCTTTTGCCTACTATCATAGCCGAGAGCCGCCGGTTTTGCAAGATATTTTCTGTCTCCCTGCACCGCCCGCCGTCCAGTCGCTGGGGCGCGTCTGCCTGTTGCATTTTTTCGCGCCGTATGGCATAATGACTGTGAACCGCTGTCCAGCCGGGACAGCGCACGCGCCGCGCATGGCGATTCATGGGCGGCTGTTGACACGCAAGAGGAGGAATGCCATGAAGAAGCTCCTGTTCATTGTCAATCCCCGGGCCGGGCGCACCAAATCCAGCGCCCCTCTGTTCGATGCGGTAGCGGCCTTTTCCCGCGCCGGTTATCTGGTGCGGGTCTTTGTGACGGAGGCCGGCGGCGACGCCTGCCGCGCAGCAGCGGAGTGGGGATCAGAATACGATGTGGTGGCCTGCGCCGGCGGAGACGGTACGCTGAATGAGACGATCTCCGGTCTGATGACGCTGGAGCAGCGCCCCCTTCTGGGGTATCTGCCCAACGGCAGCACCAACGATTTTGCCGCCAGTCTGCACCTGTCCTCCGACCCGCGTCTGGCGGCGCTGGATATCGCCGGCGGCCAGCCCCACCCGCTGGACATCGGGCGGCACAACGACCGCTATTTCGCCTATGTAGCGTCCTTCGGTGCTTTCACCCGCTCATCCTACTCCGCGTCGCAGGCGGCGAAAAACGCGCTGGGACACTTCGCGTATATCCTGGAGGGGCTGGGCGATCTGGACTCCCTGCGGCCCTACAACTGCTGCATTGAGGCGGACGGCGAAACCTTCGAAGGGGATTTCATCTTCGGCGCTGTTTGCAACTGCACCTCCATGGGCGGACTGGTAAAGCTGGATCCCAACCGCGTCAAGATGGATGACGGGCAGTTCGAGCTGCTGCTGCTGCGGATGCCCAAGACGGCGCTGGATCTGCAAAACCTGATCACCGCCATGACCCGGATGCAGTACGACTACCCCGGTGTTGTTTTCCGCCATGTGCGCCACGTCACCCTGACTACCAAAAGCCATATCCCGTGGTCGCTGGACGGCGAATACGCCCCCAGTGCGGAGCGAGTGGACATTGACAGCCTGCCGGGCGCCGTATCGCTTCTGCGCTGAGCCGCATTTCCCGACAATAGGAGAAGGACGCCGGAGCATTGCTCCGGCGTCCTTTTATATGCTTTGTATTTAGAAGAAGAATTCTTTGATCTGGCCGTACAGGATGAGGATCATGATGAGCGGAGTGATGTACTTGATGCAGACCTTGAAGAAGCCGTAGCTGCCCATGGCATGACCGGACGCCTCGCACTCCTCCTTGACCACGTCGGGGCCGACCTCCCAGCCGAACATCAGAGACATCAGCAGCGCGCCCAGCGGCATCATGATGCCCTCAGACAGCATATCCCAGAAGTCCAGCCAGCAGTCGTTCCATGTACGGATCGATTCCGCAGGCAGGTTCAGCAGCTTCCAAGGGGTAAAGCTGGCGTCGCCCAGACGGTCGGCGCACACCAGGATGCAACCAACGCCCACGCAGGCCGCGGCGATAAGGGTGTACTTCTTGCGCATATCGCCCTTGCCCTCGTTGCGGGCCTTATCCACGAAGTGGGCCACGATGACCTCCAGCAGGGAGATGGAGGAGGACACGGCGGCGAACACCACCAGCAGATAGAACAGGATGCCGAAGATGGGGCCGAAGCCGCCCATACGGCTGAACACGTTCTGCATGGTGACGAACAGCAGCTTGGGGCCGCCCAGATTACCGGTGGGATCCAGCGCAAAGCGGCCGGGGATCACGCACAGACCGGCCATCAGCGCCACCAGTGTATCCATGATGATGATGAGCAGCGCGTTCTTCTGCAGGTTCTCCTTCTTATCCAGATAGGAGCCGTAGGTGATCATGGCGCCCATGCCGAGGGACAGGGAGAAGAACATCTGACCGCCGGCGGTGGAAAGCACTGTCAGGAAGCCGGGCGCCTCTTCAATGACGCCGTTGGCCACGGCCCAGCCGGGGACGAACATATACTTCAGGCCCTCCACAGCGCCCTCCAGCGTGCAGGCACGGATGATGCAGATCAGCAGCATGACGAACAGTGCGGGCATACCCACGGAGCAGACCTTCTCAATACCGCCGCCGATACCACCAAGCACGATGACCATGGTCAGCGCCACGAAGATCAGACCGTAGATGATAGCCTCGGTGGAGTTGCCGATGAATGCGCCGAACACCTCAGCGCCCAGGGAGTTGCCGCTGGCAGCCGCCGTCTCCGCCAGCGCGTTGGCGCCGAAGCCGGCGTGGAACAGGTCGCCCACGTTCAGCACGACGTACTTGATGCAGTAGCCGCCCAGCGCGCAGTAGAAGAACAGGATGAAGAATGCAGACAGGATGCCCATCCAGCCCATCCACTTGAACTTCTTGCTCAGAGCCTTGTAGGCGCCCACTGCGCCGTGACGGGTCTTGCGGCCCAGCGCCAGCTCGCCCACCATGACGATGAAGCCGCACAGGACTGCCAGAACAAGGTAAATGACCAGGAACGTGAAGCCGCCGGAGGCGCCCATCTTATTGGGGAAGCCCCAGATGTTGCCCAGGCCGACTGCCGAGCCGACCGCGGCCATCAGGAAACCAAAATTGGTTCCAAAGCCTTTTCTTTCTTCCATTGTTTTCTCTCCTTATAACAGATTTTTCCCTCCGTCTCTCGTCGGAGTGGCTGTTTTCCGTTTCTTGTCTACCGACAAGAAACATCTTTAGGCGCCGCCACGCCTCTCAGCTCCCCGACAGCAGTTTCTTGCCGTCGGTTTATAAAAAAAGTATACAGGAAACAAAAACCAACCGCAATTAGGAGTATTGATGAAATTTTCGCGCTTTCTTGTACATTATTAACATTTTATGAACGGAATGTTTTTTGTACTTTATAAATTTATGATTACTTTTTAACATCTATTCGCGGAGCTTTCCGCCGGTTTTTCTGATTTTTTTACTGCGATCCCGGCTTTTCGTTTCAAGAAACATATTGTGAAGAAAAAGACAGGCCGCCGCCTGTCTCTTAATCGCCGCCGCCCACCGCCTCTGGCAGCCGGTGACTCCACGCCGCCAGTCGTTCCCTTTCGCCATCCTCCGATACGGCGCATCTCAGTCGCAGTACCGCGCTCTGCCTCCCTCTGGTACGGTACGCAGCCCCTATACGGCGCACTGCCGCCCAATCAAACAGCGCCCGCCGAAAACGGCGGGCGCTGTTTTTTCTGTTATGCGGGAGAGCATGCCGAAATGGCGGTTCCGGAGTCTACAGCATATCTGCGGAAGCTCTCCTTAGAAGAAGAATTCTTTGATCTGGCCGTACAGGACGAGGATCATGCACAGCGGAGTGATGTACTTGATGCAGACCTTGTAGAAGCCGTAGCTTGCCATGGCGTGGCCGGACGCCTCGCACTCGTCCTTGACCACGTCGGGGCCAAGCTCCCAGCCGACCATCAGCGTCATCATCAGAGCGCCCAGAGGCATCATAATGCCCTCAGACAACATGTCGAAGAAGTCCAGCCAGCAGTCGTTCCAAGTGCGGATCGACTCCGCCGGCAGGTTCAGCAGTCTCCACGGGGTAAAGCTGGCGTCGCCCAGGCTATCGGCGCAGATCAGCATGGCGCCCACGCCCACCGCCACAGCACCGATCAGGGCGTACGCCTTGCGCTTGTCACCCTTACCGGCGTCGCGGGCATTGTCCACGAAGTGGGCCACAACAGCCTCCAGCAGAGAGATGGAGGAAGAGATGGCGGCGAAGACCACCAGCAGATAGAACAGGATGCCGAAGATGGGGCCGATGGGGCCCATGCGGCTGAACACATTCTGCATGGTGACGAACAGCAGCTTGGGGCCGCCCAGAGAGCCGGTAGGATCCAGCGCGAAGCGGCCGGGGATGACGCACAGACCGGCCATCAGCGCCACCAGCGTATCCATAACGATGATGAGCAGCGCGTTCTTCTGCAGGTTCTCCTTCTTATCCAGATAGGAACCGTAGGTGATCATGATGCCCATGCCCAGAGACAGGGAGAAGAACATCTGACCGCCGGCAGCGGAGAGGACGCCGAAGAAATTGGGTGCCTTGTCGATGACACCGTTGGTCACGGCCCAGCCGGGAACGAACATATACTTCAGGCCGTCCACAGCGCCCTCCAGCGTGCAGGCGCGGATGATGCAGATGAGCAGCATGACGAACAGTGCAGGCATACCCACGGAGCAGACCTTCTCAATACCGCCGCTGACGCCGCCCATGACGATGAGCATGGTCAGAGCCACGAAGATCAGCCCGAAGATCACGGCCTCAGTGGGGTTGGCCATAAACGTGCCGAACACCTCAGCGCCCAGAGAATGACCGTTGGCCACTGCCGTCTCCGCCAGCGCGTTGGCGCCGAAGCCGGCGTGGAACAGATCGCCGATGTTCAGGATCGTGTACTTGATGCAGTAGCCGCCCAGGGCGCAGTAGAAGAACAGAATGAAGAACGGGGACAGGATGCCCAGCCAACCGACCCATTTGAATCTCTTGCTCAGAGCCTGATAGGCGCTGACAACGCCCTTGCCGGTCTTGCGGCCCAGCGCCAGCTCACTCACCATGACGATGAAGCCGCAGAGGACTGCCAGAACCAGATAGACGATGAGGAATGTAAAGCCGCCGGAGGCGCCCATTTTATTGGGGAAGCCCCAGATGTTGCCCAGGCCGACTGCCGAGCCGACAGACGCCATCAGGAAACCAAAGTTGGTTCCAAAGCCTTTTCTTTCTTCCATGTTTTCTCTCCTTACAATTACTTTCCCTTAGCCTGTCCCGTCAGCAGCGTTCCGCCGACGCAGGCGACCCACACGAAAGAGTTTCCTGCGGGTCACATAGAAGTATACTCCTTTCCACATTTTCCCGCAATTAGCAATGTTTATAAAAATTTAACACTTCTTTCTCTATTTTTAACACTTTCTTAGCAGTAAACACAACGCGGGTCACCTCCTCGAAACGCGCACTTTTTCTGCGCATTTCGCAGTCATCGCACATCTCCCGCAAGGTATCCGGCACGTTACCTGTCGTTTCGTTGTACGAAACAGGCGGGTGCCTCTATGAAGCACCCGCCTGTATGTGAACCATATACAAACTTTCCGCCTTGCAGTGGCTCACCACTTGTTCTCCACCTTTTCCGCGAAACCCAGAAAATCGCTGACGCGGATCTCCCGACCGTCGTCCAGCACCGCCCGGCCGGTGAAGCGGCCAAAGACCTGATGCTGGTCGGATTTCAGCAGCTTGACGTCCATGCAGGCGGCGCGATCCAGAATGGGCATGAAATCCATCTCGAACCGGCCGTCATCCGAGGTGAAGCGCCAGGGACTCAGGTAGTCCTCCCGCCCGTTCTTCATGGGGATGAGGAACTGCACCTGTCCCAGCTTATGGGCCTTGCCGCCGTAGAACAGCATATTCTCGCTGGCGGCATAGGTGTTGCCGAAGCCGTAGCCGATGTTCCAGCCAAAGGGTACGCCGTCCACCTGTCCGGAGGCGCTGCCCCAGTACCATGTATTGTGGTATGTCCACACGCCCCGACCCCAGTCCAGCACCGCAAAGGAGTCCTCCGGCGCAAAGCGGAAAACGCGGCCCTCCACCTTGACCTCGCCGGACACCCGCATACAGTTGATCTTCTGGTTGAAGTAGAAGCACCGGGGCTGATCGAAGGGCGTGGCGATGACCATGGACTCCTCCGGCTCCTCCGTCAGCATCAGGCGACCCTCGATGGGCATCCCCGCCAGAAAGTCCTCCATGCGGAAGGTCAGCACCCGTGCGTTCCCCACATGGCGGAACGCCATGCCGTAGCCGCTGCCGGCAATGACCGTATCTCCGGCGGCGGATGTCTCCGGCAGGCCGGTGCGTCCCATGGGGAACACCCGCATGGGGCTCTTCGTCTTTTCCCACCTCTCATCGAATTGCAGGAACGAGATGGAGTCCAGCCCCATATAGCCGTTGTCGGCAATGGTCAGCGCCACGGCGAAATGGTCGTTGGCCGCCAGATAGTAGTCCCATTCCTTGATGCGGCTCTTCCCCGCCCGGATATCGGCGCGGCGGTAGATGGGCAGGAGCCTCTTGGCATATCCCGGCTCCCGCAGGCTGCCGGACTCGTTGAGGAGCGGCGCGCTGTGGGTGATCTCATGCTGCATGATGACTGTCCTCCCGTATCTTTTTTCAGTTCTGCGGCCCCCGCCGCAGAGGAAAACGCCTTATGGAAATATTGTAGCATACGCGGCGGGAAAAAGATAGTTGACAACCCAATTATTTTGGTTATAATTTGAAAATGGTTTTCATTTTCAAATTCAGGAGGCGTTTCATGGCCTATATGACAAAACAGCAGCAGGCGGTGCTGGCCTGCATACGCGGCTGTGCCGAGGGCGTGGGCGCGGCGGAACTGACGGAGCTGCTCCACCGGCAGGGGGAGACGGTGGGACTGACCACCGTGTACCGCCAGCTGGAGCGGCTGGAAAAAGAGGGAAAGGTTCACAAGATCGTCACGGACACTGGGGCGAAGTATCAGTTTTGCAGCTGCTACCAGTCCGGGAAGGACTGCTTTTTGCTGAAATGCGAGCGCTGCGGCGCTGTGCAGCACGCCGACTGCACCCGTCTAGCGCCGCTGTACCGCCATCTGGAGGAGGAACACGGCTTCGCCATCGACCCCCACCGGACGCTGTTCTACGGGCTGTGCCGTCAGTGCCGGGAGGCGGCGGAATGAGGCGGCTTTTATCGGGACTGCTGGCTCTCGCGCTGGCGGCGTCCCTGACCGCCTGCGGACAGCCGCCGCTGCCGGAGGACGGAAAAACGCAGGTGGTCTGCACCCTGTTCCCCTACTACGATTTCGCCCGCCAGATCGGCGGTGATGACGTGGACGTGACGCTGGTGGTACCCGCCGGACGGGAGACACACAGCTTCGAGCCCACGCCCATGGACGTGATCCGCATCAGTCAGGCGGATGTGTTCATCTACAACGGCGGTGAGAGCGAGCAATGGGTAACGGACATTTTAGACGCCGCTGGGGAGGACATCCCCTGTGTCCTGTCCATGATGGACGCGGCGGAACTGCACGAGGAGGAGCTTGTCGAGGGGATGCAGAGCGGTACGTCCGCCCACGATCACCACGACCATGATGAGGACGAGGAGGAGATCGAATACGACGAGCATATCTGGACGTCGCCGGTGACGGCCATGGCGCTGTGCCGCGCCATCACCGACGGGCTGTGTCAGGCGGATCCCGACCACGCGGACAGCTTCCGGGCGCGGCTGGCGAACTATCTGGCGGCGCTGGAGACGCTGGATGGAACGTTCCGCCAGATCGTGGCGGAGGGCAGCCGGGATCTGCTGGTGTTCGGCGACCGGTTCCCGCTGCTGTATTTCTGCCGGGAGTACGGACTGGATTACCGGGCGGCGTTCCACGGCTGCGCCGGGGACACGGAGCCGTCTCTGACCACGCTGAAATACCTCATCGACTTAGTGAACGAGCAGCACATCCCGGTGGTGTACACCATCGAGCTGAGCAGCCGGAAGGTGGCTAAGGCCATCGCGGAGACCACCGGGGCGCAGGTGCGGACGTTCCACTCCTGCCAGACGGTGAGCCGCGCCGAATTTGACGCAGGCGTTACCTACCTCCAGCTGATGGAGGCCAACGCGGATGTTTTGAGAGAGGGGTTGTCCTGATGGAAAAGAAAATACTGCTGGACTGCCGGGACGTGTCGCTGGGCTACGAGGGTACCGCCATCTGGGAGGGGCTGACCTTTCAGGTGTGCAGCGGCGACTACCTGTGCATCGTGGGTGAGAACGGCTCGGGCAAGTCCACGCTGCTGAAAAGCCTGCTGGGTCTGCTGCGGCCCATGAGGGGCGAGATCGTGCTGGACAAATCCCTGCGCGCCGGGGCCATCGGCTACCTGCCCCAGCAGACCAAGGCGCAGAAGGACTTTCCCGCCACGGTGACGGAGGTGGTGCAAAGCGGCTTTCTCAGCGGCAAGCGGGGGCGTTTCTTCTACACGCCGCAGGAGAAGTCCACGGCGCTGATGCACATGGGCAAGCTGGGTATTCTGGAACTGAAAGACCGCTGCTACCGGGAGCTGTCCGGCGGCCAGCAGCAGCGGGTACTGCTGGCCCGGGCGCTGTGCGCCGCCGGGGAGCTGCTGGTGCTGGACGAGCCGGTGACGGGGCTGGATCCCGCCGCCGCCCAGGATCTGTACCGCACGCTGGACTATCTCAACAAGAAGGAGGGCATCGCCATCATCATGGTGACCCACGATCTGCACAGCGCCCTGCCCTACGCCACCGCCATCCTCCACGCCGGACACGGCAGTTGGTTCTACGGCGATACGGCGTCCTATCTGGCCTCGCCCTACGGCAAGCGGTTCGGAGGTGAGGCGTGATGGATCTGCTGCTGGATATGTTCACCTACCCGTTTATCCTGCGGGCCTTTGTGGTGGGCGTCCTCATCGCCCTGTGTGCGGCGCTGCTGGGCGTACCGCTGGTGCTGAAGCGCTGCTCCATGATCGGCGACGGCCTGAGCCATGTGTCCTTCGGTGCGCTGAGCATCGCGCTGGCCTGCGGCTGGGCGCCGCTGCCGGTATCCATCCCCGTGGTGGTACTGGCGGCGCTGGGTCTGCTGCGGATGACGGAGAAAAGCCGCATGGGTGCGGACGCCGCCATCGCCGTGGTCAGCGCCTCGTCGCTGGCCGCCGGTGTGGTGGTCACCAGTCTGACCACCGGCCTGACCACCGACGTGGACAGCTTTATGTTCGGCTCCATTCTGGCGCTGGACCGGGCGGATGTGGCCCTGTCCGTAGGCGTCTGCGCGGCGGTGCTGGTGCTGTATGTGCTGTTCTACCACCGGCTGTTCGCCATCACCTTTGACGAGAGCTTCTCCCGCGCCACCGGCGTAAGGGTGGAGCTGTACAACACCGTGCTGTCAGTGCTGACGGCGCTGACCATCGTGCTGGGTATGCGGCTCATGGGCGCCATGCTCATCTCCAGCCTCGTCATCTTCCCCGCCCTGACCGCCATGCGGCTGCTGCGCAGCTTCCGGGGCGTGGTGCTGTGCGCCGGCGCCGTCAGCGTGCTGGGCTTTTGTGTGGGGCTGACCGGCTCCTACCTGCTGAGCACCCCCGTAGGCGCTACGGTGGTGCTGGTGGATCTGGCGGTGTTCCTGCTGGCCTGCCTGCTGGGACGGCTGAAAAAACGCGCATGACCTTGGATTTTCCGGCGAGCCGGGGCACTTTTGCCCCGCTCCGCCGGGATTTTTTTGTCAAAACCGCCGTTTCGACCGGCTTTTTGCGGAAAAATGCTTGCGTTCCCTGCACTTTTATGGTATGCTATGCGCGTGAGTAAGGTATTGACTGGGAGTGGGCTTGACTGTCCGCTCTTTTTGTTGGGCATTTTTGATTTGTTAAAAACAGGAGGACGCGCCGTGAAAAAGATCACAGATGTAGTCTGGGAGCTGGCGGAGCCGGTGGTACAGGAGCACGGCTGCCAGCTGTGGGACGTGGAATATGTGCGGGAGGCCGGCCAGTGGTATCTGCGGCTGTATCTGGACAAGGACGGCGGCGTGGACATTCTGGACTGCGAGGCCATCAGCCGCAAGGTCAGCGACCTGCTGGACGAGGCCGACCCCATCGAGAGCAGCTATGTGTTCGAGGTGGGCTCCGCCGGACTGGAACGGCAGCTCAAGCGCCCCGGCGACTTCCAGCGCTTTATGGGCAGCCCCGTGCTGGTCAAGACCTACCAGAACCGGGACGGCCGCAAGGAGTTCGCCGGTAAGCTGGCAGGCTACGAGGACGGCGCGGTGCTGCTGGACATGGGCGGCGCAGAGCCGGTGCGGTTCGAGAAGAACGAGGTGGCGCTGGTGCGCCTGCGCGTGGAATTCTGACACAACGATCTGACGATAAATGAAGGAGAAACGACATGAAATGTGATGAGATCTTCGCCGCGCTGGCGATGCTGGAAAAGGAACGCGGTATTCCCCAGAGCTTTATGATGGGCAAGATCATTCAGGCGCTGACCACCGCCTATAAGCGGGATCACGAGGGTGTGGAGAACGTCATCGTGGATGTGGACGAGGAGAAGAAGGATCTGAAGATGTTCGTCCAGAAGGAGATCGTGGAGGAGGTGGAGAACCCCGGCTCCCAGATCTCGCTGGAGGAGGCCAAGCGGCTGTCCGCCAAGAATGAGCTGGGCGGCATCGTCAACATCCCCGTGGAGAGCGTGGAGTTCGGCCGTATCGCCGCCGGCAACGGCAAGCAGGTCATCATTCAGGGTCTGCGCGAGGCCGAGCACGGCATGATCTACGATGAGTTCAACAGTAAGCAGCACGAGATCCTCACCGGCACCGTCAGCCGCATCGACCCCCGGACGGGCAATGTGAGCCTGCGCATCGGCACCGGTACCGAGTCCACCGAGGCGGTGCTGACCATGAACGAGCAGGTTCCCGGCGAGGAGCTGCGTGAGGGTCAGATGGTCAAGGTATATCTGGTGGAGGTCCGCCGTTCCACCCGCGGCCCGCAGGTGCTGATCTCCCGCACCCACCCCGGCCTTGTCAAGCGCCTGTTCGAGCTGGAGGTGCCGGAGATCTATGACGGCACGGTGGAGATCCGCTCCATCGCCCGTGAGGCGGGCAACCGCACGAAGATGGCCGTCTGGTCCGACGACGAGAACGTGGATCCCATCGGCGCCTGCGTCGGCCCCCGCGGTCAGCGTGTCAACGCCATCGTGGATGAGCTGCGGGGCGAGAAGATCGACATCATCAAGTACTCCGAGGATCCCGCCGAGTTTATCGCCGCCGCGCTGGCGCCCGCCGACGTGGTCAGCGTACAGCTGGCTGCCGAGGGTAAGAGCTGCCGCGTGGTCGTCCCCGACGACCAGTTGAGCCTCGCCATCGGTAAGGAGGGGCAGAACGCCCGTCTGGCGGCACGGCTCACCGGCTATAAGATCGACATCAAGCCCGCCAGCTACACCGGCGAGTAAGATCGGATAGAAAGGAGCGGCAGAGATGCAGAAGCCCCGGAAAATACCCCAGCGGCAGTGTGTCGGCTGCCGCGAGATGAAGGAAAAGAAAGCGCTGCTGCGCATCGTCCGGACGCCGGAAGGCGAGATCCTGCTGGACAGCACCGGCAAGAAGTCCGGGCGCGGCGCCTATGTATGCCCCGACCCGGCGTGCCTGAAGAAGGCGCGGAAGAGCCGGGCGCTGGAGCGGGCCTTCGAGACGGCCATCCCGCCGGAGGTCTACGACGCGCTGGAAGCGCAGATGGAGGGCAGCCTATGACGGAACACATTCTCTCCATGCTGGGTCTCGCTTTGAAGGCGGGCCGCGTGGAGGTGGGCGAGGAGCCGGTAGGCGCCGCCGCCCGCGCCAAGAAAGCCCGCGTCATCTTTGTGGCACAGGATGCCGCGCCGTCGTCGGTGCGGCGCGCCCAGTCCTTTGCCCGCACCGGCAGCACGCTGTGCGTGACGCTGCCCGCCGGGAAGGATACGCTGGGCAGCAGTCTGGGCCGTACCAGCGTGGCCATGTGCGCCGTCACGGATATCGGCTTTGCCGAATCGCTGGTGAAGAAGCTGGCGGCGCTGGACAGCGAGACCTATCAGGACGCCGCCGATACGCTGGCGGTCAAGGCCAAGCGGGCACGGGAACGGAAAGAGGAACAGCTCCGCCATGAGAAGAACCTGCGGCAGGGCAAAAAGCGCGTCCATGGCGAGGCCGCGCCGCAGCCGGAGACGCCAGCGCCGACGCCGCCCGCCAGACCGATGGAGAAGCGTCCCTCGCGTCCCAACAGCGTCAAGCGGCGGCAGGAGCGTCCCAAGAGACGGACGGAGCCGCCCGGCCAGCGGTTCGCCGGCTCCCTGCCGGTGAAGAAGGGCAAGGGCAGCCGGAAAAAGACCGGCAAGTAAACAGCAACAAACGGAACTTTCGCGGCCCGCCGAGGGGCGGACCGATCACTAAGATGGAGGTGGCTTTATTTGGGTAGTATCGTCAACAAATACAGAGTGCATGAGGTGGCCAAGGATTTCGGAGTTTCCACCAAGGAGATCACGGAGATCCTGACCAAGTACGCCGAAACACCCAAGAATCATATGCAGGTGCTGGAGGACCGGGAGCTTAGCCTCATCTTTGAGTATCTGACCCAGCACAATCCGGTCTCCAATATCGCGGTCATCTTCGCCGAGGGCGCCAAGCCCGCGGAGAAGAAGGCGGAGCCTGCCCAGAACAGGCAGCACGCCAAGCCTGCCGCACCCCAGCAGGGCGGCAGCAAGCCCGCCCAGAGCGCCGCGCCCGCCGGTAAGGCCCCCGAAAAGGCCGCCGAGCCGGTGGTGAAGCAGCCCATGTCCCGCGTACCCCAGAAGCAGGTGGTGGATACCCGCAAGGCCACCAACGTGAATCTGGACAAGTACGACGAGAAGCTGCAGGACATGGCGGACGCCCGCAGCCGCGGCGGCAAGCGGGATCAGCAGGCGCCCCAGGGCAAGGAGAAATTCCGCAATAACCGGCAGCGCCGCGACAACAACTTTGCCAGCAACAAGCGCAAGCAGGAGGAGGCCGACCGTCTCCGCAAGCTGCGTCTGGAGGTCATCAAGAAGACCCCTGTCACCGTGCAGATCCCCGATGAGATCTCCGTGGGCGAGCTGGCCAGCCGCATGAAGAAGACCGGCGCAGAGGTGGTCAAGTGCCTGATGAAGAACGGCGTCATGGCCTCCCTGAGCCAGATGATCGACTTCGACACCGCCGCCATCATCGCCGAGGAGCTGGGCTGCAAGGTGGAGAAGGAGGTCGTCGTCACCATCGAGGAGCGCCTGATCGACGATCATCAGGACAAGGACGAGGATCTGGTGCCCCGCGCCCCCGTGGTGGTGGTCATGGGCCACGTCGACCACGGCAAGACCAGCCTGCTGGACTATATCCGCAACGCCCATGTGGCCTCCGGCGAGGCCGGCGGCATCACCCAGCACATCGGCGCCTATCAGGTGCAGATCAACGGCAAGCCCATCACGTTTTTGGATACCCCCGGCCACGAGGCCTTTACCTCCATGCGCGCCCGCGGCGCCATGGTCACGGATATCGCCATTCTGGTGGTGGCCGCCGACGACGGCATCATGCCCCAGACCATCGAGTCCATCAACCATGCCAAGGCCGCGGAGATCCCCATCATCGTGGCCATCAACAAGATGGATAAGCCCGAGGCAAACCCCGAGCGCATCAAGCAGCAGCTCACCGAGCACGGTCTGGTGTGCGAGGAGTGGGGCGGCGACACCATCGTGTGTCCCATCTCCGCCAAGACCGGCATGGGCGTGGACAACCTGCTGGAGATGCTGACCCTCACCGCCGAGGTGGGCGAGCTGAAGGCCAATCCCAACCGCGCCGCGCAGGGTACGGTCATCGAGGCCCGTCTGGACAAGGGCCGCGGCCCCGTGGCCACGCTGCTGGTGCAGAACGGCACCCTCCATCAGGGCGATATCATCATCGCCGGTACCTCCGTGGGCCGCGTCCGCGCCATGCTCAGCGACAAGGGCCAGCGCATCACCGATGCCGGCCCCAGCGTCCCCGTGGAGATCACCGGTCTGAGCGAGGCTCCCTCCGCCGGCGCTACGTTCAACGCCGTGGCCGACGAGAAGCTGGCCCGTGAACTGGTGGAGCAGCGCAAGGCCGAGGAGAAGGCAAAGGCCAATGCGCCTGTCACCAAGGTCTCTCTGGAGGATCTGTTCAGCCAGATCCAGGCCGGTGAGATGAAGAACCTGAACCTGATCGTCAAGGCCGATGTGCAGGGCAGCGTGGAAGCGGTGAAGACCTCTCTGGAGAAGCTGAGCAACGAGGAGGTCCGCGTCCGCGTGATCCACGGCGGCGTCGGCGCTATCAACGAGTCCGACGTGATGCTGGCCTCCACCTCACAGGCCATCATCGTGGGCTTCAACGTCCGTCCCGACGCCGCTGCCCGCGACAGCGCCGCCCGCGCCAATGTGGATATGCGGATGTACCGCGTGATCTACGACGCCATCAACGAGATCGAGGCCGCCATGAAGGGTATGCTGGCACCCAAGTTCCGGGAGGTCCTGCTGGGTCACGCCGAGGTGCGTCAGACCTACAAGGTGTCCGGCGTAGGTACGGTGGCCGGCTGCTACGTGCAGGACGGCAAGCTGCAGCGCAAGGACTGCCAGGTACGTCTCGTCCGCGACGGCATCGTCATTCACGAGGGCGTGCTGGCCTCCCTCCAGCGGTTCAAGGACTCCGTCAAGGAGGTGGCCGCCGGCTACGAGTGCGGCCTGAGCATCGAGAAGTTCAATGACATCAAGGAAGGCGACATCGTGGAAGCCTTCACCATGGAGCAGATCGAAGTCTGATACCTGCGGGGCGGGCGAAACGCCCGCCCCGCTTTTCTTATACGAAAGGAGCGATGAACTATGGCATCCAACCGAATCGGCCGCATCAACGAGGAGATCCGCAAGGAGCTCAGCGCCCTGCTGCGGACGGTGAAGGATCCCCGCGTATCCGAGGGGATGCTCACCATCACCCGCGTGGACACCACCAACGACCTGCGGTACGCCCGGGTCTATATCAGCGCCCTGAACTGTCAGGATGAAAAGGGCCTGATGAAGGGGCTGAAGTCCGCCGCCGGCTACCTGCGCCACCAGCTGGGGCAGGCCATCGACCTGCGGTACACGCCGGAGCTGCAATTTATTATGGACGATTCCATCGCCCACGGCGCCCACATTCTGGATCTTCTCAACCATGTGAAGCCCGCCAATCCCGCCAACGCGGACATCGTGCTGCCGGAGGATCAGGAATGAGCGGCAGCAGACTGGGCATACAGGAGACGGCGGCGTACCTGCGCACGCTGGACGATGTGCTGCTGCTGACCCATGTGCGGCCCGACGGCGACACCATCGGCTCGGCCGCCGCGCTGTGTCAGGCGCTGCGGGACATGGGAAAGACCGCCTACCTGCTGTACAACCCGGAGATCACCGACACCTACGCGCCCTACGCTGCGCCCTACTGGGCGCCGGAGGACTTTACGCCGGCGCATATCATCTCCGCCGATATCGCGGCGCTGAATCTGCTGCCGGACAACGCGGCGGTCTACGCCTCGCGCATCGAACTGGCCATCGACCACCACGGCTCCCACGGGTTCTTTGCGCCCAACGTCTGTCTGGACGCGGACGCCGCCGCCTGCGGCGAGATCGTCTGCGGCATCATCCGCGGCCTGACGCCGATGACACCGGAGATCGCCATGCTGCTGTATGTGGCTATCGCCACCGATACCGGCTGCTTCGTCTACACCAACACCACCGCCCACACCCACCGCATCGCGGCGGAGCTGCTGGAGGCAGGCATTGACGTGGGGCCGGTGAATAAGGCCCTGTTCCGCACGAAAAGTCGGACACGCCTTGCCATGGAGGCCCGGATGGTGGCGGATATGACCCTCTATGACCATGACCGGGTGGTGGTGATGACCATCCCCCTGTCCCTGCGGCAGGAGATGCACGCCACGGAGGCGGACATTGAGGAGCTCAGCTCCCTTGCCGCGCTGGTGGAGGGCAGCGACTGCGGCGTGACGCTGCGGGAGCTGCGGCCCGGCGTTATCAAGATCTCCCTGCGCACCGGCCCCCGCGTGGATGCCTGCGCCGTGTGCCAGCGGCTGGGCGGCGGCGGACACAGAGCCGCCGCAGGCGCCACGGTGGACGGCACCATGGACGAGGTGCGGCAGGCGGTGCTGCAAGCCTATCAGGCGGTCGTCGGATAAGGCGCAAAAAGGAGCAACTATGGCAAACGGTATCATCATCATCGACAAGCCCGCCGGATGGACCAGCATGGACGTGTGCGGCAAGCTGCGGGGCATCCTGAAAACAAAAAAGGTGGGTCACGCCGGGACGCTGGACCCCATGGCCACCGGCGTGCTGCCGGTATTCGTGGGACAGGCCACCCGCGCCGTGTCCTTTGCCGAGTCCGGCAGCAAGGAGTATGTAGCCGGGCTGCATCTGGGCTGCGTCACCAACACGCAGGACACCTCCGGTGAGGTGCTGGCGCAGCACCCCGTCTCCGTGACCCGGCAGGAGCTGGAGGCGCTGCTGCCCCGGTTCACCGGGGAGCTGATGCAGGTGCCGCCCATGTACTCCGCCATCAAGATCAACGGACAGAAGCTGTACGAGCTGGCGCGGCAGGGCAAGGAGGTGGCGCGTCCCCCCCGCCCCGTGACCATCTACGAGCTGGAGGTGCTGGGGCAGGACGAGAGCGGCGACTGGCTGCTGCGGATCCTCTGCTCCAAGGGCACCTATGTCCGGACGCTGTGCCACGACATCGGGCAGGCACTGGGCTGCGGCGGGTGCATGAGCGCCCTGCGGCGCACCATGGCCGCCGGCTTTACGCTGGCGGACTGCCACACACTGGAGGAGGTGCAAAGCGGCGGTGAGGCGCTGCTTTCGCCCACGGACTCCCTGTTCCGGCAGTATCCCGCCTACACCATCCCCTCCGCTGAGGAGGAGCGGCGCTGCCGCTGCGGCAACCCCCTGACGGCGGCGGTGCCGGACGGTGTGTACCGCGTATACGGCGGAGACGGCGCCTTCTTGTGCCTGAGCCGGGCGGAAGGCGGCGTCCTGACTTCCCAGAAAAACTTTTTCGGAGCGTGAACACTTTGGAACGAACTGTAATAGCCCTCGGCTTTTTTGACGGCGTACACCGGGGTCACGGCGCCCTGCTGCAAAAAACGGCGGAGCGTGCCTGTGCGCTGGGCGCAGAGCCTGCCGTCTTTACCTTTGACCGCCCGCCCAAGGAGGTGGTCACCGGCCAGCCGGTGTACCTCATCAACTCCCCGGAGGACCGGCAGGCGCTGATCCGCCGCCTCTACGGCATCGACCGGATCATACTGGCCCCCTTCGACCACGAGATGATGACCATGTCGTGGGAGGATTTTGTCACGGAGCTGCTGGTCAAACGCTATGGCGCAGTGCATCTGGTGGCGGGTCACGACCACCGCTTCGGCCATAAAAACGCCGGAAATGCCCAACTCCTGCAGGAGAAATGCGCCCAGCTGGGGCTGGGCTGCGACATCATCCCCGAGGTGGTGCATGACGGCATCACCGTCAGCTCCACCTACATCCGCACGCTGATCGAGGCGGGCGACGTGGAGCGGGCGGCGGAGTTTCTGGGACACCGCCATTGTCTCAGCCGCACGGTGGAGCATGGCCAGCGCATCGGCCGCACCATCGGCATCCCCACGGTGAATCTGACCATGCCGCCCCGTGTGCTGGTACCGGCCCACGGCGTGTATATCACCCGCGTGTACCTGCCGGATGGGCGGAGCTTCGCGGGCGTCACCAACGTAGGCACCCGCCCCACTGTGTCCGACAGCGACGCCGTGTCCGTGGAGACCTTCCTGCTGGACTTCGACGGCAACCTGTACGGGCAGACCATCCGGCTGGACTTCTGCCGCCGTCTGCGGGGCGAGCAGAAATTCGACTCGCTGGAGGCGCTGCGGCAGGGCATCCAGCAGAACATCGCCCAGACACGGGCGTATTTCCGGGGCGAGGCGTAAAAAAAACACAAAGCAGGTCTGCGGCATGGCCGCAGACCTGCTTATTCGCTGCCGGGCATCTCCGGCGGCGCTTACGGGAGGTCGTCCAGCTCCTGCTTGCCCAACTGCATCTCCCGCCACCGGCGGGGCAGTCCCGGCCCGATCAGCGGGAACAGGTTGGGCGTGTCGCAGGTAGGCTGGATGTTGTAGGTGCCGTACATATTCACCATGTCAAAGCAGCTCTCCGGCACGCCCCGGAACTGGTGAACGTCCGGTGTAGCGTCGTAGGGAAAGCCGCTGTTTCTTTTGGGCATGAAAAATCACCTCCGGCCTTAGTATGGCCGGAGGTGACGGGTTTCTTTCCTGTTTGAAGTATGCGGCGCTCAGCGATAGACCTCGGCGTCGAAGTCCCGCACGACCTCGTCCCGCTTCTCGTCCCGGACGAAGACCAGATTCGTCTCGTCAAACGCCAGCCGCATGGCGAAGTCCTTGGCCTCGTCAATATCGTTTGTCTCGAAAAAATCCCGGTAGGCCGACTCCGGCTCGTGGCTCTTGCGCCAGACAACGTGAAAACGCATGGATGCTCCTCCTGTAAAAATAGGGGTGTATTTTTCAGTATACCCCGCCGCCTGTCAAATTGCAACGGTAGGTTTCGCCAAAAAAGCACAGGTAAGTTCGGCTATTTTTCCCTGTGAAAAAGCGGGTTTTTTCCTTTCCCGGAGCCGCCGGATGTTGTATAATGTAACGAGTTTGTTAGTTATGGGGGATACGGAGATGAAGATCGGTTTCGACAACGAAAAATATCTGCAATTACAGGCGGAGCACATCACCGCCCGCCGCGCCCAGTTCGGCGGCAAGCTGTATCTGGAGTTCGGCGGCAAGCTGTTTGACGACTATCACGCCTCCCGCGTACTGCCGGGCTTCCAGCCGGACAGCAAGATCCGGATGCTGCAAACCCTGAAGGACGACGTGGAGATCGTCATCGCCATCTGCGCCGGTGACATTGAAAAGAACAAGATGCGCGGCGATCTGGGCATCAGCTACGACGCCGATGTGCTGCGGCTCATCGACGTGTTCCGCGACCTTGGCTTCTATGTGGGCTCGGTGGTCATCACCCAGTACGCCGGACAGCCGGCGGCGGACGCCTTTATCAAGCGGCTGGACACGCTGGGCGTCAGGAGCTGCAAGCACTACCCCATCGCCGGATACCCCTCCGACGTGGCACACATCGTCTCCGACGCGGGACTGGGGCGCAACGACTATATCGAGACATCCCGCCCCCTGATCGTGGTGACGGCGCCCGGCCCCGGCAGCGGCAAGATGGCCACCTGTCTGAGCCAGCTCTACCACGACAACCGCCGGGGCATCCCCGCCGGCTACGCCAAGTACGAGACGTTCCCCATCTGGAACCTGCCCCTGAAGCACCCGGTCAATCTGGCGTACGAGGCCGCCACCGCCGACCTCAACGACGTGAACATGATCGACCCCTTCCATCTGGAGGCCTACGGCGTCACCACCGTCAACTACAACCGGGACGTGGAGATCTTCCCGGTACTGGCCGCCATGTTCAAGAAGATCCAAGGCGAGTGCCCCTATAAATCCCCCACGGACATGGGTGTGAACATGGCGGGCTTCGCCATCGTGGACGACGACGTCTGTCAGGAGGCCAGCCGCATGGAGATCCTGCGCCGCTACTACGCCGGCTGCGTGGAGCGCGCCAAGGGACAGGCGGACGAGTGCGTGGTACGGAAGCTGGAGCTGGTGATGCAGCAGGCCGACGTCACGCCGGAGCTGTGCCCCGCCGTGGCTGCCGCGCTGGAGAAGGCGGAGGCCACCGGCAAGCCCGCCGGCGCTATGGTGCTGCCGGACGGCTGCGTGGTCACGGGCAAGACCTCCCCCCTGCTGGGCGCGTCGGCGGCGCTGCTGCTCAACGCCCTGAAGCACATGGCGGGCATCGACCACAAGCTGGAGCTGATCCCCGCCTCCGTCATCGAGCCCATCAGCGCCATGAAGACCGGGTATCTGGGACACCGCAACCCCCGCCTCCACTCCGACGAGGTGCTGATCGCGCTGGCGATCTCCGGACTGACCAATCCGCTGGCAGCCATGGTGCAGGAGCAGCTGAAAACGCTGCGGGACTGCGACGCCCACTTCTCCGTCATCATTTCGGAGGAGGACGCCAAGCTGTATAAGCGGCTGGGCATCAACGTCAGCTGCGAGCCGAAATACGAGGTCAAGTCCCTGTACCACAAGAAGTAAGCCCCACACATCGAACAGAACACACTGCCCTATGCCCGCGCTGTGCGCGGGCATAGCTTTCTGAAAGGAGCCTTTATGCAGACCATCCCCCAGATACTGGCCAAGGAGCTGGACAAGCCCCAGCCGTACATTGAAAACGTCATCGCCCTGCTGGACGAGGGCAACACCATTCCCTTTATCGCCCGCTACCGCAAGGAGCAGCACGGCTCCATGGACGACACCGCCCTGCGCAAGCTGGAGGATCGTCTGCGCTATCTGCGGAATCTCGCAGCCCGGCGGGAGGAGATCAAGTCCGCCATCGCCGCGCAGGAGAAGCTGACGGAGGCACTGGCCGCCGCCATCGACAACGCCGCCACGCTGGCGGAGGTGGAGGATCTGTACCGTCCCTTCAAGCAGAAGCGCCGCACCCGCGCCACCATCGCCCGAGAAAAGGGGCTGACGCCGCTGGCGGAGCTGCTGCTGGCGCAGGCAAAGGACTGCCCCGCGCCGGAGGACGCCGCCCAAGCCTACCTCGACCCGGAGAAGGGCGTAGAGACGGCAGCGGACGCCTTACAGGGCGCCAACGACATCATCGCCGAGCTGCTCAGCGACGACGCGGACCTCCGCAAGACGCTGCGGGGTCTGCTGATGCGGCAGGGTCATCTGCGCAGTCTGGCCGCCAAGGAGGAGGACAGCGTCTACCGGCTGTACTACGACTTCGACCAGCCGCTGCCCAAGCTGGCGGGACACCAGATCCTCGCCGTCAACCGGGGCGAAAAGGAGGGCTTCCTCTCTGTCACCGTGCTGCTGGACAGAGTCGCGGCGCTGGGCAAGGTGCAGCGGGCGGTGGTAAAGCCCGGCTCGGCGGCCTCGGCCTTTGTGTCCGCCGCCTGCGAGGACGCCTACGACCGGCTGATCTACCCCTCGCTGGAGCGGGAGGCGCGTTCCACCCTGACCGATACCGCCAGCGAGGGCGCTATCGGACAGTTTGCCCTGAACCTGAAGCCACTTTTGATGCAGCCGCCGGTAAAGGGTCACGTCACCATGGGTCTGGATCCCGGCTATGCCCACGGCTGCAAGGTGGCGGTCATCGACGGCACCGGCAAGGTGCTGGACACCACCGTGGTCTATCCCACCTACGGCGAGCGGCAGAAAAAGGACGCCATCGCCAAGCTGACGGTTCTGTGCAAAAAGCACGGCGTCACGCATATTGCCATTGGCAACGGCACCGCCAGCCGCGAAACGGAACAGATGGCGGTGGAGATGCTCCGCGGTCTGCCCGGCGTCAGCTATATGATCGTCAACGAGGCGGGCGCCTCCGTCTACTCCGCCAGCAAGCTGGCGGCGGAGGAGTTCCCCGACTACGACGTAAACCTGCGCAGCGCTGTGTCCATCGCGCGGCGGATGCAGGACCCGCTGGCTGAGCTGGTGAAGATCGACCCCAAGGCCATCGGCGTGGGACAGTACCAGCACGATATGCCCCAGAAGCGGCTGGACGAGGCGCTGTCCGGCGTGGTGGAGGACTGCGTCAACGCCGTGGGCGTAGATGTGAACACCGCCTCCGCCAGCCTTTTGAGCCGGGTATCCGGGCTCACCGCCGCCACCGCCAAAAACATCGTGAAATACCGGGAGGACAACGGCATCTTCCCCGACCGGAAGCGGCTTTTGAATGTGCCGAAGCTGGGTCCCAAGGCCTTTGAGCAGTGCGCCGGCTTCCTGCGCGTGCCGGAGAGCCGCTCCGTGCTGGACAACACCGGCGTCCACCCGGAGAGCTACGCCGCGGCGGAGCAGCTGCTGACGCTGTGCGGCTACACGGCGGAGGACGTGAAAAATGGTGACATTCCCCTGCTGGCCCAGAAGGTGAAGCTGCTGGGTGAGGAGAAGACCGCCGCCAAGCTGGGCATCGGCCTGCCTACCCTGCGGGACGTGGTGAAGGAGCTGATGAAGCCCGGCCGGGACGTGCGGGACGATCTGCCCGCCCCCATCCTGCGCACCGACGTGCTGGAGATCAAGGATCTGAAGGCCGGTATGGTGCTCACCGGCACGGTACGCAACGTCATCGACTTCGGCGTATTTGTGGATATCGGCGTCCACCAGGACGGTCTGGTGCATATCTCGCAGGTGTGCAATAAGTTCATCAAGCACCCCTCGGAGATCGTGGCCGTGGGTGATATCGTCAAGGTGGTGGTGCTGGAGGTGGACGAGAAAAAGCACCGCATCAGCCTCTCCATGAAGCAGGTACCCAAGGACGCGCAGTAACAAAACGGCGCCCCGTCAGAAGACGGGGCGCCGTTTTTATGTACCCTTGTACTTTTTCCGCGTGGCCAGACCGCCCCGGATGTGCCGCTGGGCCTTGTTCTCCTCCAACACCGCCTTGACCTGCGTGTAGAGCGCCCGGTCATACAGCGGCAGACGCTCCGAAAGGTCCTTATGCACCGTGGACTTGCTGACCCCGAATTTTTTGGCGGCGGCGCGGACGGTCGTCCGGTTTTCTATGAGGTAAAGGGCCAGCTCCTCGGCCCGCTGTTCCAGATTCTCTCGGATAGAGCACCACTCCTAACTGTCGGTTGGTCTATCTATATGCCCTGCCGAGAGCAGTTATGCCCGCAGAAGCACGCAGGGCCGCACACCCAAAAGGTGTGCGGCTCTGCACTGTATGTAAGGAGAGAGTCTGGCAAAGTAAATTCAGGCCGCGCCTACGCTGTCGTCATAGCGGATGAACCGGCCATCCTCGTAATAGTGACCCGGCGGGAACGGCTGTACGCGGCGGCAAAGGCCCATCAGGCTCTCCGCCTCGCTGGCAAACACCGTGTTCCCGGCATCGTCCTGCCCGTAGTACAGCGGCCGCTGACCGGCGCTGTCCCGGGCGGCGATGAAATGCCCGCTGCGGTGGTCAAACAGGATCAGCGCGAACTCGCCGTTGAGCATTCCGAACATTTTCACGCCGTACTCCCGGTACAGCGGCAGCAGCAGCTCACAGTCGCAGCGGCTGCGGAAGGTGTAGCCTCTGGCCTGCAAGCCCGCCCGCAGGCCGCCGTAGCCGATGAGCTCGCCGCTGCACACCGCATAGCTGCCGTCCAGCGTCAACGGCTGCAGCTCCTGCGCCGGATGCTCCCCCGACGCATGACGGTGGTATCCCAGCAGGCCGCAGCCCACATCTACGATGCGGTTCTCCCCATGGCCGTGGGGTGCTGCCTGCGTCAAGCCCTTGGTAAAGTCTGTAATATCACTGCATATTCCGCAAAAACCCATGATCGTCCGCATGATAGATGCCTCCTTTGTCAGATTTTTTCAGGGTGCCTGCGCACAAAAAAGCGGCAAAGGCGTCAGAGAGTACCTCTCCCAGGCGCCTTTGCCTTTGATGTGCGTATTATAGGTCTTTGTGATTCTTTTGTCAATCGCCGTTTTTCACACACTTCTTACAGAACAAGCCTCTTCCTTTTAGGCAATTTTATCGTTTAAAGTGCTGCGCCGCTCTGCGTCGTATGCGAAAGCACGGGCTTCCTCACCTAAATGCGCAGGCCGCGCCTACGCCTCCTGCTGACCGTACAGCACAACAAGAGCGCCGCTCTCGGAATGACCGAAAACGGCGCTCGTTCTCTTTTCTCAGCGCACGCTCTGATACTGCCGCTTCAGGAATGACAGAAACAGCCGCGCAGGGGAATTGGCTGCCGGCATGGCCTTCACCGCCACGCCCAGACGCCGGGACAGCGGCTGATCCAGCGGGATGACCCGCACCTGATTCTCATAGCCCGCCAGCGAGTAGGCGGACAGCACCGATACGCCCAGTCCTCCCGCCACCATGGACAATATGGCACCGTCGTCGGAGGCCGTTACCTCCAGCCGCGGCGTGTCCGCCGGCAGATACTGCTCCACATACTGCTCCGGGCAGGAGAGGAACGGCTCCTGCATCAGCCGCGCCAGCGAGATGGTCTCCCCCGTCCACGGAAAGTCCGGCGGCGTCACCGCCACCAACGGCGCGTCCGTCAGCGGCGTCCACTGGAACCCGCGGGCGCAGTTTTCGTCCACGATGGCCAGCTGGATACGATCCTCGTCCAGTGCGGCGGCCAGCTCGCTGCCCTGTACCAGCACGTCCACCTTGATCTCCGGGTGCTGCTTGCGGAACTTCCGCAGCAGCTCCGGCAGCCGTGCGCGAGCAATACTGGCAAAGCACCCGATCCGCAGGGCGCGGCTGTGCGCCTCCCCCTGTGCCCCCGCCTCCTGCCGCAGGGCGTCGCAGGCGGTGATAACGCCGTGGATATAGGGGAGCAGACGCTCGCCCTCCTCCGACAGGCGGACGCCCTTGCTGCTGCGCAGCAGCAGCGTGCAGCCAAGCTCCGCCTCCAGCTTGCTGACCAGATGGGTCATGGCGGACTGGGTATATCCCAGCTGTGCGGCGGCCTTTCCAAAGCTGCCGCACTGTACGGCTGTCAGCAGCGCCCGCAGCTTACTATCATCCATAGGGTTCTCTCCTTCGACATTTTGCACAACAATTGCATAGTTATTTCTCAATATATCACAATGCAATTTTGATTTCAACATGATTTTTGTCAATTTTCCGCCGATTTCATCTGCCTTTCTGGTACATTTTTTGTTGCCATAACTTTTTTTAATGCCCCCATCAATAACGGTCATTTCCCCGGTCATGAAAAAAATGATACACTATATTCATATTTTGCATGACGGAACACTTGCAAAATTTGGAACAAAAAAGAGGAGACGATAACATTATGCAGAAGAAAAACAACTCCCTCCGCGACATGATCGTGGTGGGCTTCGCGTTGTTTTCCATGTTTTTCGGCGCGGGCAACGTGGTGTTCCCGCCCTATCTCGGCATGGAAGCAGGCCCCCAGTGGCTGGCGGGCTTTTCCGCTTACTTCATCGCGGACATCGGCCTTGCGCTGCTGGGTATGTTCGCCCTGCTGCGCGTGGGCAGCAGTGAGGCCGTCATCAGCCGCGTAGGCAAGGTGCCCGCCGAGCTTTTGATGTGCGCTATCATCCTGTGCATCGGCCCCATGGTGGCCATCCCCCGCACCTCCGCCACTACGTTTGAGATGGCCATCTCCCCCAACCTCTCCGGTGTGTCCCCGGTGCTGTTTTCCGTGCTGTTCTTTGCGCTGATCCTTGTACTGTGCATCAAGGAGTCCGCCGTGGTGGACATCGTGGGTAAGATCCTGACGCCGCTGCTGCTGCTGGGCCTGTTCGCCATCATCATCAAGGGCATCATTACCCCGGTGGGCGAGATCTCCGCGCTGCCCCAGATCTCCAATGTGGCCGTCACCGGTATCAAGGCTGGCTACCAGACCATGGACGCGCTGGCCGCCCTGCCCTTTGGCATCATCGTGCTGCAAAGCGTCACCGCCAAGGGCTACGACAACAGCAAAAAGCAGTTCCGTGTGGTCGGCGGCTCCGCCATTCTGGCCGGCGTGCTCCTGCTGGCGGTGTACATGGGTCTTGCCTATCTGGGCGCCACCGTGTCCGGCCAGTACAACGGCACCATCGGCCGCGCCCAGCTGGTCATGGCCATCGTGGAGGCGCTGATGGGCAAGGTGGGCATGATCCTGTTCGGCGTTGTCGTGGGTCTGGCCTGCGTCACCACCGCCATCGCCCTGACCAGCTCCGCCGCCGCCTATTTCGCCGAGCTGTGCCGCGGCAAGGTACCCTACAAGGCGTTCGTCATCGCCATCTGCGTGTTCAGCGCCGTGGTGTCCAATCTGGGTCTTGACCGCATCGTGGCGGTGGCCGCCCCCGTGCTGGACGTCATCTACCCCCCCACGCTGGTGCTGATCTTCATCTCCCTGCTGATGCCCCGGATGCCGGATCGCGTCAGCCGCGGCGCCTGCATCGGCGCGCTGATCACCAGTGTGCTTTGCACCCTCACCGCCCACGGCGTCAACATCCCCGTCGTACCCAGTCTGCCGCTGTACGATCTGGGTCTGAGCTGGCTGATCCCCGCCGCCGTGTTCGGTCTGGCAGCGTCCCTGCTCCCCTTCCGCGCCCGCAGCCGCGAGAAGCGCATCGTCCCGCTCCCCAACGAGGAGCATTGATCTGATGTGACCCTACCTTCCAAAGCAGGAGAATGTCCAATGGACATTCTCCTGCTTTTTTCGCCCCATTCCGGTATCCTTAACGCGCCATTAGCGTCCAATGGGCGTATAATACGGCATCAACAGAAGAAACGGAGCGAGGTTATGGATATTTGGAAGGAGCTGCGGGACGAGGGCATTGACCCGTCGCTGCTGGAGGAGATACAGCACTTTCGGGCGGCACACCCCGTACCGCCGGAGGCGGCGGCGCGCATTCCCGTACCCCAGTGCCTCTATTACGGCAAGGAGGTCTGGGAGAGCGCGGCGGCGGCGCTGCTGTGCGGCCAGCACCTGCTGCTGGCAGGGCCGAAGGCCACCGGCAAGAACGTGCTGGCGGAGAATCTGGCCGCCGTATTCGGCCGCCCCGTGTGGGATGTGTCCATGTACGTCAACGTGGACGCCGCCGCCCTTATCGGCGCGGACACCCTGCAAAAGGGCGAGGTGGTGTTTCGGGAGGGGCCTATCTGCCGCTGCGCCCGGCTGGGCGGCTTCGGCGTGCTGGATGAGGTGAACATGGCCAAAAACGAGGCGCTGGCTGTGCTCCACGCCACGCTGGATCACCGGCGGGTCATCGACGTGCCAGGCTATGAGCGCATCACGCTGGACGACGCCACCCGCTTCATCGGCACCATGAACTACGGCTACGCCGGTACACGTGAGCTGAATGAGGCGCTGGTGTCCCGCTTCGCGGTGCTGGATATGCCGGTGATCTCCGATACCGACCTGCAAAAGCTGCTGCGCCGCACGTTCCCCGCCCTGTCGGCCAAGTGGGCGGAGCAATTCGCCCTGCTGTTCCGCGACCTGCGGCAGAAGTGCGACAGCGGTGAGATCTCCACCAAGACGCTGGATCTCCGGGGCCTGCTGGCGGCGCTGCGCCTGATGGAGACAGGCATCCCCTCCGGACAGGCCCTGAAGCTGGGCATCATCAACAAGGCCTTTGAGCCCTTCGAGCGGCAGCTGGCCGCCGACACGGTCTGGGCGCGGATCCCGCAGGATCTCAGCGGCAGCCAGCTGTTCGGAGCGTAACATGGAGCAGCAGGAATTACAGAACCGCCGGGCGGTCAACCAGATCTGGAACGGCGCAGGGCGCTACGATGTGCAGCCGGAGCAGGCCGCCTTCGACGAGGGCGGCGACCCGGAGCTGTATCTGAACACGGTGATGGGTCTTGCCCGCCGGGACTACGACTTTGCCCGCTTCCAGCCCATGCTCCATGCCTTTCAGCAGCAGCCGCAGGGCGGGCTGTACAGCGACATCTTCTGGCTGGGGCTGGAGCACGCCGTCTACGAAAAGGAATCGCCCCGCCGTCCGGCGCTGGAGGCGCTGCGGCGGCAGCACGCCCGCCGTCTGCTGACAGAGCGCGGCGAAGCCGGCGACCCCCGGCAGATCCCGGCGCTGCACCGTATCTGGGCGTCTCGGGTGCTGGGGCAGCCCCATACGGAGGACGACTGGCAGACGGCCCTGCTGGACGAGCTGGCCTTCGCCCCCGAGCTGGATGAGCAGCAGCTGATCCACCGGACGGAGGAGCTGCTGTATCGGTACTTCCGGCGGGCGCGGCGCAGCGTCACCGACCGCCAGTGGGCGGCGTGGGCGGGGCGCTCCCTGACGAAGGGCGGCGGTGTGCGGTTCATCAAGCCCAACGCGCTGCGGGCGCTGTCCCATACGGACAGCGGCGGCGGTGCAGGACAAGCGCCAAAGTTCCTGTCATTTTTGCAGGGCCGCACACCGGAGCCGATTTTGCGCCGCTATGTGGAGGACTGCTTCGGCGTGTCCATGCTGACGCCATCGGAGCTGGCGGAGGCGGAGCGCCTGCTGTGTACCGGCGTCCACAAAAACTGCCGTCTGCACTTTACCAAGGGCACGCCGCCAGATCGCCCTCCCGCCCCCAACGCGGCGTGGGACGCGGAGCACTTCCGGCAGCAGCGTGCCAAAAACCGCGCCTACTATCAGGCGCACCTCGCCGAGAACCAGATGACCCTCCACCAGCTGACACAAAAGCTGCAAAATGTCCTGCTGCTGCGGCAGGATGACGGCGGCGCAGGGGCGCGGGCAGGCCGCTTGCAGCCCGGACTGGCGTGGCGCGCCGCCGCGCTGGACGACGAACAGATTTTTCTCCGCCGCAGCCCCGACGAGCCGGAGGAGCTGTCGGTGGACATCCTGCTGGACGGCTCCGCCTCCCAGAATCTCCAGCAGGAGAAGCTGGCCACCCAGGCCTACCTCATCGCGGAGAGCCTCACCCGCTGCCATATCCCGGTGCGGGTCAGCTTCTTCTGCTCCGTCAGCGGCTGCACGGTGCTTCGGATCCTCCGGGACTTCGGCCATCCGGAGGAAAACGACGCCTGCTTTGACTACACCGCCGCCGGATGGAACCGGGACGGTCTGGCGCTGCGGGCCATGGGCTGGCTCATGCGCCGCAGCACCGAGCCGAACCGGCTGCTGCTCCTGCTGTCCGACGCCAGTCCCAACGACGACCAGCGCATCCCCATCGGCGCGCTGCCGCTGGGCGGGTATGCGTACAGCGGGAAGCGGGGCGTGGAGGACACCGCCGGGGAGACAGCCGTTCTCCGGCGGCAAGGCATCCGCCCCGTGTGCATCTTCACCGGCTCCGATCAGGAGCTGGACAACGCCCGGCGCATCTACGGCGCGGCGCTGGAGCGCATCCCCACTGCCGGATGGCTGGCGGACGCGGTCAGCCGCCTGCTGTGCGCCCAACTCACCCGCACATAAAAACACACCGCCTGGCATTGCCAAGCGGTGTGTTTTTCTATCAGAGCAGGCGGCCGTGCCGGTCTGTCAACACCAACAGCTCCCCTCCGGCAGATCTCCCCCGTACAGGGCGCGGCGCAGGGCGGCAATGTGCGCCGCCGTGGTGCCGCAGCAGCCGCCGAAGATCATCACGCCGCTGTCCAGCATGGCAGGTACGCAGGCGGCAAACGCCTCCGGTGAGCAATCGTACACCGCCCGGCCATCCACCATCGCGGGCAGCCCTGCGCTGGGCTTGGCGATCAGCGGCACACGCGCATACGCCCGCAGCCGCCGGAGCTGGGGCAGCATCTGCGCCCCGGTGGAGCAGTTCAGGCCAAAGGCGTCGATGCCCATGTCCTGCAAAACGGTAAGAGCGGCGGTGATATCGGTGCCGGAGATGCTGCGGCCGTTCTCGTCGCAGGCGAAGGTGACAAAGATCGGCTTGTCGGTGACGGCGCGGACGGCCAGCACCGCGGCCCGGGCGTCGGACAGGGAGATCATCGTCTCGATAACGTACAGATCCACACCGGCTGCCTCCAGTCCGGCCACCTGCTGGGCGTAGGCGTCCACCAGCTGCTGGAAGGAGGCGTCTCCCCGCGGCGGAAGAAACAGCCCCGTGGGGGCCATGTCGCCGGCCACCAGCGCTCTGCCGCCGGCAGCCTCCCGGGTCAGGGCCGCCAGACGGCGGTTGTACGCCGCTACATCCCCCGTCACGCCGTGGGCTGCCAGTCTGACGGCGTTGCCGCCGAAGGTGGGCGTATACAGCACCTGGCTGCCCGCATCCACATAGCCGCGCTGAAGCTCCCGAATACAGTCCGGGTGCGCCAGCGTCCACTTCTCCATGCTGATGTCGCCGGTATAGCCGCGCCGTTGCAGCTCCGTACCGGTTGCGCCGTCCAGAATCAGGGGAAAGCGAAGCTCCATGTCCATACCTCCACGGTGCAAGCGCCGCACAACGGAAAAAGGCGGCGTCTTCATACAATATCACTACTTTACGGAGGATCGGGGCGCTTTGTCAAGGGGCATTGTGCGCCGCAGCGCCGCCATGACAGCAAAACCCGCCCTCTGCCTTGCGGCAGGGGCGGGTTTCATACAATCACATATCGTGGATATCCTTCAGAAGGTCCTCCAGTGACATGGTGCGGACATCCTCCTCGTCCTTGGACATGGGCTCCTCCGCCAGCGTCTTTTCCACCGTATCCTCCATCGCGGGGAAGTCCGGGGCAGACGCCGCCGGTGTCGCCTTAGGCGCGGGAGCTGCCGCGGGTGCATCGTCATCCAGCGGGATATCGAAGTCCTTCCAGTCTCGGGGTGTCGGCGCGGCCTTTTTCGCCGGTGCCTCCTCCCGAGGCACGATGCGGGGTACAGAGCGGGGACGCTCCGGCGTGCGCCGCTCCTCCTGCCGCCGGTCACGGTCGTCCCGGTCATGCCGCCGGCGGTCATGGCGGTCGCGGGGATCGTCTCCTCTGTCGGGGCCGTCCGGGCCATCGTCATCGTCTCCGCCGCCGGTGCTGCGTCCGATCAGCAGTCCCAGCAGGAACAGCAGGATCAATACCAGCACCACGCCGCCGCCGATGGCGACAACAGTGCGTACCTCACCCAGCAGGGGCAGCTTGACGTCCAGCGGGATCTTGAGCATGGGAACCTCCGGCTCGGGTTCGGGCTCCGGCTCAGGCTCCGACTCCGGGAGGGAGACATTCGGCACCGTGCCGGTATACTGCGGCATCCGGAGGACATGGACGGTGTACTCCTTTTTGGTGACCCGGTCTTCGGCGGTGCAGGTGACGACAAGGGCGTTGTCCCCCTCCTTCTCAATGGCCACCTCGCCTGTACCGCCAATGCCGTGTGCTTTGCTGTCATTGGCGGCAGCGGCCAGCTTCACGGTCTTCGTCTCAAAGGGGACGTACACGATGTAATCCGTGACCGTGCTGCTGAACGCGGGACTGAGGCTGACGCCCTCCACGGTCAACTCCGACAGAGAGGCATCGGTGGACGGCTTGTAGTTGGGATCCTGCTCCCGGGTGGCCTCGATCACATAGCTTTTCGTTTTGCCGTTGGCCGCCGTGACCTTCAGCGTCACGGTGTTGACGCCCACCGCCAGCTCCGTACCGCTGATGGAGACGCTCTGCCCCTTGTCGGCGCGGTTATAATCCAGACTCAGCTTGGACACGCTGTAAGGGACCTTGGTGGTGTAGTACGTCGTATCGGGGGAAAAGGCAGGGGACAGGGTGAAGTTGCCGCACATGATGGCGGACAGGGAGCAGTTATCGCTGGGTGCAGCGCCCACGCTGCCTGACCAGCTGGCGGTGCCGAGCTCCAGATCTTTCTCGCCGTCAGACGCCACAATGTTTTCGAATTTAGCGGACAGTGCCGCGCCGGGCTGGGCGCCCGATGCCACCTTCAGCGTCACGGTGATGACCCCGCCGCTGGCGCTGTTGGTGCCGTACACGCTGAAGCGGTTCTGGTTGACCAGAATGCTCCAGCCGCTGACAGAGCAGCTGTAATTGGTGAAGGTCAAGCCCTCGCCGCAGTTGAGATCCGCCGTCAAGCCGTAGATTTTGCTGTCCACCGACAGCGTCAGCGTCACGGAGTTACCCGGCTGCACGCTGCTGCTGCCGGTGAGAGACGCACCTGCGGCATAGGCCGTCCGGGGCAGCGCCGATACCACGATCAGCAGTGCCGCTGCCATGGACAGGACGGCACGGAACAGTTTCTTTTTCATGAGCTACCTCCCACTCAGATAGTGCGCTGGCCCACTGTGACCTGCGCGGCCTGTACCACGTCGGTGATGGTGATGCGGCCGTCGCCGTTGATGTCACCGGCCATCATGGCGGCCTCGTCCAAATCACCGGCATTGGCGGCGTAATTTTGCAGCTTGACCACATCGGTGATGGTGATGCGGCCGTCGCCGTTGACATCGCCGGTGACCACGATGGTCAGGCTGGTGCTGCCGCTGACGGCGGTCATGCCCGTACCCACATAGCCGGAGGTGACCTCCTGCTTGCCGCTGTACACGGTGTAGCCCGAGTCGGTCAGGCTCTTGACGGAGGTCTCCGGCGCGATACCGGTCAGGAACCCGCCGGAGGGCTTAGTGGGATCGGCGGGCGTACCGCCACCCTCGGCCTTGGCGGTCTTGCTGAACTGGGCGGTGTAGGTGATGTCCTTCGTTCCCATGTAGGTGGCGCCTGCCACGAAGGGATCGCCGCTCTGATCCGTCCACTGCTTGAAGCTGTAGGTATACTTGCTGTCCGCCGCCTTTACCGGATTGGCGGGCGCCGTGATGAGGTCTCCCTTGGCCAGCTGGTAGGTGCGGACCGTCTCGCCGTCCACCTTAAAGGCAACGGTGTAGAGGTCGCCGAACCGGGCGTACAGCGTGTGGTTGGAGGCTGCCACCGGGGTGTTGGGCGAGACCTCCGTGCCGTCCTTGCGGAACCAGCCCTGGAAACCGGGCTCGTCCACCGTGGGCAGCTCGCCGTAGGTGTTGGTCAGGTTGTATACACGGCTCTCGATCACCGCGTCGCCCACCTGGAAGGAGACCACGTATTCCTCGTCGGTGATCTCGTCGGGGGTCTGATTCGGGTTCAAATCCACCACAAAGCGTTTTTCTGCCAGCTTAACGGTACCGGCGCTGTTGGTGCCGGTGATCGTCAGCGTATAGGAGCCGGTGGAGAGCTTACTGAACGTACAGTCGCTGTCCAGCTCCCACAGGTCGAATTGGTAGGCGGTGCCTCGAATGTTCTTGGAGACATTGAACCCGCTGCTGCCATCGCTGGAGACGGCTTTCACCGTGATATTGGAGATGGGGAGGCTGCTGGTCACCACACCGCGCAGGGGATAGGAGGAATAGTTGGACAGCAGCTCTGTGGTATACCCCTCGCCGCCGGGGAAGAATGCCCCCTCCAGCCCCCACACGCTGCCGATGGCAGTGATCTGGAGACGGCTGGCGGCCTTTTTATCCTTGGTGAGAGAAACGCCCTTGTCCTCCAGAAGCAGGTAGCGGCCGGTGGCGCGGTTTTGCAGACAATAGGGCGCGTCGCCCACCAGCGCCCACATCTGCTCGTTGCCGGCGGTGGGCGCGGCCAGCGTCACCTTGCCGCTGCTGTCGGCCAGACGGCGGTTATTGATGGACAGGGTGTAGTAGCCGCTGTCGTAGTAGGTGAACTGAAACCCTCCGGCAGAGGCGGCGCCGGTCAGTCCGGAGAGATCGGCGGCCAGCGCCTGGCTGGTGGCGCCGTGGGGCGAAATACGGTAATCGCCATTGGGCAGCGGCGCATCGGTGTTTTGGTACAGCATCACAACGGCGTCCGCCGGTTCATTGATGTGCAGGCGGGCGTAGACGCTGAGCTGCACATCGCCGGAGCTGCCGACGAAGTAGGCCATCGTCTGGCCGGCGACGCCGTACTTCCCTGCTGTGCTGCCAGACATCCGTCTTTCCAAATCGGAGGAGGGGGATTTGTCCAGCTTGCTGCACTCGGCGTAGATGGCCTGAATGATCTCCGCCTCACTCTGGTTTTTGAAGCCTCCCAGCGCATCGAAGGCACGGAGGATCACACCGGTGGCGCCGCTGCGTCCATCGCTGCTGTTGGCGCCGCTGATCACACCGGCGCCGTGGTGCACGCTGCGGCTCCAGAACACGTTGCGCAGTGCCAGTGAGTAGTCTGCGATGTCAAAGGAGGGGACGGCGGACTTGATGTTGGCCAAGAGATCCGCATAGGCGTGGGTCTCCCAGAAGTCCTTCTGGGACTGGGTGAACTCGCTCGTGTAGGATTCTGCTACCCGTTCCCACGTGGCATCGAAATTGCTGCCGTAGCCGGGAGAGTATTTCCCCGCCTGGTTATAGGCATAGGCGTTGTACAGCGTATCACCCATATCCCGGTAAATGGAGCCTTCCTTAAACTCCTGCAGCCACTTGATGAAGCTCAGCGGCGTTCCGGCCTTGCTGGCAAACATATAAATGCCGTAGGACTTGCCGCCGGGATCGCCGAGTACCGTGGAGATACGTCCCGGATTGGCGCTGTTGCCCGTCTCGTAGTACTGGCTCAGATCGCCCAGACCGGCGCCCGTCCAGTTCTTGCTGGCGGCCATCAGCGCGGTGGCCAGCAGACCCAGCACCAGCGCGGCGGTCAGCGCGATCGCGGTTCCTCGTTTCATCCTTTTCATTACATACACCCTGCCTTTATCACATATTGGTAAAGCGGTGTGGAAATACCCGCTGATTTACATAATAATAATCATTGACAGTATACCATCGGTTTTTGCCGTTGTCTACAAAAAATACGGCGGAAACACAAAAAATACGAAAAATTTGTCGGGCAAACCACAACATTTGGGTAGAAATATCGCAGAAAATGTCGTATAATGACCGGCACAAGCCCAAAACGAACAAGGAGAATTCATTATGTCAACGAAAGAAAGAACCGGCAGCGCCGGCCGCACCGTGGGGATCGTCATCATCCTGCTGTGTCTGGCAGGTCTGGTCTGTCTGGGTATATACCTATACCGGCAGCAGCTGCCGCCGCCCCGACCCGAGACCGCCATCGGCTATGTGGCCTCGGACGGCTCCTCCGCGCCGGTGTATGACGCCGACAGCGGCGAGATGCTGGGCGTACTGGTGCGGGGCAGTCAGGTGGCCTATGTACCCGCAGATCTGGAGCAGCCCCGGGAGGACGGGCGCGTGCGTATCGTCAACGGGGAGGACAGCTATGTGCTGCTGGATGCGGCGCGTCTGACCGACGACCCCGCCAAGACGGTGCAGGTGGATATCGTGTACGCCCTGCGGGGCATGAGCCTGCTGGATGAGACGGGCGCCGTCCCCGGCTGCGCCGTGGAAAAGGGCATGGCGTTGACGGTCATCGGCTTCGACGGACTGGATGAGGACGGCAACGTGCTGCGCTGGAAGGTCTCCTGCGACCGGGGCGAGGGCTATATCGCCGACGCCAACATCCGCATGACGGAGCCGGAGGCGCAGGCCCAGTACGACGAGGCGCTGTACCAGCTCCACGCCGCACGGGGCGATAGCTGGGGCGGCGGCGACGCGGCGGGGCTGGACTACTTCCCGGTGGAAAAGGGCCCCATCGCAGGCAACGATATGCCCGACGAGGTGCGGGCGCTGTACCTCAACGGCTCTGCCGTCCAGTACGCGGACAACTACCTCCGGGTGGCGGAGGGCAGCGGCGTCAACGCCTTTGTGGTGGACATCGTGGACGGCACCGCCGTATCCTACGCCTCGCCGGTGATGCAGCAGTACAGCCCCTCCGCCTACGCGGCGGCCATGGATACCATGGAGGGCTTCCGCGCCAACGTGCAGAAGCTGAAGGACGCGGGCTACTATCTGATCGGGCGCATCACCGTGTTCAACGACGCTCATCTGGCGGCGGATCACCCGGAATATGTGATCTCCGACCTCGACGGCACACCGCTGAAGATCAGCTCCATGTACTGGCCCAGCGCCTACAACCGCACGGTTTGGCAATATAAGGTGGATCTGGCGCTGGAGGCGGCGTCTCTCGGCTTCAATGAGATCCAGTTTGACTACATCCGTTTCCCCGATGGGGCGTACCGCTATGAAAAGGCCGGCACCATCGACTACCGCAACACCTACGGCGAGAGCAAGGCACAGGCGGTGCAGCGCTTCCTGCTGTATGCGGCGGAGCGGCTCCACGGCGCGGGGTACTATCTGTCCGGCGATGTGTTCGGCGAGTGCGCCAACCCCTACGTCACCGCCTGTGGTCAGTACTGGCCCGCCATCAGTGCGGCGGTGGACGCCATTTCCGGGATGCCCTACCCCGATCATTACAGCGCACAGGGCGACTATAAGCCGTGGGAGCATCCCTATGATACGGTGCATATGTTCGGCGCAGCGGCGGCGGAACGGCAGAAGGAAACGGTTTCTCCCGCGGCGGTGCGCACATGGATCCAGGCGTACAACGCCCTCTGGGAGCCGTATAACACCTACGGCGCTGCGGAGATCGCCGCGGAGGTCAAGGCGCTGCGGGACACCGGCTGCACCGGCGGCTTCATGACGTGGAACGGCGGCTCGGACATCAACAAATACCAGAGCATCATCAGCGCCTTGCGCTGAACGCACAAGGAGGGACGCGCTGGGCGCGTCCCTCCTTCCTTTATGCCAGCTATCCCAGCGCGGCCACCGCCGCCTCCGCAAAGCTGTTGTCCACCAGCTGTTCAAAGTCCACCCAGTCGGACCTTTGCAGCTCGCCGGCCTCGGTCATCACCGTCTCCAGCCGCTCCAGCGCGGACTGCTGCATCATGGGTACGGTGTTCCACGCGTCGATCTGCCGGTGGCGGGCGGTGACGGCCTCCAGCACGTCGAGGGATGTGTCGGGGAACTGCTCACAGATGGCCTCCGCCACCTCCCGGTCGGTGTGCTCAGTGATCCACCGCTGGGCGCGGGCAATGGCGTTGGCGAAGCCCTGCACCACATCGGGATGAGCCTCCATATAGCTCTGACTGGCAAAATAGGCGGTGTAGGGGATCTCGCCGGACTCCTCCCCGATGGAGCAGAGGACATAGCCGTGTCCGGCCCGCTCCACCTCGGTGGCGGTGGGCTCAAACAGCGTCACATAATCCCCCTGCCCGCCGGTGAAGGCGCCTGCCATCATGTTGAACTGCACGGAGGTGTCCACCACTGCGTCCACCTGCGGGACGACGCCGTTCTGCTTCATCACATACTCCAGCGTCATCTCCGGTACGCCGCCCTTGCGGCCGCCGATGACCGTACAGCCCCGCAGATCGTCCCACGAGAAGCTGCCGCCGGTGCGTCCCACCAGAAACGAGCCGTCCCGCTTGGTGAGCTGGGCGAAGATCACCGGGTGATCGTCCTTGCCCTGGTTGTAAATGTAGATGCAGCTCTCCGGCCCTGCCAAGCCGATATCGGCGCTGCCGGACACCACGGCGGTCATGACCTTATCCGCGCCGCCGCCGTTGGTCAGCTCCACCTCCAGCCCCTCATCGGCAAAGAACCCCTGCTTCATGGCCACATACTGCGGCGCATAGAATACGGAGTGGGTCACCTCGTTGAGCCGGACGGTGACGGACGCGGCCTGTTCTCCGCCGCTGCCGCAGCCGGTGAGCAGCACCGGCAGCAGCAGGGCGGCGAGACAGAAAAATGTCAGCAGTTTCTTCATGCTCGTACCCCCCAATAATGATTCAAAAATTTTTCTCCCCGCAGCACCAGCAGGTACATCAGCACCGCCGCTGCCGCCAGGATCAGCACGCTGGTCATCACCAGATCCATGTTGAACACCTGGGAGCCGTAGACGATGAGATAGCCCAAACCGGCACGCGAGACAAGAAACTCGCCCATGATGACGCCCACCCACGAAAGACCCACATTCACCTTCAGTGTGGAGAACAGGGTGGGACAGTTGGCGGGAAACACCAGCATCCACAGGATCTGACGCCGCGTGGCTCCCAGCGTGCGCATCAGGCGCACCTTCTCCGGGTCGGTGGCACGGAAGCCCGTGTACATATTCAGGATCGTCACGATCAGCGAAATGGCCAGCGTCATGGTAACGATGGCCCCCGTACCCGCGCCCATCCAGACGATGAAGATAGGGCCAAGCGCCGTTTTCGGCAGGGCGTTCAGCACCACCAGATAGGGGTCGAGGATACGCGCCGTCGTGTCCGACCACCACATCAGCACCGCCACCGCCGTACCCAGCAGCGTACCGACGGTGAAGCCCGCCACCGTCTCCAGACAGGACACGCCGATGTGGCGCCATAGCTGCCCGGAGCGGCACAGCGACCAGAACGTGGCCGCCATGCGGCTGGGACAGCTGACCAGAAACCCGTCGGACATCCCGGTGCGGCAGCTCAGCTCCCAGAAGCCGAACAGCCCGACCAGCAGCGCGATCTGCCAGATGCGGATGCGGCGCTTCTGCCGCCGGACGCCGGCCAGATACGCCAGCCGGCGCGGGGACAGCGGGATATCAGCCATGCACATCCAGCTCCTTCCATATCAGATCGAAATACCGGTGGAATTCCGGCGTGTTCCGCCGCTCCAGCGGCGGAAGCCCCCGCAGCGGCCCCATATCCAGTACCGTTTTCACCACGGCGGGGCGGGCGGACAGCACCACCACCCGGTCGGACATACTCACCGCCTCCGCGATGTCGTGGGTCACCAGCAGGGCGGTCTTGCCCTCCTGCCGGATGATGCGCCAGATGTCCGCCGACACCGCAAGGCGGGTCTGGTAGTCCAGCGCAGAAAACGGCTCATCCAGCAGCAGGATCTCCGGATCGGTGGCCAGCGTGCGGATCAGCGCACAGCGCTGCCGCATCCCGCCGGACAGCTGGCAGGGGCGCTTTTTGGCGAAGCCCGCCAGCTCGTAGCGCGCCAGCAGCTCCGCCACATGGTCATAGGCGGCGCTCCCTCTCTCCCGCTGCACCGCCAAGCCCAGCGTCACGTTATCCCAGATGCTTTTCCACTCAAACAGCTGGTCCCGCTGTGGCATGAATCCCACGCGGCGGGACGGCCCTGTTACGGGTACGCCCGCCACCTCGACGGTGCCGCCGGACAGCGTCTCCAGCCCGGCGATGGCGCCCAGCAGCGTGGATTTGCCGCAGCCGGACGGCCCCACCAGACTGACAAACTCCCCCTGCGCCACGTCAAAGGATACATCGCGTACCGCCTCCACCTCCCCGTCGGGGGCCTGATAGCAGGCGGCAGCATGACGGAGATGTATACTCATAAGACCTGTGACCTCCTGTCACAAAAAATACGGAGAATCCCTCTCCGTTCCCATTCTATGCCGGGCAGCGCCGGTGGTGCGTGAGCCGCAGCCGCTGAAATTTTCTGTTGACAAATCCCGCCGCCGGTGCTATAACGTATTAAACCTACCAAACGGGTAGTAAATTGTCAAAGGGAGGGCATACCATGGGGACGCAGCGCCGCGCAGACCATACGGGCTTTCGATGTTGCGAGGGCGGCAGCTGTCCCGCACACGGGTGCGCCATACGATAAAAGTAACGTAATGTGATACCGAAAAGGAGGATCTGTATGTCCCATATCTATACATCTGCTGACCAGCTGATCGGCCGGACGCCGCTGCTGGAGCTGACCCATATTGAAAAGAAATTCGGCCTGAACGCCCGTATCCTCGCCAAGCTGGAGTATTTCAACCCCGGCGGCAGTGTAAAGGACCGGGTGGCGCTGGCCATGATCGACGACGCCGAGGCCAAGGGAGCCTTGAAGCCCGGCAGCGTCATCATCGAGCCCACCTCCGGCAATACCGGCATCGGCCTTGCCTCCGTGGCGGCGGCACGGGGCTACCGCATCATCATCGTCATGCCGGAGACGATGAGCGTGGAGCGCCGCCAGCTCATGAAGGCCTACGGCGCGGAGCTGGTGCTCACCGAGGGCGCCAAGGGCATGAAGGGCGCCATCGCCAAGGCCGAGGAGCTGGCTAAGGAGATCCCCGGCAGCTTTGTCCCCGGCCAATTCGTCAATCCCGCCAACCCCAAGGCGCATTTTGAGACCACCGGCCCGGAGATCTGGGCGGACACCGACGGACAGGTGGACTATTTCGTGGCGGGCGTAGGCACCGGCGGCACCGTCACCGGCGTGGGGCGGTATCTGAAGTCTCAAAACGCCGCTGTAAAAGTGGTGGCGGTGGAGCCGAAGTCCTCCGCCGTGCTGTCCACCGGCGTGGCGGGCGCTCACAAGATCCAGGGCATCGGCGCGGGGTTCGTGCCGGAGGTGCTGGACACGGCGGTATACGACGAGATCATCGCCGTGGCGGACGAGGACGCCTTCCGGTTGGGCCGGGAGCTGGGCCGCAGTGAGGGCGTGCTGGTAGGCATTTCCTCCGGCGCGGCGCTGTGGGCGGCCATCGAGCTTGCCAAACGTCCGGAGAGCGCGGGCAAGACCATTGTGGCGCTGCTGCCGGACACCGGCGACCGTTATCTGTCCACACCGCTGTTCGCAGACTGAACCAAGCGAGAAGAACGGAGCCCTTCGGCTCCGTTCTTTTGCGTCTTTTGCCGCCTTGACAGCGCCGGGCTAACGGATTATGATGCAGTTACGCGGGCGCACAGGTTTTTTCTTGCCGCCGCCGGCGAATACTGCTAAAATAAGGATATATCCTATGCAAAGCAAACGCTTTTCCGCATTGAAAAGGAGTTCATGATATGAGAAAAACGAAGATCGTCTGTACACTCGGCCCCGCCACCGACAAGGAGGGCGTGCTGCGGGAGATGATACTCTCGGGCATGAATGTGGCCCGGTTCAACTTCTCCCACGGCACCCATTCGGAGCATAAGGTGCGGCTGGACGCCGTCAAGGCCCTGCGGGAGGAGCTGGATCTGCCGGTGGCGGCCATGCTGGACACCAAAGGGCCGGAGGTGCGGCTGCGCAACTTCAAAAACGGCTCTGTGGAGCTGGCCGCCGGGCAGGCCTTCACCCTGACCACGGAGGACGTGGAGGGCGACGAGACGCGCTGCGCCATCACCTACCCCCAGCTGCCGCAGGATGTGAACGCCGGAGACACCATCCTGCTGGATGACGGGCTGGTGCGCCTGACGGTGCTGGAGACGACGGCCAAGACCATCCGCTGCCGGGTGGAGAACAGCGGCGTCATGAAGAATCACAAGGGCGTCAACGTACCCGGCGTGTCCCTGTCCATGCCCTACATGAGCCAGCAGGACAAGGACGACATCCTGTTCGGCGTGGAGCAGGGCTTCGACTTCATCGCCGCCAGCTTCGTCCGCTGCGCCGCCGATGTTCGGGAGATCCGCCGCGTGCTGAACGCCGCCCACTCCCGCATCCGCATTATCGCCAAAATCGAAAATCAGGAGGGTGTCAGCAACCTGCGGGAGATCCTGGCCGAGGCGGACGGCGTCATGGTGGCTCGCGGCGACATGGGCGTAGAGATCGACTTTACGGAGATCCCCGCCATCCAGAAGGACATGATCGCCCAGTGCGTGGCCTGCGGCAAGCCGGTCATCACCGCCACCCAGATGCTGGACTCCATGATCGAAAATCCCCGGCCCACCCGTGCCGAGATCACCGACGTGGCCAACGCCATCTACGACGGCACCAGCGCCATCATGCTCTCCGGCGAGACGGCGGCGGGCAAGTACCCGGTGGAGGCGGTAAAGACCATGGATGCCATCGCCCGCAAGACCGAGAGCAACATCGACTGCTCCCGCGGGACGGTGCCGCCCTCCCGCACCCATCTGTCTGTGACGGCTGCCACCGCCCACGCCGCCTGCACCACGGCGGCGGATATCGGCGCCGATGCCATCCTCACCGTCAGCCAGGGGGGCATCACCGCCCAGATGGTCAGCCGGTTCCGTCCGGAGGCCACGGTGGTGGCGCTGCTGCTGGATCCCCAGATCCGCCGCCAGATGGCGTTGTACTGGGGTCTTGTCCCCATCATGATGGAGCGGGCGGACAGCACCGACGAGCTGGTGCATTCCGCCATTGACACGGCGGAGCAGGCGGGGCTTATCAAGCACGGCGATCTGGTGGTGGTCACCGCCGGCGTACCCGTGGGCGTGTCCGGCACCACCAACATGATCCGCATCGAGCAGGTGGGCGGCGCGCTGGTCAACGGCACCGGCATCGGCGACGAGACGGCCTCCGGCCCACTGTGCGTCTGCCGCACGCCGGAGGAGGTGGCAGGGAAGTTCCGCCCCGGCGATGTGCTGGTGGTACCCTACACCAACAATGAGCTGCTGCCCTACATGAAGGAGGCGGCGGCTGTCATCAGCGAGGAGATCAGCGCCGAGGGGCATACGGCCACGGTGGGTCTGCTGCTGCACAAGCCGGTGATCATCGGCGCGGTGCAGGCCACCCGGCGCTTGCAGGACGGCGTGACGGTGTCCGTGGACTGCGCACGGGGCATCGTACAGATCATGCCGCAGTAAAGGGAGGCGACAGCTATGGTCATCGGATTTATCGGCTTGGGCAATATGGCCTCCGCCATGGTGCGGGGCATCGCGGCGGCGCAGCTGGAGGGCGTGACCCTCTGCGGCCACAATCCCCACCCGGAAAAGGCGAAGGAGCTGGCGGAGCAGTGCGGTCTGCGGCTGCTGCCGTCCAATCAGGCGGTGCTGGATGCCAGCGATGTGGTGGTGCTGGCGGTAAAGCCCCAGATTCTGGAGAGCGTGCTGGCAGAGCTTACGCCCCCGGTGGGCAGACTGTTCGTATCCGTGGCGGCGGGCAAGGAGCTGGCGTGGCTGGAGGCCCGTCTGGGACAGGCGGCCATCATCCGTGTCATGCCCAACATCAACGCGGTGGTGGGCGCATCCGTCACCGGCTGGTGCGCCAACGATGCCGTCTCTGATGAGCAAAAGGCGCTGGCAGCCACGCTGCTTGGCACCTTCGGCACGGCGGTGGAGGTGCCGGAGAAATTCATGGGCATCGTCAGCGCCATCGGCGGCGCCGCCCCTGCCTACACCTATCTGTACATCAACGCGCTGGCGGAGGCGGCGGTGCAGGCCGGTATGCCCAAGGGCATGGCGGTGGAGATCGCCGCCGCTATGGCGGAGGGCAGCGGCCGCATGGTGCGCCTGTCCGGCCAGCATCCGTGGGCGCTGATCGACCGTGTTACATCCCCCGGCGGCACCACGGTGGAGGGTCTGCTGGCGCTCCAGCAGGGCGGCTTTGAGCCGGCTGTTCACGCGGCGGTGCAGGCTGTGCTGGAAAAAGACAAGCGGATGTAAAAAATGCCCCGCGGCGAGTTTTTCCCTCGTCGCGGGGCATACTGTGAAAAAACGAAGGAGGCGGCGTTATGTGTACGGCGGCCACATATCAGACAAAGCATTTCTATTTCGGGCGCAATCTGGACTATGAGCAGTCCTTCGGGGAGAGTGTGGTCATCACCCCCCGGAACTGGCCGCTGGCGCTGCGCCACGGCGCGGTCATGGAGACGCACTACGCCATGATCGGCATGGCCCATATGCAGGACGGCTTCCCTCTGTACTATGACGCCGTCAACGAAAAGGGGCTGTGCATCGCGGGACTGAACTTCGTGGGCAACGCGGTGTACGGACGGCCGGAGGATGGCCGGGAGAACGTCGCCCAGTTCGAGCTGATCCCGTGGCTGCTGGGACGCTGCGCCACGCTGGCGGAGGCCCGGACGCTGCTGGCACAGGCCAACATCACCGACACGCCCTATTCCGCCGGTCTGCCCACGGCCCAGCTCCACTGGATGGTGGCGGATCGCACCGGCTGCATCGTGGTGGAGTCGGTAGCGGACGGGCTCCATATCTACGACGATCCGGCGGGGGTGCTGACCAACAACCCGCCCTTCCCCACGCAGCTGTTCGCCCTGAATAACTACGCCCAGCTGTCGCCGGAGCCGCCGGTGAACCACTTCGCGCCGGCGCTGCCCCTGACAACGTACAGCCGGGGCATGGGCGCCATGGGACTGCCGGGAGATCTGTCCTCCCAGTCCCGGTTCGTGCGGGCGGCCTTTGTGCGGGCCAATTCCGTCTCCGGCGACGGCGAGACGGAGAGCCTGAGCCAGCTGTTCCATATCCTCGGCTCGGTGGAGCAGCAGCGGGGCTGCTGCCGCTTGGCCGGCGGCGAATGCGAGCTGACGCTGTACACCGGCTGCTGCAACGCCGACCGGGGCGTATACTACTACACCACCTACGACAACAGCCAGATCACCGCCGTGGATATGCACCACGCCGATCTGGACGGGCGTGAGCCTGTCAGCTACCCGCTGGTCACGGAGATGCGGCTGTATCACCAGAACTGAAGCAACAGAAAGAGGGGTCACGCAATGCGTGACCCCTCTTTTTATTGTACCTCCGGCAGCTCCATCTGCTTCATGCGGAAGGTGTATACGCCGTCGGCGCACACCGTGCCGTTTTCATCCTCCACCCGCGCCCGGATGACGTGGATGGTTTTCCCCATACGCACCGCCTCCGCATAGCAGGTCAGCCTGCCGCTCTTTGCGGCGGCCAGAAACCGCACCTCGCAGTTGATCGTGCGGCAAAAACTGCCCCGCGAGCAGGCCGCCGTCCCCGCCGCCTGATCCATCATCGTGCAGTACACGCCGCCGTGTACGATGCCCATGGGGTTCCAGTGCTGCGCCGTCAGCTGCAATTCGCTTCTCGCCCAGCCGTCGCCCACGGCCACCACCCGCATCCCGCCGACGGCGGCGTAGGCGCCCGCCTGATTGGCCCGCGTCAGCACCGTTTCATACCATGCCTGTTTTTCCTGTTCTGTCATTGGTCATTCCCTTCCGTCAAGGGTGTCATCTCGCCCAGCACCACAAAGCGGTAGTTGTCCGCCTCATAGGAGCAGGTACACATACCCACAATGCGCCCGGTGGGGATGCCCCGCCCGGCGTTGAAGGTGGACTGGCTGATAAAGCGCGCCAGATCCGCATCGCTGAACGAGGTGTTGAACACCTCATGCTCGCCGGGGACGATCAGCCCCGCGAACAGATCCACCCGGTATGTCCCCGCGTTGGTGTACAGGTAGAAATACGGGTGGGCGTCGTAGTACCACTGCTGCTTGTACCCGGAGATGGAGGCGAACATGGTACCGTCCGCCATGTGGTGGCCGTACAGCATATTGCTCTGGGAGGTGAAGTCCCGGTTGGCGCGGGCGTCCAGAAAAATGGTGCCGTACACGCTGTAATTGCCGTACAGGTCGTGGTGCAGGTAATAGTCGTTGTCGCCGTCGTAGGCGATGGGGTAGCTGATGGGCGTGCCCGGACTGTACACATACCCGATGATATCCCGGTAATGGGACTGCCACCAGCCCAGATCGATCTGCGCCGGCGGCGTAAGGCGCATGGTTTTTTCCGCTGTCTCGGCAATGTCCGCCCGCAGCTGCTCCACGGCGGCGGACAGCGGCTTCACCGCGGACAGTATAGCCTCCTCCGCCGCGCAGACGCAGGCTCTGGTCTTGTCCTGCATCGACTCCGTCTCCCCCGCCGCAGCCGTTCCCGCACCCGTAAGCGCCAGCACGCCCCATGAGGGCAGCCCCACCACGGCGGCAGCCAGCACCAGCGCGATCCATCTCTTCTTCATCGACTCGTCCCCCGCACACAAAATATGGCACTATTATACGCGGCCTGCCGCCGCATCGTCAAGCTTCCCCGGAAAATTTCCCCACCTTGCCGGGACATTCGCCCTCCCGGAGGAACCCACCTCTCCCACGGACGGAAAAAGACCGCCGCGCAGAGCGCGGCGGTCTTTTTATGTGCCTTTATCCGTTGGCGGGTACGGCTTATTTGTCGTACATCTCCACCAGCTTCAGCAGGTGCTCGTAGCGGGCCTTGGCCTCGTCCTCGTTGCGCTGGAACAGAACGTCCGCACGCTCGGGGAACTCGCGGGTCAGGCGGGAGTAACGAGCCTCGTTCATCAGGAACTCCTGATAGCCGCCGGCGGGCGCCTTGGAGTCCAGCGTGAACTTCTTCTCGCCCTCGGGGTTGTAGCGGAACAGGTTCCAGTAGCCGCACTCCACGGCCTTCTTCATTTCCTTCTGGCAGTTCATCATGCCGCCCTTGATGCTGTGCATCTCGCAGGGGCTGTAGCCGATGATCAGGGACGGGCCGTGATAGGCCTCGGCCTCGGTGATGGCCTTGATGGTCTGGGCGGGGTTGGCGCCCATGGCCACCTGTGCCACGTACACATAGCCGTACTGCATGGCGATCTCAGACAGGCTCTTCTTCTTGATCTCCTTACCGGCCGCGGCAAACTGTGCCACCTGACCGATGTTGGAGGCCTTGGACGCCTGTCCGCCGGTATTGGAGTACACCTCGGTATCCAGCACCAGCATGTTGATGTTCTTGCCGGAGGCCAGCACGTGGTCCAGGCCGCCGTAGCCGATGTCGTAGGCCCAGCCGTCGCCGCCGAAGGCCCACACGGACTTCTTGGTGAGGAATTCCTTGTTATTGCGGATGAACTCGGCCTCGTCGCTCTTGTCGCCGGCCACAGCCGCCAGCAGCGCGTCGGCTGCCATGCGGGACTCGGCGGCGCTTTCGGCCTTGTCGATGTAATCCTTGCACACATCAGCAGCCACGCCCTTGTCGGCCAGCGTCTGGGCGGCGGCCTTCAACTGGCGCTTGATGGCGTCCTGACCCAGCAGATAGCCGTAGGCGTACTCGGCATTATCCTCAAACAGGCTCATGGCCCAGGCGGGGCCGCAGCCGTTGCAGTCGGTGCAGTAGGGGGAGCTGGGGGTGGAGCCACCGTAAGCGGAGGAGCAGCCGGAGGCGTTGGTGATGTACATATGGTCACCGAACAGCTGAGTCACCAGCTTGATATAGGGCGTCTCGCCGCAGCCGGCGCAGGCACCGGAGAACTCGAAATAGGGCTTGGCGAACTGGGAGGCCTTGACGGTCGTGTCGCTGGCGGCATCCTTCTT
>ERZ870047.2-NODE-2-length-100055-cov-5.852658_pt1 | contig 100055 bp, 88 predicted proteins | sample MGYA00521268_ERZ870047 | MGnify/ENA primary metagenome ERZ870047 (study PRJEB32232, sample SAMN07284960) | human gut metagenome | biome: human-associated habitat; material: feces | host: Homo sapiens | place: Tanzania | collected 2014-01-26 ... | reverse complement strand
CTATGGACAGTATTGGCAACGGCGTTTTCTAACGTTTTCCCTTAAAAAATCCAGCAAAATCAGTGGGTTGCGCGTACAATATGCCCTCATCAAAACGGTCAATTCTTCTGCCGCCCATATGCGACAACTTTTGTTTTTTTAAGAGCCTGCAGCCGTGCCACCGCTTCGCTGGCGGAGTTCCCACATTTTGATGATACTCTCCGGCGTTGGAAGCGACCCTTCCATGGGAGAAATCGTGACGTAAGTCCCCGCCGGAATGGTCTCCGACACCCTTGTGTAGAAGCGGAAATCGGTGCAATAACCATCGTCCCCACCCTCGAAATGCGAGCAAATTTCATCGGTAATTGCTTTCGTTGCGTGGTTGTCGGAGTCAAGGCAGGGAGCCGTGAGGCTGTTATAAATGAAAACATATGTCACGCATTTCCGGGCGATTTTGGGCAGCGAATCCTCCACAGAGAGCACGGCTCCGCGCACCTTTTCAACAAACATTTGCGTGTCATAAATGACCATCTTTCGCCCGTTTACGACCGCGCCGTGAGCCCGAATTGAGGGCAGTGCCGGCATCCGAACGAGCAGCAAATCTGCCTCTACAAAAGCATCAAACAGACCCATTTCCCGTCGTGTTTTTTCAAAAAGGTCGACGCAAAAATCATCCGAATTGTCCGCTTCGCGGGTCTTCAATTGCAGAGGAATGACCTCAAGCTCGCACATCAAATCCCACATTTTCATAAAGGGGAGACAAGTGTTATTTGCCAATTCATCAACCGCTTTCTGCAGCAGCAGAGCCGCTCTTCGGGCGGCATTTTCATTGGAAGTTGCGGTATCAATAACCCTCCGAATGACCTGCAGGTCATCCTCAAAATTATCTAAAGTCCATCCGATTTTCTTGTGGGCAGCACACAGTGCCTTCAAATTCTTTTCGATACCCTTGACTGTCACCCGCACATCGTATATAATCTCAGGCGAGGATGGGGAAGGCGCTCCCCTGATAGGGTCTCCTGCCTTCGGGGGCAGGACACAGAACCGTTCACCCCTGTCTGAAACGTATTCGTTTGTTTTCATTTGGAGCCTCCTTTCGGTGCTTCGCACCTGCGGGTCGCGCCCCATTTTGACCACAAATTTGACCACAAATGAAATCCTATTGGTATCAACAGCTTTGGGGGAAACCCTTGAAAACAGAGCATTTGCGGGTACTTTAGTACCCGTCTTTTACAGCTCTTGTAGGGTTCGAATCCCTCCCACTGCGCCAGAAAAGCCTGAACGATGCCATGCGGTTCACACCGCATGGCATCAGGCATCTTTCCCCGCCGGATCATACGATACCCCGACCGCTCCCGAGCTGTCGGGGCCGTTTTTCAGCATCGGTTTTCACCACGCCGGACATACACCAGAGGAAGGAGTGCATTTTTTATGGCCGCTGCCAACACAAAGGACATGACCCACGGCGTACCCTGGCGGCTTATCGCCGGATTCGCCATCCCCATTTTCCTGAGCCAGCTGTTCCAGCAGCTCTACAACACCGCCGACTCCCTGATCGTCAGCAACTTTCTGGGAGACAACGCGCTGGCCGCCGTCAGTGCCTCCGGCCCGCTGATCTTCCTGCTGATCAGCTTTTTCGCCGGCGCCGCCAGCGGCGTGGGCGTGGCCATCTCCCGTTACTTCGGCGCAGGAGATTACGATAAGGTGTCCCGCGCCGTCCACACCGCCGTGCTGCTGGGACTGATCAGCAGCCTGATCCTCACCGTCATCGGCGTTTTGTTCACCCCCACCCTGCTGAGGTGGATGGACACCGACCCGGAGGTGCTGCCCGACGCCATCGCCTACTTCCGGTGCTACTTCGCCGGTGTGGGCGCGGGTGTGATGTACAACACCTTTACAGGCATCATGAACGCGCTGGGCGACAGCAAGCGCCCGCTGTACTTCCTGATCGTCTCCTCCCTGACCAACGTGGTGCTGGACCTGCTGTTCGTGGCGGTGCTGCGCTGGGGCGTGTGGTCGGCGGCGCTGGCCACCATCATCTCCCAGGCGCTCAGCGCCGTGCTGTGCGTCATGCACCTTGCCAAGAAGGGCACCATCTATCAGCTGAAGCTGTCCGCCCTGCGGATCGACGGCCCGCTGCTGCGGGAGATCCTGCGCTACGGCCTGCCCGCCGGCATCCAGAACTCCGTCATCGGCCTTGCCAACGTGGTGGTGCAGACCAACATCAACTCCTTCGGCAAGATGGCCACCGCCGCCTACGGTGCGTACTCCAAGATCGAGGGCTTCGCCTTCCTGCCCGTCACCAGCTTCACCATGGCCATCACCACCTATGTGGGGCAGAATCTGGGCGCGGGCATGAAGCCCCGTGCCAGAAAGGGCGCTATTTTCGGCATCGCGGCGGCAGCCGTCATTGCGGAGATCATCGGCGTCATCACCTATCTGGCTGCGCCGTGGCTGGTGTCCCTGTTCTCCCGCACGCCGGAGGTCATCCGGCTGGGCGTGCTGGAGACGCGGACCATCTGCCTGTTCTACTGTCTGCTGGCCTTCTCCCACGCCATCGCCAGCGTGTGCCGGGGCGCGGGTAAGGCTTTCGTGCCGATGACCATTATGCTGGGCGTCTGGTGCGTGTTCCGTATCCTGTACATCACCGCCATCATGCACTGGCGGCACGAGATCGTCTACGTCTACTGGGCCTATCCCATCACATGGGCCATCAGCTCGGTGATCTATCTGTTCTACTTCCTGTTCTCCAACTGGCAGGACGGGTTCGATCCCCAGCCGGAACTGCCGGAGCACAAGCATCACCATCACCTGTTCCACCACCATCACCACCACCGCTGAAACGAAAAGAGCAGCGTGCGTACCTCTCGGTACGCACGCTGTTTTTTGCTCCCCCCGTTATATGCAGGATGTCAATGTCCGTGCGAGCTACCGCTTTCTGCGGCGCAGGACGGTCAGCCCCGCGCCGGACAGCATCGCGGCGGCGGCGTACAGCGTCAGTCCCGCGTCAAAGGTCTTGGGCGAGTTGTAGCCGCCGGTGGCGCCGCTCAGGCCGGTGCCGGAGGTGCCGCCGCTGCCGGTACCCGTGGTATTGCCGTTGCCGGTACCGGAGGAATTGCCGTTACCATTGCCGGTGACGGTCAGGGTGTATCCGCGCCAGATATGGTTGCGGGTGTAGTAGTCATGGCGCGTCTCGTTGATGATAATCTTGCCGATGCCGGTATAGGCGTTAAACAGGGCGTCCAGGTCACCGACGAGGATATTCCCTCCCTCATACGTCGTGCTGTTATATACCAGCTTAGAGCCGGTGTAGATGGTGGTCATCATGCTCTTGTCCTCCTGCTCCGGGCAGGTGTAGGTGCCGTCGGGCAGGTCATCGTAGTTGGCGACGGTCATGACCACGGTGTCGTTATCCACGGTGTAGGTAATGTTCACCACGCCCAGATCAGGGAAGCCCACGGCCAATGTGCCGCTCGTCCCACCAAAATACTTTTTCGCATCGGTAAAGGTGGTGGTCTTTCCGGTCAGATCGAAGGTCTTTTCCTCGTGGATGTCCGTGTATTCATTGACGACGGTGGTCTTGACCGTCGTATGGCTGCCGCCGGTGACATCCGTGACGCCGGCCAGCGCCGGGGTCAGGAGCAGCAGGGTCATGCACAGCGCCAGCAGCAGGCCCAGCAAGCCCCGGCGGGTGCAGTCGTTCTTTTTCATAGGCAGTACCTCCCTGTGGGTGTTTTCCCTTATTCTACCAGATGCGGCGCCGGGCGCAACAGAGTTGCCGGTATTGCCAACTGCCATTTCCGGCAACGATTCGACATCAGCCCTTTTCAGGCGGCGCGGGCTGTCGTATAATGGAGCCGTAGAGGAAACCGCGGAGCAGGAGGTGCATCATGCGTTTTTGTCAGCAGTTGAATGCGTGGATGGTGTTGACGGGCTGCCGGGCCAGCGAGCTGTGCGCCCGGTCGGGTGTCGCCGCGCCGTCCCTGAGCCGCTATCGGGCGGGGGAGCGGACACCGGGGCGGGATTCCGCCGCGCTGGACGGTCTGTGCCGCGGACTGGCGGAGCTGGCGCAGGAGAGGGGCATCCCCGGCATGGCGGAGGCAGAGGTGCGGGCAGGCTTTTTATCCTGCGAGGAGTACGCCGTCTCCGACCGGGTGCAGCTGCGGGAGAACTTCAACACACTGGTAGAGGTGATGGAGCTGAGCATCAGCCGGCTGTGCCGGTACGCCAACTATGACCCGTCCACCGTATTTCGGTTCCGCAGCGGGGCGCGGCAGCCGGCAGATCCGGTGGGCTTCGCCGGGGCGGTGGCCGCCTATGTGTCCCGCGAGCTGGATGACGTCCAGCACCGGGAGATCGCCGGGGCGCTGCTGGACTGCGAGGCGGCGGCGCTGGCTGACCGAGCCGTATACTGCCAGCGGCTGCGGGACTGGCTGCTGGGCAGCCATGCGCCCCGGCAAAATGCCGTTGACCACTTCCTCGCCAAGCTGGACGATTTCGACCTGAACGAGTACATCCGCTCCATCCGCTTCAACGAACTGAAGGTGCCAACGGCGCCGTTCCAGCTTCCCACCTCCCGCAGCTATTTCGGGCTGCAGCAGATGATGGAAAGCGAGCTGGACTTCATGAAGGCGGCGGTGCTGTCCCGCTCCATGGAGCCGGTTATTATGTACAGCGATATGCCCATGGAGCAGATGGCCAAGGACCCGGATTTCCCGAAAAAATGGATGTTCGGCATGGCCATGCTGCTGAAAAAGGGGCTGAAGCTCCGGATCATCCACAACATTGACCGCTCCCTGTCGGAGATGATGCTGGGGCTGGAGGGCTTTATCCCCATGTACATGACGGGGCAGATCGAGCCGTATTACTTCAAAAATCCGCAGAATGGTGTGTTCCTGCACTTTATGCGCTCGGCGGGAACGGTGGCGCTGACCGGCGAGGCCATCGCGGGGCATCACAGTGAGGGGCGGTACGACCTGACGAAGGTCAAAGGTGAGGTGGCGTACTGCCGCCGCCGGGCGGAGGCTATGCTGGCGCAAGCGGAGCCTCTGATGGACATCTACCGGGAGGACGGCGCGGTGCGGCTCAACGCCTTCCTGCTGGCGGACAGCCGCACGCCGGGGCCGCGGCGGCAGATCCTGTCCGTGCCGCCGCTGTACACCATGGAACCCGCGTATCTGGAAACGCTGCTGACACAGCAGGCTGTACCGGCGGAGGAGCGGCAGCGCATCGCCGCCTACGCCCGCGTGCGGCGGGAGCAGATGAAGCACATCCTGTCGTCCGATATGCTGTGTCTGGAGCTGCCGCGGCTGTCCGCGGAGGCCTTCGCCCAGTTTCCGCCCTCCCTGCCGCTGTCCGGCCTGTTTTACGAGCGGGACGTGCCGTACACCTACGAGACATATCTGGCCCATGTCCGCCAGACAGAGGCGTTCGCCGCAGCGCAGCCCCATTGCCGGCTGGAGTGGACCGGCGGCGGCGCCTTCCGGAATTTGCAGATCTGCATCCACGAGGGGCAGTGGGCCATGGTGTCCAAGGGCAAGTCCCCCGCCATCCATTTTGTGATCCGTCACCCCAAGCTGCGCACCGCCATAGAGCGGTTTGTGCCGCCTGTCGTAGAGGTGGAATAACGATAGTAGACAAACGGCGTTCTGCATAGTATACTGTATATACATTTTTAAGAGAAAAAGAGAGGACGCCATTTATGGATCAGAAGATCAAGGGGATCGTGGTGCAGTACATCATGATCACCCTGTCCTGCGCACTGTACGCCGTCGCCTTTAACTGGTTCTTTGACCCCAACCACCTGAGCGTGGGCGGCTTTACCGGTATTGCCCAGATCGTCAACTTCTTCCTCCCCCAAGCGCCCATCGGCGCGGTGATCGTGGTGCTGAATCTGCCGCTGTTCATTCTGAGCTGGAAGCACGTGGGACACCAGTGGCTGTACGCCACGCTGTACGCCACGCTGGTCAGCTCCGGCATGATCGACCTGTTGGCGGGGCTGTACACCTTCCAGCCCATGGAGCCGCTGCTGGCGGCCATCTGCGGTGGCGTGGCCGCAGGTCTCGGCTGCGGTCTGATGCTGCGGTACAGTGCCACCACCGGCGGCACGGAGCTGGCGGCGCGGCTTTTGAAGCTGAAGCTGCCCGGCCTGTCCATCGGTACGCTGTGCCTGACCATCGACGCCATCGTGGTCGTCTCCTACGCCGCGGTGTTCCGCGACCTGACGCAGGCGCTGTACGCCATGGTGGCGCTGTTCCTCATCTCCAAATCTATTGACCGGGTGGTCTACGGCGGCAACGGCGCCAAGATGGCGTACATCATCTCCGAGCACTACGAGGCTATCACCGCCAAGCTGCTGGAGCTGGATCGCGGCGTCACCCTGCTGGAGGGGCGGGGCGGCTTCAGCGGCAGACAGAAAAACGTGATCCTGTGCGCGTTCAGCCGCTCTCAGATCGTCAGCATCAAATCCATCGTCAAGGAGATCGACCCCACCGCCTTTATCATCATGTGCGACGCCTACGAGATACTGGGCGAGGGCTTCGGCGTCAACACGCCGGACGGCCTGTAAATCACAGCAAAACACCCGCAGTCCTGTGTACTGCGGGTGTTTTTTTCGTATCGATGGCGCGGGTCAGTCCAGCGCGTCGTGGCTCTCGAACACGTCGTGGATAGAGCCGTAGCGGTCAGCGGCGGGCGGCGTCTCCGCCGGCGCAGCGCCCTTGGCCATTTGCAGCTCCTGCCACTTCTCGCGGGTGATGAGGAGCTGCCGGGGCTTAGACCCCTCGAAGGGTCCGACGTAGCCCCGTTCCTCCATCTGGTCCACCAGACGGGCGGCCCGGGAGTATCCCAGCTTCAGGCGGCGCTGGAGCATGGACACGGAGGCCTGCCCTGTTTCCAGCACCACCTCCACCGCGGCAGGCAGCAGCTCGTCGCCGTCGTCGCCATCGGCTGCTCCGTCGGTTGGGGAAGCCTTGCCCTTGTCGGACTTGGCATCCACCGCCTGCTGGATCTTCTCGATAACATCCTGATCGTAGTGAGCCTCGCCGGCGGCGTCCTTGACGAAGGCCACCACCCGTTCGATCTCCTCCGGCGTGATGAAGCAGCCCTGCACGCGGGTGGGCTTACTGTCACCCAGCGGGGCGTAGAGCATATCGCCCTTGCCCACCAGCTTTTCCGCGCCGGGAGTGTCCAGAATGATGCGGGACTCCATGGAGCTGGCCACGGCAAACGCGATGCGGCTGGGGATATTGGCCTTCATCAGACCGGTGATGACATCGGCAGAGGGACGCTGGGTGGCCACCACCAGATGCATACCGGCTGCGCGTCCCATCTGGGCCACGCGGCAGATGGACTCCTCCACCTCCTTGGCGGCCACCAGCATCAGGTCGGCCAGCTCGTCGATGACCACCACCACGGTGGGCAGCTTCTTCACATCCTCGTCCACCTCGGACAGCGCGTTATAGCCCGCCAAGTCCTTGACGCCCTTTTCAGAGAACATCTTGTAGCGCTTCATCATCTCGAACACCGCCCACTGCAAAGCCCCGGCGGCCTTCTTGGGGTCGGTGACCACGGGGATCAGCAGGTGCGGGATGCCGTTGTAGGGCGCCAGCTCCACCATCTTCGGGTCCACCATGATGAACCGCACCTCGTCCGGCGTGGACTTATAGAGGATGCTGACGATGAGGGAGTTGGTACACACAGACTTACCGGAGCCGGTGGTGCCGGCGATCAGCACATGGGGCAGCTTGGCGATGTTGCCCACGATGTTGTTGCCGCCGATGTCCTTGCCCACGGCAAAGGCCACGGAGGACGGGTGCCGGGTGAACTCCCGGGATTCAATAACGTCACGGATGCGCACGGCGGTGACGGTGCGGTTGGGCACCTCGATGCCCACCACGGAGATCTTGTTGGGTACCGGCGCCACACGGACGCCGCTGGCGCCCAGCGCCAGTGCGATATCGTCGGACAGGTTGGTGATCTTACTGAGCTTGACGCCCTGCTCCAGCGTGAACTCGTAGCGGGTGACGCTGGGGCCGTGTACCACATCTCCGGCGGCGGCGTCCACGCCGAAGGAACGCAGCGCCTCCGCCAGACGGCGGGAGTTGTTGCGCAGCTCCGCGCCCACCTCGGTGCAGTTGTCGGCGTGGTTCTCCTCCAGCAGGGTGATGGGGGGATAGCGGTAGGCCTCCTCTCCCTGGGCCAGCTCCTGCTCGATGGCCTGGCTCACCTCCTGCGCGGCGGACTCCACCTCCTGCTGGAGCTGGGCCTTCTTCGTCTTGGCGGACACCGGTTCCTTCACCGGCGCGGCCTCCTGCGCCGCTGACGCAGGCTCCGGCGCGGCCTTCTGCTCCAGCACCTGATCCGGTGTCCGGACCGTGTCAGACTTGCGGGTGAAGAATTCCTTCTTCGCTCCGCTCTCCATGGCGGAGGGCTCCCCGTCCAGTGGGATATCGATACCGGCACGCTTCCGGGCGGGCTTTTCCTTCACCGGCTTCTCCGGCGCGGAGGACGCCCTCCGCCGGGGCAGCGGCTCGAAATCGTCGGGCAGGTCGTCCTCGCCGTCCTCATCGTCCCAGCGGCTGTCCCGGTACTCCCGCATCTTATCCACCGCCTGCTGCGGCGTCATGTGCAGCGCGCCCAGCAGCGCCGCCAGCAGCAGCACCACGAAGATGATGATGGACACCACCTTGCTCACCAGCGCCTCGCTGCCCAGCGCCAGTCCGCCGGCCACCACACCGCCGCAGTCCAGCGTCTGCCCATCCTTCCAAAGCAGGGACAGCAGCCCGCCGCCCAGCTCATAGGCGGCGCGGCAGAAGATCAGATGCCACAGCACGCCCGCCAGCAGCGGCACCAGCAGTGTGCAGGTGGTGCGCAGGATCACCGGACGGCCCTGATGCCGCAGCTGGATGACCGCCACGCCCAGCAGTGCCGGGGCGGCCAGATAGTAGCCGCAGCCCAGCGTCCCCTTCAGCGCCTTGGCGATAAAGGTCAGCAGCAGCGCGTCTACATTGAAATAGCTCACCAGCACGCACAGCGCCAGCAGCAGGCAGACGATGCCGCCGATCAGCCGCGCCATGCCGTTATAGGCGGGCGGCTCCGGCTTGGGCGGCGCTTTTTTCCCTTTCTTCGTTTTCTTTTGTGTCGATGCCATAGTTTTCCTCACTTTTTATCTCACTTGACGGCTTGCAGCACCAGTGTCAGGATGCCCACTGCCCAGCAGTAATAGGCGAACGCGCCGAAGCGCCCCTTATCCGCCACATATTTCAGCAGTCGGATGCACAGATATCCCACCACGGCGGCGGTGACGACACCCACCAGATACATGGGCACCTCCGCGCCGTTGATGCCGGTCTTCACCGCGTCGCCGATGGACAGGATGTTGGCGCCCAGCACGGCGGGGATGCTCAGCAGGAACGAAAACCGCACGGCGAACCGCCGCTCATACCCCACAAAGCAGCCGGCGGTGATGGTCATGCCGGAGCGGGACACGCCGGGCAGCGTGGCCACCGCCTGTCCTACGCCCACCAGCAGGGCGTCCAGCCATGTGGCGCTGCGCTCGGTCTTGCGGCCCTTCCGCACCCGGTCGCACAAAAACAGCAGAAAGCCGGTAACGATCAGCGCCGCGCCCACGAATACCATATTGTCGCTCAGACCCTGCACCGCCTTGCGGATGGGCAGCACCGCAAACAGCGGCAGCGTACCCACGACGATCAACAGGATCAGCCGCCGGGCTGGCGGCACCGGCGACGGCGTGGAGCGGTGGGCCAGATCGCCGATGCCCCGGAAAAACTCCACCACCATCTCGCAGATATCCTTCCAGTAGGCGGCGAACACCGCGATCAGCGTACCCAGATGGAGCAGCACATCGAAGAACTCCGGCACGCTGCCGGCGCCCTCGATATGCAGCAGGTTCTGGGCGATGGCCAGATGGCCGGAGCTGGAGATGGGCAGGAACTCCGCCACGCCCTGTACCAGCCCCAACAGAAAGGCAGTCAAATATGTCATAGCAGTACCTCACGTCAGAATAGAATACAAATGGTTATATTGTGTCGAAATACTTCTCTTTGTTATCGCCTCGGTTTCCATAACAAGGATACTATACCACAAATATGGGAAAAATGCCACTGGAATTTGGCTGTTGGCGCGGGTGTGTGAAAGTTTCCGCCGGGGGCGTCCCACGGCTGCCCGCCATTTGACGAAATCCACAAAAAGCAGGTAGTCATTTTCTACGGCTTGCCCGTTGTGGGACACCGGCTTTTGTGTTATTCTGAATCCAACATAACGCAGAGGCCAGCCCCTCTGGTAACTATATGGTGTATTTCTCAGGGGGGAGGCCGCGCAGAGGGGTCTCCCCCTGCCTGCATACATTGGGAAAGGCGGTGAGTAAACTTGTACCGGGAAAAGATCGACACCCTGCAAGCGGCGGAGGAACGTCTGCTGGCGCAGAAGACCGCCGCGCAGAACGCAGCGGCGGAGCGGGTGCGTCAGGCTGAAAAGGACGGCGCCGCGCTGATCGCCGCCGCGCAGGAGGCGGCGCGGCGCACCGCCGCAGAGGCGCTGCGTCAGGCGGAGGCACAGGCCGACACGGAACGGCAGGCCATGCTGGCGCACACCGAGGCGGACTGCCAAGCCCTCCGTGAAGCGGCGCTGGGCAGGATGGACGGTGCCGTGGCCTACCTGCTGGAAAAGGTGGTGAAGCGGTAGATGGCCATTGTGAAGATGAAGCGCCTGCAGGTGCTGGCGCTGGAACGCGACCACGACGCCATACTCCGGCGGCTCCAGCACATGGGCTGTCTGGAGATCAGCGAGCCGGACACCGAAGCGCTGCCCGATACGCTGCGCCGGTGCGACACGGCGACGGCGGACTGTCTGGCGCGGCAGCGGCAGCTGCAAACAGCCATGGACACCCTGCGCCGCACGGCGCCGCCGCCCAAGGCGGGACTGCTGACGCCCCGCCCCCGCATCTCCGAGCGGGACTATCTGGATGAGGCGTCGCTGGCGGCGGAGCTGGAGACGGCACAGCGCATCAATGAGCTGGCGGCGGATATCAACCGTCTGACCGCCAAGGAGACCCAGCTGCGCAGTGAGCAGGCCGCCCTGCGTCCGTGGCGCAGTCTGGATGTGCCGCTGGAGCTGACGGAGACGCGCTGGTGCGATATCACCACCGGCACGCTGCCCCCCTTCGCCCACTGGGACGAGGTACAGGGCGCGCTGGCATCGCAGATCCCGGAGGCGGAGGCGTACCTGCTGTACGCCGACCGGGAGCAGCAGTGCCTACTGCTGCTGACCCACAAAACCGTCACAGCGGCGGCGCTGGAGCTGCTGCGGAGCTTCGGCTTCGCCAGCGGACAGCTGAAGGGGCGGCGCGGCACACCGGAGGAGAACCTGACGGCACTGGACGACGCGCTGCGGCAGACCGCCGCCGAGAAGGAGAACGCCCGTCAGGCGCTGTCAGCGCTGGGCGGCAAGCTGCCCGACCTCCAGCTATGCAGCGACCGGCTGAACTCCCGTCTCATGCGGGAGGAGAACCGGAAGCGGCTGCTGACCGACGGCTGCATCGTGGCCTTCGACGGCTGGATACCGGCGGCCAGGCTGCCCCGGCTGGCATCGTGGCTGGACACGCTGGACTGTGCCTACGATGTCAGCGACCCCACGGCGGAGGAGATCCCCGACGTGCCGGTGCAGCTCCACGGCAACGTGCTGACCCGCTCCATGAACTGCATCACGGAGCAGTACTCCATGCCCGCCTACGACGGCGTGGATCCCAACCCCATCATGGCGCCGTTTTTCATCTTCTTCTTCGGCATGATGATGGCGGATATGGGCTACGGCTTGGCCATGATCGTCGGTTCGCTGCTGTTTTTGAAGAAGAAGCGCCCCTCCAACAGGAGCTTCATGGAGATGATCTTCTGGTGCGGCATCATGACCTTCATCTTCGGTGCGCTGACCGGCGGCTTTCTGGGGGACTTCATCCCCCAGCTGTGTAAGCTCATCGACCCCGCCAGCACGGTTGCCCTGCCGTCGCTGTTCGACCCGCTGAATGACACCATGGCCATCATGGTGGGCTCGCTGGTGCTGGGCGCTATTCAGGTGTTCACCGGCATGGCCGTCAGTGTGGTGGAGAAATGCCGGAACGGCCATTTCCCCGATGCGCTGTTCGATGAGATCACATGGTGGATCATTCTGGCAGGCGGCGCTATGGCGCTGCTGGATGTGGGCAGCGTCGGCGGCGTACCGGTGGTGCTGTGTATCGGCGGCGTGATGCTGCTGTACGGCGCGGGCCGGGGCAAGAAGGGCTTCGGCAAGGTCACCGGCGTGGTGGCCGCCGTGTACAACGGCGTCACCGGCTTTTTCAGTGATATTCTGTCCTATGTGCGTCTGATGGCGCTGATGCTGTCCGGCGCGGTGCTGGCGCAGGTGTTCAATATGCTGGGCGCCACCACCGGCAACATCGTGACGTTCGTCATCATCTCGCTGGTGGGCAACACCCTGAATCTGGCGCTGAACCTGCTGGGCTGCTACGTTCACGATATGCGTTTGCAATTTCTGGAATTCTTCGGGCGTTTTTACAAGGACGGCGGCAAGGCCTTCCGTCCCCTGTGTATGCAATCCAACTATGTAGAGATCGTGAAGGAGGAACATGAGTAATGAGTATTCTTGAATCCATCGGCGGACTGGGTTTCGCCATTCTGGGCGCGGCGCTGACCGCCGGCCTGTGCTGCATCGGCTCCGCCAAGGGTACCGGCATGGTGGGTGAGGCCGCCGCCGGTCTGACCAGCGAGGATCCCGACAAGTCCACCAAGTGCCTGATCTTACAGGTGCTGCCCGGCACCCAGGGTCTGTACGGCTTCGTGGCCCTGTTCCTGGTACTGGGCCAAGTGGGCGTGCTCAGCGGCAGCGCCGTGGACATCACCCTGTCCCAGGGCCTGTCCTTCTTTGCCGCCTGTCTGCCCATCATGCTGGGCGGCTGGCTCAGCGCCATCTTCCAGGGCCGTGTGGCCGCCGCCTCCATCAACATCGTGGCCAAGCGTCCGGAGGCCGCCACCAAGGGCATCATCTACTGCGGCATCGTGGAGTTCTACGCCATCTTGTCGCTGGTGGCCACCATCATGATCTCCCTGAACATTCTGAAGTAAGGCGGGTGCCGCTATGAACGGACTGGAAAAGATCGTTGCCCGCATGGAGGCGGATACACAGGCGGCGTGCGACGCGCTGGCTGCCAGCGCCGCCGAAAATGCCGCCGCCATCCTCCGGGACTGTCAGGCGCAGGCAGACGCGGCGGCACAGGACAGCGTCCAGCGTGCGGCGGCACAGGCCGCCGCGCATCTGGAGCATCTCAACGGCAGCAGCCAGCTGGCCTGCCGCCAGCGTGTGCTGGCCGCCAAGCAGCAGCTCATCGACGAGGCCTTCGCCCGCACGGCGCAGGCGCTGACCGCGCTGCCGCAGGCGGCGTACGTCGACCTGCTGGCATCGCTGGCCGCCGAGAACGGCAGCGGCGACGAGGAGCTGCTGCTGTCCAAGGCCGACCGGGACGCCGTGGGCGCGGCGGTGGTGGAGGCCGCCAACGCCAAAAAGCCCGGCGCCGCCTTCCGCCTGTCCGAGGAGACCCGGGACACCGGCGGCGGACTGGTGCTGCGGCGGGGACGGGTGGAGCTGAATTGCAGCTTCACGGAAAAGCTTCGCCAGCTGCGGCAGGAGGAGTCCTCCGCCGTGGCACAGCTGTTATTTGACTGAAAGGGGGCGACCCTTTGACTAAGCGCAGAAAGGACACGGACTACCTGTTCCTCTCCGCCCGCATCCGGAGTCTGGAGCGAAACCTGCTGACCGCCCAGCGGCTGGAGCAGCTTTTGCAGGCGCCGTCGGCGGAAAACTGCTCCCAGCTATTGTCCGATCTGGGGTATGACCCCATCCGGGACGAGGCCACCTTGCAGGCGAGCCTGAAAAAGCAGCGGGAGGACGTATTCGCCGAGCTGGAGCGGTTCATGCCGGAGAAGGAGCTGCTGGACGTGTTCCGCATCAAATACGACTACCACAACATCAAAGTGCTGCTGAAGGCGCCGGAGAGCGCGGAGCGGCTGCTGATGGACGCGGGCACCATCCCCGCCGGGGACCTGCAGCGGCAGTACGCCGACAGCGGCAGCTGGCAGTTCCTCCCCGGCGACATGGCTGCCGCCGCCGAAAAGGCCGCCCAGCTTCTGGCGGAGACGGGCAGCGCCCAGCGCAGCGACTGCGTGCTGGACCGCGCCTGCTTTGCACAGCTGGAAAAGCTGGCGGCAGACAGCCGCTGCGACTACCTTCAGCGCTATGTCCGCGCCATGATCGACGCCGCCAACCTCCGCTCACTGGTGCGGACGGAGCGGCTGCACATGGACCCCGGCTTTTTGCAGGAGGTGCTGTTCGAGGGCGGCAGCGTGCCGGTGGACACCCTCCGTGCCGGCGTTGGAAACGGCGTGGCCGCCCTGTTCCGCAGCACGGCGCTGCGGGAGGCGGCGGAGGAGGGCGAGGCGGCCGTCAAGGGCGGCAGCCTGACAGCCTTTGAAAAGGCCTGCGACAACGCGGTGCTGAAAACCGCCGCCGGCGCACGGCAGGTACCCTTCGGGGTGGAGGTGGCGCTGGGCTACCTCATCGCCAAGGAGGCGGAGTGGACGGCTGTGCGCATCGTCATGGCCGGGCGTCTGGCAGGTCTGAGCGCCGACGCCATACGGGAAAGGCTGCGTGATGCATATGTATAAGATCGCCGTACTGGGTGACCGCGACAGTGTGCTGGGCTTCCGGGCGCTGGGGCTGGACGTGTTCTTCGCCGACGACGCCGAGACGGGCCGCAGGACCCTGCACCATCTGGCGCAGGAGAGCTACGCCGTGATCTATGTGACGGAGCAGCTGGCACAGGATATGGCGGCGGAGATCGCCCGCTATCAGGATGACATGCTGCCCGCCGTCATCCTCATCCCCGGCAAGGGCGGCGCACTGGGTCTGGCGGACCGGGCGCTGCACGCGGCGGTGGAACGCGCCGTGGGCGCGGATATTTCCTGAAAGGAGCAAGAGAATGGGTAAGATCATCAAAGTCTCCGGCCCGCTGGTGGTGGCCGACGGCATGGCAGACGCCAGCATGGCGGATGTGGTGCGCGTAGGCCCCCAGCATCTGATCGGAGAGATCCTGAATATGACCGGCGACCGGGCCTCCATTCAGGTATACGAGGAGACGTCCGGTCTCGGCCCCGGCGCAGAGGTGGAGACCACCGGCGCGCCCCTCAGCGTGGAGCTGGGGCCGGGCCTGATCGAGAATATCTACGACGGCATCCAGCGCCCGCTGGAGGAGATCGTCCGCCGGGTGGGCGCCAACATCACCCGCGGCATTCAGGTGCCGGCGCTGGATCGCGAGAGGCTGTGGGACTTTACGCCCACCGCCGCCGTGGGCGCGGCCGTCACCGGCGGCGACGTACTGGGCACCGTGCCGGAAACACCGTCGGTGCTGCACCGGATCATGGTGCCGGTGGGCGTCACCGGCACCGTGGAGTGGCTGGCGGAGGCCGGGGCGTACAACATCACCCAGCCCATCGCCCGCCTCCGCACGGCGGACGGCGCGGTGCGGGAGCTGACCATGGTGCAGAAGTGGCCCGTCCGCGTGGGCCGTCCCTATAAGAAGAAATTCCCGCCGGAGACGCCGCTGCAAACGGGTCAGCGCGTCATCGACACCATGTTCCCCATCGCCAAGGGCGGCACCGCCGCCGTTCCCGGCCCCTTCGGCTCCGGCAAGACCGTGGTGCAGCACCAGCTAGCCAAGTGGTCGGACGTGGACATTGTGGTCTACATCGGCTGCGGCGAGCGGGGCAACGAGATGACCGACGTGCTGCGGGAGTTCCCGGAGCTGACCGACCCCCGCACCGGCGAGAGCCTGATGAAGCGGACGGTGCTCATCGCCAACACCTCCGATATGCCGGTGGCCGCCCGGGAGGCGTCTGTCTACACCGGTATCACCATCGCCGAGTATTTCCGCGATATGGGCTACGATGTGGCGGTCATCGCCGACTCCACCTCCCGCTGGGCGGAGGCGCTGCGCGAGATGTCCGGCCGTCTGGAGGAGATGCCCGGCGAGGAGGGATACCCCGCGTATCTGGCCTCCCGGCTGGCCCAGTTCTACGAGCGCGCCGGCATGGTACAGTGCGTGGGCACGGAGACGCGTACCGGCTCCCTCACCGCGGTGGGCGCCGTGTCCCCTCCCGGCGGCGACCTCAGCGAGCCGGTGGCGCAGGCCACCATGCGCATCGTCAAGGTGTTCTGGTCGCTGGACGCATCGCTGGCCTACCGCCGCCACTTCCCCGCCATCAACTGGCTGAACTCCTACTCCCTGTATCTGGACGCGGTGACGCCGTGGTACGACGAGCACATGGGTGCCGACTTCATCCGCAACCGCAACCGGGCCATGCACCTTTTGCAGGAGGAGTACGAACTCAACGAGATCGTCCAGCTGGTGGGCAAGGACTCCCTGTCCCCCAAGGATCAGCTGACACTGGAGATCGCCCGTATGCTGCGGGAGGATTTCCTCCAGCAAAACGCCTTTATGGACGTGGACGCCTACTCCAGCTTCGACCGGCAGATGCGCCTGCTGGCGCTGATCCTGCACTACGAGGATCTGTGCCGCGACGCCATCGACAAGGGCGCGGCGCTGCCGGCGCTGTACGCCATCCCCGCCCGGGAACGTCTGGGCTGGGCCAAGTACGCCGCCGCAGAGGAATACGCCGCCAACTATGAGCAGGTATACGCCGAGATGGACAGCCAGATCGCCGATCTGGTCAAGAAAGCAGGTGAGGACGTATGATGAAGGAATACCGCACCATTCATGAGGTCTCCGGCCCCCTGATGGTGGTGGAGAACGTGGAGGGCGTCACCTATGACGAGTTGGCGGAGATCCAACTCCACAACGGCGAGGTACGCCGCTGCAAGGTGCTGGAGGTCAACGGCGACCGCGCCGTGGTGCAGCTGTTCGACTCCTCCGCCGGTATCAACCTGCGGGACGCCAAGATCCGTTTTCTGGGACACCCGCTGCAGCTGGGCGTGTCCGCCGATATGCTGGGCCGCGTGTTCAACGGCATGGGTGAGCCCATCGACGGCGGCCCCGCCCTGCTGGCCGACAAGCACATGGACATCAACGGCCTGCCCATGAATCCCGCCGCCCGGGACTACCCCAATGAGTTTATCCAGACCGGCATCAGCACCATCGACGGCCTGAACACGCTGGTGCGCGGTCAGAAGCTGCCCATTTTCTCCGGCTCCGGTCTGCCCCACGCCAATCTGGCGGCGCAGATCGCCCGGCAGGCCAAGGTGCTGGACGACAGCTCCAACTTCGCCGTGGTGTTCGCCGCCATCGGCATCACCTTTGAGGAGTCGGAGTTCTTCGTCCGGGAGTTCAAGCGTACCGGCGCCATCCAGCGCACGGTGCTGTTCACCAACCTTGCCAACGACCCCGCCGTGGAGCGCATCGCCACCCCCCGCATGGCGCTGACCGCCGCCGAATATCTGGCGTTCGAGAAGGAGATGCACGTGCTGGTGATCCTGACGGACATCACCAACTACGCCGAGGCGCTGCGCGAGGTGTCCGCCGCCAAAAAGGAGGTCCCCGGCCGCCGCGGCTACCCCGGCTACCTCTATACCGATCTTGCCAGTCTGTACGAGCGGGCGGGGCGGAAGCTGGGCTGCAAGGGCTCCATCACCATGATCCCCATCCTGACCATGCCGGAGGACGATAAGACCCACCCCATCCCCGATCTGACCGGCTATATCACCGAGGGGCAGATCATCCTCAGCCGCGACCTGTACCGCAAGAATATCCTGCCGCCGGTGGACGTGCTGCCCAGCCTGTCCCGTCTGAAGGACAAGGGCGTGGGTGCCGGCAAGACCCGGGAGGATCACGCCCCCACCATGAACCAGCTGTTCGCCGCCTATGCCAGCGGCAAGGAGGCCAAGGAGCTGATGACCATTCTGGGCGAGGCCGCCCTCAGCCCCACCGACCTGCTGTACGCCAAATTCGCCGACGAGTTTGAAAAGCGCTATGTCTCGCAGGGTTTCGACGAGAACCGCACCATCGAGGAGACACTGGATCTTGGCTGGGAGCTGCTGCGTATGCTGCCCAGAAGCGAACTCAAGCGCATCAAGCCGGAGATGCTGGACAAGTACCTGCCGGAAAAGGAGTGACCGCCTATGGCCGGAAAGACTGTCAATCCCACCCGCATGGAGCTGACGCGGCTGAAGGGCCGTCTCAAGACGGCCCGCCGCGGTCACAAGCTGCTGAAGGATAAGCGGGACGAGCTGATGAAGCAGTTTCTGGAGATCGTCCGCCGCAACCGCCAGCTCCGCGCCAAGGTGGAGCAGGGCCTGAAGGAGGCCAACGACGCCTTCACCGTGGCCGCCGCCGTCATGGGACCGGAGATGCTGGAGCAGTCGCTGCTGCGGCCCCAGCGCTCCGTGTCGCTGGATGTAGACGCCCGGAACATCATGAGTGTCAACGTGCCGGTGTTCACGTTCCACACCGAGGGCGGCGAGGGCTCCCTCCTGCCCTACGGTTTCGCCCAGACCAGCGGTGAGCTGGACGCGGCGCTGGAGAAGATGCAAGAGGTGTTCGCCGATATGCTGGAGCTGGCGCAGGTGGAGAAATCCATGCAGCTGCTGGCGCAGGACATCGAAAAGACACGCCGCCGCGTCAACGCGCTGGAATATGTGATGATCCCGGAGACGGAGAAGAACATCCGCTATATTACGATGAAGCTGGACGAGAACGAGCGCGGCAACACCACCCGGCTGATGAAGGTCAAGGATATGGTCTTGCAGGACGCCCATCATTATCAGCCGTAAGCACACAAAAGAGAACCGCAAAGCGGTTCTCTTTTTTCTCATATGCGTCTATTCGCCGTCGTCGCCGTTACCAGAATTTTTGGATGTAGCCCATATACCGGGTGCAGGCGCCGCGATCCCCCATTCCCCAGCGCAGCATCGAGCCGTCAAAGGGGTACACAGGCTTGCTCTGCCGGGTATAGTTGCCATAGCTGGTCAGCACCCACGCATCGCCGCCGCAGAACGCATCGTAGAGCATATACATCCTGACATCGCCTGCGCCGGACGGCCTCGTCCACTGTGCATCGAAGGACGCCCGCTGGTCTGTACCGAAGAAGCCCGTGACCTGCCGGTCATCATACGCCAAGCCGTGCAGCACCGCCGTCTGCGCCGTCCCCCGCCGGGTACACAGCACCCGTCCGCTGCAAAGGGTACCGGGCCGCCAGCCATTCTCCATCTTCCACACCGGCCAGACGGTCATGCCCTCGGTATACCGGGAGCCGGGCTGGGTGTCGTAGTACAGGTGGTGGATCACGATATAATGCTTTTCGCCGTCTGCGCCCGCCAGCTCCACCGCCACGCTGGTCATGGTCTGCTCCAGCGTGTCAAAGGCCCGGTAGACGTAGGTATAGGAGCGGGTACCGTCATCGTGCTTGGTGGTGATGGTGCGGTCGTACCGCAGCACACGGAGCGGATCCTCGCCCAAATAGTGCTCCAGGACGATCTCCCGGTATTCCGTCTGGTTGTACAGCTTGTCCGCGTTGACAAACACCGCCTTCGCGCCGGACATCGCCGCCACCTCCTCGGCGGTCAGGTCGTCCAGCACACGCCGCGGCATACCCAGCGCCAGCAGCTCCGCCCGGATCGTCTCGTCCTGCGGTGCGTCGCCGCGGGGCTGCCAGTCCATAGGATATCGCTGCCCCAGCAGCATGGCAAGCACCACCGCCGCCAGCGTCACGCCCAGATAGCCCCACAGCACCGCCGCCATCGACAGGCGCACCGGCGCGGCGTGGATGGCGTAGCCGGTGTCCTCCAGCGAGCGGGAGAGCTTCACCAGATTCCGCAGGATCACGAGGTACACCGCCAGCACCGGCAGCACCAGCAGCCAACCCTCCAGACCGATCATGGCCAACGCCATCAGTACCGCGTAAAAGGCAGCCAGCACCCCGGCGGCGGGCGCGGACGGCTTCTCCGCACCGGCGGCGCGGGAAACGCCCACCATGCCTCGCCACAGGGCGATCAGCGTTGCCTGCATCAACGCCATATCCACATAGGCCAGCGCCGCCCCCCTCTCCACCGGCAGCGCCGCCAGCACCATGGCCGCGCCGCGCATGACAGCGGCGGCGATGGACAAGCCGTAGGCCCACCGCAATGCGCTGTTCTCCCGCCGCAGTGTGCGGAAGCCCAGCACCAGCAGGATGCAGCCCAATGTGGGCAGGATATAGTGCAGATACAGAAGCTGCAGCGTCAGCGTTTTCAGGGCGATACCCCACACCACGCAGCTCATGGCGCTGCGCCACGGGCTGACATCCGCAGGCGGCGGCAAGGCGTCGGCGCCCTCTGTCAGCAGCGCGTCAAAGCGCAGATCGTCACTCACAGAAGTCACCTCCCAACAGCTCCCGCAGCTTTTGCCGCAGGCGGTACAGCCGCCCCTCCACGCCCCGTTCCGTCAACCCCAGCTCGGCGGCGATCTGGGCGGTGGATTGGCAGTAGTAATATTTTCGGTAGAACAGCGTCTGCTCCCCGTCGGTCAGGCTCTTGACTGCCCTGACCAGCAACCGGGAGTGCTCCTGCCGCAGCAGGGCATCCTCGGCGCTGCCCGCCCCGTGGGGCATATCGTCTGTCAGCGCCGTCTCCGTCCGCAGGCCGCGGACGCGGTTGAGCGCGCAGTTGCGCGCCAGCACCGTCAGCCAGCCGCGCAGCGAGCCCTTCGTCCCATCAAAGCTCCCCGCCGCCTGCCACAGCTTCACCGATACGTCGGCAAAGCACTCCTCCCGATCCCGCGCATCCGGCAGGATGGGCGCGATCACATAGCGCAGCAGGGCACCGTGACGGCGCAGCAGCGTCTGCAAGGCCGCTTCGTCGCCGGAGGCGATCCTGTCCATCAGGGATACATCGTCCACTGTCCCACCACCCTTCGTGTCTCTCTGCACTATTATACACGGAAGCGGCGGAAAACCCACGGATTATTTTCCCTGCGGCGGGAAAATCCGGTCGGCCGTGGTATTCGCGGATGCTGTCGAAATGTTTTGGCAAATGTTTTTTGGAAAAGGTGTTGACACTTTGCGGGGAGTGTGGTATTCTAACTTATGCCGAATCCGCCGGTGTGGTGGAATGGTAGACACAGGAGACTTAAAATCTCCCGGCAGCAATGCCGTACCGGTTCGAGTCCGGTCACCGGCACCACCGGTACAACAATATATCGCGGAGTAGAGCAGCTGGTAGCTCGTCGGGCTCATAACCCGGAGGTCGGAGGTTCAAGTCCTCCCTCCGCAACCAGATCGAGTGGATGTAACTGATTTCAGTTACATCCACTTTTTTGTCTAAATGTATTGACAAGGGCATCGTTTGCGAGTATGTTATAGTGATTTAGCAGGAAAAGCTGAATGGGCGGCATGGGAAGAGAAAGGATTCATAATATGAAACACGATTTCAAGTTCATATCTAAACATTCCCCACAGGTTAAGTCTGCCTATTCTGCCCTCATGGAAATTCTCAGTCTTGTTCATGATGACTTGCGGAAGCAATACACTTTTCAGCATGAGCCTGTTGGCAGTTACTCTCGAAATATGATAACCTATGATGCAAAATCAAATATCGGTTTCGATTTTGACATCAATATTTATCCCAACGATGAAGAAAATCGCTTCACTGCAAAGCAGATTAAATTACTGTTCAAGCAATCATTGGATAAATTTGCGCATCGGTATGGCTACGACTTTGCCGAAGACTCAACTCGCGTCTTAACCATCAAAGTTAAAGACCGAAAAAATTCCCGTATACTTCACAGCGTTGATTTTGCTTTTGTAAATGACTATGAAGACGACGATGGATACGATTGTCAGGAGTACATTCACTATAACAAGAAGCAAAATGCTTATTCATGGTCAGAACAGTCTCAAGGATTCTATATGCTTCCGGAACGCTTTCAATGGATAAAAGATAATGAATTGAAAGGCGCGCTGTACACACTATACATCCGCAAGAAAAATAACAATGATGACCCAAACAAGCATTCCCGTTCACTATTCGCCGAAGCGGTCAATGCTTGTTATAATGAGAATTGTGATGAATAGGTTTGCAGAAAGCCTTGACCTCTTTGACTTTGCTCCCGGTGCGCATACGCCGCAGGAATACGGCAAGTACACGATCCAGCAGTCCGGACATTTCGATTACGACGAAAATCTCGACGCATTTTATGACTATGAAAAGTATGGCCTCCAGCGCATGGGTGAGGAGGACGGAATGTTCACCGACCGGGGCTATGTTGCCTACAAGGGCTATACGATTCCATTGTTCATTGCTGGTTTCTCCTGCTCGGTTATAGGGACAACACCTGCTGCGACAAATCAGTGGATATATTCGCACGGCGCCGCTTAGAATGCCGCCTTCCTGAGTTCAAGCTCGAAGACTTAAAGCACCACCGAAATTACTATTATGGGCTTTCAAATGTGCATAGCCGCGGAGAAAATTTGTCTTTGCACATCTTTGATAAGAGGACTCGTTGGGGAGTCGTCAGGCTCTAATAAGGCCTTTTCCGCAATAAACTCGTGCATCCATGCCGCAAAAACATCGTGCCTTGACGGTGTTTCTGCTGCGTGCGCTCCCTCCCGTTTCGTGCGCGATCGCTGCAAAAGCCACCGGTTTCGTGAGGTACCGGTGGCTTTTATTTTTTTACAGAAAGCGTTTGCATCAGACCGCGGAGAGGACTGCAAGGCGGCTTTTCTTCGACCCCCTTCGCCGAATATCTTGCGTTTTCTCTCACATTCATATATGATGTAATGTGGTAGGTGGTACCCATTCGCGGACTGCCCCCTGCTGCCTTTGGTGTATCCGCAAAGAGGAGGTGAACGGCATGGCTTGCGACGAGACCCTATACCGCCAGTACATAGACGGCAACGACGAGGGGCTGGACGCCCTGATGAAAAAATACGGCGACCCACTGACCCTGTACATTGACGGCTACCTGCACGATGTCCACGAGGCCGAGGAGCTGATGCTGGACGTCTTTGCCTATCTGTTCACCAAAAAGCCCCGCATCCGGGACGGCGGCTTCAAGGCGTATCTATACAAGGCGGCACGGCACATGGCGCTGCGCCGCAAGAGCAGGCGGAAGTGCCTGTTCAGTCTGGACGACCTGACCGACGAGCCGGACGGACAGCTGCTGGCGGAGGAGGTCATCCGGACGAAGGAGCGGGATCGCACCCTTCATTTCTGCATGGCAGAAATGAACCCGGACTATCGGGAGGTCCTGTATCTCACCTATTTTGAGGATATGAGCTACGCGCAGGCGGCGGAGATCACAGGAAAGACGGTAAAGCAGATCACCAACATGGTGTATCGCGGGAAAGAGAGCCTGCGCAGGCTGCTGGAACGGGAGGGTATCACAAATGCGGAGTCATGAGGAGCGGGTGGCGGAGGCAAAGCGGCGGATCGCCGCAGGAGAGCAGGAGAACCGGCGGCGGCGCGACAGGCGCACCGTGGCACTGGCTGCGGCGGCGTGCCTTGCGCTGCTTGTAGGGGCGTCCCTCGCCATGCCCGGCATCGCCGCACGGATACAGATCAACGACTATGCCGGCTTTGAAACGGCCGCCGGTATCTTCCGGAGCAGCGCCGCCCTCGGCTATATCGTCATCGGGCTTTTTGCCTTTCTTCTCGGCGTGTGCGTGACGGTTTTGTGCTTCCGCCTCCGGCAGATGCACCGGGAGGACACGCGGGACACGGAAAGCGAGGGGCGGCATGGAGCTGATTGAGAACCTGCTGCAATTCTTAGCCGCGTTCTCAGGCGCGGTGCTTTCTGGCGTTGCCTACCGGAAAAGCCGCAGGCAGCCCCCCTTTTTACTGCTGTTCTGCTTTTACGGCTGCTTTGCACTGGGCGTCCTCTACTGGACGCTGTACCTGCTGCTGTTCGATACCACGCCGCGAGTTTTCTATGTGTCGGAGTTCGGCTGGGTGGCCAGCGTGATCTTCCTACGCATTTTGCAGGCCACGCTGGCCAGTCCGGAGGAGCGCGCCTTCCGCTGCCGGGAGGCGTGGCTATCGCCGCTGGTCGGTGTGCCGCTGCTGGTGTTCTACTGCACCTACGGCGACATCCTCTCCAACCTGATCTGGTGCGGCATGATGATCGTGCTGTCCTTCTGCGCCATCCGCGGGCTTGTTTACGCAGGCAGACAGACGGATACGGCGCGGCATATGCGGTACTTCCACATTGGGGTACTGTGCTTTGTGGGCGCGGAATACCTGCTGTGGACGGTGGGCTGCTTCTGGCCCAACACCTCCCCGGCCAGCCCCGCCTTCTGGTGCGACATACTGCTGACGCTGACCATTCTGGGGCTGCTGCCCGCCACGGGAAAGGCGGTGGCGGCATGACCTACATTGAGAACATTTTTCTCTGCATGGCGTCCCCTCTGCTGGTGGCCGCCCTGTGCATGGGCAGACGGCAGCTCCGCCTTTTCCTGTTCTGCATCGCCGGGATGGGGGTGTGCCTGCTCTCGGCCTACATCAACACCTTTCTCGCATCGGTGTGTCAGGCGGACGCCCTTGCCGCCACGGTGGAGATCGCGCCGGTGGTGGAGGAGGTCATGAAGCTGCTGCCGCTGGTGTTCTTTCTTCTGGTGTTTGAGCCGGAGGGGGATAAAATCAAGACTGCCGCAATAACAGTCGCCCTCGCCTTCGCCACCTTTGAAAATGTCTGCTACCTCATCCAGAACGGCGCTGACCGCTTCTCCTTCATCTTCTTCCGGGGCTTCGGCACGGGAGCGATGCACGTGCTGTGCGGTCTGATCGTCGGCGGCGGGCTGGCGTATGCGTGGCAGCGGGCATGGCTGAAGGTGGCCGGCACCTGCGGGCTGCTGGGCGCGGCCATCACCCTCCACGCCACCTATAACCTGCTCATCGCCTACGGCGGTGCGGCGCAGTATATCGCCTATGCCCTGCCGGTGCTGCTGATCGCGGTGGGAAAGCCCTCCGTCTCCCGGTCTGCCCGGCGGGAATAACCGAATATCACTCCTTGAGAGCCGCTTTTTGGCGGCTCTCAAATTTTTTTGAAAAATTTTGCGATCGGGGTGAGAGTTTTCCCGATTTTTTGTACCTATATAAGTAAGAGGCTTTTTGAGCCGCCTTGTCGAGAAAAACAGAGAGGAGGTTGCAGACGATATGTACGATACCGCAAGACGGGTCGCCCTTGTCAAAAAACGGGTGCGTGACAACACCCGCCGGAGGCAGCGGCGCAGCGTCTACGGGCTGTCCGCCGCGTGTGTGCTCCTGTTCGCGGCGCTGGTGCAGGCGGAGGGCATGGCCATTGAACGGGGACAGACCGCCGCGCAGGGTGCCTTCGGCGCCATGCTGCTGCGCGAGGACGCAGGCGGTTACGTGCTGGTGGCCGTTGCGGCCTTCGCGGCAGCCGTCGTGCTGGTGATCGCCTGTGTGCGGCTGCACGAGCGGGAGAAGCGAAGAAACCGCAGTAAGGAAAGAGAGAAGGAGAATACGTCATGAAAAAAATACTATCCCTATTGCTGATACTATGCCTGTTCCTCAGCGCGCTGCCCACGCAGGCGCTGGCCTATGTGGGTGATATCCAGCCGGTAGGAAGCAACGCTGTGAAACAGACCAAGCTGAGCAGCGGGTCGCTTGCGCTGCAAAACGACTATATCCGCGTGATCGCGCGGAAGGACGGCACACTGTCAACGGCTCCGGCGACGGAAAGCGCCGACCCCACGGACAGGCAGACGCCGTACTGCTACTTCGTTACCTATGCGGGCTACGGCTATAACAATAAGGCGACCTCGCATCCGGCAAGCCTGCGCCTGAAAAGCCTGACCTTTGTGAACAAGACGCCCAACGGCACGGCAAAGGCCATCAGGGCGGACTATGACCTGACGGTCAATCTGACCAAGCTCACCGTTAGCGGGACGACCTCCGTGTATTATGAGCTTGTGCAGCTCAAGGAAAACACATCGTCCGCCGGGAGCTGGGGCGTGATGGTATCCGTTGACAATATCCGGCTCAACGTGCAGGACAGCGGGGCGTTTTTTCAGACGATGAACACCGATGTGGACGTTTTCTGGGGCTATACCCTCAGCGGCTTTACCGCCATGGGGCATCCCAAGGCCGCGGACAGCCCCGCCCTCAAGCTGGGCCGCACCGTTTATAATTATGATAAACAGACGGTGCTTTCCACCGAAAGCTCCGTCATCACCGGCAAGCTGGAAAATATGTCCGCATATACGGGCTTCTCGCAGGGCCGCGACTGGTGCTACGACTACATCACCGAGGTCTATACGGACGGCTACACCTGGGCCAACCCCTTTGTGGGGCTGTCGGCATACTATAGCCACAATAAATCCAACACCATCAAGGTATATCTGCCGGACACGGTCAGCGTGACGCCGGCCAGCCGCCCCGCCGACACCCGGGTGGTGTGCGAGGACGGTTTGGGGCTTGTTTTCGGCAACGACGAGTCCTATCCGAGCTCCTCGCGCTTCCTCTGGGGCTTCCGCGATCTGGTGGTGAAGGCATCGGAGATCCCCACCAAGCCGGATCAGGTGGATCCCTCCATTCAGGCCAAGCGGCTGGCGGTCTTTGCCAAGGGGAACGGCGTGGTGGTGGAGCCTGTGCCGAATAATACGGCGCTGTCGGTGCTGAAGATGTTACACGGCGCCTCTCCCATCGGCTTCATTAACGGTGACTACGAGAGCAAGAACGGCTCGAAATTCACCTTCACCGGTGGGGCGGCGCTGCTCTCCCCCTCCGTCACCGCCACATGGGGCAGAGGCGGGAGTCTGGTCATCCACCGGGATGGAACGGTGGAGCAGCGGGGCGTGCATCTGAACGCGCCGTCCTTCAAGTTCTATCAGCCGAAGAGCGGCGCGGAGAGCAATTTGAAGATCAAGCTCACGAACAAGGGCTTCTCGTTTGACATTGATCCCGCCAAGAACGACGCCATCATCTTTGTGGACATCCCCTACGCCTCGGTGAAGCTGGAGCAGGCGACGGCGGACGCCGCGGGCAACCTGATCTTTGCCGGCAATATCGGCTTCCAGACCATCTTTAACGGCGCGGCCTTCTCGCTGGAAAAGCTGGGCTTCGGCTTGACGGAAAAGACGGTGGGCGGCCGGAAGACCTACGAGTTCAAGGTCAACGGCGTACACGCCAAGGGCAGCTTCGACACTGCGAAGCTGATGGCACTGGAGCTTGCGAAGGTCGAGGGTGAGGTCAACACCTTCAAGGGTGAGGAGCGCTACGCCTTCGAGCTGGAGCTGAACGTCTTCGACCTCTTCGAGACAGAGGCCGCGCTGGCGCTGGAGCGCAGCAAGAAGGACGGCTCGCTGATCCCCGACGAGCTGTGGTTCTTTGTGAAGTCCAGCCCCGGCATCCCCATCATCCCGCCCGTTCCCGTGGGACAGCTCAACGGCGGCGGCGCGGGCTTCAAGGATCTGGCGGCCACGGTGAACGGCGACTACTTTGCCATTCCGCCTATCAAGCTGCGGGGCGCGCTGGCGGGTACCTATCTGCACCTGATCGAGGCCCGGGGCGATGTGGTCATCGGCCCCAGCGAGATCTCCCTCAAGGCGTCGGACGTGGGCATCGTCGGTCTGGGCAAGAGCGGCCAGCTCATCGACAGCTTCGGCTATGCCCTCAAGCTCAATGGGCAGGAGCGCAGCTACAGGAATGATACCTATAAGGGCATCTACTTCTCCGGCTCGGAGGCGCTGAAGCTGAATCTGCCGAACAATACGATCAACGCCATCGTGCTGGATTCCTCCGTTGAGCTGGGCGCCTTCGGCGGCGTGAATGGCAGAAAGGATACCGTGTTCCTCGGCGTAGGCGCCAACGGCATCGTCAGGGGCCGGGTGCAGATCCCCAAGGACTTTCCTTTAATTGGCGGTTTTGGTGCGAATGTCGGGAACATCAACCTCATTATCGGCGGGCAGACCACCGCGCCCATCCGGGGCGTCAGCGTCAGCGAGGGCATGAAGCAGGCGTTCAAGAATGTGGACATCTACCTCGGCGCGATGGTCGGCGTGAACATCAGACTCTTTGATACGCGGGTGTGGGTGCTGCTCCCGAATATCATCGATACCAACTTCAGAAGAGGCGGCGGCTGGGACATTGAGTTCCGCTGGCTCAAGAGCCTGCCCACATGGAACTGGGCGGATCACGGCGTTGAGCCTCTCGTGCAGTCCGTGTCCCTGGAGGATTCGGAAACCCGTCAGGCGATGCTTGCCGGGGAGCCCGCCATGCTTACAGGTCGGGGCGGCAGATCCTCTGCGGCGATCACCGTCACCGCCGGCCCGGGGGAGACGCCGTATATCGTGCTGGCCTTTGACAACAACGTCACCGAGGCGGAGATCCAGGCCGCCCTGTCGGTCACGCAGAACGGCGTCGATCTTCCCATCAACTGGCTGGCCGAAGACGGCGAGATGGATCCCGACGCGGCCATCAACGCCACGAGCATCGGCGACATGAAGAAGTCGGAGGACGACGGCAAGGCGTACCGCTTGGCCGTCCTGCGGCTGAAGAGCGGCGGGACCTATTCCGTCGATGCAGGCAGGCTGACCTTCTCCGACGAGGAGGGCATCAGCGTTGCGCCGTTTGAGGAGCTGGCTCTGTCCCAGAGCGGCTACACGCTGTCCGGCGCGGTGAAGTATCCCGCCGAAAAGACGACCTACGCACTGCGCACCTATCTGGGCAGTTCCAAGGGCGATACGTCCTACCTCGTGAGCGAGGATGCCGTGATCGATCCCAACAACATTTCCCTCCGCCTTCCCGACAGCGGCGCGCTGGCCCCCACCGGCGAGTACTATGTGACCTCGTTCCTGATGACGGAAAAGACCTTCACCCTTGCGGACGGCTCGACGAAAACTGCGCTGATGCCCGTCGGCAACCAGTGCTTTGATACGCCCATCTTCTATACCAACACCAACCAGCCCGACGCCCCTGCCAGTGTGGATCTGACTCCTGCGGGCAACGAGGTGATGCACGGTGAATGGAGCGCGGTGGACGGCGCCGACGGTTACCATGTGACGATCTACCAGCAGGATGGCGCCGATTGGGTCGATACCGGCTACGGCTACGACCTTGACAAGGGCACCACCTCCCTCGACATGGCTCTGACCGTGGGCGGCAACGCCGTACAGGTCTCGGAGTCGGGCGCGTCCTCTGTTCCCGCCGAAAACCTGTCCGCCGACAAGACCTACAAGATCGGCGTCCGCGCCTACAGAGTCATTGAAAACGGAAAGTATTACAGCGCGGAGACGGAGTCCGGCGGCAAGTTCCTGCCGAAGTACACGCCGCTGCGCCTCACCCTCAATGTGAACGGCGTGGACTGCGAGGCGGATGACCACGGCGTCTACCACGCCTATGTGGGCGGCGACGCCAGTCTCCTCAACGTGACCTGCGCGGAGGCCGATAGCATCCGGGTCACGCGGATGGATACCAATGCGCCCCTCACGCCGGATGCGTGGGGCGGCTTCCCCCTTCCCGCGTTCACAGGCAGCCTGATGCTCCGCGTCAGCGGCGTCAAGGGGCTGGATGTGACCGACGTATTCCTGCTGGTGAGCGTGGATGAAACGCCTCCCGTGCTCACACTCGCTGATCCGTTCTTCTATGCCGATGCAGACAGCGGCGCATACACCATCACCGGCACGGCGGATGCGGGCAGCCTGATCTTCTACGGCCGCAGCGAGAGCGTCTACGCCGGAAGCGACGGCAGCTTCGAGATCCCCGGCACACTGAGCGGCAATCAGAACACCAGCGTTCTCCCCCTCCAGGCGCAGGACAGCGCGGGCAATCTCTCCACACCGCAGTTTGCCCTGGTGGCGCGGCGCGGGACGACGTACAACGTCACCGTCACGGATGACGGTAACGGCACCGGCACGGCATCGCCCGCCACATCGGAAGCGGGCATGGAGATCACCCTGCGCACCACGCCCAACACCGGCTACCACTTTAAGACGTGGCAGGTCGTCAGCGGCGGCGTGACCATCACCGACAATCGGTTCATCATGCCCGCCAGCGATGTCACGGTCAAGGCGATCTTTGAGGCAAATACCGCCACCTCCGAGTTTACCGTCACCTTTGACGGCAACGGCGGCACGCCCTCTGTGGGCAGCATGACCACCACCGGTCAGAAGCTGGCATCTCTGCCCAGCGCCTCCCGCATCGGCAGCTACCGCTTCGACGGCTGGTACACCGCGGCCAGCGGCGGCACGAAGATCACCACGTCCACTACCTTCTCCGCAGACACCACGGTGTATGCCCATTGGACCTATACCGGCAAGGATGACGAACCGGATACCTTCTACACCATCACCGTGACCGCCGGGAAGGGCGGCACGATCTCCCCCTCCGGCAGCGTCCGCGTCCGGGAGGGCGGAAGTCTGGCTCTCACCATCACGCCGGACAAGGGCTATGTCGTTTCCAGCGTCAAGGTCGACGGCAAGAGCGTGGGTGCGGTAAAGTCCTACACCCTCACCAATGTCATGGGGAGCCATGCCATTACCGTCACCTTCCGAAAGGCCGGCAGTCCCGTCAGCGGCGACAGCGGCGGCCTGCCGCTGTGGAACGCCCTGCTGTGCGCCAGCGCCTTCGGCTTGGCGTGCGCCGTCCTCCCCCGGCGGAAGCGGCGGCTCGGATGACAGGGCAGTTGGCTTGATGAGCCAATCTTACCCCCCTTGCAGACGTGATACGGTAAAGCGCCCGCAGCCTCTGGCTGCGGGCGCTTTACATCGTTTATGTGCCGGCCGTCTGCGGAAACGGCGGTGCAGAGGGGAAAGACGACAGCCGCCCCGTTATCGCGGCGGCGCGCCGTGGGGATAGTCCCGCAGCCGCCCGGTGTACAGACGGGTATGGGGCAGCTTCAGGAAGTGGATGGGCTGGACGATGCGGGCGCGCAGCTCACCGGCTCCGCGCACCTCCGCCTGCAGCAGCATTTCCTCCACGAATTCCGAGCAGTAGTAGCAGTTCGACCGCTTCCAGAGGATGCGGAAAAACGCCAGCAGCAGCCCCAGCAGGTTGTAGGAAAACTGCTCCCGCCGCGCCCACATGGTCTCCAGCGTCGTTTCCAGCGCCGCGTACCGCTCCTCGGTGATCTCCACCGCGAGGATGACGGCGGTGGTGTTGGAGAAGCGGCGGAACGTCCCTGCGTGGGGGGATTCGATGACGAAGCCGCCCCAGAAGGGGTTGTAGGGGTGTCTGCGCCCGAAGGAGTACATCCTCGTCAGGTCTTGGGACAGGCTGAGGGAGGCGTGGTTGTACTCCGCACCGGTGACGTGCTTCAGGATACGGGACAGGACTGTACCCGTCTGGCTGATAACGATAAATATCTGTTTGTTGTTTCCGTTCATATCGCACCTTTGCATTCCGGGGGCTTATCCGCCTCCGCGCTGTTCGGTCTGCCGAGCCCGCTTTCCGGTGCGTTTTTCACCGGCTCACTGGACATGGCCTGCCTATTCCACAAGGCCGTATTTCGTTTTGATGCGGTCCAGCTTCTCCAGCATCGGCTCCGCCAGCACCCACAGGAAAAACACGGTGGCGGCGGCGTGGACGCAGTCCACGGGGAAGCCGGTGATATAGTAGCTCATCAGCACCTGCCAGCTCAATTCCCGGCTGGACAGCAGGGCGGCGACGGGGTTCATCAGCCCGCCGTAGAGGACAATGGCGGCAATAGCGCCGTAGCTGCACAGGGCGGCGCGGCTGCGGCGGAGCCAGCCCTTGCGGAACAGGACGCCCGCCAGAAAGCCGATGATCCCGGCGGCAAACATCTGGAAGGGCGTCCACGGCCCCTGCGAAAACAGAAAATTGCTGGCCAGCATGGTCATGGCGCCCACCAGAAAGCCCGTCTCACCGCCGAAGGCCACGCCGGAGATGATGGTCAGCGCCACCACCGGCTTGAACTGCGGCAGCATGAAGAAGGCGGCGCGGGCCGCCACGCCCAGCGCACACAGCACGGCGATGATGGTCAGCTCCCGGGCCTGGGGCTTCCGCCCCTCAAAGACCATGAAGAACGGCAGCATACAGGCCAGCATGACCAGCAGCGCCATCAGGTAGTAGTTCTTGACGTCGAAGTAGTAGCTGCCCACGAACAATATGGCGGGGACGCCCGCCAAAATCAGGGCGGCCGCAGCCTTCGTCCGCTTGGAGAGCTTTCGCCGCTCCACCGGCGTCTGCACCTGCACCGGTGGCGGCGAGCGCCGTCCGATGGCGGCGGCGGTGACGAACAGCGCCGCGATGAACAGGGCATACTCCCACAGTGCCGACCAGCCGGCGGCGGACACAGCGCCGCCGCCCACCAGCGCCGTCAGATCGGTGCTTTTGGCGGCGTGCCAGAAGATGACCAGTGCCAGCAGCCCCGACACAAGGGCGATGGCTCTGCGCCACCACGGCAGCCTCGGCGGCTGCCACGCGGCGGACTCCTCCGCCACCGGCGGCAGCGGCGCATAGACCTGCTCCAGCACCGGCTCCGGCGGCACGGCGCCGCCGATGACCGCCATCACATCCTCCGCCGTCACCGCCTGCGGGCAGATGTCCCGCGCCATACGGTCGGCGGAGGTGGTATAGAAGCTGTTGCCGGAGAAAAACGGCCGGGGCGCGCCCTCCGTCACCACAGCGCCGTCGAAGAACAGAGCGCAGCGGTGGGCGTAGCGGGCGCAGAATTCCACGTCGTGGCTGACCATGACCACGGTGACGCCTCCCGCCGTCAGGGAGCGGAGGATGGCGGCCAGCTCCTGCTTGAACTCGGCGTCCAAGCCCTTGGTGGGCTCGTCCAGCAGCAGGAGCTCCGGGTCAAGGAGCAGCACCTTACACAAGGCGGCACGCTGCTGCTCGCCGCCGGACAGGTCGTAGGGGTGGCGGTCCAGCAGCGCCGTCAGGCGGCAGAGCGCCACCGCCTGTTCCATCCGCTTCTCCCGCAGGTCGGCGGGTATCCCCTGCCCGTCAAAGGCCTCATACAGATCCTCGCGGACAGTCTTTTTCACAAACAGCGCACGGGGATCCTGGGGCAGCACACCCATGCGCCCGGTACGGCGCACCGCGCCGCGATAGGGCGTCAGCGCACCGCTGAGCAGGTGGAGCGTGGTGGTCTTGCCCGCGCCATTTCCGCCCAGCAGCGCCAGCAGCTCCCCCTGATACACGGTGAGGTCAAGCCCCTTTACCACGTCCGCAGCCTCCGGCTCATAGCGGAACCACAGACCCTCCGCCGTCAGCACCGGGCCGCCGCGCCGATGCTGTTCCTCCGGCGGCAGGGGCAGCAGCGGGTGATCTGCCCGCCAGCGGTGCAGGAAGTCCCGTCCCTCCCGGACGGTGACGGGCGCGGGATCGTCGCTTGCCACCGAGGCCCAGATCCGCATGGCGGCGGGCATGGCAAGGAACATCTCATGCCCCCGGCTGCGCAGGGCGCGCCCTACCCCGGCGGGGCTGCCGGTACACAGCAGCCGCCCGCCGTCCAAAACGGCGGCATGGGTGGCAAGAGGCAGCGCCTCCTCCAGCCGGTGCTCCGTCAGGAGGATGGTGGTACCCAGCTCCCGGTTGATGCGTCCCAGCGTTTGCAGAAAGTCGGCGGCGGCGATGGGGTCCAGCTGGCTGGTGGGCTCGTCCAGGATCAGCACCTTGGGCTGCATGACCATGACGGAAGCCAGACTCAAAAGCTGCTTCTGACCGCCGGAAAGCTGCTCCACCGACTTGTGGAACCAGTCCTGAATACCGAAAAATGACGCCATTTCCGCCACACGGCGGCGGATGGAGGGGGTGTCGCAGCCCAGGCTCTCCAAGCCGAAGGCCAGCTCGTGCCAGACCTTGTCCGTCACCACCTGCTGCTCCGGCGACTGGAGGACGAAGCCGATATCCGCCGCCTGCTGCCGCAGGGGGATCTCCCGCAGGGGCGTACCCTGAAAGTACACCTCCCCCTCGGTGACACCGTGGGGCGCGAGGACGGTCTTGAGCTGCCGCAGCAGCGTGGATTTGCCGCAGCCGGAGGGGCCGCACAGCACCCAGAATTCACCGGCGCGGATGGTCAGCTCCACATCGGTCAGCGCCGGGGTGCGCTGCTGCGGGTAGGTAAAGCCGAAGCCGGAAAGGTGAAACAGCTCGCTCATATCAGGCCCCTCCTTTCTTGAAACGTTGGAAGCGGCGCTGCGCCGCCCACGACATCCCGGAGGGTGTCAGGCACAGCAGCAGATACACCGCGAAAAAGCTGACAGTCAGCGGCCGGGCCGGTGCGCCCAGCAGCATGGGGTAATACTGGAAATACAGGCCGCCGCCCAGCACGCCGGACAGCAGATACAGCCCGCAGAAGCCCAGCCACAAAAGGAGACTTCTGTCCCGGTCGTCCAACCGGTAGATGGAAAAGGCGGTGCGCCCGGGCTGGCCGTAGCCGCGGCTTCGCATACTGTCCGCCGTGTCGATGGCGCTCTCCAAGCTCCATGTGACCATGATGGAAAAGACCTTCATGGCGTTTTTGCACCGCTGAAGCAGGCTGCCGTTTTCCGTGTCGCGTCCCATAAAGCGCTGGGCTTGCGCCACCGTGCGGAACTGGCGGCGAAAGCGCGGCACAAACCGCAGCGTCATGCTCAGCACCAGAGACAGTGCCGGGATGACGCGGCCAAAGAGATAGATGAACTTGTCGGAGGTCATGACCGCGCTGAAGCAGCGGAACCACAGCACCACCGCCGCCAGCAGCAGCGCCGCGGCCAGACCGTAGAGGATGCTCTCCAGCGTCAGCGGGTTGCCGGATGGCAGATAGGTCAGGATGGTGACGCCCTGATGGACGAAGGCGGGGTTCACCACCGCCGCCAGCAGCGCCATGGGGATAAGCCAGCGGGCGCTGCGCCCCAGCTCCCGCAGGCCGCAAAGTCCTGCCAAGTAGCAGCAGGCGCCGATCAGAGAGATCACAAGGCAGGCGGGGTGCATCAGGCACATGGAAAATGCCAGCACCAGCGCGAAATAGAGAAAATTCACCGCCGGATGGCAGTCGGAAAACGTGTCGCGCACGGTCGCACCTCCCTCCCTGTTATTTTAGCGCATACAAGGAAATTATACCGTGTTCGCCGGAATGCGTCAATCCCCGAAGGGCGCGGAGTTTTGGGGGTTTGTATTTTCGGCGGGATATGCTATAATTCTCTCTGTAACATTTTTTGCAGGGAGGCGAACGCATGGAGCGAAGGGAGCTGCGGCAGAGGCTGCACCTGTCCGGCATGGACAGCCGCGCCGCGGATATGGCAAGGGCGCGTGGTCTGGGCTTCGAGATCACCGAATTCTGCTGGGCGCCCCGGCTGGAGCAGTCGGACGCCATGGCGCTGGTGCGCCGGCAGATCGAGGGTGTCCGGCATCTATGGCTCCACGCGCCGTTTGCCGAGCTGTCCCCCTGCTCCATCGACCCGCTGGTGCGCGCGACGGCGCTACACCGGTTCCGTCAAACCATCGAAACGGCGCAGGCGTTGGGCGTGACGCGCCTTGTGGTACACGGCGGCTTCATCCCGCTGGTATACTTCCCGGAGTGGTTCGTGGAGCAGTCGGTGCTGTTCTGGCGGGAGCTGTTGGCGGACGTGCCGGAGGGCATGGTGCTGGCGGTGGAGAACGTGATGGAGCCGGGGCCGGAGATGCTGGTGCAGATCGCCGGGCAGGTGAACGATCCCCGGCTGGGGCTGTGTCTGGACGTGGGACACGCCAATGCCTCCACCAGCAAAACGCCGCCCCTGGCGTGGATCGCGCCCATGACACCGTGGCTGCGGCACATACACCTGCACAACAATCTGGGTGACTGGGATCTCCACGACCCGCTGGGGCAGGGGACGATCCCCATGGAGCAGGTGCTGGATACGCTGCTGGCGCAATGTCCGGCGGCCACCTTTACCATCGAAAATCAGGACTGCGCGCCGTCTCTCGACTGGCTGGCGCAGCGGGGATATCTGGAGGAATGAGCATGACAGAGCAGGAACTGCGGGCATATATCGAGGCCATCCGTCCCGCCGACGAGACGGCCATGGACGCGGCGCGGCGGCGGCAGGCACAGCTGGCCAAGCCGCCGGGCAGTCTGGGGCAGCTGGAGGAGCTGTCCATCCGGCTGGCAGGCGTGACCGGACAGGTATGCCCCGCCATGGACAAGTGCCGCGTGGCGGTGTTCGCCGCCGACAACGGCGTGGTGGCCGAGGGCGTATCCTGTACGCCGCCGTCGGTGACCTTGCAGCAGGCGGTGAACATGACCTTCCGCAAGACCGGTATGTCCGCCATGGCGGCGGCCTTCGGCGACGACGTGGCAGTGGTGGATGTGGGCATCGACGGCGACGTGCCGCCGGTGGGCATCCTCGACCGGAAGGTACGGCGCGGCACCGGCAACATCGTCCGGGAGGACGCCATGACCCGCCAGCAGGTGCTGGAGGCCATGGCCGCCGGTATGGAGCAGGCGGCACTTGCCAAGGCCGACGGTGTGACGGCGCTGGGCATCGGCGAGATGGGCATCGGCAACACCACCACCTCGTCGGCGGTGCTGGCAGCTCTCACCGGCGCGGATGTGGAGGCCGTGACAGGCCGGGGCGGCGGACTGACCGATGAGGGCTTTCTGCGGAAGAAGGAGGTGCTGCGGCAATCGCTGGCGCTGCACCACCCGGATAAGAGCGACGTGATCGGCGTGCTGGCCGGGGTGGGTGGACTGGATCTCGCCGCCATGATCGGCGCGTTTCTGGGCTGCGCCCATGAGCGGGTACCGGCGGCGGTGGACGGCCTCATCTCCATCGCGGCGGCGCTGTGCGCCGTACGGCTGTGTCCGGCGGTACGGGACTACCTGTTCCTGTCCCACGACTCCTACGAGGTGGGCTACCGCATTGCGGCGGAGGAGCTGGGTCTGACGCCCTGCCTGCATCTGGGGATGCGGCTGGGCGAGGGCAGCGGGTGTCCCCTGCTGTTCCGCGTGCTGGAGGGTGCCTGCGGCGTGATGCGGGGCATGGCCACCTTTGACGAGGCCTCCATCGAGGACGGCTATCTGGACGAGATACGGGCGATGGACGCCTTTACCGTGGAGGCGACATGAGACTTCTGTTTATCGGCGGCTGCAAAAGCGGCAAGAGCAGCACCGCCCAGCGGATCGCCAAGCTGCTGGGTGAAAATGCGCCGCTGTACTACTGGGCCACCATGGAGCCCCACGACGACGAGGATCTGGCCCGCATCCGACGGCATATCGCCGACCGGGACGGCTGGGGCTTCACCACCGTGGAGCGCGCCCGCGACCTGACGGCGGGGCTGGCCGCCATCGACCCGGCGGGTACGGTGCTGTTTGACAGCGTAACGGCGTGTCTGGCGGCCCAGATGTTTGACGGCGGCGATATGGACATGGACGCGCCCCGGCGGGTAGCCGCGCAGATCGCGGCCATCAGCCGCCATCCGGCCAACTTTGTGTGCGTGTGCGACGGCATTTTCGCAGGCGGCGAGGACTACGACCCGTGGACGGCGGCGTATGTCGGCGGGCTGGCGCACATCTGCCGGACACTGGCGGCGGAATTCGATGTGGTGTGTGAGATGACCATGGGGCTGCCCCATGTGTGGAAGGGGGAGCTGCCCCGTGCGTGACTGGGTATACGGCTTTTTCATGGCGTGGGGGATGTTTTTGGCCATCCCCTGCCCGAAGAAAATATGGAGCGAGACGGCGCGGCGGAAAATGCTGGCCTGCCTGCCGCTGGTAGGCGTCGTGGTGGGCGCGGTATGGGCACTGTGCGCGTGGCTGGCGCGGTATCTGCCTCACCCGCTGGGCGCGGCGCTGTGCGCGGCGGTGCCTTGGCTTGTGACGGGCTTCCTCCATCTGGACGGCTTTATGGATGTGTGCGACGGCGTTCTGTCCCGCCGGGACTTGGAAACGCGGCGGCGCATCCTGAAGGACTCCCACTGCGGGGCCTTCGCGGTGATCTGCATGGTGCTGCTGGCCATGACCCAGTGGAGCGCCTTTTTGTCTATGGAGACCGCTCCCCTGCTGCCGCTGGCGCTGATCCCCGTGGCCAGCCGGGCATCGGCGGCTATGGCGGTGCTGACGCTGCGGCCCATGAGCACCAGCCAGTACAGCGCCATGGAGCGGGGCGGCGCGCCGGTTTTTGTGGCGGCGGTACTTCTGGCGGCGGCGTGTGCGCTGCCGGCCGTCCTATGGGGCAGCTTCGCCCCGCTGGCGGCGGCCATCGGCTATGGACTGGCGGTGTGGTACGGCTTCCGGCAGTTTGATGGGATGTCCGGCGATATCTCCGGCTTCGGTCTGGTGCTGGGCGAGCTGTGCGGCGCGGTGGTATTGGCGTTAGGGAGGTAAAACGATATGGAATTGGTGATCGGCGGGGCGTTTCAGGGCAAGCTGACGTGGGCGCTGCGGCACTATGGACTGACCATGGACGACGTGTGCGATCTGGCGGTATCGGAGCCGCGGGCGGGCGCGAAATGCTACTGCCACTTGGAGGCGCTGAGCCGCCGGGAGGCGGATATGGCCCGGTATCTGCCGCTTTTTGAAAACGCGGTGGTGGTGTGCCGGGAGGTCAGCGGCGGCATCGTACCCATGGACGGCGGCGAACGGGCATGGCGGGAGCGCCACGGCACCCTCATGCAGGAGCTGGCCCGCAGGGCTGACCATGTGACCCGCGTATTCTGCGGACTGACGGAGGTATTGAAATGAAACTGACGCTACTGCGGCACGGCGACACCGCCGGAAGCCGGGACGATCTGTACTACGGGGCGGCGGATATCCCCGTCCTGCCGGATTCGCTGGAGATGCTGGCGGAGCGCGCCAAGACCGGCGTGTACCCCACGGCGGCACGGTACTACACCAGCGGCCTTCTGCGGACGGAGCAGACCATCCGCGCACTGTACGGCGACGTACCCCACACCCAGCTGCCGGGTCTGCGGGAGATGGACTTCGGCGATTTTGAGATGAAGAGCTACGCCGAGCTGAAGGATGACCCGGCGTTTCAGACATGGTGTCAGGACGCGGAGCACAACGCCTGCCCCCACGGGGAGAGCGCGCCGCAGGTGCTGGCACGGAATCTGGCGGCCATCCAGCCGGTGCTGGACGCGGGAGAGGACGCGGTATGCGTCATCCACGGCGGCGTCACCGCCGGGCTGCTGATGCAGTGGTTCGGCGGCATCCGGTACGACTATCCGGTGGCGCCGGGTACCGGGTATCAGGTGACGTTCGAGGGCGGCAAGCCGGTGGCCTACCGGCCTGTGCCGTAAAAATACGAAAAAGGGGAGCGGCGGGCATGGCCCGCCGCTCCCCTTTTTCGTTTTACCGCACCGACTTGCGCCCGGCGGCGTAGGCCGCGTTGATCTCCGCCAGCTCCTTCTCGCCGTCGATATACGGCTGATAGATGCTGTCCACACGGCCGCCGCCGGTGTTGCCGCAGCCGTTACAGCCGTCGCAGCCATCGCCGCAGACGCTGAGCGCCCGGCGCACGATCTCCTCACGCTGTGCGCGGGTGGTGTCCTTGATGAGCAGAGACTGCATAGGCGTACCCCCTTTTATCCCGCCATGGCCAGCATATTCTCCATGAGAATACCGTAGCCCTGTGCGGGGTCGTTCAGCAGCACATGGGTCACAGCGCCCACGATCCGTCCGTTCTGGAGGATGGGGCTGCCGCTCACGGTTGATGTCAATATGGGACAACAAATAGTTTTTCAAGAACTTTGTTCGACAAATTCACTTGTAAAATCAGAAAATTTCCACTCTATTTGAATTTTTTCCCTGTGGAAAACTGAAATTTCACAAACTAATTCCCGCATAAGAGCGGGGTCTAAAGCGCTTATTTCATGGTACGAAGAGAGGACGGAGGTTTGCCGTTCTTCCTTTTTGGCGGTTTCCTCCTCCGCGCAGAGCAGTTCCCAATCGCTTTCCAACTGGGCAAGCTGCCGCTTCTTTTCGTTCTGCACACGGAGAATGCTTTCCCGTTTTTCTGTAAAGGACTCTTTTGACAGCCGGCCGCCGACATGCTCCTCGTAGAGAGACATAAGCTCTTCCTGTTTGCGGCGGATATCGGCCTGCACTCTCTGCATCCTTGCATTGATGGCGCGGCGTTTGGAGGCGTGGCTCTCAAATTGACGATGATAGGTCTCAAGGCGGGCATCCCGCAGCCGGCACTGCATGTTGATCGCGCGGATGAGAATAGCTTGCAGGTCGGCATCGGAGATACAGACTTCGGCACAGCCGCTTTCCGGTACATAGCGTGCCGACGCACAGTGCCAGTTCTTGTTGGAGGCTTTGCCCTTCACCAGATGGTTTCCGCAGCAGCCGCAGACGAGATAGGGCTGCAGCAGGCTTGGCGTGTTTCCTGTCGGCGTTTTCGGTGCCGTTTTCTGTACGGTGCTGCGGGCGAGAAAATATAGCTCCCGTGATACGATAGGCTCGTGTGTATGGGGAATGATGGGGCGTTCCGCTTCGGGGAGAATCTTCGTGCGGTTGCTGCCGACCTTGATCACATGGGATTTGAATGCCTCCATATCGCCGGTGTAGATGCGGTTTTGGAGAATGTTCCGGACGGATTCGTATGTCCAGAACTTCCGCACCTTGCAGCGGCCCCGGATTTTTGCCAGATAGGCGGAGGGCGTTTCGGTGCCGGACGCATTCAGCCGCCGTGCGATCTGTGTGATGCTGACGCCCTGTGCGGCCCACTGAAATATCTGCCTGACGACGTCGGCGGCAGGCGGGTCGACCACGATGGTGTTCTTCTGCTCACCCTTCTGATAGCCGTAAGGGGCAGCGCCAAAAGCATATTCGCCATTCATCTTTTTGCGGTCTGTTACGCTTTTGATCTTGCGGGACAGGTCGCGGCTGTATAGCTGATTCAGCAGGTTGGTGATGCCCAACTCCAGACCACCGGTGGATTCACCATAGTCGGCGCTGTCAAAGTGGTCGTTGATGGAGATAAAACGGACGCCATACGCCGGAAACACAAACTCCAGATAGTGACCGCCTTCCAGAAAGTTTCTGGAAAAACGAGAGAGGTCACGCACAATGACAGTCTTGACGCTTCCAGACTTTACCAGCGATAGCAGCCGCTGCATACCGGGACGGTTCATATTAGTGCCGGAGTAGCCATCGTCTACGATCTCCTCAACGGTTCCCTCCAGATCAGGGCGGGACGCGAGGAAATTCTGCACACAGAGGCGCTGTGCGGAGATACTGAAGCTCTCTGCGGCATTTCCGCGCGCGACGTCGCCATCCTCCGAAGAAAGGCGATAGTAGCAGATCATGAGATCGGAAGCCGTTTTATCCACAGCAAGCAGCCTCCTTTGCCAATGTGTGATAGGGACGCAAGGCGGCGAAGGGGTCGGCATAGTTGAGTTGGATCGTGATGCTGCGGTCCTCGTGAATAGAGATGCGCTCGACAAGCGTATCAAGAAGCTCCCTTGTTATGGCTGGGAGCCGCTGATATTCCTGCATGGCGCGTACCCATGCCTGTGCGGTGGATAAGCCCTTCTGCATCTGCTCGCTCCGCTCCTTTTGCGCGGCTTCCGCCGCAAGAATGCGGTTGCGCTCTGCCCGGTATTTCTCTTTTGCGTAGAGAAATTCCTCGCGGCCGATCAGCCCGCTGGACAGGTCGTGAATCAGCATATCCAGCTTCCGGTCAAGGCTCTGCCGCTGGAGCCGCAGGCTTGTGGCGGTATTTTGCTTTTCCCGCTTTGCCTGTGTCAGCTCGACGGAATGGTCGATTTCATGGATCAGCCGCTCTACATCAACGGTCAATGTTACCTGCTGGTCTAAGACGTCGGTGACAGCGGCAAGCAGCCGTTCGTGGCGAATGTAGTGGCTGGCACAGACGGTGTGCGCGGAGTAGCGGTAGCGGTTGCAGTCATAAAACAGCCGACTGGGCGAGTGTGCACCGTGCCGGGCGCAGCCCTTACCGGCCCCCATGGGACTGCCGCACTCTGCGCAGAACAGTTTACCACGAAAAAGATCGGCCTGCACATCGCCAACATCGGCACATGTGCGATAGGCGGCACGGGACGCAAGAACCTCTTGGTTGATCTGTTGTACCGCGTCAAACAGGTCCTTGCTGATGATCGGCGGATGCGCGTTTGGAATGACCGTCCATTGTTCCGTGGGCTGACGTTTCTTTTTCTCGTTCAAATGGTTTCGGGATACTTTCCCATAGGTGCGGTTGCCGATATAGACGTCGCTGCCGACGATCTTGCGGATGGTCGCCCGGCTCCACAGTGCGTCCCGATACGCAGCAGAGCTGTTCATTCCACGCAGATAACGCAGCTGAGCGGGGGACGGGATATGTTCCTGATTCAGCTGTTTTGCGATAGCGTTGAAGCTGACACCCTCGGAACGCAGGGCAAAGATACGCCGGACGACCGGAGCGGCTTCCTCATCAATGTCATAGGACGCGGCAGCGGCGTTCCGGAGATAACCGTAAGGGACGCTGCCGGACGAAGGCAGGTATGTGCCGCTGCGCATCTGCGCGTGGATGCTGCTGCGGATCTTGCGTGAAATGTCCTTGGCGTAATTCTCGTTCATGACCATTTTCAGCGGCATGGTGAGGGACGCGGCAGCGCCGGCGTCCTGCACGAGACTATCATAGTTGTCATTGACGCTGATAAGGCGCACGTTCATGGCGGGAAATATCTGCTCCACCAGTTCACTGGTCTCGACGAAGTGGCGTCCCAAGCGGGAAATGTCCTTGATGATGATGCAGTTGATCTTGCCGTTCCGCACATCCGCCATCATCTGACGGAACGCCGGACGGTTGTAGTTCATACCGGTATAACCGTTGTCAGCGTACCGCTCGACAATTTGGATATCGGGGTACTCCGCAAGGAAAGCGTCGGCGATTTTCGCCTGATTGCCGATGGAATTGCTTTCGGTGTCGTCGCCGTCCTCCACGGATAACCGGCCATACTGTCCGGCCAGATAGTGAACTGAAGTTTCCGGCAGAGGTTGGGCCGACAGATATTTGCTTTTTCGTGCCATGCTTATTACCCCACCTCCTTCGCCGCTGCTGCGATCATCTGCCGGTAGGACGCCAGCTCGTCGGCGTAGTTGAACTGTATCGTGATCTGCTTGCCCTCGGATACCGTGATCCTGCGGATCAATCCGGCCACCATTTCACGGGTAATCCTGTCAATTTTCCTGAATTTGGTATATTCGGCGACCCAGTTCCGGGTGTCTGCCGCGCCCTCCTCCAAGACTTGCCGCCGCTGGTGCAGACTGGCGAGAGCCGCCTGCAATGCGTCGATCCGCTGCGTATAGCGCTGCCGCATCATGTCATACTCCGTGCGGGAGATCAGGTCATCGTGAAAAGCCTCCAGCAAACGCATACGGTATTCTTTCTGTTCGGTGATCTGCTTTTCCTTTTCTTCAATGGTCATATCCAACTGCCGGTGCTTGGCGGCTTGGATGCTCTTTTGACCGATCTCGCGAATTAACTGGTCAATATCGACCACCATCTCAATTTGCTTCTGGATGGCCCTCAGCACCACGTCCTCTAAAGCAGTCTGTGAAATGGAGTGACTGCTGCACAGCTTGGAGCGCTTATGCGTGGAGCAGACGTAGTAGTAAAACGTGCGGTTGCCGCGCTTTACGCTGCGCCTGCACATGGCGCGGCCACAATCGGCGCAGTACAGCATTCCGGCCAAGGGCTGCACCACTTCCTCGGAAGGAGAAGTGCGGGTATCCAGTGACAGCAGGTGCTGCACCGAAGTGAAAAGCTCCTCGCTGATAATGGGTGCGTGGTTCTTCTCCACAACGCACCAATCCTCTTTGCTGCGCAGCTTCATCTGTTTGATCTTATAGTTGGGTGTTCCGCGCTTGCCCTGCACCAGCGTCCCGATATAGATGGGATTTTCCAGAATAGCCCGCACCGCGACAGGTGACCATGCGTTATTATCACCGGCTGCCTGAAAGCCGGACTGATATTTCAGCCCCTGTTGCTGCTTATATGCCGCCGGCGGCAGAACGCCCTCCGAGGAGAGATAGTTGGCAATAGCCTGCTGGCTGTAGCCCTCCATTTTCAGTTGAAAGATGGTGCGAACCACCATAGCGGCATATTCGTCAATAATGAGCTTATGCTTGTCGGCAGGGTCTTTCAGATAGCCATAACAGGCAAAGGCGCCGAGAAATTCCCCCGCCTTGCGCTGGACACGGAACTGCGCCCGCAGCTTCTGGGAAAGGCTGCGGCAGTACGCCTCGTTCATGATGTTTTTGATGGGGATGGAAATATCATCGCACAGCGGCGTGTGTTCACTGTCCAGATCATCATTGACGGAGATAAACCGGATGCCCATATCCGGGAAAACGGTTTCCAGATACTTGCCGGTCTCGATATATTCACGGCCAAGGCGGGACAGGTCTTTTACAATGACGCAGTTCGCCTTCTTTTCACGGATGGCATCCATAACGCCCTGAAAGCCGGGGCGGTCATAGTTGGTGCCAGTATAACCGTCGTCTACCCGCTCCCCCACCAACGTGATCTCTGGGTGTCGCTGCACAAACTCGTGGATCAGCTTCCGCTGGTTGTCGATACTCTCACTCTCATAGCGTTTGCCCAGCTTTGACAGGCGGAGATAGGAGATGCCATACCAATGCTGTCCGGAGAGTTCTTCTGTTTGCGGGCAAAAAAATGCAGCCATAAAACGTACCTCCTAAAAATTCAGGAAAGCGGTTTCTGGCTGTCATTGTCGGGCGGCAACATTATTTTCACTGACGGGTCTATTATGCTTTCCCGCTTTGCTTTTGTCAACTGGGAAACGTTGGAGGATCAGGACAGGCTGCACGCATAGGCCCGCAGGCGGTCTTGCAGGCTTACATCTGTGTTGGAATACGCAAGCTTCACCACAATGCCGCTGTCCGTATAGCAATACGGGTCGCCAACCTGCTCTACATACTGTTTGATGCGTTCGGCACAGGGGGTGGAGGTGTCGATACTCACACAGGCGATGTCCTTTGGCGCTGTATGGGTGGTGTGGCTGGCGCTCGGACGGTTTGCTTCCATGAAGATTCCTCTTTTCTAATGGCGTTGTCGGTAGTATTGCCAGATCTCGGTGTTTTATGAAAATGCTGATAAAAGAGCAACGCCTCTCAGCGTGATGCTGGGAAGCGTTGTCTATGATTCTGTATTCTAAAGAATACCAGCTTCAAGATGCCCTTTCAATGTAAGACTTGGTGAACAATATCCACGCCGGCAAACTGCTTACTTTTCAGTGCCTGTTCCTCGTTCCGGAGGGCATCCTCCTTTTCTCGCAGCTCCCGCAGGGCGGTTTTGCTGTTCTGCTGCTGGGCGGCGGTCATGTCCTGCTGCCCGGTGAGGTACAGGATGTTGTTCTCCAGTTCCCGAATGGTCTCCCGCAGCTTCCGGCTCTCCACCTCCGGCGAGAGCAGCGGCTCATCCCGCAGGGCTTCCACGGCGGGGCCTGCCATCTGCGCCAGAATGTTCTCCTTGGTGAGCGCAGGCAGATACCGTTGGAGAAGGTTCTTGCCATCGTTGCCCAGCTCCTCGATAGCCGCGTTTGGTCACAAGGCAGAACATCAGCACGAAGAACGCGGTGGCTTTCAGCCCGAAGCCGGAGAATACCGCCAGCCAGTTGCGGATCGGATCGAATATCCAGATGGTAGTCACATCCTGTCCCGTGTTATGAAAGACCGCGTCCACACGGCACAGCTCCATGTCAGCCGCCAGCACGAAGGGCTGCCCCTGAAACAGCGCGTCCCAGCAAGGTCGGTCAGGCGGCGGAGGGCGGTAATGGCCTTTCAGAGCCAAGCGCGTTAAACGCTGGCGGTAATCCGGCTGAGCCATGATCTGAAGCTGTGTCACACCGGTATCGTCGCAGGGCAGAAGATAAACCGGCTGCTGGAACCAGTGGGCAGCGGCGCCGTAGGTCATGAGCTTGCTCTCGTCCTCTGCCATAGGCTTGTCCAGTTCGGTAAGCATATCTGAATAGCTTTCGCCACAAAAAAGGAAGCCGCGCACTCCCGCTACTCCTTTTTGAACTCTGGCGAAAGCTGATAGACCTGTTCACCAATGTTGTAGATTGGCGTAGTCACCGCCCACTGGGAAAACTGCTCAGTCAGCAGCAGTTCCCGCGTAATGCCGCGCTGCATAATTTCGCCGCTCAGAGCCTCCCACAGGGACACGATCTTCTTCAGCCGTTCTATATCCGATTTTTCATGCGATGCGGATCCCCTCCCTCATCACAGATTCATAGAAGGGAGTTCCCGTATTGACCTCCCGTATCTCAAACACATCGGCGTCCCGTCCGGTCATCTCGCGTAAGTCCTCTGCCAGCGCAAAGATATTGTGAGGCACAAAGTTCTTCCCACCTATCATAACGATGTCGATGTCCGACTCGGGCGTGGCCTCGCCACGCGCATACGAACCGAACAGCAACGCATACTCCGCATGGTAGCGTTTCAGCAGTTCTTTTACAACGCTTTTAATCTCGTCAAGCGCCAGCGTACCCATAGCGACACCTCCTTACCCTTTGTTACTATTATTATATCTGCCACTGCCAAAAAACGCAGTCGGCAATTACGCCGGCTATTTCTGCCTCCGCAATTCATGTATCCCTCCCACCATTCTATGTTGTTTTTCTGTTTTCACGATGTAAATGAGTGGTTCCGACCTGATTTTCTATTTTGTGTCGTATTCCGTTTGCTTTCGATGTTCCGGTTTTTTCACCGTCAAAATCATCAAATCTTTGAGGTGAATACACACCGCAAGAGGTGGGCGTCAACCTGAAAAACGGCTACAACGGCGACCTGACCAGCCGCGAGGCAGGCTCTGTCGGCGGCCAGATGGTCAAGAAGATGATCGAGTCTTACGAGAAGAACCTGTAACTTCTCCCGTGGAGGAGCGTCCGGCCTGTTGGTCGGGCGCTCCCTTTTATCTATCAGTTATACTTATATCCGCTGTAATGTTCCATAGCTTTACTTTTCACGTTAATTATCCTACTATATAGACACAACAGCAAGACACCTCAACACACTGAATAAAAATTCATCTTCAAGGAGGAAACTATCATGAAGAACATCAATACCTACATCCTGATCGTCATCGTCTCCCTTGTCATGGTCGTCGCCACCGCTTTCCTGATGACCGCCGCCGACGAGCCCGTCCGCCAGACAGGTATGTACCTGCCCATCATCTTCGGCGCCGTAGCTACCTGGGCTGCCGCCAAGGCCAGCTTCCTGGAGATGGACTACGAAAACCGCAAGGCACAGCGCAGCGCCCGCACCGCCTGACATCAAAACTCCATTCCACTTCCTGAGCTTTTTCTCTCTCAAAGAGGAAGACCCCGCCTTTCGGCGGGGTTTTCCTTTTCGCGCGCTCTGCAAAGCCTTACAGCCGCCCCAGCAGCAGATATACCCCCGCCAGCAGCAGCAAGGGCTCCGTCTCCCAACAGTCCCACGCCGCGGGCAGTGGGATGTCCTGCGGCTCGATGAGCGTATCATCCAGCGCCGTCAGTTGCCGCTGGACACACAGCACCCGCCGCTGTGCCAGACTGGACAGCGTCAAGCTGCTCCTGGGCGACAAGCCGCAGGACACCACCTGACAGGCGCGCAGCGGCTCCCGCCATGCGTCCTGCGGCAGCAGCAGCGTCCGGCACAGCGGTATCCGCCCCTGCCCGGACAGACGCCGCGCCCCCTCCCGATCCAGCACCAGCAGCTCCCAGCACCGCTGCCGTACCGCGTCGCCGTCCTTGATTTTTTGCAGCTCCGGCGGCAGCGCCTGCTGCCACGCCGCGCCGCTGCCGCGATAAAAACCGCACGCCGCCATAGGCTTCACCTCCCATGTAGTCTGCCTTGAAGGGAAAAACTTATTCCGGCGATTTTTTTGCTGTGCTTTTTCGCCGCGCTGTGGTATACTGGGGATACGATTCTTCAAAGGAGGCCGTCCCATGCAATTCCGCGCCCATCTTCATACCGTGACCCGGCACCGCCGGCTGGTCCGCAGCTACTGCCTGAAGCTGGGCCTTGTATGGCAGGGTCTGACCCACGACCTGTCCAAATTCAGCCCCGTTGAATTCTGGCGGGGCTGCAAATACTATCAGGGCTGGCGCAGTCCCAACGATCAGGAGCGTCTGGAAAACGGGGTCAGTCTGGCGTGGCTCCACCACAAGGGCCGCAACCGTCATCACTTTGAATACTGGATCGACTACTGCCGCCGGGAGGATGGCACCATCTACATAGGCGGCTGCAAAATGCCGAAGAAATATGTGGCGGAGATGTTCTGCGACCGTATCGCCGCCTGCCGCGTCTATCAGGGCGACCAGTACACCGATGCCTCGCCCTACGACTACTACCAGCGCTCCAAGGATCTCAGCCGCACCGATGCCAGCCGCTTTATGCACGCGGACACGGCGGCGCTGCTGGATCGCTGGCTCCTGCTGCTGAAGGAGCAGGGCGAGGACGCCGCTTTCGCCCAGATCCGCGACGAGCTGCGGCGCGGCGGCGATTGACGCACTTCGTTAATAAGAAAACAAGACATTTCCATATGTTTTCCTTGCTTTTCCCCATTATTTGATATATACTATTGCGGTACATTTACATGAGAGGTTATCAACAACATGACCCATCCCTATAAAACACGGGAGGGCGGCGCTACTGTGACAGTTTTTGTCCCCTATGACTGTCAGAATCACTGTCCCTTCTGCATCAACAAAAAAGAATACGCAGACTGCACCGGCTTCAGTCTGGAGAAGATCATCGCCAGCATCCGCACCATGGACGCTGTCACGCCCTATTGTGACTTTGTGTTCACCGGCGGCGAGCCGCTGGCCGATCTGGACGCACTCCAGCGGATGCTGGACGCCATTCCCACCACCCATAAGGTGTATATCAACACCACCTTCCCCGCGCAGGAGACCACCAGCTTCGAGGAGATGCTGGCGTTCACGGAGCGGAACAAGGGAAAGATCACCTGCATGAACATCTCCCGCCATCTGGTACACTATGTAGAGGAGAGCCCCGACGAGATCCTGGGGAAGATCGCCTGCCCCACCCGCATCAACTGCGTGCTGTACAAGAACTACCCGGCGGACAAGCTCATCGCCTATGTGGAGCGCTTCCTGCCCTACAACATCCCCATTCAGTTCCGCTACGACTACACGGAGACGACGCCGGAGAACCTGTACGAGCAGGACAATGACAAGATCCTGCGGGATCTGAAGCGGCTGTTCACCTACAAGGGGCTGGACGGCTGCCGGATGCGCAACGGCTTCCACTTCGAGTACAAGGGCCTGCACATGACGTACCACAAGACCCTTCCCTACTCCACCATTGTGGAGGAGGGGCCGGACGGCGTGACCTACGATATCCTGTACGACATCCTCATCAAGCAGAATGGCGACATCCACAGCGATTGGACCGGTGTGAAGATGGACGTGGACGCTTACCGCAAGGTGGTGTTCGAGCCCTACGACCTCCGGGTGCTGGAGGGCGTCGTGGACTTCTGAGACGACAAAAAAAGATGACCGCTTTCGCGGTCATCTTTTTTTGCGTTTATTGCAGGTTCAGCTTGAACAGGTTACTGTCGGCGGCGAAGTTGGTGATCTCGTACAGCACCAGGATATCGTCGGCGGCATCAGCCAGCGGCTGTATCTTCTCCCGGCAGTACCGCAGATCCACCATGGTGATGGTCTCATAGTCCCCGGTGAGGAACGGCACAAAGCAGTTGGCAAAGGAGTCCTTGACGACCAGCAGGTGCTTTCCGTTCTCCGTGCCGGTGCGCAGCACCGCCTTGGCGTAGTTGCCGCCCAGAAACAGCTCGTACTTGTCCTTCTTCTCCAGCGCCGCCATGTCGTACAGGCTATCCCGCTCCGCGCCGTCGCAGTCGGCGGAGACGATGGAGATGTCCGGGCAGTAGTCCACGGCGTCATATACGCTGTCCGGCAGCAGCACCTTGGAGTACAGCGTTCCCCGGAAGCTGTCGGTGGCCTGCACCAACACATAGTCGCGGGCGGTGTGTCCGGTGGCCGCCGCCCAGACATGGTAGGCACTCTGCGCGCCCGCTGTCGTCCAGTGGTGGTCGGTGTGGTAGTAGGGATCCTCCACCTCCGCCAGCGCCGTGCGGGTGTCGGCGAACGTCCCGCCCAGCTTGTCCGTCAGCAGGGAGAATGCCTTGTCCTCGTCGTAGTAGGGGGCGTTTTTCGGCAGGTATTCGCCCAGCATCCCTGCGGGACTGGGCGCGATCAGCGCCGTGCAGCGTTTGCCGCTGTTGGCGGCAAAGAACTGCTCCACCGCCGTCAGGTTCTTTTCGTAGTTGCTCCAGTTGAAGGTATCGTCGGTGACCTTGGCGAAGTAGCGTCCCTCTGTACCCAGATAGGTGCCGCTGATGTCCTGCCGTCCCTCCGCTCTTTGCAGGGTGGAGCGGGCGCCAGTCCAGAGGTCCCGCAGCAGGATCTGGTCGCTGGTGTAGTTCTCCACCTCGGTCATGAATCTGCCGGACAGCACGCTGTCCGCCGTCAGCTCCGGCGTGGTCTGGAGATAGCGGTTCTCGTTCTCGGAAAAGGTCCGATCCGGCGTAAAGAAGAAGCTGCCCACGGACAGGCCCAGCAGGATCACGCAGATGGCGATCAGCGGCGCCAGCATATTTCGTTTCATCGTGCAGCCTCCTCAGAATCGGAAATACAAGAACGGGTTGTAGCTGTCGCCCACCAGAAAGGCCACGGACACCAGCAGCACCAGCACCATCCATACGGTGCGCAGCGCGTCGGACGCGGCGGAGGCCATGCCGCCCTCCCACCGGCTCCACAGCTGCTTGGGCAGGGACGTGCAGCCGATGACCGCCAGCACCAGCACCAGCCAGAAGCTGCGCAGCAGGTAGGCGGCGGTGCCGTCGAACAGCGTGCCGGAGAACATATGCCCCAGATACGCCCCCAGCTGCGTAAAATCGGTGATGGCGAACAGCACCCAGCCCATGATAAAGCACAGGCAAGTGTAGATATGCCCCACCACGGCGGGTACACGATCCAGCCATTGCAGCAGGAACGTCTTTTCCAGCAGCAGCAGCACGGCGTAGTACACGCCCCACAGCACAAAGTTCCAGCTGGCGCCGTGCCACAGTCCGGTGAGGAACCAGACGATAGCGATGTTCAGCAGCTGGCGGCCCAGCCCCTTGCGGTTGCCGCCCAGCGGGATATACACATACTCCCGGAACCATGTGGACAGGCTGATGTGCCAGCGCCGCCAGAACTCCGTGACGGTGCGGGACTCGTAGGGATAGTTGAAGTTCTCCAGAAACCGGAAGCCGAACAGCCGTCCAAGGCCGATGGCCATGTCGGAATAGCCGGAGAAATCAAAGTAGATCTGGAAGGTGAAGGCCAGCGCGCCCAGCCATGCCGTGACCACGGAGGGCGCGGACATGGCGGCGATCTCCTCCCACACGGCGCCCATCTGGTTGGCCAGCAGCACCTTCTTGCCGAGACCGATGACGAACCGCTGCATACCGGCGCTGGCGTCCGCCAGTGACTCCCGGCTCCGGTTCTCCAGATCCGCCGCCACCGTCTTGTACTGGACGATAGGCCCGGCGATGAGCTGGGGGAACAGCGTCACATAGGCGCTGAAGTCAATGATATTCCGCTGGGGCGGTACCACACCCCGGTACACGTCGATGGTGTAGCTCATGGTCTGGAAGGTGTAGAACGAGATGCCGATGGGCAGCAGCAGTCCCAGCGCGGGAATGGCCGTCCCCAGCAGGCCGTTGAGGTTGGTGATGGCGAAATCCGTATACTTGAAGAATCCCAGAATGCTCAGGTTGCCCACCACGGACACCACCAGCACCGCCTTGGCGCCCTTTTGCTTCCCCACGGCGCGGAAGTGTCCGATAGCCAGGCCGTTGCAGTAGTCGAATACGGTGGAGAACAGCATGATGAGGATATATTTCGGCTCGCCCCAGCCGTAAAACAGCAGGCTGAACACAAGGAGCAGCGCGTTGCGCAGCTTCTTGGGGCAGATAAAGTAGAGGATCCCCACCAGCGGCAGAAATGCCAGCAGGAATGTGGTGCTGCTGAAAACCATGGGTCGGCTCCTTTGCTTGAATCGTTATATATGCGATGACCGGAAAATGGGGCAGGCGAGCCTGCCCCATTCTGTTGGTATGCGGTTACTTGACGCCCGCCAGCTTGCCTATCTGATAGCTGCCGCGGATGGCGGACAGGTTATTGGCGAAGATCACATCTGTGACGCCGTTGGCCTTGGCAAGGGCGGAGACACTGCCGCTGTAATAGCGGTAGTCGATGACGTAGACCGTCTGGTAGTGATCCACCAAAAACGGCACGAAGGCATTGCCGAAGGACTCCTTCACCACGATGCACTTGGACCCGTCGGACAGGTCGGGGTTCTCAATGACGGTGTAGGGGTTGTCGCCCATGATGAACGTGCCGTACTTCAGTCCGGCAGCTGCGTCGGACTCGTCGTAGATCACCTTGCCGGGCGTCAGGCTGTCTGCCGTCTTGCCGTACTGCATCCGCGCCTCGGTGCTGATGGGGTGGTACGCCGTCACCGTATCAGGGTGGTTCTTCATGGCGTCGGGCTTTCCGCCGTCGTTGTAGAACGAGCCGAGGAAGCCGTCGTACTGGCTGACCTCATACTCCGACAGGCTATGGGGCGTGATGCCCTTGGCGGCGCAGAACTGCACATAGGCGTAGTACGCGCCCAGCCCCGTCCAGTGGTGGTCGGTGCGGAAGTAGATATACTCGCCGCGATGGGCCATCAGCGTATCGTGGAGAGGTACCGTCTTTACATTGTTCCCCATGGCGGCCAGAATATCCTTCTCCGCCTGAGCCTGATCGCTGCCGGGGATGTCGCTGTACAGCGCGTCCGGCAGTGTGATGCCGCTGGACAGCGGCACAGCCATGGCGTACACGGTACTGACACCGGCGAGCTGGTCAGCCACGGATGTCACGATATCCGCATAGCTCTTGGCCAGACTGTCCACGTAGTTGTACATCTCGAAGCCGGTATCGCCCACCATATACACGCCGCCGGACTGGTAGGGCGTGGCGTCGGTGGTGATGGTGTCCAGCGTCTTATTGCCGGTGGGCTGCTGGGTGTCGTCCGGCTGTTGGGTGTCGTCCGGCTGCTGACCGTCCTCCCCACCCTGTCCGTCCGTGCCGTCGTCGGGCTGCTGCCCGTCGTCCGGCTGCGTTATGACCGGGTCATCCGGCGCAGGTGCCGGCTTGTCTTTTTTGAATACGTCCGTAAAAATAGCCAGTGCGCCCAGCACCAGCGCCGCCAGCACGATCACCAGCAGCAGGGCGGGCAGCGGACTGCGGCGGCGGCGATAGCGGCGGCCGCTATATGCCCGGCGCGGGCTCACTTTACATACTCCTTGATGATGCCGCAGGCGGTGTCGGCGTCAGAAGTGACGCACAGCACCACGCAGGTGCCGTAGGTCTCAAAGATCGCGCCGTTGATGCGCTCCACCTCGGCGGGCAGATAGCGCTCCATCTCCGTCTTCTGGCTGTCCAGAAATGCCTGCATGGACGTGCGGAGGGCAGAGGCAGCCGCCGCGTCGTAGCACTCGATGACAAAAACCTCCTCAGCGGTAGAGCCGGCGGACATATACGCCGCTGCATCGCATTTTTCCGGAAGCTGGAAATAGTAGCCCAGCTCCTCCTTGGAGACGGCGGACAGCTCGGACTCAAAGGCGGTCTTCTCCACCAGCGCCTTGGCAAGGCTCTGTGCGTCCACGGTGGTCGTTTTCCCGCCGCAGGCGGTCAGTGCCAAAACAGTCATCACAGCAAGCAGCAGCGAAATGATACGTTTCATATGGATCTCCTCAATCTATTTATGTAGTGCGGGGAAAGGCGAACTTTCCCGGAAAAATATTATAGTACAATCCGTGCAAAAGTAAAAGAGTCAATTTGTAACAAAGCAGTTAATTTTCCGGAAAGGACGCGTCCTCTGTCTCTTATGACGGTGCGGACGGGCAAATCGTTCCGCAAAAGGCTCTCCCTCTTTACAAACAGGCATTTTTTGATATAATAGTAAGGCTAAGGAATTTTTCAAGCGGAGGAAACGATATATGGCAGTCATCGAATACGACGAGTATAAGCAGAAGCTGCTGGCGCTGGAGCCCACGCTGGGTGAGCTGGAAAAGGCGTTGGGCATTCCCAAGGCGCGGGAGGAGCTGGCCGAGCTCCAGAAGGAGACGGAGCAGGAGGGCTTCTGGAACGATCTGGAGCGCAGCCAGCAGGTGAGCCGTCAGGTCAAGCGTCTGGAGAACAAGATCAAAAAGCACGACAAGCTGGTGTCCGAGTGGGAGGATACCCTGACCCTGTGCGAAATGGCGCAGGAGGAGGACGATCCCTCCCAGCTGGACGACGTGGTGGAGGGCTACAACACGCTGGAAAAGGAGATCAGCGAGCGCCGACTGGCCGCCCTGCTGTCCGGCGAATATGACGGCAACAACGCCATTCTCACCTTCCACGCCGGCGCCGGCGGCACCGAGGCGCAGGACTGGACGGAGATGCTGTACCGGATGTACACCCGCTGGGCCGAGCGCCACGGCTATACCTATCAGCTCATGGACTACGAGGCCGGTGACGAGGCGGGCATCAAATCCGCCACCATCCTCATCGAGGGCGAAAACGCCTACGGCTATCTGAAGAGCGAGAATGGCGTCCACCGTCTGGTGCGCGTCAGCCCCTTCGACGCCAATGCCCGCCGTCAGACCAGCTTTGCCGCGCTGGAGGTCATGCCGGAGCTGGAGGATGACAGCGAGATCGAGATCCGGCCCGAGGACATTGAGATGCAGGCCTGCCGCTCCTCCGGTGCAGGCGGCCAGCACATCAACAAGACCTCCTCCGCCGTCCGCCTGACCCACCTGCCCACCGGCATCGTGGTGTTCTGCCAGACGGAGCGCAGCCAGTTCCAGAACCGCGACAACGCCATGAAGATGCTGCGCGCCAAGCTGGCGGAGCTGAAGCTCCAGCAGCACGCCGAGAAGATCAGCGACCTGAAGGGCGTCCAGATGAAGATCGAGTGGGGCAGCCAGATCCGTTCCTATGTGTTCATGCCCTACACGCTGGCCAAGGATACCCGCACCGGCTACGAGATGGGCAACATCCAGGCCGTGATGGACGGCGATATCGACGGCTTTATCAATGCCTACCTGACCGCCGCCGCCAACGGCGAGATCAAGAAATAATTCGTCCAAAAAGATCACCCTGCGTATCAAATACGCAGGGTGATCTTTTTGCCGTATTATACGTTTTGTTGTCGCTTTTTGCCGTGTGGAGGAGAACTTCCACCCCAACAAGAAGCCGCATTCCACGCACAGCATAAAAACAGAGCCGCATGAGCGGCTCTGTTTTTTTTATGCGTTTTCAGGCGTGCTTCAGCACTTCTCGAACACCACTGCGGTGCCCATGCCGCCGCCGATGCACAGGGTCGCCAGACCCTTCTTGGCCTCGGGACGCTTCTGCATCTCGTGCAGCAGGGTGACGATGATACGCGCACCGGACGCGCCCACGGGATGACCCAGCGCGATAGCGCCGCCGTTGACGTTGACCTTGCTCATGTCAAAGTGCAGCTCGCGGGCCACAGCGATGGACTGCGCGGCAAAGGCCTCGTTGGCCTCCACCAGATCGATGTCGTCGATGGTCACGCCGGCCTTCTTCATAGCGTTGCGGGAAGCCACCACGGGACCGACGCCCATGATCTTGGGATCCACGCCGCCCTGACCCCAGCCGATCAGCTTGGCCATGGGCTTCAGACCGTACTTCTCCACAGCCTCGCCGGAGGCCAGCACGATGGCGGCAGCGCCGTCGTTGATGCCGGAGGCGTTGGCGGCGGTGACACGCTGGGTGCCCTTATCGGCAGCATCCCGTGCGCCGGTGACCTCGAAGGTATGTACCACCTGGGGATTGGGGGACTCGGGACCCACGGGGAACGCGCCCTTCAGCTTGGCGATGCTGTCAGCGGTGACGCCGGCCTTGGGATACTCGTCCTTGGCGAAGGGGACCATGTCCTTCTTGACCTTGACCATCACGGGGACGATCTCGTCGTCGAAGCGGCCGGATGCCTGTGCGGCCTCTGCCTTCTGCTGGGAGGCGGCGGCGAACTCGTCCTGCTCGCGGCGGGTGATGCCCCAGATATCATTGATGTTCTCGGCGGTGGTACCCATGTGGTAGTTGTTATAGGCATCCCACAGGCCGTCCTTGATCATGGTGTCCACCAGCTTCTTGTCGCCCATACGAGCGCCCCAGCGGGCGTCCATGGAGGCAAAGGGAGCGGCGCTCATGTTCTCGGTACCGCCGCAGACCACGATGTCGGAATCACCGGCCAGGATGGAGCGGGCGCCCTCGATGACGGACTTCATACCGGAGCCGCAGACCATGCCGACGGTGTAGGCGGGCACGGAATAGGGGATGCCGGCCTTGATAGAAACCTGACGCGCCACGTTCTGACCCTGAGCAGAGGTCAGGATGCAGCCGAACATCAGCTCATCCACGTTCTCAGGTGCAATGTTGGCGCGCTTCAGAGCCTCCTTGACCACCACAGCGCCCATGTCGGCAGCGGGGGTGTTCTTCAGGGAGCCGCCAAAGGAACCGATCGCGGTTCTGCAGCAATTGACAACATACAGGTCTTTCATGAAAGTTACCTCCTATAAAGATTAAGCTCATTATACCGCTTTGTATAACGAATGTCTATGCTCATGATAGTCAACTTTTTAACAATAGTCAACGGTCAATTTGAAGTTTGTTAAAAAATCGTCAAAAGGTGCATGGCAGCCCCGTCCTTTCCGTCATTTTGACGGATAGGCACTTTACTTTTCAGTCGGCTGCACGGTCTGCGTCAGCTGGCTGCGCAGCTGCGTCAGCGTCTGGTAGAACGTGCCGGTGTCGATGGAGGCGTACAGCTCCTCGTTATAGACCACGTTGGCCGTGCCGCGCCGCGCCTGCAGCAGGGCATTGAAATACGCAGGCAGCACCGCGGACAGATCCGTCTCCTCCCGCAGGAAGATGTAGTAGCCCTCGTCCACGGCGATCACATCCGACACCTCGTTGGCCGCCAGCGCCATGGCCGCCTCGCAGACCGGGTCGCCCTCCGTCATGGTAAAGGTGATGCTGTCCTTCTGATCCACGCCCCGTTCCTGACAGATGGCGGCGTGCTCGGCCAGCTTATCCTCCGCCTCCTGCATCCGCTTGAGGTAGCCGTTGGCCTCCTCCTCGGCGCCGTCACCGGCGGGTACATAGATGGCGCGGCCCGTCAGATAGCCGTTGTCCGCCGCGTACTGAGCCAGCGCCGCCCCGTCGGGATACAGGGCGCTGCCCTCGGTGCTGAACTCCGTCTCCAGCCGCTGGTACAGGAACGCTGTCTCCGGGATGCGGTCATACGCCTCCTCCGTAAGGCCCATTGCCGCCAGCTGCTGCTGGTAGGCCTCCTCGCCGCCGTAGTACTCCACATACGCCTGCCGCTGTGCCTCCAGCGCCGCCTGATCCTCCTCGGTCAGCGTCACACCGGCCTCCTGCGCCCATGCCCGCACCACGCTGTACAGCTTCACCGTCTCCACGGCCTCGGTTTTGGCATAGTCGCCGTAGGTCACGCCCGCGGTCAGCTCGGCGCTCCAGTCCACATTCGGCACATAGTTGCTCAGATACTCGCAGTCGTAGGCCAGCCAATACAGATACTCCTCCGCCGTCACGGTCTGCCCGTCGATGAGCAGCAGCTCCGCGTCGGGATGGAGCCCGCTGGCCTCATACAGCAGGCCGTCGGTGCGGTGTCCCTTCTTCATGCCTCCGGTGAGGGAGATGGCTCCCACCAGCACCACAGAGGCCAGCGCACCGGCGATCAGGCGCACCCAATTATTCTTCATGCTCAGTTCCTCCTTCTTGGGACTTCCGTCCCTGTATCTCATTCTGCTGCAAGCGCAGCTTTTCTACAAGGCCGCCTGCGGCGTCCAATGCATCCTCGTTTGGCTGTAAAAACAGCGTCAGCCGCGGCTCCGTTCCCGCCGACAGCTGCAAGCGGTTCCGGTAGCCCGCCATGGTACACACCGCCAGCAGCGCCGCCGGGTCGATGCGCGTATCGAAGCTGAAGATCAGCTGCCGCCCCTTCTGGGTGATGTCGGTGATGCCCGTCTCCATGGCCGCCGCCCGGAGCATGGCCACGTGCAGCAGCGCCGTTACCGGCTTTGGCACGTCGCCGTACCGGTCCAGCAGCTCGTCCGTCAGGTCGGCCTCGTCCGCCGGTGTCCGCAGCGCGGCGATGCGGCGGTACAGATCCATCCGCTGCTCGGCGGCGGGCACATAGCCCTCCGGGATATAGGCCGGCACCGTCAGGTCGGCGGAGCATTCCGCCCGCACCTCCGCGCCCCGGCCCTGCTGCTCCAGCACCGCGTCGTTCAGCAGCTTCAGGTACATATCATAGCCCACAGACATCATGTAGCCCGACTGCTCGGGGCCTAATAGGTTTCCGGCACCCCGGATCTCCAAATCCCGCATGGCGATCTTGAAGCCGGAGCCGAACTCCACATACTCCCGTATGGCGGTGAGCCGCTTGGCGGCCACCTCCGTCAGCACCTTGCCGGTGCGGTACGTCAGATAGGCGTAGGCCCGCCGGGCCGACCGGCCGATGCGCCCCCGGATCTGGTGGAGCTGGCTGAGCCCCAGCCGGTCCGCATCCTCGATGATGAGGGTGTTCACGTTGGGGATGTCAATGCCCGTTTCGATGATGGTGGTGCATACCAGCACGTCGATGTCGCCCTCCGCCATGCGGCTCATGACGCGGCTCAGCTCGCCCTCCGCCATTTTGCCATGGGCTGTCTCCACCGTCACGCCGTCGCCCAGCAGCTCCCGCAGCCGGGAGGCGGTGGAGTCGATGTTCTCCACCCGGTTGTGCAGGTAGTACACCTGCCCGCCCCGGTCCAGCTCCCGCCGGATGGCCTCGGTGACGATGCCCCAGTCGTGCTCCAGTACATATGTCTGCACCGGCTGCCGATCCTGCGGCGGCTGCTCGATGGTGCTCATGTCCCGGATGCCGCTGAGGGCCATGTTCAGCGTCCGGGGGATGGGCGTGGCGGACAGCGTCAGCGTGTCCACCTGCTCCGTCCGCTGGCGTAGCTTCTCCTTATGGGTCACGCCGAAGCGCTGCTCCTCGTCGATGATGAGCAGACCCAGATCCTTGAACTCCACGCTCTTGGCCAGCAGCTTGTGGGTACCGATGAGCAGATCCACTCTGCCCGTTTTCACCCGCTCCAGCACGTCCTTCACCTGCGCCGGTGTGCGGAATCGGGACAGCACCTCCACCGTCACCGGGAACGCCCGGAACCGGGCGATGGCCGTGGCGTAGTGCTGCTGAGCCAGCACGGTGGTGGGTACCAGAATGGCGGCCTGCTTGCCGTCCAGAATGCACTTCATGGCCGCCCGCAGCGCCACCTCCGTCTTGCCGTAGCCCACGTCGCCGCACAGCAGCCGATCCATGGGCGCCGGCTTCTCCATATCCCGCTTGATGTCCCGGATGGCGGCCAGCTGGTCGTCCGTCTCCGTGTAGTCGAAATCATCCTCAAACTCCCGCTGCCACGGGGAGTCCGGCGAAAAGGCAAAGCCGGTCTGCCGCTGGCGCTGGGCATACAGCTTGATCAGCTCCTCGGCCAGATCCTTTGCCGCCGCCTTGGCCCGGCGGGTGGTCTTGGCCCACTGGTCGCCGGACAGCTTGTTCAGCTTTGTCTTTTCCGCCGCCTCGTCGCCGCCGCCGATGTATTTGCTCACCAGATCCAGCGACGTGGCCGGTACATACAGGCAGTCGCTGCCGGCGTAGTTGATCTTGATATAGTCCTTCTCCACGCCGTCCACCGGCAGACGCAGCATCCCGGCGAACCGTCCGATGCCGTGGTGGACGTGTACCACCAGATCGCCCACCGCCAGATCGGTGTAGGATTGTATTTTCTGCCGATTGTCCGTCTTGGCGGCGCGGGGCTTTTTCCGGCTGCCGGACAGCTTCTCGGTGAGCTGTCCCTCCGTCAGCACCGCCAGCTTCAATGCCGGCCACTCGCTGCCGGCGCTGAGCGCGCCCACGGTGATGCACACCTGCCCCCGCTTCGGCACGGCGCTGCCGGACAGCTCCAGCGCGGCGGGGATCTTTTTCCGGTGCAGCAGCTCCTGCATATTCTTCGCCCGCACCTCGCCGCCGCACAGCACCAGCACGCCGTACCCGGCAGTGAGATAGTGTACGATGTCGGTGGCCGCCGTCTCCAGACTGCCGCCGTAGCTGGACAGCTGCTTGGCGGAGATGTCCAGCAGCAGCTTGGGCGCCACCAGATACCGGCTGGTGGGCAGGCTCTCCATCTGGCACACGGGGAAGCGCTCCAGCGCCGCCGCCGTTTCCGTCTCCGTCAGTGTCAGCCTCCCGAAGGCGCCTGCCATCTGACCGGCCTCCATGGACGCCGTTACATCCTGCTTCACCTGCCATACAAAGGCCTTCAGCGCCTCCTGCACCCGGCCCGCCTCGCTGACGCAGACAAGACAGTCCTCCGGCAGATAATCGAAGGCCGTGGCCGCGTCGGGGTACACCGCCGCCAGATACCGGTCGCCGCCGGGAGGCGTCACCCCCTGCCGCAGGGACTGGGCGTCCTCCTCCAGCCGCTGCCGCAGGGCGGCGGTATTCTCCTTCTTCGCCAGACGCTTTGCCGCCGCGTCTATGCGCTTGGCGGCGCTTTCCGCCGCATTTTCGTCGTAAAACGGCAGCACCTCGCCGGCGGGCAGCACCGTAAAGCGCTGCCGGTTCTCCACACGGCGCTGGGTGGTCACGTCGAAATCGCCCATGCTGTCCAGCTCGTCGTCGAAGAACTCGCAGCGCACCGGACGCTCCGGGCCGGGGGAGAAGATATCCAGAATGCCGCCGCGGATGGCGAACTGTCCTGCGCCCTCTACCTGTTGGGCGCGGACGTAGCCCGCCGCCGTGAGCTGCGCCGTCAGTGCCGTCACGTCATACTGCTGCCCCACCTCCAGCGTGAAGGCGGTCTTTTGCAGCACCGCCGCCGGCAGACACAGCTGCGCCATGGCCGCCGCCGTCGCCACCATCACACGGGGCTTCTCCTGCGCCAGACGGTACAGTGCCCACAGCCGCCGGTACTCCCACTGGCGGCTGTACGCCGCCGCAGGCCGCAGCTGCCACTCTCTGGCGGGCAGCACCACCGGCTCCTCACCGGTGAGGGCGCGCAGATCGGCGGTCTGCCGGGCGCACTCCTGCTCGTCGGCGCACAGCATCAAAAGGGGTCTGCCGGTCTGCTCCGCCGCAGCCGCCGCCACCGCGGCGCGCTGCACGGGGGAGAGCCCCGTGACCATGCTGTGCTTCTCCCGGCCCGCCATGCCCGCCGTCAGTTCCTGTAGCTGCGGCAGCGTCAAAAGCTGCCGGATCAGTCCCTCCATGTGCTCTCCCTCCCTTCCGAGATCAGCGCCTGCGCTGTTTTTTGACTTGGTATCAGCGTATATTCTATGCGTGCTTTCTGAAATTTACCTGAAAAAATGTCAGTTGTTGAAGCGGTTCATGGCGGTGTCCGCCCCCTGCTCAATGAGGCACAGCGCCGCCTCCGCCGCCCGATCCAGCGTGGCGCGCAGCAGCTTGGCCTCCTCGCCCTGGGGCTTGCCCACCACCCAGTTCACCATCTCGTGGTCGGGATGCTCCGGCATCCCCACACCCACCTTAATGCGGGGGAACCCGTCCGTCCCAAGGTGCTGGATGATATTCTTCAGCCCGTTGTGGCCGCCCGCCGACCCGCTTTTGCGGATCCGCAGCCGTCCCGCCGCGAGGGACACGTCGTCGGAGATGACCACCACATGATCCGCCGGCACCTTGTAGAACCGGGCGGCCTCGCCCACGGACTCACCGGACAGGTTCATGTATGTCTGGGGCTTCATCACCAGTATTTTGTTGCCGTTTCTCTCCAGAATACCTGTCCACGCCTTGAACCGCAGCTTGTTGAGCTTGAAATTCTCCTTTTCCATCAGGCTGTCCAGCGCCAGCCACCCCATGTTGTGGCGGGTGGATTCGTACTTGCTGCCGGGATTGCCCAGCCCCACAAGGATCCAGTTGACGCCGCCGGCCTGATTCCGATTAAAAAACAAGGCTCTCGCCTCCTTTTGAAAAAGTAAGGGGACTGCAAACGCAGTCCCCCACAGTATAGCATAGCTTCCGCCGTTTGAAAAGCGCTTAGTTGAACAGCTTAGCGATGGAGATCTCCTGATAGATGCGCTCGATGGCCTCGGCGAACATAGGCGCCACAGACAGGTACTTGATCTTGTCGCAGCCTGCGCCCATCGTCTCGGGGATGGTGTTCAGCAGGGCGACCTCCTTGATGACGCTGCTGCTCAGACGCTCCAGCGCCGGGCCGGACAGTACGCCGTGGCTGGCGCAGGCATACACGCTGTTGGCGCCGCCCACCTCCACGATGGCCTTGGCCGCGTTGCAGATGGAGCCGGCGGTGTCGATCATATCGTCGAACAGGATGCAGTCCTTACCGGCCACGTCGCCGATGACGTTCATGACCTCGCACTGGTTGGCCTTCTGACGGCGCTTGTCCACGATGGCAAGGCTCATGTGCAGCTTCTGGGCGAAGGTGCGGGCGCGGGCCACGCTGCCCACGTCGGGGGACACCACCGCCATGTTCTCGCACTTCTCACCGAACTTCTTGGCGTAGTAGTCCACGAACACGGGGTTGCCCAGCAGGTTGTCCACAGGGATGTCGAAGAAGCCCTGGATCTGGCTGGCGTGGAGATCCATGGTCAGCACACGGTCGGCGCCGGAGGCGGTGATCATGTTGGCCACCAGCTTGGCGGAGATGGGATCGCGGCTCTTGGCCTTACGATCCTGACGGGCATAGCCGAAATAGGGGATCACCGCGGTAACGCGACCCGCGGAGGCGCGCTTGCAGGCGTCGATCATGATGAGCAGCTCCATCAGGCTGTCATTGACCGGCTTGCAGGTGGAGTTGATGAGAAACACATCGCTGCCGCGGACGCTCTCATACAGAGAGACCGAGGCCTCGCCGTCCGCAAAGGATTTGACCTCTGCCTCGCCCAGCTTGATGCCGATGAGCTTGCAGATCTCCTGTGCCAATGCGGGGTTGGCGTTGCCGGTGAAGATCTTGATGTCCTTGCCGTGAGAAATCATGGTGTTAAACCTCTCGCTTTCTGTCCGTTATGGAATATTTTTTCGACCGCTGCCGGTCATGGCATACCTGTTAAAAAACAAACAAAAAGCGCCGCCACATCGCCCTTACCGCCGGTCAGAGCGGTCTTTTGCGATACAGACGGCGCACGCTTCGGCAGAGGAAGCGCACACACAGCAGCTATTGGCTTTTACACAGCCCAACCGATCCATTGGCCCTTCCTCCCCTCAGCTTGGTTTGCCTGTTCCTATTATAACAGGCTTTACGGGAAAATCCAGTATTTTTCCCACTTTTTTTGGCAATAATTTTTCAGGGCGGGAAATGCTCATGCAAATCGCCATTTTTTCATGGAAATAGCGGTCATTTTTTGTATTTCTAAGAAAATGCAGGGGTTTTTGCCATTTTTGAGTTGCATTTCCCGTTCTATTGCATTACAATAGGCAGGTATTTGAGGAGGGCTGCCCTGTATGCTTCACATTGTGCTGGTCGAACCGGAGATACCCCAGAACTGCGGCAACATTGCCCGCACCTGTGCCGCCACGGGATGCTCTCTGCACCTTATCCGTCCGCTGGGCTTCGACATCTCCGATCGTGCCGTAAAGCGGGCGGGTCTTGACTACTGGCATCTGGTGACCGTCCGGGACTACGACGGACTGGACGATCTCTTCCGGCAGAACCCGGAGGCCGCCGGTGATCTCTGGCTGGCCACCACCAAGGCACCGCAGGACTACACACGGGCCCGGTTCTCGCCGGACTGCTGGCTGTTCTTCGGCAAGGAGACGGCAGGGCTGCCGGAGGCGTTCCGCACGGCCCACTGCGACCGGTGCATCCGGCTGCCCATGCGCGCGGAGGCGCGCAGCCTGAATCTCAGCAACTCCGTGGCCATCCTGACCTACGAGGCTCTGCGGCAGAACGGGTTCCCCGGCCTGTCCGGGCAGGGTGAGATGGCGGAGCGCTGATCTGTTTTTTCCATACACATACTATTTCAAAAGGAGATGTATCCGTATGAACTACAATAAAAAGACCATTCTGGACGTGGACGTGGCCGGGAAGAAGATCCTGCTGCGCTGCGATTTCAATGTGCCGCAGGATAAGGAGACGGGCGCTATCACCAGCGACAAACGCATCGTGGCGGCGCTGCCCACCATCCGCTACCTGCTGGAGAAGAAGGCGGCGGTCATCGCCTGCTCCCATCTGGGCAAGCCCAAGGGCGAGTGGAAGGCCAAGCTGAGCCTCGCCCCCGTGGCGCAGCGTCTCAGCGAGCTGCTGGGGCAGGAGGTCATCTTCGCCAAGGACATCGTGGGCGAGGACGCCAAGGCCAAGGCCGCGGCGCTGCAGGGCGGCCAGATCATGCTGCTGGAGAACCTGCGCTTTGATCCCCGTGAGGAGAAGAACGACCCCTCCTTCGCCGAGGAGCTGGCCTCCATGGCGGAGCTGTATGTGTCCGACGCCTTCGGCACCGTTCACCGCGCCCACGCCTCCACCGCTGGTGTGGCGGCCTATCTGCCCGCCGTGTCCGGCCTGCTGGTGGCCAAGGAGCTGGAGGTCATGGGCGGTGCGCTCAATAACCCCAAGCGCCCCTTCGTGGCGGTGCTGGGCGGCGCCAAGGTCAGCGATAAGATCGGCGTCATCAACAACCTGCTGGACAAGGCCGACACCATCATCATCGGCGGCGGCATGGCCTACACCTTCGCCAAGGCGCAGGGCGGCTCCATCGGCAAGAGCCTGTGCGAGGAGGATAAGCTGGACTACGCCCGGGAGATGATCGCCAAAGCGGAAAAGAACGGCGTGAAGCTGCTGCTGCCCTCCGACACCATGGCGGCGGACGATTTCTCCAACGACGCCAAGCGTCAGGTGGTCAGCACCATGGCCATCCCCGACGGCTGGGAGGGCATGGACATCGGCCCCGACACCATCCGGACGTTCTGCGACGCCGTGAAGGGCGCCGGCACTGTGGTGTGGAACGGGCCTATGGGCGTGTTCGAGTTTGAGAACTTTGCCGCCGGCACCCGCGCCATGGCGCAGGCACTGGCCGACAGCGGCGCCATCACCATCGTAGGCGGCGGCGACAGTGCCGCGGCGGTGGAGCAGATGGGCTTTGCTGACAAGATCACCCACATTAGCACCGGCGGCGGCGCGTCTCTGGAGTTTCTGGAGGGTCTGGAGCTGCCCGGCGTGGCCTGCCTGCTGGACAAGTAAGCAGCCCTGACAGGGGACGGCCATCCCCTTTACATGGATCGTATCAAAGCAAAATTTGTGTCGATAGAATAGTTTAAAGAAGACAGAGGAGTAAACAAGTTATGAATCGCAGATACCGTAAGACCATTATCGCCGGCAACTGGAAGATGAATAAGACCGCCAGCGAGACGAAAAAATTCGCTGAGGAGCTGAAGGCTCTGCTGCCCAAGGCCAAGTGGTGCGACGTAGTGGTGTGCGTCCCCGCCGTGAACATCTCCACCGCCATCAAGGCCTTCAAGGACGCCCGCGTGTCCGTTGGCGCACAGAACGTGTTCTTTGAGAAGTCCGGCGCCTACACCGGCGAGGTCTCCGCCGATATGCTGAAGGATCTGGGCGTGAAGTACGTCATCATCGGCCACTCCGAGCGCCGCCAGTATTTCGGTGAGACGGATCTCATCGTCAACAAGAAGGTGCTGGCCGCGCTGGAGGCCGGTCTGCACCCCATTATCTGCGTGGGCGAGACGCTGGAGCAGCGGGAGCTGGGCATCACCATGGAGCTCATCGCCCTGCAGGTGAAGTCCGCGCTGGCCGGCGTGTCCGCCGAGAAGCTGCGCAAGTGCGTCATCGCCTATGAGCCCGTGTGGGCCATCGGCACCGGCAAGACCGCCACCGCCGAGCAGGCTGCGGAGGTCTGCACCTTCATCCGCACCACCGTGCGCCACCTGTACGGTGCCCGCATCGCCCGTTCCATCACCATCCAGTACGGCGGCTCCATGAAGCCTGCCAACGCCGCGGAGCTGCTGGGTCAGCCCGACATCGACGGCGGCCTCATCGGCGGCGCCGCCTTGAATGCTGCTGACTTTGTGGAGATCATCAACGCCGCCAATCAGGACTGATCCCATAGGAGGAAAGGCATGAGCAAAACTCCGACAACACTTATTATCATGGACGGCTTCGGCCTTGCGCCGGCGGCGGATGACAACGCCGTTACGCTGGCGAAAACGCCGGTGCTGGACGGGCTGTTCCGTGACTATGCCCACACCACCCTGTCCGCCAGCGGACTGGACGTGGGTCTGCCCGCCGGGCAGATGGGCAACAGCGAGGTAGGTCACACCAACATCGGCGGCGGCCGCGTGGTGTTTCAGGATCTGCCCCGTATCAGCCGCGCCATCGAGGACGGCAGCTTCTTCCGGAACGAGGCCTACAACAAGGCCATGGACGACTGTCTGAAAAACGGCGCCAGTCTCCACCTGTACGGCCTGCTGTCCGACGGCGGCGTACACTCCCACATCGACCACCTGTACGCGCTGCTGCAGATGGCAAAGGACAAGGGGCTGCACCGCGTGTATATCCACTGCTTCCTGGACGGGCGGGATGTGTCCCCTACCAGCGGCAAGGGCTTTGTGCAGGCGCTGGCCGACAAGTGCGCCGCGCTGGGCGTGGGCAAGATCGCCACGGTCATGGGCCGCTACTACGCCATGGACCGCGACAAACGCTGGGAGCGGGTACAGATGGCCTACGACGCCATGGTGTACGGCGAGGGCAACCACAATGCCGACCCCGTGGACGCCGTGGCACAGAGCTACGCCAACAACGTCACCGACGAGTTCATGGAGCCGGTGGTCTGCGACAGCGACGGCACCATCAGCGACAACGACAGCGTGATCTTCTTCAACTACCGCCCCGACCGGGCCCGTGAGATCACACGCGCCATCGTCGACCCCGACTTTGACGGGTTCCAGCGGGAGTTCTTCCCCACCACCTATGTGTGCAACACGGAGTACGACGCCTCCATGCCCAACGTGCTGGTGGCGTGGCCCCGCATCGCCGTGAAGAACGGACTGGGCGAGTATCTCAGCAGCATGGGCATGACCCAGCTGCGCATCGCGGAGACGGAGAAGTATGCCCATGTGACGTTCTTCTTCAACGGCGGCGTGGAGACGCAGTACCCCGGCGAGGATCGGGTGCTGGTCCCCTCCCCCAAGGTGGCGACCTACGATCTCCAGCCGGAGATGAGCGCCGTGGAGGTGTGCGACAAGTGCGTGGAGCGCATCGAGTCCGGCGCCTATGACGTGATCATCCTGAACTTCGCCAACTGCGACATGGTGGGTCACACCGGCGTGCTGGAGGCCGCCATCAAGGCGGTGGAGACGGTGGACACCTGCGTGGGCCGCGTGGTGGAGGCCACCCTGAAGATGGGCGGCATTGCCATGGTCACTGCCGACCACGGCAACGCCGAGGACATGAAGCAGCCTGACGGCAGCCCCATGACCGCCCACACCACCAACCTCGTACCCTTCATCCTCTGCGGCGCCGGCACCGAGCTGCGCCCGGGCCGTCTGGCGGACATCGCCCCCACCATTCTGGATGTGATGGGCCTTGCCTGCCCGGAGGAGATGGACGGCAAGACACTGATCGTCAAATAAGGCAGCGTTCGCTTTGTATGAACAACAGACCCCGAAGCGGCGCTTCGGGGTCTCGTTATAAGGAGATATACCCATGAATATCACAGTTATCGGCTGCGGACGGTGGGGTTCCCTCATCACATGGTACCTCGACCACATTGGTCACCGCGTCACCCTGTACGGCCGCAGCACCTCCCCCAAGATGCAGGCGTTTCTCGCCACCCGGCAGAACGATCTGCTGACGCTGCCGGAGTCTGTGGCGCTGTCCACTGACCTCGCCGCCGCGCTGGACGGCGCGGAGACGGTCATCATCTCCATCGGCTCCCAGAATCTGCGGAGCCTGCTGGGTCAGCCGGAGCTGCAGGCCCTGCGGGAGCGCACGGTGGTTCTGTGCATGAAGGGTCTGGAGATGGGTACCGGCGCACGGCTCAGCCAGGTCGCGTCCGCGTGCCTGCATCCGTCCAATGCCGTGGCGGTCTGGCTGGGGCCGGGCCATGTGCAGGAGTTCTATCGCGGTATCCCCAACTGTATGGTCATCGACAGCGAGAACGACACTGTCAAGCGCCGTCTGGTGCAGTCCTTCTCCAGCGACCTCATCCGCTTCTACTACGGCGGCGACATGATCGGCAACGAGGTGGGCGCCGCCGCCAAAAACGTGGTGGGCATCGCCGCCGGTTTTCTGGATGGCTTCGAGATGGGCAGTCTCAAGGGCGCCCTCATGAGCCGCGGCACCCGGGAGGTAGCCCGGCTCATCAAGGCCATGGGCGGCAGCGAGCTGTCGGCCTACGGACTGTGCCATCTGGGCGACTACGAGGCCACGGTGTTCTCCCCGTACAGCCACAACCGGCAGTTCGGCGAGGCCTTCGTCCGGGGGCAGGACTACCACCAGCTGGCGGAGGGCTACTACACCGTCAAGGCGCTGATGCTGCTGGGGAAGAAGTACGGCGTGGAGCTGCCCATCTGCAAGGCCGTCCACGACATCCTCTACGAGCACGCCATCCCCAAGGACGTGCTGGCCGGTCTGCTGCGCCGGGGTCTGACGGAGGAGTTCTACGACTGAGGCGCAAAACCAAATGAATAAAAAAGTCTCTGTCTGGTCACAATGCAGGCAGAGACTTTTTTATTCCGGCGAGCCGCGGGCCGGAAACCGCGGCGGTGGGTGTATCCCACCTGAAAGGCGCGTATGAGCAGACTCGACAAATCAAAGATCCGTGCCATGTTCGGCGGCAAGGGCTTCTACATAGCCCTTGCGGTGTGCCTGCTGGCTGCCGGCACCATCGGCTATATCACCCTGTTTTCCTCCGCCTCCCCCGTCAGGGAGCCCGACCCCGTCATCGAGATCAAGCCCGCCCCCGTGACACCTGTCCCCGCCCCGCCCACCAAGCCGGTGATCCAGCCGGAGCCGGTGGAGGTGCCGGTGCAGGAGCCGGTGGTCATCGAGGAGCCGGTGGAGCTGCTGCCGGAGGTGGTCTCCCCGCTGGACGGCACCACCGTCACGGTGTTCAGCATGACGGAGCTGCTGTATGACCAGACCATGGCGGACTGGCGCACCCACAACGGCATCGACGTACAGGCCGAGGAGGGCGCGGCGGTCAAGACGGCGGCGGACGGCACCGTGGTCTCCGTCACCGACGACGAGCTGATGGGTACCACCGTGGTCATTGAGCACAGCGGCGGCTACACCACCCATTACAGCAGCCTGCAAGCCGACGTACCGGTGGCGGAGGGGCAGGCCGTTCACGCCGGGGACGTCATCGGCTGTGTCGGCTCCACCAGCGCGGCGGAGAGCGAGATGGGCCCCCACCTCCACTTCTCCGTCAGTCAGAACGGCAGCGCCATCGACCCCCACGCCTATATCGACGAGTGAAAAAAGAAAGAGGTCTGCGGTGCAGACCTCTTTCTTTTTCACGTTTCAGGATTCCAGCGTCCGCGCGCCGTGGATGCGGCGGTTGAGGATACGGAACACGGAGGATACCAGTAGAATACCCACCGCCAGCGCCCCGGCCACGCCGATGGTCTCCAGTCCCTTGGCAACGGCGTCCATCATGTCGCCCTCCAGCCCCAGACTCATGGTGTAGTACACACCGGCGCCGGGCAGCAGCGGCAGGATGGTGATGACCAGATAGGGCATGGAGGGACACTTGCGGACCCGCGCCATCACCTCGGCATACAGCGCCGCAAACAGGGCGGCGAACAGGTTGGCGGCGTATATGTCGCAGCCCAGCGCCCCCCACAGCAGGTAGAGCATCCATGTGGCCACGCCGCCGATGATGCACAGCACGCAGCCCCGTCCGTGGACGTTGAACAGGATGCAGAAGCCGCAGCAGCCCACGAACACCGCAATAGCCTGCGCCAGCGGGTGCCAGCTCACCGTGGTGGAGCCGGTCAGACCGTAGACGCCGGTGGTCAGATGCCACGCGGCGGCGGTACCCAGCGCGATGGCCAGCGCGGTGAGGATCACCTGCACCACCCGGATGATGCCGGAGTTGGTGTCGCCGTAGATGATGTCCCGCATGGAGTTGGTGATGGGCAGGCCGGGGACAAGGATCATCAGCGCGCCAATGATGGCGGCGTCGGGGCTGTTCATCAGTCCCAGACCCGCCGCGATATAGGCCGGCAGCGCCATACAGCAGGCCGCCAGCAGGGTGCTGAAGAAGGGGTTGGCCTCCTGCTTGTCCATAAAGCGGGTGATGAGGCCGATGATCAGGCCCATCGCCCCCGCCCACAGGCAGTCCAGCAGCGTGCCGCCGAACACCAGGCAGAAACCCAGACCCACCAGCACACTGCCCAGATAGAACACGCCGGTGCCGTAGGAGCGGCACGCCTTCATGGTCTCCTCCAGCCACGTCATGGCCTCGTCCACGTCGGGACGCTCCGCGCAGATGCGGCGGCTCAGGGCGTTGAGCTTTTCCAGCGCCTCCAGATCGTTGCCGTGGAAGCCGATACGCTTCATGATCATCAGCGGCTTGCCGTTGGCGGCCTCCAGGCTGACGGACACACAGTTGGGGATGGCGAACGCCTCGCACTCCACGCCGTAGGCCCGCAGGATGCGGTGGATGGTGTCCTCCACCCGGAAGGTCTCCGCGCCGGACATGGCCAGATGGTACCCCATGGTGGCCGCCAGATCGGTCAGCAGATAATAGTCCATACAAACAGATCTCCTGTATCAGTTTGCCGGATGCGGCCTTCGCTGCATCCGGCAAACTGACAGTATAGGCGCTTCGCAGGCAAATGTCAACCGTCCATTTGGGTCACAGTCCCCAAAAACAGCGGCAGGTTGGCGTGGGTGTCCACGATCATGTACACGAAGGGGCGATCCAGCACCACGCGATGCACCTCCGTCGGCGCAGCGGAGGCGGCATCAGTCACCACCGCCGTGACGGCGGCGGCCTTGGTGCCGTTCTCGTCCAGCTCCAGATAGGTCTTGTGCAGCACGGCGCTGACATACAGCTGGTCGTTGGGCGCGCCGCCCATGGCCCGCAGATCCGCCGCCGCGCTGTCAAAGGCGTCGGTAACGCCCATGGCCTTCAGCGCGTCGTTCAGCTTCAGCGAGGAGGACGCCTTGAACCGGGGGATGGCGGCCTCCACCGTGCCGTGCTGGGGGTCATTCAGCAGGGCGTGGAGCTTGCCGCCGGTGAGCCCGGCCACATAGTCCGCTATGGAGACGCCCTCATTGGGCAGCAGCCCCACAAAGGCGTAGCGGCCGCCGTCGTAGTACTTCATAAAGCCGGTGGTGTTGTCGTCGGACAGATAGAGGCTCTCCTGCGACCACAGCAGATCCGCCGTCTGGCGGGTGCCGTCGGCGGCGGTGAACACCCCGTCCTTCTGGATGTTCTCCTTCTCGTAGGGCTTCTTCCACTTGGCGTCAAAGCACACGGCGTTCACCAGATAGAGCATGGTGCGCTCGCCGGGCGCCTGCTCCAGCAGCTTGTCGATCATGCCGTCGGTCTGGTTGCTGACCCAGTGGTTCAGGTCGTTTTTCATGGCCTCGTCAAAGGCGGAGCGGTACACCTCCGCGTCATAGTAGCTGACGCAGTTGTCCAGAAAGCTGTCCTCCACCCGGAAGATGTCCCGCACCCACAGGGAGTTGGCCAGCGACAGCTTGCACTTCTTGGTGTTCTCCGGCAGGCTCATGCGGTAGGTATAGAGGTAGTCATTGAGGGTATCCCGATCCATGCCCATGGCCTTCTCCAGCTGGGACAGCGTGGTGCCGCCAGCGCCGTTGGCGGTCATGCCCAGCGCGTACAGCAGGGATACCGGGGAGAGCAGCACGCCCTCCTCCTTCGTTGTCTGCCGCAGCAGGGCGGCGGCAAAGTCCATGACAGCCGTGCTGTCGTCGGTCAGGTCGATGTGCGTATCGATGGTGCGGGCGGTCACGCCCTCCGTCAGGCTCTGTGCCGTCAGCTTACTGCCGCAGCCGAACAGCGGCAGCGCCATGCACGCAGCCAGCACCAGTGCCGCGATGCGTTTTCCCATGGGATCAGCTCCTTTCTGCTTGCTCTACTTCTTAGACGCAGGCGAGGGGCAAAAGGTTTCCCTCTCTGCGAAAAAAAGCGGATACACGCGGGCGGAAGCCCCTCCGTCCGTATGTACCCGCCTCGCCTTACTGCGTCAGACGCTCCAGCGCGCAGTGGGCGGCGGCCTGCTCGGCCTCCTTTTTGCTGCGCCCCTCGCCGGTACCGGCCACCTGTCCGTTAAGCAGGACGCGGAAGGCAAACACCCGCGCATGGTCCGGGCCGGAGGCCCCCACCATCTCGTAGCGCAGGGTCTGATCCGGCTTACGCTGCACCAGCTCCTGCAGCTCCGTCTTATAGTCCCGGCGGCGCTCCTCCACCTGCTCCTCCTGCTCCTTGTCCAGCAGCACCCGGTGGATCAGGTCGCGGGCGGCGTCCATGCCGCCATCCAGATAGACGGCGGCAAACACCGACTCCGTGGCGTCCGCCAGAATGGACGGACGGCGGCGGCCGCCGCCCATCTCCTCGCCCCGGCCCAGCCGCAGGTACTCGCCAAGACCCAGATACTGGGCCACCTCATGCAGGCTCTCCTCGCACACCAGCGCGGCGCGGATGCGGGTCAGGTCGCCCTCCGGCATATCGGGATGCTTGGTGTACAGGTACTCCGCCGTCACGAAGCCCAGCACCGCGTCGCCCAGGAACTCCAGGCGCTCGTTGCTGCTGATGCCCGCGCCCCGATGCTCGTTGGCGTAGGAGCTGTGGTACAGCGCGTTTTCCAGCAGCTCCGGGCGGCGAAAGACGTAGCCCAGCTTCGTCTCCAAGGTATGCATATATGCTCCCCCTTCCTAAAAAGACGACCCCGCGCAGGCGGGGCCGTGTCTCGTTTCCTCTATGTCAGATCAACCGAGCTTACCGTTGAGGTAGCGGACGCAGTCGCCAACGGTCTTCAGCGCCGTCAGATCCTCCTCATCGATCTCGCCGATGTCGAACTCCTCCTCCATGGCCATGACCAATTCGACCAGATCCACGGAATCGGCACCCAGATCGTCCACGAAAGAACTCTCCATGCTGATCTCATCGGTATCGATGGCAAACTGCTCGGCGATGAGATCCTGCATCGTCTTGAAGATCTCCTCCATTGTCACAGGGTATTCCTCCTTCTTTTTTTCTTCGAATAGAATACGGCAATCCCACCGTAGTGTCAATACCTTTTTGCCTTTTTTATTCGGTCACCATCTGCATCTTGCCTATGTTGGCGGTGATGGCCTCCACAATGCCGCTGTCCGCCACCTGCATGGCCTGCCCGACGGCGTTCTCGATGGCCTCGGCATTGGAGGCGCCGTGGGCCTTGATGACAGGCTTGGAGATGCCGATAAAGGCGGTACCGCCCACCTTGTTGGGATCCAGCCGCGCCTTGAAGTCGTTGAGGCCGGGCATCACCAGCAGTGCCGCCAGCTTCGTCAGCAGGTTCTTTTTGAACATCCCCTTCAGCGCGGAGCCGGCAAAGGAGCCCACACCCTCGATGCTCTTGAGCATGATGTTGCCGGAGAAGCCGTCGGCCACGATGACGTCGCAGCCGCCCTTGATGGCCTCCTTGGCCTCGATGTTGCCGATGAAGTGCAGGTCGCCCCGCGCATCGGCCTGCCGCAGCAGCGCCAGCGTCTGCTTCTGGAGGTCGGTACCCTTGCTGTCCTCCGTGCCGATGTTCAGAAGACCCACCCGGGGCTTTGCCACGCCCAGCACCCGCTGGGCGTAGAAATTGCCCAGATAGGCGAACTGCACCAGATACTCCGGTGTACACTCGGCGTTGGCGCCGCAGTCGATGAGCACGGCGCTGCCGGTGGTGGTGGGGATCACCGGCGCCATGGCGGCCCGGCGGATGCCGTGGATACGCTTGGTGATGAGGGTCGCGCCGGTGAGCAGCGCGCCGGTGGAGCCGGCGGACACCATGGCGTCGCCGCCGCCGTTTTTCAGCAGCGTCAGCCCCACGCCCATAGAGGTATCCTTCTTCCGGCGGAATACGGTGGCGGGGTCGTCGCACATCTCCACCGTCTCCGCGGTGGGGATGATGGCTGCGCCGTCCGGCAGCTCCGTCAGGCCGCAGGCGCGGACGGCGTCCAGAATGGCGGCCTCGTCGCCGGTGAACACGATGTCCACGCCGAAGCGCTTCTGCGCCTGCAGCGCGCCCTTGACGATCTCCAGTGGGGCGTTGTCGCCGCCCATGGCGTCTACGATGATCTTCATGTCCACAGTACCTCCTGCTTGATGCCCTCCAGGATCTCCAGCGACCGCTGGCTCAGCTCCGCGTTTTTGTTGCGCTTGCCCTTGACGCGGTGATCCAGCGGCGGGATGATGCCGAAATTGATGTTCATGGGCTGGAAATCGCCCACCGAGCCGTTGCTGACGTACAGCCCCAGCGCGCCGATGGCCGTCTCCGCCGGGAAGTCGATGGGCGTCTGCCCGTTGAGGCGGCGCGCCAGCTCCACGCCCGCCAGAAAGCCGCTGGCACAGGATTCCACATACCCCTCCACGCCTGTCATCTGCCCGGCAAAGGCGATGCGCGGCTCGGCCTTCAGCCGGTAGTAGCGATCCAGCAGACGGGGGGAATCCAGATAGGTGTTGCGGTGCATCACGCCGTAGCGCAGAAACTGGGCGTTCCGCAGCGCCGGGATCATGGTGAACACGCGCCGCTGCTCCGGCCACTTCAGATGGGTCTGGAAGCCCACCAGATTATAGATGCTGCCGTCGGCGTTGTCCCGGCGGAGCTGCACCACGGCGTAGGGCTCTTTCCCGGTCTTGGGGTCGATGAGTCCCCGGGGCTTCAGTGGCCCGAACCGCAGGGTATCCTCGCCCCGCCGTGCCATGACCTCCACGGGCATACAGCCCTCAAACACGCTTTTATCCTCGAAGCCGTGTACCTCCGCCTCCTCGGCGGCGGTCAGCGCCTGCCAGAAGGTCAGATACTCCTCCTTGGTCATGGGGCAGTTGATGTAGTCCGGCGTTCCCTTGTCGTAGCGGCTGGCGAAATACGCGCTGTCCATGTCCACGCTGTCGCAGGCCACCAGCGGCGCGGCGGCGTCGAAGAAGTTCAGGGTGGTGCCGCCGCCCAGCTTTTCAGCGATGGCCTCCGCCAGTGGGTCAGAGGTCAGGGGGCCGGAGGCGATGACCACGTCCCCCTCCGGGATGGACGTGACCTCGCCGGGGATCATGGTGATATTGGGATGGCTGAAAATGGTCTCCGTGACCATGCGGGCAAAGCCGTCACGATCCACGGCCAGTGCGCCGCCGGCGGGCACCGCCGTGGCGTCCGCGCAGCGCATAATGAGGCTGTTCAGCCGCCGAAGCTCCTCCTTCAACAGGCCCACGGCGTTTTCCAGCCCCGCGCCCCGCAGGGAGTTGGAGCAGCAAAGCTCCGCAAAATAATCGGTCACATGGGCGGGGGTCTTTTTCTCCGGCTTCATCTCCCGCAGCGTCACAGCCACGCCCCGCTGGGCCAGCTGCCACGCGCACTCGGAGCCGGCCAGTCCCGCGCCGATGACGGTCACATGGTTCATGTCTTACTCCGCTTTCTCCGCGGCCTTTTTTGTGGTCTTTTTGGCAGCGGTGCTCTTGGTGGTGGTCTTTTTCGCCGCCGTCCTGGTGGTCTTCTTGGCGGCAGGCTCCTTCTCCGCGGTCTTGGCGGCGGTCTTCTTTGCAGTGGAGGTCTTGGTGGTCTTCGCGGTAGTGGTCTTCTTGGCGGCGGTCTTGGTGGTCTTCTTGGCAGTGGTCTGCTTGGCGGTATCCTCCGCCGCTGCCGCCGTCTCCGCCGCGCCCTCCGCATTTTCCGCGCCGTCGGCGGTCTTGCGGCGGCGGTAGCCCCGCTTGTCCTCCGGCAGGAAGTTGCTGCACGCCGGATTGGCGCAGAAGGGCTTGTTGAAGCCCCGCCCCGCCTTCTTGAACATGGTCTGGCCGCACACGGGACAGTCGTCCTTCACCGGCACGTCCCACGTCATAAAGTCGCAGGTGGGGAACTTATCGCAGCCATAGTAGGTGTAGCCGTTGCGGCTGGTCTTTTTCAGGATGCGGCCGCCGCACTTAGGGCAGCGCCCCGGCATCTCCACCACCAGCGGCTTGGTGAACTTGCACTCCGGATAGCCGGGGCAGGCCAGGAATCGGCCGAACCTGCCGGACTTGATGACCATATTCCGGCCGCACAGGTCGCATTTCTCCTCCGTCACCTCGTCGGGCACCTTCAGGTACACGCCCTCCATGTCCTTCTCCACCTGCTCCAGATTCTCATGGAACGGCACATAGAACTGGCGGATCAGGTCCTTCCACTGTACATCGCCGGACTCCACATCGTCCAGCTTCTTCTCCATACGGGCGGTGAACTTTACATCCACGATGTTGGGGAAGCGCTGACACATCAGGTCGTTGACCACCTGCCCCAGCGGTGTGATGCGCAGGTACTTGCCCTCCTTGATGACGTACTCGCGGTCCAGAATGGTGGACACGGTGGGGGCATAGGTGGAGGGGCGGCCGATGCCGTTCTCCTCCATGGTGCGGATCAGGGTGGCGTCGGTGTACCGGGCGGGCGGCTGGGTGAAGTGCTGCGCCGGGGCAAAGCTCTCCAGCGTCACGTTCTCGCCCTCGGCCAGCTCCGGCAGGGAGGATTCCTTCTCCTCCTTGTCGTCATCCCGGCTCTCCTCGTACACGGCGGTGTAGCCCGCAAATTTCAGGTTGCTGGCGGAGCAGCGGAAGCTGTGAGCGCCCGCGCCGATCTCCACGCTGATGCTGTCATAGACGGCGTTAGCCATCTGACTGGCCAGGAAGCGGCTCCAGATCAGGCGGTACAGCCGATACTGCTCACCGGTAAGGTCGCCCTTCACCTGCTCCGGCGTCAGCGCCGGGTCGGAGGGGCGGATGGCCTCGTGGGCGTCCTGCGCCCCGGCCTTTGTCTTGTAGGCGCGGGTGGACGCGGGGTAATAACGCTCTCCATAGCGGGAGCAGATCACCGTCTTTGCCTGCGCCTGCGCCTCGGCGGAGATACGCAGCGAGTCGGTACGCATATAGGTGATGAGACCCACCGTACCCTCGCCGGTGATGTCCACGCCCTCATAGAGCTGCTGGGCGATGGCCATGGTGCGGCGGGGGGTCATATTCAGCTTGCGGGACGCCTCCTGCTGTAAAGTAGAGGTGGTGAACGGCGGCGCGGGAGAGCGCTGCTTGTCCGCCCGCTTCACAGAGCTGACGGTAAAGGGCAGCTCCCGCAGCTCGTCCATGATGGCCTGGGTGTCCCCCTCGCTGGACGGCTCGTACTTCTTGCCGCCCTTGCCGTAGTAATGGGCGGTGAACAGTGCCCCGGCGTGGTTTTTCAGACTGGCGTCCAGCGTCCAGTACTCCTGCGGCACGAAGTCGGCGATCTCCTTCTCCCGCTCCGCCACCAGACGCATGGCCACGGACTGGACGCGGCCCGCCGACAGGCCCCGCCGGATCTTCTTCCACAGCAGCGGCGAGAGCTGATAGCCCACGATGCGGTCCAGCACACGCCGGGCCTGCTGGGCGTCCACCAGATCCTGATCGATGTCACGGGGATGCTGGATGCTGTCCGTCACCACCTTCTTGGTGATCTCGTTGAACGTCACGCGCCGGGCCTTCTCGTCCGGCAGCTCCAGCAGGTACTTCAGATGCCAGCTGATGGCCTCTCCCTCGCGGTCCGGGTCGGTGGCGAGGTAGACGGTCTGGCTCCCCTTGGCCGCCGTCTTCAAGTCCTTGATAATATCCTCTTTGCCCTTGATGGGCTTATAGTTGGGGGTAAAGTCCCCGTCCACATCTACGCCCAGCGTGCTCTTGGGCAGGTCGCGCAGATGGCCCATGCTGGCCTTCACCTGATAATCCGGCCCCAGATACTTGCCGATGGTCTTGGCCTTGGCCGGGGACTCCACGATCACCAGATTTTTTGCTTTTGCCATAGTCTTTCTATTCCTCCCTGAGTTCTACCGTCCGCAGGAAGCTTCCCGCTCCCTGCCGGCAGACATATCCGTCAATCTCCAGCATGGTCAGTGCCGACAGCACCCGCCGCACGGGCAGCTCCGTCATCACCGCCGCCTCATCCGCCAGCAGCGGACGATCCGCGGGCAGTACCCGCAGGACGCGCTTCTGGTCGTCGGTCAGCGCCGCGCCCTCACCTGCCAGATCCAAAACCGGCCTTTCCGGTGCTTTTTCCCCCTCTTGTTTTGCCGGTACCGGCGTATCCCTTGTCTCATCCTCCGCGCCCTTGGGCGTCTCCGGCATGGCTGCCCGGATGGGACGCAGCTTCTGCGGGAACTGCCGCTGGTAGGTACCCAGCACGTCCCACGCCTCCATGACCAGTCCCGCGCCGTCCCGGATCAGCTGGTTGCAGCCCCGGCTGGTATCGGCGTTGATGGGGCCCGGCACGGCGAACACGTCCCGTCCCTGCTCCAGCGCGGTATTGGCGGTGATGAGCGCACCGCTTCTCTCCGGCGCCTCCACCACCAGCACGCCCAGACTCAGACCGCTGATGATGCGGTTGCGCACCGGAAAATGGCTGCCCTTCGGCTCTGTACCCGGCGGGTACTCCGACAGCAGCACGCCGGTGGCGGCGATGTCCTCATAGAGCCGCCGGTTCTCCGGCGGGTAGATCACATCCACACCGCCGCCCAGCACCGCGGCGGTAAAGCCGCCGGCCCGCAGCGCCCCCTGATGGGCAGCGCCGTCGATGCCCTTGGCGAGGCCGGATACCACCAGACCGCCCTGCCGCGCCAGCTCGTAGCCCAGCTGGGACGCAGCCCCTGTGCCGTAGGGTGTACACTTCCGGGTGCCCACCACGGCCACGGCGGCCTCCTCGTCAAAAAGCGGCATAGAGCCCTTGCCGTACAGCACCACCGGCGGGTCGTACATATCCCGCAGGCGGCCGGGATAGGCCGCGTCGTCCATGGTGACGATGAACTGCCCGTCCTTGGCGCAATCCGCCAGCACCGTCTCGGCGCGGGTCAGCGACTTATCCGCCAGCACCTGCGCCTGCTGCTTGGTGACGCCCTCCACCAGACACAGCTCGTCCGGCTGGGCATAGTATACGTCCTCCGGTGAGGAAAAATGCTCCAACAGAAGGAGCTTCGTCCGGTTGCTCAGTCCCGGCGCCGTGGTCAGCCACAGCCAGTATTTCAGCGCAGCCATCCCCTCATCTCCTCTTTTTTGTTCAGCGGTACGCCTCCCACAGCAGCACCGCCGCCGCCATAGCCGCATTCAGTGACTCGCAGTGCGCCTCCATGGGGATGCGTACCGTCCGGTCGCACAGTGCCAGCACCTGCGCCGTCAGGCCCCGTCCCTCGCTGCCGATGGCGATGGCGCAGCGGTGCAGCGGCAGCGCCCGCACATCCGCCGTGTCGTCCCGCAGCGCCGCGCCGTACAGCGGCAGTCCCGCGTCGCGCAGGCGGACGTGCAGCGTCTCCACATCGGTACACCACACCGGCAAGCGGAACACCGCCCCCATGGACGAGCGCAGCGTCTTGACGCTGTACGGATCGGCACAGCCGGCCAGCAGCATCACGCCGTCGCAGCCGAAGGCGTCCGCCGTCCGGATCACCGTTCCCACGTTGCCGGGATCCTGTACGCCGTCCAGCACCACATAGCGCTGCCCCGTCAGCTTCTCCGGCAGGGCGGTGTCCGGCATCCGGCACGCCGCCAGCATCCCCTGGGGCGTCCGCACCGGCGAAATGGATGCCATCACATCCGGCGGCACAGCCACGCACCGCACCGAAGCGTCCACCCCCTCCGGCAGCGCCACACCGTCGCTGACGGCGAGACTCACCACCTGCGCCCCGTGGCGCAGCGCCTCCTCCACCAGCTTGGGGCTGTCGCAGAGGAATTCTCCCCGCTCCCGCCGGTAGGCGGCGCTGTCCAGCCGGCGCATATGCTCCAGCAACGGATTTTTTCGACTGGTGATGCGCTCCATACGCCCTCCCTGCTTTCCGCGTCAGACGGCGGGGCGCCTATGTCCCCGTCTTGCTCGAATATTCTTTATAATATAGGTGTCGTTTGCCATTGTCAACCTAAAATAAGGGAACGCCCGTGGGCGTCCCCTTATTTTACGCGGTTTTTTATGAAATACAGTGTCCCTTTTGCCGGATAACGTCCACAATTTGCGTCACGCACTCCCGGCAGATGGCATTCTCCGGCGCCTCCGCCATGACGCGCAGCACCGGCTCGGTGCCGGATTCACGCACCAGCACGCGGCCCGTTTCGCCCAGCCGCGCCGCCACCGCCTCCACGGCGGCCTGTACGTCCCGATCCTCCCGGGCGGCCTTCTTATCCTTCACCCGCACGTTTTCCAACACCTGCGGATAGATGGTCAAGCCCTCCAGCAGCTTGCTCATGGGCTTCTTCTGCTCCAGCATGACCTCCATCAGCTTCAGGCTGGTGAGGATGCCGTCGCCGGTGGAGGCGTACTTGGAGAAAATGATATGCCCCGACTGCTCGCCGCCCAGTGCGCAGCCGTTCTGTGCCATGTACTCATACACATACTTGTCTCCCACGGCGGTCTTGGCGTAGGCGATACCCTCCCGGTCGAAGGCGCGGTACAGGCCGAAGTTGGACATGATGGTGGTCACCACCGTGTTGCCGGGCAGCTCTCCCGCCTGCTTCATGTGCTTGCCGCAGACGTAGAGGATGTGGTCGCCGGTGACGACGGTACCCTGCTCATCCACCGCAAGGCAGCGGTCGGCGTCGCCGTCGTAGGCAAAGCCGATGTCCAGCCCGTTGGCCACCACGAACCGGCGCAGGGCGTCGATATGGGTAGAGCCCACGCCGCTGTTGATGTTGTAGCCGTCCGGCTCGTCGCCCATCACATAGGTCTTGGCGCCCAGTGCGTCAAACACGCTCTTGGCGATGGTCCATGCGCTGCCGTTGGCGCAGTCCAGTCCCACCTTCATCCCCTTGAAGGAGAACATCCCCAGAGAGATCAGGCGGCCCACATACCGGTTTCGCCCGGCAACGTGATCCACCGTCCTGCCGATATGGTCGCGCTGGGCCAGCGGGATCTGCTGCCACGTCTGGCCAAACGCCTCCAGCTTTCCGTCCAGATAGTCCTCGATCAGCGCAATCGTGTCCTCGTCCATTTTCTCGCCGGTGCCGCTGATGAGCTTGATGCCGTTGTCGTAGTAGGGGTTGTGGCTGGCGGAGATCATGATGCCGCAGTCAAAGCCCTCCGTCCGCGCCACATAGGACACGGAGGGGGTGGTGGTCACGTGCAGCAGATAGGCGTCCGCACCGGAGGACACCAGCCCGGAGGCCAGCGCGTACTCCAGCATATAGCTGCTGCGGCGGGTATCCTTACCGATGACCACCCGCACCGGCGTCTCGTCCCCGGCGCGGCGCTTCAGCTCCCCGTAGTACCAGCCCAGAAAGCGTCCCACCCGATGGGCGTGATCCGCCGTCAGATCCACGTTGGCCTCCCCGCGGAAGCCGTCTGTTCCGAAATATCTCCCCATAGTCGCTCCTTACTCCCCCCGCTGGGCGGCAATGTCGCCGCCGTGCTTATAGATGCTGTCCGCCGGCACCGTCCCCCGCACGGAGGACAGCGGGTAGACCCGGCTGTTCCGGCCCACCACCGTGCCGGGATTCAGCACGCTGTTGCAGCCGATCTCCACATGGTCGCCCAGCATGGCGCCCACCTTCTTGCGTCCCGTCTCCATGCGCTCCGCGCCGCAGCGCACCGCCACCAGCGTCTTGTCGGACTTGACGTTGGAGGTGATGGACCCGGCGCCCATGTGGGACTTGTAGCCCAGAATGCTGTCGCCCACATAGTTGTAGTGGGGCGTCTGCACGTTGTCGAACAGGATCACGTTCTTCAGCTCCACGGAGTTGCCCACCACGCAGTTGTCGCCCACCAGCGCGCTGCCCCGGATAAACGCCCCGTGGCGCACCTCCGTACCGGCGCCGATGATGCACGGTGCGCCCAGATAGGCGGTAGGCGCTACCTCAGCGGCCTTATGCACCCACACCTCCGGAGTGCGCTCCTGAAAATCCTCCCCCAGTGCAGGGCCGAGCTGCCGGATCAGGTCACTGATACCGGCCAGCGCCTCCCACGGGTAGGTGAATGCCGCCAGATACGCCGCCGCCCGGGTGTGGGACAGGTCAAATAAGTCTTGGATGGTATACATAGTATCTCCTCCGTTCTCCGCGCCTCTGCTCTATGGTACGCACCATCGGCGCAGATAGAAATATTATACTATCATTTGCCCCAGTCTGACAAGACTTTCTGCGGAAAAACTCGGCATCCGGTAACAAAAGGAGGCAGTCCCCGTGGGACTGCCTCCTTTGTTTGCAGGTTTTTTACACCGACTGCCCTTTCTCAGGGCGCTTAATAGAGCTTTGCGCCTGCGGGGATGTGGGGATCGACCATCAGCAAATGCAACTTTTCTTCGCCGTTTTCGTGATGCACGGCGGAGATGAGCATACCGCAGGAGTCGATGCCCATCATCGGGCGAGGCGGGAGGTTCGTGATGGCGATGCAGGTCTTTCCAACCAGCTCTTCCGGCTCATAATACTCGTGAATTCCGCTCAAAATGACCCGATCTGTGCCAGTTCCGTCGTCCAAAACGAACTTTAAGAGCTTTTTGGACTTCTTCACGGCTTCGCATTCCTTAACCTTCACGGCACGGAAATCGCTCTTGGAGAAGGTGTCAAAATCCACCTGATCCTGGAACAGCGGCTCGATCTGAACATTGGAGAAGTCGATCTTCTCCTCGACAGCGGGCGCAGCGGCTGCGGCCTCTGCGGGGGCAGCGGTCTCCTTCTGCGCCTTCTTGTCGGCGTCCAACGGCTTCATTGTGGGGAACAGGATGACGTCGCGGATGGAATCCGTGCCGCACAGCATCATGCTGCACCGGTCAATGCCGAAGCCCAGACCGCCGGTGGGCGGCATACCGTACTCCAGCGCCATGACGAAGTCCTCGTCCATCATGTCGGCCTCCTCGTCGCCGTTGGCACGCTTCTCCGCCTGGGCCTTGAAGCGCTCGTACTGGTCGATGGGGTCGTTCAGCTCGCTGAAGGCGTTGCCCATCTCGCAGCCGCAGATGAACATCTCATACCGCTCGGTGAGAGCGGGCTGCTCGGGGCTGCGCTTGGCCAGCGGGCTGACCTCCACGGGGTACATGGTGATGAAGGTGGGCTGGATCAGCGTCTCCTCCACCTTCTGGTCAAACGTCTCGTACAGGGCGTTGCCCCAAGTATGCGCCACGCCGTCCATATCCACGCCCACGCTCTTGGCAAGCTCCACGCCCTTGTCGGCGTCGCCGACACAGGCCATGAAGTCAGCGCCGGTGACGTTCTTCACGGCGTCCGCCATGGTCACGCGCTGCCAGCTGGGGGTCAGATCGATCTCGTGACCCAGCCACTGGACATGGTAGGTACCCAGAATTTCCTTGGCGGCGCCGGAGAGGATGCCCTCCAGAATGTCCATCATGCCGTCCAGGTTGGTGAAGGCCTGATACAGCTCGCAGGTGGTGAATTCCGGGTTATGCTTGGTGTCCATGCCCTCGTTGCGGAAGATGCGGCCCACCTCGTACACCCGCTCCATGCCGCCTACGATCAGACGCTTCAGGTGCAGCTCCGTGGCGATGCGCATATACATATCGATGTCCTGCGCGTTGTGGTGGGTGATGAAGGGACGGGCGTTGGCGCCGCCGGCAATGGGGCTGAGAACGGGGGTCTCCACCTCCATGAAGCCCAGATCGTCCAGATAGCGGCGCAGGTACGCCACGAACCGGCTGCGGATCTCAAAGTTCCGCTTGCTCTCCGGGTTCATGATGAGATCCACATACCGCTGGCGATAGCGGATCTCCTTGTCGGTCAGGCCGTGGAACTTCTCCGGCAGAGGACGCAGAGACTTGCTCAGCAGCGTGATCTCCCGGGCGCGGACGGACATCTCGCCCCGCTGGGTGCGGAACACCTCGCCCTTGACACCCACGATGTCGCCAATGTCGTATTTCTTGAAGCGGTCATAGGTGACCTCATCCATCTCGTCCTTGCGGGCGTAGATCTGGATGCGGCCCGTTTTATCCTGCAAGTCGCAGAAGGACACCTTGCCCATGCCGCGCTTGCTCATAAGGCGGCCGGCCACGGACACCGCGCTGCCCTCCATGGCGTCGAAGTTGTCCTTGATGTCCTGCGTATGGTGCGTCACATCAAATTTCGTGATCTGGAAGGGGTCGCGGCCCTCATCCTGCAGGGCCTTGAGCTTCTCACGGCGGATGCGCAGCAGCTCGCCGAGATCCTGCTGCTGGGTTTCGTTGCGGTTGGTTTCGTCTGCCATTTTTGCAGCCCTCCTTTGTATATTGCCAATGCCGGGCGCCATGCGCCCCGCACTCAGCGTTCGATCTTCTCGATCCGGTAGCGGATCACGCCGCGAGGCGCCTCCACGGCCACCTCGTCGCCGGCCTTGTGGCCCATCAGCGCCTTGCCGAAGGGGGAATCCTCACTGACGGCGCGGGCCATCACGTCCGCCTCCTGCGAGCCGACGATGCGGTACGCCGGCATCTGCTTGCCGCTGCCCAGCTCCGTCACGGTGACGACGCTGCCGATAGAGATCTTGTCGGAGTCCTCGCTCTCGTCCACGATCACCGCGTGCAGCAGGATATCCTCCAGCTCTGCGATGCGGGAATACAGCTTGCCCTGCTCGTTTTTCGCCTCGTCGTACTCGCTGTTCTCGCTGAGGTCGCCGAAGCCGCGGGCCTCCTTGATCAGCTCCGCCACCTCGTCGGCGCGGGTGGTCTTGCTGTAATCCAGTTCCTTTTTCAGCTCGTCATAGCGAGCCTGACTCATTTTGAATTCTTTCGCCATGCTGCACATTCCTTTCTATTGGTAAGATGCCTCCAAACAGGCAAAATACGCACAATATATCACGTTGCATTATAGTGAGTTTCCCCCCGCCTGTCAAGCGCGGGACACCACCGATACCACACGAATTTCAGATGCCTCCCATCCGTCTGCCGCCAACAGCGCCGCCAATAGCTGCTCCGACACCGGCCACGGTGCCAACCCCGCCGCCTCGTACCGCACCTCCTGCCGTGCCGCACAGTCCGCCCCCAGATATATGGCAGGTCCCTCCGATACGCTGTCCGCCGTGCCGCACCATACCACCGCCGCTGCCTGCTGTCCGCCGCTGCCCGCCGCCACCCCGTACCGTGCCAGCAGCCATTGTGCCAGTGCCGCCTGCCCCGGCGGTGTCAGCTCGATGTACCGCGCCCGCTTCGCCAACACCTGCGCCGCCTGCCGCGCCGTGCCGCCGTCCTTGCCGACAGCCAGCCGCACAGTCTTGCCGCTCAGCGCCGGACACACGCAGTCCAGCAGCTCTCCCAGCTTCGCCAGACGCAGCGCCCCCACCGGCACGGGATGGATGCCGTACCGCGCCGCTGCGGTCTGCCATGTGTCGCCCTCGAATACCGCGGTGCGTACCCCATGCCGCGCCAGACGGCGCAGCAGGCTGCGCACCCGGAGCCGCTGCCAGCCCCGTCCCGCCGTCAGCACCCAGAAGGGTACGCCGCCGATGACCTCCCGCGTCAGCACCGTCCGCTGCCCCTGTCGGATATAGCCGTACATACGCCGCCTCCACAAAAAAACTCTGCATCATGGTATGATGCAGAGTTTTTGTATATGTCGTTGTTACCACCGTGCGATATAGCCCGGCAGGTAGTCCAGCGGGTTTTGGTTCACACCCTTGATCATCACCTCATAGTGGAGGTGGGGACCGGTGGAGTTTCCGGTGGAGCCGGTGATGCCCAGTGTGTCGCCCTGCGCCACCATTTGTCCCTCGCTGACGGAGATAGATGTCATATGGGCGTACAGCGTTGTATAGCCGCCGCCGTGATCCACCACCACATAGTTGCCGTAGCCGCCGCCGCCGTAGGAGCCGTACACCACAACTCTGGTCAGCACGACCTTGCCGCTCTTGGTGGCCATGACCGCGCTGGTGGTACCCACACCGCCGATGTCCACGCCCCGGTGGTTGGTGCTGCCGATGCCGCCGGGGGACACGCGGCCGCCCATAGGCGACGTGATGATCTTACTGGTGCTTACCGGCCAGATAAAGCCGCCGGGGCTGGGCGTCACGTCGGAGGTCTCCAGCAGCTTCTTGATCTTTGCCTCGATCTCCTTGGCTTCCTTTTCCTCCGCTGCCGCCAGTGCCTCGTAGCCCTGCTGGGTGGAGGCATACTCGGCGATCAGCGCCGCCGCATCGTCCACCTGCTTTTGCAGCTCATCCTGCTGCTGGGACAGCAGTGCCTCCTGTTCCTCCATGGCGGCCTTGTCCGTCTTGATATTCTCCCGCGTCTGGCGGATGGCCTCGATGAGGTTCCGGTCATACTCCGCCACCTCGTTGACAAACTCCAGCCGGTTCAGCAGGTCAGCAATGCTGGTAGCCTTGAACAGCACCGACCAGTAGGACAGGCTGCCCCGCTCCTCCTCGCTGCGTACCTGCTGACAAAAGAGGCTGTACTGCTCCTCCTCCATCTCCTGATACGCCTCGATCTGCTGGGCGTACAGGTCGATCTGCTGCTTGGTATCGTCGATCTGATCCATCAGGATCTGGTTCTGCTGGTCCAGCAGATTCTTGGTACCCATCACGTCCTCTTTCTTGGACTTGGCCTCCGCGATCTGCTTGCGCAGCTCCTCCAGATTCTTTTTCTTCTCCTGCTTCTGCTTCTCCAGCTCGTCCATTTCCGCCTGACGCTGCTTCTGCTCCTCGGCCTTTTTCTGCTCCTCCTCTTTCTTCTGCTCCTCGCTTTGCTGGCTCTCCGCCGCCGCAGCATACGCCTGCTGGATCGCGCCTGCCGTCAGCAGCGACAGCACCATCAGCAGCGCCAGCGCGCCGCACAAAAGTCGCTTCCCTTTTCTCATGCTCGTGCTCCTTCCCCGCTTACACCCGCAGGAACCGGCGGATGGCCGTCAGGCTGCCGCCCACGCCCACCAGAATACCGACACCCAAAAATACCAGCGCCACCGGCTCCCATATCTTCAAAAACGGTACCACCGTCAGGATCTGCAGGGTGTCGGAGTCTCCGATGCCCTGCGCCACGGCGGCGTACAGCAGCCATTGCAGGCCAAAGGCGATGACGGCGCTGAACAGGCCCAGCAGGATACCCTCATAGACAAAGGGCCAGCGGATAAAGCCGTTGGTGGCGCCCACCATCTTCATGATGGCGATCTCATCCCGCCGGTCAAAGGTGGTCAGCTTGATGGTGTTGCTGATGATGAACACCGACACCAGCAGCAAAATGGCGATCAGGGCGATGCTGATGATGCCCGCCACGTTCCGGGCAGTGGTAAAGCCCTCCGCCACCGCTTGATCGGCCCGGGCCTTGGCGATGCCGGGCACCTGCTCCACCGCCGTTTTCGTCTCCATGATATGATCCGGGTCGGTGACATGGATGATGTACCGGTGCCGGAATACATCCGCCGGCAGGTCGCCGTACAGCTCGTCGCCGTCGTACTTCTCGATATAGTTCTCCTTGGCCTCGTCGCGGGACATGAACGTGCAGTCCGCCACATTGTCCACCTTTTCCAGCTGCGTCTGTAGGGCTTTGGCCTCCTTCTCCGTCAGTGAATCGTCCACAAACGCCAGCACCGCGTTCTCCTGCTGGAGATCCGCCAGATTCTCGTTGGCGTTATAGGCAACCAGCGTAAAGGTGCCCATGATCAGTAGACACGCCACGGTGACACCCACGGCGGCAAAGGACATGAAGCCGTGGGAAAACATATTCCCCGCGCCCTCCTTGATAAAAAACTTGAAGTTATGTTTCATGCTCATACCTCGTAGCTGCCCATGCCGTCGCCGATGACGCGGCCCTCGTTGAGCAGGATGATCCGCTTGTTGAAATGGTTCACCAGCCCCCGCTCATGGGTCACGACGATGACCGTAGTGCCCAGCGCGTTGATGCGCTCCAGCAGGGTCATGATCTCCAGCGAGCGGGCGGGGTCCAGATTGCCGGTGGGCTCATCCGCCACGATGGTGCTGGGGTTGTTCACCAGCGCCCGGGCAATGGCGACGCGCTGCTGCTCGCCGCCGGACAGCTCGTCGGGGTAGCGGTGCTCCTTGTCCTCCAGTCCCACCAGCTCCAGCACATAGGGGATACGCTCCCGCAGCGCCCGCGGGGACGCGCCCACAGCCCGCATGGCCAGCGCCAGATTGTCATACACCGTCTTGCTGCCGATCAGCCGGAAATCCTGAAAGATCACGCCGATGGTACGGCGCATATAGGGGATCTGACGCTCGGAGATGCGGCTCATGGAAAACCCGTTGACCATAACGCGGCCCGCCGTTGGCACCACCTCGCCGGTCAACAGCTTGATAATGGTGGACTTACCGGAGCCGGAGGGCCCCACGAGGAACACAAATTCCCCGTCATCCACGGTAAAGGACACGCCGTTTAGGGCGTGCGTCCCATTGTCGTATGTTTTTTCTGCTTCTATCAAACGGATCATAGTTTTGCTCCTGTTCGTCAAAATGCAACATCTTGTGGCTGTTTTCGGCCGTTATTCCCATTATATATAAACGGTTACAAAATGGCAACAGGAAAGATATGAATATTTCCTTAATTCGCCTTATGTCAACGCCGTCACTCATTATCTGCGTTTTGTCGCACACCCCGCCCGGCACTTTTTCCGTTTCCGCCCACCTTACGGCGCCTTCCCCGCCCCCATCGTGCTTTACATAAAACAACACCTGCCTCGCGGCAGGTGTTGTTTTATGTAACCTTATTCAGCTTATGCGTCGATGCCGCGGCTGGTCAGATACTTCTTGACCATCAGTGCGACCTTGAACGTGATGGCGTCGTCGAACTCCCGCAGATCCAGACCCGTCAGCTTCTTGATCTTCTCCAGCCGGTACACCAGCGTGTTCCGGTGGACGAACAGCTTTCGCGCCGTCTCCGACACGTTCAGGTTGTTCTCAAAGAACTTGTAGATGGTGAACAGCGTCTCCTGATCCAACGCATCGATGGGGTTCTTCTTGAAAACCTCCTGCAAGAACATCTCGCACAGGGTGGTAGGCAGCTGGTAGATCAGGCGGCCGATGCCCAGATTCTCGTAGTTGATAACGTAGCGCTCGGTGTCGAAGACCTTGCCCACCTCGATGGCGATCTGCGCCTCCTTGTAGCTCTTGGCCAGATCCCGCAGGTGCAGTGCCAGTGTGCCGATGCCCACAAACACGCTGCTCTCGCCGTCCACCCGCAGGGCCTCCTCGATGCGCTGAGCCACTGCCTCCAGATCCTTGGCACTGGCGTTCTCGTCCATCTGGTGGATGAGCGCCACGTCCTGCTCGCCCACGCTGATGACGAAGTCATTCTGCCGGTCAGGGAACAGCCCCTGGATCACGTCCACAGGCACCGTCTCCAGCCGCTCATCCACAGGGCGGATCACAAACACGCCGCGTGCCGTCTCCGCCGCCACGTGCAGCTCCTTGGCACGCATATAGATGTCGCTGATGAGGATGTTGTCCGAAATGATGTTCTTAATGAAGGAGCCCTTGTCGTGCTTCTCCTCGTAATAATTCTTGGCTGCGTTCAGGGACACGGCCGCCATGGAGCACACGGTGCGGCTCATGCTGTCGTCGCCGCTGGCAAAGACCGCGTAGTCGAAGTGGGGGCCCCAGCTGGGCAGCGCCTTGAAGGTGCGGCCCTCCAGCGTAATGCAGGCGCCCTCCGCCGCGGCAATGGGCTCCACATACTTGCTCCACTTCTTGCCGATACCCGTCAGCTCGCTGCAGGCGATCACCGTACCGTCCGCGTCAATGACGCCGATGGTGCGATCCGTCGTCTCCTTGAATTGCAGTACCACATTCTGAAAAATTCTTCCCGACATAACGACTTCCTCCTGCGAACCACGCATAGGTATTTTGTGCAATCTGTCAAGCTGATGCTCCTATTATATCGTCACTATGACGGTTTTGCAAGTATTTTTTTCTTTTTTTCACAAAAAATCTGCCCTGTTTTTTGCTGATATGTCTAAGAAATCACAATCCCGCCGCCGCGCGCAGCGTCGCCGTTTCCGCCGCCGTCAGTTCCCGGAACGCGCCGGCCGGCAAGGCTTCGTCCAGCACCAGCGGCCCCATGGACAGCCGTTTCAGGTACAGCACCGGCGCGCCCCGTGCCGCCAGCATCCGCTTGACCTGGTGGAACTTGCCCTCCCGCAGCGTCACGATGCACGCGCCGGGCTCCAGCGGCTCCAGACCCGCCGGCAGGCACTCCAGCCCGTCGCCCAGCGTCATGCCCGATGCGAAGGCCGCCACATCCGCCGGGCCCAGCGCCCCGTCCACCCGCGCATAGTACCGCTTGTCCACATGATACTTGGGACTCAGCAGCCGGTGGGCCAGCTCGCCGTCATCCGTCAGAAGCAGCAGCCCCTCCGTGTCCTTGTCCAGCCGCCCCACCGGGGAGAGGCCGCGCCGCCGCAGTTCCGCGGGCAGCAGCTCCAGCACCGTCGCCTGCCGCCGATCCTCCGTGGCGGTCAGCACGCCCGCCGGCTTGTGCAGCATCACATAGGTGAATTTTTGCAGCCGTATGGACTCGCCGCCCACCGTGATGACCGCCGTCTCCGGATCGATCTTTTCCTCTGCGGACACCGCCGCCATACCGTTGACCCGTACCTGCCCCTGCCGCACCAGCAGCTTGACCTCCCGCCGTGACCATCGCCCCGTACCGGCCAACACCTTGTCCAGACGCTCCATATCGCCGCCCCCTCTCCGTCATTTTTCTGATTGTAGCATATCCCCGCCGAAATACAAATATAAAATTGGTGAGAGGTGATGATTTTGTATGTGATCCATATGCGCTTTTCCCGCCGGAGGTGCCTGCTGGCTGCCGCCGCGCTGGTACTCGTCACGGGGATGTCCCTGCTGCTGGCTGGCTGCTTCGGCGGTGCACATCAGGAGGAAACCAGGCTTTCCACCAATGAACAGCAGGTGGCCTATTTGCAGGATCTCGGCTGGCAGGTATCGCCGGAACCCATCGAGACGCTGGATCTCCAGCTCCCGGAGGAACTGATACCCCAATGGGGCGAATATCTGACCTTGCAGGCCAAGCAGGGGTTCCCCTTCGCAGACTGTGCCGGGCAGGCCGTCCGTCGCTTTACCTACACCGTGGCCAATTATCCGGGCTTCCCGGACGGTGTGCAGGCCAACCTGTTCCTCTGCGGTGACCGTCTGGTGGGCGGCGACATCATCGCCACCGGCGAGAACGGGTTCCAGACCGTGCTGGCGTTTCCCAAGAAATAGACGCGGGAGCCATCGTTCACACGCCGCACCGCAGCGGCAGGAACGTGCGCCCCACTGCATGGACAATATACGCAAAAAGAGAGACACGCTTGCGCGTGTCTCTCTTTTTAGATCATCTGATCCGTTTCCTTCGGTCGGAAATTACTCCTCGACGGCGATGACGACGCCGGAACCGACGGTACGGCCACCCTCACGGATAGCGAAACGCAGACCGTTCTCGATAGCGATGGGGGTGATCAGCTCAACCTTCATGTCGACGTTATCGCCGGGCATGCACATCTCAACACCCTCGGGCAGGGTGATGACGCCGGTCACGTCGGTGGTACGGAAGTAGAACTGGGGACGATAGTTGTTGAAGAAGGGGGTATGACGGCCACCCTCGTCCTTGGTCAGAACGTAGACCTGACCGGTGAACTTGGTGTGGGGATGGATGGAACCGGGCTTGGACAGAACCTGGCCGCGCTCGATCTCGGTCTTCGCAACACCACGCAGCAGAGCGCCGATGTTGTCGCCAGCCTCAGCGTAATCCAGCAGCTTGTGGAACATCTCGATACCGGTAACGGTGGTCTCGCGCTTCTCATCGGACAGACCGACGATCTCGACCTTCTCGTTCAGGTTCAGAATACCACGCTCCACACGGCCGGTAGCAACGGTACCACGGCCGGAGATGGTGAACACGTCCTCGACGGGCATCAGGAAGGGCATATCCTCCTTGCGGTCGGGGGTGGGGATCCAGCTGTCAACAGCGTCCATCAGCTCCTTGATGCAGGCATACTCGGGAGCGTTGGGATCGGTGGACTCGGAAACCAGAGCGTTCAGAGCGGAACCACGGATGATGGGGGTCTCGTCGCCAGGGAAGCCGTAGAAGTCCAGCAGCTCGCGGACTTCCATCTCCACCAGCTCCAGCAGCTCCTCATCGTCGACCTGATCGCACTTGTTCAGGAAGACCAGCACGGAGGGCACGTTCACCTGACGGGCCAGCAGCAGGTGCTCACGAGTCTGAGCCATGGGGCCGTCGGAGGCAGCGATGACCAGGATAGCGCCGTCCATCTGGGCAGCACCGGTGATCATGTTCTTGATATAGTCGGCGTGGCCCGGGCAGTCAACGTGAGCATAGTGACGGTTGGCGGTCTCGTACTCAACGTGAGCGGTGTTGATGGTAATACCGCGCTCGCGCTCCTCGGGAGCCTTATCGATGGAAGAGTAATCGGTGTACTCAGCGCCGCCCTGCAGGGCCAGATACTTGGTGATAGCGGCGGTCAGGGTGGTCTTACCATGGTCGATATGGCCGATGGTACCGATGTTTACATGGGGTTTCGTTCTTTCAAATTTCTGCTTAGCCATTTGAAATGATCCTCCTTAACATTTTTTGTATCATGTGTTGGGCAGCGGTAACAGTCTAACACTGCCATTTTACAGTATTTGCGTGGGAAAATCAATCGTTAATTACGGTTTTATAAATTTTCCCGTCCGGTACGCTTGCTGATGAGCTTCTCCTGCAGGCTCTTGGGCAGCTCGATATAGTGGCTGGGCTCCATGGTGTACTGACCGCGGCCCTGCGTGCGGGAGCGCAGGTCAGTGGCGTAGCCAAACATCTCTGCCAGCGGGACAAACGCATCGATCTGCTGGGCGCCGGAGCGCATCTCGTAGCCCTGGATCTGGCCGCGGCGAGCGTTCAGGTCGCCGATGACGTCGCCCATATACTCGTCAGGCACGATGACGCAGACCTTCATGATGGGCTCCAGCAGCGTGGGATCAGCCTTGCGCATAGCCTCCTTGAAGGCCATGGAGCCGGCGATCTTAAACGCCATTTCGGAGGAGTCCACCTCGTGGTAGGAGCCGTCGTACAGCGTGACCTTCACATCCACGACGGGATAACCCGCCACAACGCCGGCCAGCATAGCGCCCTGGATACCGGCATCGATGGCCGGGATATACTCCTTGGGGATGGCGCCGCCCACCACCTTGTTCTCGAACTCGTAGCCCTTACCGGACTCATTGGGCTCGACATGGATCTTGACATGGCCGTACTGGCCCTTACCGCCGGACTGGCGGGCATACTTGGTCTCTTGATCCACGGCCTTGCGGATGGTCTCCTTGTAGGCCACCTGAGGTGCGCCCACGTTGGCCTCCACCTTGAACTCGCGGAGCAGACGGTCCACGATGATCTCCAGATGCAGCTCGCCCATGCCGGCGATGATGGTCTGCCCCGTCTCCTCGTCGGTGTAGGTGCGGAAGGTGGGGTCCTCCTCGGCCAGCTTGGCCAGCGCGACGCCCATCTTCTCCTGACCGGCCTTGGTCTTGGGCTCGATGGCCACGCGGATCACAGGCTCGGGGAACTCCATGGACTCCAGAATAATGGGGTTCTTCTCATCGCACAGCGTATCGCCGGTGGTGGTGTTCTTCAGGCCCACCACGGCGGCAATGTCGCCGGAGTACACGGTCTCGATGTCCTCACGGTGGTTGGCGTGCATCTGCAGGATGCGGCCCATACGCTCGCGCTTGCCCTTGGTGGCGTTGAGGACAGCGGAACCGGTGGTCAGCGTACCGGAGTACACGCGGAAGAAGCTCAGACGGCCCACATAGGGGTCGGTCATGATCTTGAAGGCCAGTGCGGAGAAGGGCTCATCGTCAGAGGACTTTCGCTCCTCCTCCTCGTCGGTCTTGGGGTTGACGCCCTTGATCGCGGGGACGTCGGTGGGGGCGGGCATATAATCCACGATGGCGTCCAGCAGCTTCTGCACGCCCTTGTTCCGGTAGCTGGAGCCGCAGACCACGGGCACCATTTTCACGGCGCAGGTCGCCTTGCGGATCGCAGTACGGATCTTATCGGTGGGGATCTCCTTGCCCTCCAGATACAGCTCCATGATCTCATCGTCGAACATGGACACAGCATCCAGCAGCTTTTCGCGATACTCGTTGGCCAGATCGACCATATCCTCGGGGATAGGCTCGACGCGCATATCCTTGCCAAGCTGATCGTAATAGACATCGGCATCCATCTCCACCAGATCGATGATACCGCGGAAGGTATCCTCTTTTCCGATGGGGAGCTGGATGGGGACAGCGTTGGCCTTCAGGCGGTCATGCACCATGTCCAGCACGTGATAGAAATCCGCGCCGGTGATGTCCATCTTGTTGACGTAGATCATCCGGGGGACATGGTAGTGATCGGCCTGACGCCACACCGTTTCGGACTGGGGCTCCACGCCGCCCTTGGCACACATTACGGTGACGGAACCGTCCAGCACGCGCAGAGAACGTTCCACCTCCACAGTAAAGTCCACGTGGCCCGGGGTGTCAATGATGTTGATGCGCGTCTGGGGGAACTGATCCTTGGAGCCCTTCCAGTAGCAGGTGGTAGCGGCGGAGGTGATGGTGATACCACGCTCCTGCTCCTGCTCCATCCAGTCCATGGTCGCGGTACCCTCGTGCGTTTCGCCCAACTTGTAGTTCACACCTGTGTAGTACAGAATGCGCTCTGTCGTGGTGGTCTTTCCTGCATCAATGTGGGCCATGATGCCGATATTTCTCGTATTTTCCAGTGTAACCTTTCTCGGCATACCGTTCTCCTTCTTATTTCGTAGTTGCGATTACCAACGGAAGTGGGCGAATGCCTTGTTGGATTCGGCCATCTTGTGGGTATCCTCGCGCTTCTTCACGGCGCTGCCGGTGTTGTTGGCAGCATCCATGATCTCACCGGCCAGGCGCTCGGCCATGGTACGCTCACCGCGGGCGCGGGAGTAGGCAGTCAGCCAGCGCAGACCCAGGGTCTGACGACGGGCGGGACGAACCTCCATGGGGACCTGATAGGTGGCGCCGCCGACACGGCGGGCTTTGACTTCCAGGCTGGGCATGATATTCTCCATAGCCTGGGTGAACACTTCCAGAGGATCCTTCTCGGTCTTCTCCTTGATGATATCAAAGGCACCGTAAACGACCTTCTGAGCGACGCCCTTTTTACCGTCCAACATGATGCTGTTGACCAGCTTGGTCACCAGCACGGAGTTGTACATAGGATCGGGCAAGATCTCTCTCTTGGGAACATTACCTCTTCTGGGCACTATGCTTCCCTCCTTCATAAAAATATGATTTCATAGGTACTCAACAGCCGCTGTCCGGCTGTTGTATGGCCTGCCAAAGAGGTACATTATAAAAATAATGAGAAACCTTTTGGCAAAGCACAGAGCTGCAGGTTTTACTTGCTCTTGGGGCGCTTTGCGCCGTACTTGGAGCGGGCCTGCATACGGCCGGAGACGCCCTGGGTATCCAGAGTACCACGAATGATGTGGTAACGGACGCCGGGGAGGTCCTTGACACGGCCACCGCGGATCATGACGACGGAGTGCTCCTGCAGGGAGTGGCCCACGCCGGGGATGTAAGCGGTGACTTCGTAGCCGTTGGTCAGACGCACACGGGCGATCTTACGCAGAGCGGAGTTGGGCTTCTTGGGGGTCGCAGTTCTGACGGCAGTGCAGACGCCGCGCTTCTGAGGGGAGCTGAGGTCAGTCTCCTTGTTCTTCAGCGTGTTCAGGCCCTTCTGCATGGCGGGAGAATTGGACTTGTAGGTACTCTTCTTCCGGCCCTGCTTGACCAGCTGGTTAAAAGTAGGCATTTGGTTTCTCCTTTCTCGAAAATTTCTTGGGATGTTTCCCTATATTTTCCACGGAACAAACAGAGTTTATTCCGGCTGGAAACTCATTGTGCCACGATGGCAACGGCGGAGGCCGGTACGGCGATGCCGCAGGCTCGGCCCAGCTGCTGCATGGTCAGGGAGCAGTCCGCCTCCACGCCGCGCTCCCGGCACAGCGTCAGCAGCGGCTCCGTCAGGGCGGGGTCGGCATCGCAGGCCAGATAGACCCGCTTGGCGCTGCCCTGTGAGACGGCCCTCCGTGTCTGCTTCAAGCCTACCACCTTTTCCTTTGCAGTCAGCTCTCCGGCCACGGATGGTCTCCTCCTGTCATGGCATAGCAAATCCCGCGGGCGATCCCGCGCAATTTGAAATTATAGCATAGGGCGCAAAGTGCGTCAAGTAGAAACCCCACAAAAATTTGTGTAGTTCACTGAATTTTCCTGTGAAAATACGGCGTTTTCACGAAAAGGCCGTTCTCGGTGGAAAAAGCGCCCCTCCGCCGCAGCGGAGGGGCGCTTGCAGTGCGATCGGGATGGGTTACGCCTCGTCGCCGTCGGAGGGTTCCTCCGTCTGGACGGGCGTCTCGTCCTCCACGGGGCCGGCGGAGGCGGCGTAGACATTCTCCACCGCTTTCTCCTCTTCCTCCACATCGGGCACCATCTCCTCGGCCAGCTTGCGGTAGGCCGTCAGGCCGGCGCCGGCGGGGATGAGCTTACCGATGATGACGTTCTCCTTCAGACCCACCAGATGGTCGACCTTGCCCTTGATAGCGGCCTCGGTCAGGACCTTGGTGGTCTCCTGGAAGGATGCGGCGGACAGGAAGGAATCCGTGGCCAGAGATGCCTTGGTGATACCCATCAGCAGCTGGGTGCAGGTGGCCTCCTGCAGCGGCTCGCCGTCCTCGCGGACCTCGCCGTTGGCGATGCGCTGCCGCACGGCGGCGTTGGCATCCTCCACCTCCAGCACGTCGGCCATGGCGCCGGACAGCAGGGTGGTATCCCCCGCCTCCTCCACGCGGACCTTGCGCATCATCTGGCGGACGATGACCTCAATGTGCTTATCGTTGATATCCACGCCCTGCTGACGGTAGACCTTCAGAACCTCCTGGATCAGGTAGTTGTGGACAGCGGAGGCGCCGCGGATGCGCAGCACGTCGTGGGGGTTCAGCGCGCCGTCCTGCAGCTGGCGTCCCTTCTCGATGACCTCGCCGTCCTGCACCAGCAGGCCGGTGTGCGGCATCGCGTAGGTACGGGTATCGCCGTCGTCGGCGGTGATGATGATGTTCAGCAGGCTGCCCTTGGTGGCCTCCTCGAAGCGAACCTTACCGCCGATCTCGGCGATGGTGGCCATCTTCTTGGGCTTGCGGGCCTCGAACAGCTCCTCCACTCGGGGAAGACCCTGGGTGATATCGCCGCCGGCCACGCCGCCGGTATGGAAGGTACGCATGGTCAGCTGGGTACCGGGCTCACCGATGGACTGTGCCGCGATGATGCCGACGGCCTCACCGGGGCCAACAGGCTTGCTGGTGGCCAGGTTCATGCCGTAGCACTTGGCGCAGATACCGCTGTGTGCGCGGCAGGTCAGCACCGTGCGGATCTCGGCGGAGTGGATGTCGAAGGACTCCAGCAGCGCCGCGTCGCTCTCGGTCATCATGTGATCCTTGGAGATCAACACTTCGTCGGTGCCGGGCTTCAGGATGTCGTTGACCGGGAAGCGGCCCTTGATACGCTCGGAGAACTTCTCGATGACCTGACCGCCCTCGCTGATCTCGGACACCAGAATGCCCTTTTGGGCGCCGCAGTCCGCCTCGCGGATGATGACGTCCTGACAGACGTCCACCATGCGGCGGGTCAGGTAGCCGGAGTCGGCGGTACGCAGAGCGGTATCGGCCAGACCCTTACGGGCGCCTCGGCTGGAGGTAAAGTACTCCAGCACGCTCAGACCTTCACGGAAGTTGGCCTTGATGGGGATCTCGATGGTCTTACCGGCGGTGTTGGCCATCAGGCCGCGCATACCGGTGAGCTGACGGATCTGCTTCATGGAGCCACGGGCGCCGGAATCCGCCATCATGAAGATGGGGTTGTACTTGTTCATGTTGGCGGTCAGGGCGTCGGTCACGTCGGCGGTGGTCTTTTCCCACTCGCGAACCACCAGCTTGTAGCGCTCCTCATCGGTGATGAAGCCCATGTTGTACTGGTCTTCGATGTCCACCACGCGCTTCTCCGTCTCGTCGATCAGCTCGTACTTGGCCTTAGGCACCGTCATATCCGCGATGGAGATGGTGATGGAGCCGCGGGTGGAGTACTTGTAGCCGGTGGCCTTGATGTTGTCCAGCACCTCGGCGGCGGTGGTGAAGCCGTACTGGTTGATGGTGCGATCCACGATCTTGCCCAGCAGCTTCTTGCCGCAGGTCTCGGTGACCTCGTAGTCGAAGAACTTATCGGTGGGCTTGCCGTCCTCGTCAAAACGCTTCACGAAGCCCAGATCCTGAGGGATGTTGCGGTTGAAGATGATGCGGCCTGCGGTGGCGCGCACCACATGGCTCACCTTCTCGCCGCCCAGCTCCTTGGTGACGCGGACCCAGATAGGCTGGTGGATGCCGATGACGTGCTCGTTGTACGCCATCAGTACCTCGTCCTCGTCGCGGTAGATGTTCAGGCGGACGTTGGCCCTCTCCTCATCGGTCAGCTCGTCGTAGGTCTTGCCGGCCAGCGCGAAGTCCACGCCGGCGGGCCAGTACTCGTCGTTGTCCATCTGGGAGACGCCGTTTTCAAACCGCTCGAAGGTCAGGTAGTAGGAGCCCAGCACCATATCCTGCGTAGGCACGGTGACGGGGCCGCCGTCCTGCGGACGCAGCAGGTTGTTGGCAGACAGCATCAGCAGCCGGGCCTCGGCCTGCGCCTCGGCGGACAGGGGAACGTGAATGGCCATCTGGTCGCCGTCGAAGTCGGCGTTGAAGGCCGTGCAGTTCAGGGGGTGCAGCTTCAGGGCGCGGCCCTCCACCAGCACCGGCTCAAAGGCCTGAATACCCAGACGGTGCAGGGTAGGTGCGCGGTTGAGCATGACGGGATGATCCTTGATGATCTCATCCAGCGCGTCCCACACCTCGGTGCGGCCCTTGTCCACCATCTTCTTGGCGGACTTGATGTTGTTGGCGGAGCCGTCCTCCACCAGCTTCTTCATAATGAAGGGGCGGAACAGCTCCAGCGCCATCTCCTTGGGCACGCCGCACTGGTAGATCTTCAGCTCGGGGCCGACACAGATAACGGAACGGCCGGAGTAGTCCACGCGCTTGCCCAGCAGGTTCTGGCGGAAGCGGCCCTGCTTACCCTTCAGCATATCGCTGAGGGACTTGAGGGCGCGGTTGTTGGCGCCGGTGACGGGACGGCCGCGGCGGCCGTTGTCGATGAGGGCATCCACCGCCTCCTGCAGCATACGCTTCTCATTGCGGACGATGATATCGGGCGCGTTCAGCTCCATCAGGCGCTTAAGGCGGTTGTTGCGGTTGATGACGCGGCGGTACAGGTCGTTCAGGTCGGACGTGGCGAAGCGGCCGCCGTCCAACTGGACCATGGGCCGGATCTCCGGCGGGATCACGGGCAGGACGTCGATGATCATCCACTCCGGCTTGTTGCCGCTGAGACGGAAGGCGTCCACCACCTCCAGGCGCTTGACGATACGCGCCTTCTTCTGGCCGGAGGTGGTCTTCAGCTCCGCATGGAGCTGCTCGCTCAGCTGCTCCAGATCGATCTGCTGCAGCAGCTTCTTCACGGCCTCGGCGCCCATACCGGCGTCGAAATCGTCCTCGTACTTCTCCCGCATATCGCGGTATTCCTTCTCGGACAGGATCTGGTTCTTGATGAGGGGCGTCTCGCCGGGATCGGTGACGATATAGGCGGCGAAGTACAGCACCTTCTCCAGAATGCGGGGGCTGATGTCCAGCAGCAGACCCATGCGGGAGGGGATGCCCTTGAAGTACCAGATGTGGCTGACGGGGGTGGCCAGCTCGATGTGTCCCATGCGCTC
>ERZ870047.1-NODE-1-length-124116-cov-5.767452_pt1 | contig 124116 bp, 109 predicted proteins | sample MGYA00521268_ERZ870047 | MGnify/ENA primary metagenome ERZ870047 (study PRJEB32232, sample SAMN07284960) | human gut metagenome | biome: human-associated habitat; material: feces | host: Homo sapiens | place: Tanzania | collected 2014-01-26 ... | reverse complement strand
AAACTTTATATATTGAATTATATGATGCTTCTAAATCACTTTTTGTTATCTCTTCACTTAATGAATTTATATTTTCTTTTAGTTGATTAAATATAGAAATATTTGCAGCATTTTTATCCTCTTCTAAAGCATTAGTCCACTCTTTAAATTCAGCTGTTTTAATACCACTTACTGCATCATCATCTAATTTATTTAAAATTTGAATATATCCATTTAACATTTCAGCTATTTTATTATTACAATTATCTGACTTTAATATAGAAAATTTTGTTTTACTAGTTGCTATATTATTACTCTCTAAAGTATTCACAATATTATTTGCTTCACTTTCATTTCCAATATAAGAAATTACTCTATACTTTCCATCTTCCTCTATAATTGCTCCTAAGCTAATATTTTGTAAGCTACTTAAAACACTCTGTGCTCCTTCTGCCTTTGAATATACCCCACATTGCACCATAACATACTGCTCTTTACTAGAATTTTGTATCGCTTGACCACTTGTAGCTTGTTCTTTATTACCTGTTGAAATATTACCTTCTCCACTCCCTGTATCTTTATTTTGTCCTAAATTTTCACTATTTGACGTAGCATCACTATTATTTGTATCCTTAGATAAAATCTTATTTATATTTTCTCCTGCCGTAGTTGGTAAAATAACAAATCTATACAACCCTATACCTACAATTAAAGCAACAACAATAACCCCTAAAACAGATACTAACATTTTCTTTCGTTCATTCTTCCTTTTTTTTATGTTCAAGTCATACCTTGTATACTTCATCTCACTTCACCTGCCATACCCTTTAATAAAATTCTATATAATATTTATTTTACAGATTCTTGCGAGGTGCATGATGAAAAAGGATGCCAAGCGTGTGCTGATCGCCATGTCCGGCGGCGTGGACAGCTCCGCCGCCGCCGCGCTGCTGCGGGAGCAGGGCTATATCTGCGGCGGCGCCATGCTCTGCCTGTGCCGGGAGCCGGAGGCGGCGCGTCTGGCCGCCCAGAGCGCCGAGGACGCCCGCCGGACGGCGGAGCGGCTGGGCATGGACTTTTACCTGTTCGATGAGACGGAGCGGTTTTCCCGCTGCGTCATGGAGAAATTTGTGGCGGAATACTGCGCGGGCCGGACGCCCAACCCCTGCATCGACTGCAACCGGGAGCTGAAGTTCGGCGCCCTGTTGGACCGTGCGCTGGAGATGGGCTACGACTATCTGGCCACGGGACACTACGCCCGGATAGACTACGATGAGGCGGCGGGCCGTTGGCGGCTGCTGCGGGGCCGGGATCGAAAAAAAGACCAGAGCTATGTGCTCTACCAGCTCACACAGTTCCAATTGTCCCACCTGCTGCTGCCGGTGGGGGATTTCGACAAGGACGCCATCCGGCAGGAGGCGCGGCAGGCGGGGCTGGATGTGGCGGACAAGTCCGACAGTCAGGACATCTGCTTCATCCCCGACGGGGATTACGTCCAGTTCCTGCGGCAGCACGGTGCAGAGCTGACGCCGGGGGACTTTGTGGACAAGGACGGCCGCGTGCTGGGCCGCCACAAGGGGCTGCCCTGCTACACCAGCGGCCAGCGGAAGGGGCTGGGCGTTGCCGCCGGAAAGCACGTCTATGTGGTGCGGAAGAACGGCGCGGACAACACCATCCTGCTGGGGGACGACGCCGACCTGTTCTCCGCCGCCCTGACCGCCTCCCGCGTCAACTGGATCGCCGGTGAAGCACCGGCGGCGCCGGTGCGCTGCACCGCCAAGACCCGGTACAGCCAGCATATTGACGCGCCCTGCACCGCCTATCCGCTGGCAGGGGAGGGCGTGCGGGTGGTATTCGACACGCCGCAGCGCGCCATCACCGCCGGACAGTCCGTGGTGCTGTACGACGGAGATGAGGTGCTGGGCGGCGGCGTTATCGACGGCGCGGAGTAAGACGCCCGCAGGCGTAAAAACGGCAAAAGAGGACGCTGACCCGGTTGGTCAGCGTCCTCTTTCTTCCTTTGCACAGCCGCCCGCCGCCGGGAGGCTGTCGTTTTCAGGGGATGCGGAACAGGCGCTTGCCGTTCTCCGTGGTGATGCGGGCCAGCTCCTCCGGCGTGAGGCCCTTCCACGCCGCCAGCTTCTCCGCCACCAGATAGACGTAGCCGGAGTCGTTGCGCTTGCCCCGGTAGGGCACCGGCGTCATGTAGGGGCTGTCCGTCTCGATGAGCATCCGCTCCGGCGGCGTCACCGCCGCCACCTCCGGGGCGCGGCGGGCGTTCTTATAGGTCACCGGGCCGTCAAACCCCAGATACCACCCCATTTGCAGCAGCTCCCGCGCCATCTCCGGGCTGCCGGAGAAGCAGTGGAACACGCCGGTGACGCCGGGAAACTCCCGGACGATGGACAGCGTATCGGCATGAGCCTCCCGGTCGTGGATGATAACGGGCAGAGCAAGCTCCTGCGCCAGCGCCAGCTGCTCACGCAGCACCTGCTGCTGGAAGTCGCGGGGCGGATTCTCCTCCCAGTAGTAGTCCAGTCCGATCTCGCCGATGGCCACCACCTTGGGCTGCTGCGCCAGCGCGCGGATGGCCGCCAGATCGTCGGCGGTGCAGCCGCCGCAGTTCTCCGGGTGGATGCCTACCGCCGCGTAAACGTGGGGATACGCCGCCGCGTATGCCGCCGCCTTGCGGGAGCTTTCCACATCGCAGCCGGGGTTCAAAACCAATCCGACGCCCCGCTGGGGCAGCGCCGTCAGCACCGCGTCCCGGTCGGCGTCAAAAGCCTCGTCATCGTAGTGTGCATGGGTATCAAACAGCATGGTCAGTCCTCCAGCCGGACGCGGCCCAGCCTTGTGTCCGCGATGTATTTGTCCTTGATCTCCCGCAGCCGTGCCATGTGGGGCTGCTCCATATGGACGCGATGGTGGGCGGCGCTCTCCCACCTCTCGATGAGCAGCAGCTCGTTCTCATCCTGCGCAGAGAAATAGTAGTCGTAGGCCAGACAGCCCGGTTCCTCCCGGATCAGGGTAAGGATGCCCTCCTCCACAAGCTCCCGGACAAAGGTCTCGCGGCAGCCGTCCTTGGCCATATAGCGCACATACAGTGTCAGTTGTTCTTCCATGGCGCACCTCCAAGTGATCTTGCCCCATTGTAGCACAGGCGGCGCGGCGGCGCAAATTTTTTCCATCACACATGAAAAAAGCATTTACAAGCTGTATAAAATGCTGTATCATTTACAAGCTGTATTACATTTGACGGGGTGAGAGAGATGGCAACAGATTTTTCCAGAACGTTGAGCCTGCTGCGGCAGGAGAAGGGGATCAGCCAGCGGAAGGCGGCGGCGGCGCTGGGCATCAGTCAGGCGCTGCTGAGCCACTACGAAAACGGCATACGGGAGCCGGGTCTCGCCTTCGTGGCGCGGGCCTGCGACTTCTACCATGTGTCGGCGGACTTCCTGCTGGGGCGCACCAACTCCCGGGACGGCTCCATCATCGAGGCGGCGGAGCTGTACGACGCCAGCGATGAAAAGGGGACGCTGAAGGGCAGCATTCTGGCCACGCTGCAAAAGAAGCTGGTGGTGAACACCACCGGCGTGCTGTTCGACCTGCTGGGCAAGTGCGGCGACCGGACGGCCATCACCGCCGCCGGGGACTATCTCAGCACGGCGCTGTACACCCTGCTGCGGCACCTGTACCGCTGCGGCGGCGGCAACGAGGACTTTTTCGCCACCGACGCCGTGGATTTTGACGCCGGTGCGGTGGACGCCGCCATGCTGCACAGCCGTGCGGCGTACCTGCGGGCGCTGGCCGGTGCGGAGCAAATGCCGGAGCTGACCTCCGATACACTCACCGCCGCCCCCGGCTTGGGGCAGAGCACGGCGCAGGTCGTCCACAACGTGGATGAGCTGGCGGCGAAGCGATAACGCATACAGAGTTCCAAAGGAGGCTTTTTATATGTTCGACCAATCCCATATCCGCAATTTCTCCATTATCGCCCACATCGACCACGGTAAATCCCTTCCCCTGCTTGCCTGACGGCAACCCGGGGACCCCTATTTTGATTTCGCATCCTCGGCGGAAGTGAATTCCGCCTGCGGCAAGGTTTTGCCGTGCAAAACGCTTGGACGCGCTATGCGCGGGCAGCGTGGATTTCCAAAGGAGGCTTTTTATATGTTCGACCAATCCCATATCCGCAATTTCTCCATTATCGCCCACATCGACCATGGTAAATCCACGCTGGCGGACCGCCTGCTGGAAAAGTGCAACGCCGTACCGGAGCGGGAGATGGAGAACCAGCTGCTGGACAACATGGATCTGGAGCGGGAGCGGGGCATCACCATCAAGTCCCGGGCCGTACAGATCTTCTACAAAGCGCAGGACGGCGAGACGTATGCCCTGAACCTCATCGACACGCCGGGTCATGTGGACTTCAACTACGAGGTCAGCCGGTCGCTGGCCGCCTGTGAGGGCGCGCTGCTGGTGGTGGACTCCACCCAGGGCGTGGAGGCGCAGACGCTGGCCAACACCTACCTCGCCATGGATCACGATCTGGAGATCCTGCCGGTGTTCAACAAGATCGACCTGCCTGCCGCCGACCCCCTGAAGGCCAAGCAGGAGGTGGAGGACATCATCGGCCTGCCCGCACTGGAGGCGCCGGAGATCTCCGCCAAGCTGGGCATCAACATCGACGCGGTGCTGGAGGACGTGGTGCAGAACGTACCCGCGCCCAAGGGCGACCCCAAGGCGCCGCTGCGGGCGCTGGTGTTCGACAGCCAGTACGACCCCTATGTGGGCGTGGTGGTGCTGTTCCGCATCAAGGAGGGCTCCATCCGCAAGGGTCAGACCGTTCGCATGATGGCCTCCGGCGCGGAGTACACCATTCTGGAGTGCGGCTACCTCAAGCCGCTGGGCAACGAGCCCACAGACTGCCTGCAGGCCGGCGAGGTGGGCTACTTCACCGCCAGCATCAAAAATGTCAAGGACACCCGTGTGGGCGACACCATCACCGACGCGGCAACACCGGCCACCGAGCCGCTGCCCGGCTACCGTCCCGCCCAGTCCATGGTGTACTGCGGCATCTACACCGAGGACGGCAGCAAGTACCCCGACCTGCGGGATGCGCTGGAGAAGCTCCAGCTCAACGATGCCTCCCTGACCTTCGAGCCGGAATCCTCCGTGGCGCTGGGCTTCGGCTTCCGCTGCGGCTTTTTGGGAATGCTCCACATGGAGGTCATTCAGGAGCGGCTGGAGCGCGAGTTCAATCTGGATCTTGTGACCACGCTGCCCAGCGTGATCTACCACGTCTACAAATCCGACGGCACCATGGTGAAGGTGGATAACCCCCACAACTACCCGGACCCCGGCACCATCGATCACGCGGAGGAGCCGTATGTCAAGGTGTCCATCATCGCCCCGCAGGACTATGTGGGCAACATCATGCCCATGTGTCAGGAGCGGCGCGGCGAGTTCAAGGATATGCAGTATCTGGACACCCATCTGGTGGAGCTGCACTATCAGATGCCCCTCAACGAGATCATCTACGACTTTTTCGACACGCTGAAGGCCAACACCAAGGGCTACGCCTCCCTGGACTATGAGCTGTCCGGCTACCGCACCAGCGATCTGGTGAAGGTGGATCTGCTGCTCAACGGCGACGGCGTGGACGCCCTGAGCTTCATCGCCCACCGGGATAAGGCCTACGGCCGCGCCCGCCGCCTGTGCGAGAAGCTGAAGGACAACATCCCCCGCCAGCTGTTCGAGGTACCCATTCAGGCGGCCATCGGCGGGCGCATCATCGCCCGCGAGACGGTGAAGGCCATGCGCAAGGACGTGCTGGCCAAGTGCTACGGCGGCGATATCACCCGTAAGAAGAAGCTGCTGGAGAAGCAGAAGGAGGGCAAAAAGAAGATGCGGAACCTCGGTACGGTGCAGGTGCCTACCGAGGCGTTCATGGCCGTCCTCAAGCTGGACAGCGATTGATCTTTTTGCCTTGTCGCCGCACCGCGATACACACAACAAAAGAGACACAGAACGCGCAGGCGTTCTGTGTCTCTTTTTGTATTTTATCACGCACCCCCGGAAAACACAAGCTCCCGGCCGGTGGCCGGGAGCTTGTTGCTATGCGGTTATGCTGCGCCCTTGCAGGAGACTTACATCTCCTTGATGGCAGCCTGTGCAGCGGCCAGACGGGCGATGGGCACACGGAAGGGGGAGCAGGACACATAGTCCAGACCCACCTTGTGGCAGAACTCCACGGAGGAGGGGTCGCCGCCGTGCTCGCCGCAGATGCCCAGATGCAGCTCCGGACGGGTCTCGCGGCCCAGCTTGGCAGCCATCTTCACCAGCTTGCCGACGCCGATCTGATCCAGCTTGGCAAACGGATCGCTCTCGTAGATCTTCTTGTCGTAGTAGGCGCCCAGGAACTTACCGGCGTCGTCGCGGCTGAAGCCGAAGGTCATCTGGGTCAGGTCGTTGGTGCCGAAGGAGAAGAACTCGGCCTCCTTGGCGATCTCGTCGGCGGTCAGCGCCGCACGGGGGATCTCGATCATGGTACCCACCAGATACTTCATATTCATACCGGCAGCGGCCAGCTCCTCATCGGCGGTCTTGACCACCACGTCCTTGACGTACTTCAGCTCCTTGACCTCGCCCACCAGCGGGATCATGATCTCGGGGACCATGTTCCAATCGGGGTGCTTCTTCTGCACGTTGATGGCGGCGCGGATGACGGCACGGGTCTGCATGACGGCGATCTCCGGGAAGGTGACAGCCAGACGGCAGCCGCGGTGACCCATCATGGGGTTGAACTCGTGCAGGGAGGCGATGATGGCCTTGATGTCCGCAACGGACTTGCCCATATCCTTGGCCAGCAGCTCGATGTCGTGCTCCTCGGTGGGAACGAACTCGTGCAGGGGGGGATCCAGGAAGCGGATGGTAACGGGGCAGCCCTCCATGGCCTCGTAGATGCCCTCGAAGTCGCCCTGCTGCATGGGCAGCAGCTTGGCCAGCGCTTTCTCGCGCTGCTCCACGGTGTCGGAGCAGATCATCTCACGGATGGCGGCGATACGGTCGCCCTCGAAGAACATATGCTCGGTACGGCACAGGCCGATGCCCTGCGCGCCCAGCTCACGGGCCTTGGCGGCGTCGTGGGGGGTGTCGGCGTTGGTGCGGACCTGCAGGCGGCGGAACTTGTCAGCCCACGCCATGATGCGGCCGAAGTCGCCGCCCACGCTGGCGTCCACGGTGGGCATAGCGCCGTCGTAGATGTTGCCGGTGGAGCCGTCCAGGCTCAGCCACTCACCCTCATGATAGGTCTTGCCGGCCAGCGTAAACTGCTTGTTGGCCTCGTCCATGTTGATGGCGCCGCAGCCGGAGACGCAGCACTTGCCCATGCCGCGTGCCACAACGGCAGCGTGGGAGGTCATGCCGCCGCGGACGGTCAGGATGCCCTGTGCGGCCTTCATGCCCTCGATATCCTCGGGAGAGGTCTCCAGACGGACCAGAACCACCTTCTCGCCGCGCTCAGCCCAGGCCTTGGCGTCCTCAGCGGTGAAGACGATCTTGCCGCAGGCGGCGCCGGGGGAGGCGGGCAGGGCCTTGCCCACAGGCTCGGTGGACTTCAGCGCCTTGGGGTCGAACTGGGGATGCAGCAGGGTATCCAGGTTGCGGGGATCGATCATGGCCACTGCCTGCTGCTCGGAGATCATGCCCTCGTCCACCAGATCGCAGGCGATCTTCAGTGCGGCGGGCGCGGTGCGCTTACCGTTGCGGCACTGCAGCATATACAGCTTGCCGTGCTCCACGGTGAACTCCATGTCCTGCATGTCGCGGTAGTGATCCTCCAGAATGTTGCAGACCTTGACGAACTCGTCATAGGCCTCGGGGAACTTCTCCGCCATCTCGGCGATGGGCATGGGGGTACGCACGCCGGCCACCACGTCCTCGCCCTGGGCGTTGGTCAGGAACTCGCCCATCAGCTGCTTTGCGCCGGTGGCGGGGTCACGGGTAAAGGCAACGCCGGTGCCGCAGTCGTCGCCCATGTTGCCGAAGGCCATGGACTGGACGTTGACGGCAGTACCCCAGGAGTAGGGGATATCGTTGTCGCGGCGGTACACGTTGGCGCGGGGGTTGTCCCAGGAACGGAACACGGCCTTGATGGCGCCCACCAGCTGCTCCTTGGGATCGGAGGGGAAGTCCTCACCGATCTTGGCCTTGTACTCGGCCTTGAACTGCATAGCCAGCTCCTTCAGGTCGGCGGCGTCCAGCTCCACGTCCTGCGTCACGCCCTTCTTGGCCTTCATGGCGTCGATGAGCTGCTCGAAATACTTCTTGCCCACCTCCATGACCACGTCGGAGTACATCTGGATAAAGCGGCGGTAGCAGTCCCAAGCCCAGCGGGGGTTGTTGGACTTCTTGGCGATGACGTCCACCACATCCTCGTTCAGGCCAAGGTTCAGGATGGTGTCCATCATGCCGGGCATGGAGGCGCGGGCGCCGGAGCGGACGGAGACCAGCAGGGGATTCTCGTGATCGCCGAACTTCTTACCGGTGATCTTCTCCATCTTCTCGATATACTCCATGATCTCGGCCATGATCTCGTCATTGATCTGACGGCCGTCCTCATAATACTGGGTGCAGGCCTCGGTGGTGATGGTGAAGCCCTGGGGAACGGGCAGGCCGATATTGGTCATCTCAGCCAGGTTCGCGCCCTTGCCGCCCAGCAGCTCACGCATCTTCGCGTTGCCCTCGGTGAACAGGTAACAATACTTCTTGCTCATGGTAGTCCCTCCATCTATTATCAATATAGTTGTACCAAACGATGAGAACGTTTCTTATTATAGTCAAATTTTTCGTCAAAAGCAAGACTATTCCCAAATTTTTCTGTTTTTTTGCAATAGGTTTCCAGTTTCGCAGGAATCGCCTCTATAGGAAACATTTTCCCCCATATCCGTAGAATAAAACTTGCCTGTCCCGCTTTTTGTGTGGTATACTGATACATTAGAAAAATAGGGGCGTCAGACCCCTACGGGAAAAGGAGAGCGACATGGCCCAGCTTCTGCCGGAAAACAGCACACTGGAACGCACCGTCCGCCGCGCGGCGGAGCAGGGGCGGCTGAGCCACGCCATCGTGCTCTCCGGCGCCGGCGACCTGACGGACGCGGCACGGTTCATCGCCGCCGCCCACGTCTGCGAGGGGACGGACAGACCCTGCCTGCGGTGCCGCCACTGCCGGAAGGTGCTGGAGGGCATCCATCCCGACGTGTCGGTGATCCGGGACACGGAGCACCGGGAGCTGACGGTGGACGCCGTCCGGGAGCTGCGGCAGGACGTGTACATCCGTCCCAACGAGGCGGCGCGGAAGGTGTATATCATCGCGGACAGCCGCCAGCTCAACGAGCGGGATCAGAACGTGCTGCTGAAGATCGTGGAGGAGGGGCCGCCCTACGCCGCCTTCATCTTCTGCACCGACAGCCCCACCGCGCTGCTGGAGACTGTGCGCTCCCGGTGCGTGCTGCTGAAAAGCGCCGATCTGCCGCCGGAGACCCTGCCGCCGGAGACGGAGCAGCTCTGCCTCGCCTTTGCCAAGGGAAAGCTGCTGCCGGTAACGCGGTATCTGGTATCGCTGGAGACCCGGAAGCTGAAGCGGGACGAGCTGCGCACCGTGCTGCGCAGTGCCTGGTGCGCCGCGGCGGAAGCGCTGCTGCTGCAAATGGGCAAGGAGACGCCGGATCCCGCCTGCGGCGAGACGGCGCAGGCGCTGGCCCGCGGCTTGACCTGCCGCCAGCTCCAAAAGCTGACGGCGCTGCTGGAGAAGTACAGCGGCGAATGTGAATATAACGTAGGCGTGGGCCATGTTCTTGGTGCCCTCGCCGTGGAATGGGAGGAGCTTCTATGACCACTGTAATTTCCGTCCGCTTTCGAAGCGGCTGTAAGACCTATTATTTTGACCCGAAGGACCTGACGGTGGAGGCCGGTCAGGACGTGATCGTGGAGACGGCGCAGGGCCCGGAATTTGCCCAGTGCTGCGAGGGCAACCACGCCGTACCCGACGAGCAGGTGGTGCCGCCGCTGCGGGCGGTGCTGCGTATCGCCACCGACAATGACCGTCACACCGCCGCCTATAACCGGAGCCGGGAGAAGGACGCCTTTGACATCTGCCAGAAAAAGATCCTCCAGCACAAGCTGGAGATGAAGCTGGTGCGGGTGGAGTGCAGCTTCGACGGCTCCAAGATCCTGTTCTTCTTCACCGCCGACGGCCGCGTGGACTTCCGTGAGCTGGTGAAGGATCTGGCCGGCGTGTTCCGCGCCCGCATCGAGCTGCGGCAGATCGGCGTCCGGGACGAGGCCAAGATGCTGGGCGGCCTGGGCATCTGCGGCAGACCCTTCTGCTGCTCCCAGTTCATGGACGAGTTCCTGCCGGTGTCCATCAAGATGGCCAAAACCCAGAACCTGTCCCTGAACCCCACCAAGATCTCCGGCACCTGCGGCCGTCTGATGTGCTGCCTGAAATACGAGCAGGACGCCTACGAGGACGCCATCAAGCGTATGCCCAAGAACGACTCCTTCGTGCTGACGCCGGACGGCCCCGGCAACGTCTCCGATGTGAATCTGCTGAAGGAGACGGTGAACGTCCGGCTGGACGACCGGCCGGAGGGCCCCCGCTGCTACCACAACTGCGAGGTATGCGTCCTGCGCAACGGCAAGGGCAGCCGGGACGGCATCGTGATCCCCGACCAGCGGCCGGAGCGCTATGTGGAGCCGGTGAAGGAGGACGAGATGCCTCCCATCAGCTTCATCAGCGACTTTACGCCCGTACCCGCCGATAAGCCCGAGGAGAAGGAAAAGCGCCGTCGCCGCAGCCGCGGTGGACGGGACCGGAAGAAGTCCGAGGGCGCTGCCGCACCGGAAAAGCGCGGGGATAAGCCCGCTAAGACGGATAAGCCCGCCAAGGCGGAAAAGCCCGAAAAGAAAGAGCGTACCGACAAGCCCGCCGGGGATACGCCCGCCGCCCGTTCCGGCAGCCGCCGCCGGGGACGCCGGGGTGGCGGAGGCACCGCCGCAGGCGGCAGCACCCAGCAGACCGCGCCCCGTCCCAATAAGCCGCAGGAGAACCAGAGCGCCAAGTCCGGCGGCGACCAGCGCAAGCGCCCCCGGCATCGGGGCGGACGCCGCAAAAACGGCGGCGGCAAGTCCGGCGCAGGCACGGAGGCGTAACGCACCATGGGAAAATTCACCGGCCTGCTGCTGGCCAGCGACTACGACAATACACTGACATACACGGCGGAGGCGCTGCGCCTCTGCGCCCCCATGCCGCCGGTATCCGACGTCAATCAGGCGGCGCTGCGCTACTTCATGGCGGAGGGCGGCGTCTTCTCCGTGGCCACGGGCCGCGCCAAGCCCGCCTTTGAGGTGGTGGCACACGGCGTACCCATGAACGGCCCCACCATCCTGTTCAACGGCGCCGCCATCTACGACTTCTCCGCCGGCAGGTACCTGTACACCGCTTTCCTGCCGGACATCGTCCGGGCCCACATCGCCCAGACCATCCGGGCGCTGCCTTTTGCCGCAGTGGAGCTGTATCACGACGACAACAGCATCCACGCCCTTCAGCCCAACGAGGTGACGCGGCGGCACCTCCATGTGACCCACTCGCCCACGGTGATCGTGGACAGCATGGCGCAGGTGCCGTCCCCCATCAGCAAGGCGCTGTTCTCCACGGAGCCGTCGGATCAGGCGGCGCTGCTGGACTATCTCCGCGCCGCGCCGTGGTACGACTACTACGAGATCGTAGCCAGCAGCGAATCGCTGGTGGAGCTGACCGCCAAGGGCGCCAACAAGGGCGGCATGGTGCAGCACCTTGCCGCGCTGCTGGATATCCCGCAGGACAGGGTGATCTGCGTGGGCGACCACGCCAACGACATCTCCATGCTGACGTGGGCGGGCGCGGCCTTTGCCCCCGCCAACGCCCTGCCGGAGGTACTGGCGCTGCCCTGCGTCCACGCGCTGCCGGACTGTCGGGAGAACGCTATCGCCGCGCTGATTGCGCTGCTGGACGAAAAATATTGACAGATACGGACGGAAAAGCGCTCCAAAGGGGGCGCTTTCCTTATTTTTCCGGGGTATATTGACCAATGTTCACAATTTTATCCTTGACGCGGGAGCGGAAACAAGGTATGATACCGTTTGTAACGAATTTGTAACTTTTAGGTGAGTCCCACTATGAAACAACTACTGGCAGAAAAACCAACACAACAGAATCCCGCGCAGGATCCCAACCGCACGCCCATGTCGCTGTCGGCGCTGTGGCAGCTCTGGAAGGATAACCTGAAGAGCTGGCGGCAGTACCGGGAGGAGCATCCCGACCTGTTTACGCTGAACCTGCAGGCGGGCGTCCGGCATCTGGCAGCGCGGTGCAAGGAGATCCGGGGCAGCGCCCATCATTTGATGGACGAGAGCCGCCACAGCCGCTTCCCCGAATCAGAACACGGCGCGGCGCAGCTGTTTCTGTTCTTCTGGAACAGCCTGCCCCGTCTGGGCGCCAACCTCCGCGAGCGGCTGAGCCAACGCCGCAAGCGCCTGATCCGCATCGGCGACCGGCTGCGCAGCTTCTTTGAGCAGATCAAGCTGCACCCGGCGGTCTTTTTGGCCTCGGCCATGGGCATCGCCGCCGCCGCGACCATCCTCTCCCTGTACACCATCGGCGCCCGCGCCGTCTACGACGGCAAGGATCTGGGCGTCGTCTCCTCCCGGCAGGCGGTGGCGCTGGCGGTCACGGAGGTGGAGGGCATCACCCGCGAGACGCTGCAGGACAGCAGCTACAAGGTGGATCAGTCCCTGCTGGAGACCAAGACCGGCGTGTTCCTGCGTAAGGAGGTCGCGTCGGAGGAGGCCTTCCGGGACGAGCTGACTGACGAGCTGGGTCTGGTAGAGGACGCCTATGTCCTGTATGTGGACGGGGAAAAGGTGGTAGCCACCACGTTCCCCGGCGCGCTGGATGACATTCTGGCCCAGCTGAAGCTGGGCTATCAGACGGAGGACACGGTGGACGCCTACTTCGTCGAGGATGTGGAGATCCGACAGGAGTACGTGGACACGTCCTACATTATGAATCTGGGCTATATCGCCGAGATCCTCAACGCCACCAGGGAGGGCGAGGTCACCTACACCGTCAAGAGCGGCGACAGCTATTACAGCATCGCCGGCGAATACGGTATCTCCGTGGACACGCTGATGAAGATGAACCCGGGCTACGACCCCAAGATCCTGCGGGTGGGCGACGTGCTGACCATCAGCAACGCCGTACCCTACCTGACGGTGGTAAACGTGGAGCGGCAGTGCTATGTGCAGGATGTACCCTATCCTGTGGAGTACACCGACGACGCCTCCATGTATCAGGGCGAGTATAAGGTCACGTCCCCCGGCGTCTACGGCAAGGCGGACGTCACCGCCAACGTCACCTATATCAACGGTACGGAGACGGAGCGGGAGATCGTAGCCAGTGTCACGCTGTCCCAGCCGGTGACGGAGCAGCAGCTCCGCGGCACCAAGGAGCGTCCCTCCTGGTATCCCACCGGCAGCTTCGGCTGGCCCTGCAACGGCATCATCACGTCCTATTTCGGACGGCGCAACACCGGTATCCGCGGCGCCAGCACCTACCACGAGGCCATCGACATCGCCAACGGCTACGGCACGCCGATCTACGCCTCCGACGGCGGCACGGTGATCTACTCCGGCTGGATGGGCGGCTACGGCTATCTGGTGAAGATCGACCACGGCAACGGGTATGTCACCTACTACGGCCACAACAGCTCCCTGCTGGTGTCCGTGGGCGAGCACGTCCACAAGGGACAGCAGATCGCCCGCATGGGCTCCACCGGCATCTCCAGCGGCAACCACTGCGACTTCCGCATCCAGCTGAACGGCACGTTCCTGAACCCGCTGAACTATCTGTGATCCCCTGTGACCGACAGTTGACGCGAGCCAATTTCCCGTGCTATAATGTATGCACTTACGGATAGCGAGGTGAAAAGGATGAAGAAGCTTCTCTGCCTGCTGACTTTGGTGTGCTGCCTGGCGATGAGCCTGTCTGTCGCCTGCGCCAGCCCCCTCACCGGGGATACCAGCAACATGGGACTGTGGATCACCATGGTCGTTGTCGCCGTGGTGCTTCTGGTGGTACTGGTCATTATAGGCGCTAAGAAAAAGAAGTAAAACTGCATGAAAAGACTCCCGCAGCCATGGGCCGCGGGAGTCTTTTTCTGTGCGGTGTGCCGCTGCCGGCAGGCAGGGAGGGCGCTGCATCCTCCTGCGGACAAAGCAAAACGGGCATCCTTTCGGATACCCGTTGAGTTTGGTCATTAGCCAATGTTGTTCAGCTTCAGCGTCAGCGCGCTCTTCTTGTGAGCCGCGTTGTTCTTGTGCAGCAGACCCTTGGCAGCAGCCTTGTCGATCGCCTTGACTGCGACCTTGTAAGTGCCCTCGGCCTCGGTGCGATTGCCTTCAACGGCAGCAGCCTCGAACTTCTTGATAGCAGTCTTCAGTGCGGACTTATTGGCTTTGTTGCGAGCATTTCTCGCCTCTGCCACCAGAACACGCTTCTTAGCAGACTTGATATTCGGCAAACCAAACACCTCCCCGACATCAGATTTTTTATACGCAGAAAAGAAGACTTCCACGCAGGATGATATTTTAGCATCATTGCTCAGAAAATGCAAGACTTTTTTGCAATTTTGACTCAGATTTTCGCATAAATCTATTTCAAGCGGTCATCCTACCCGTAAGCCACAACATTTTGTGTTCAGAAGGGAGCGTTTGCCACAACAATGACCGTACCTCGTACCGATCTGGCGCTGGAGGCCGCCGACGATCTGGCCGCCCGCACCAAAAAAATTTCGCCGCCGGAGGGCATCCGGCGACTGGAGAGCTTACAGGAGGGCTACGCCGTCACCGACATCCGCATCACCAATGATGCCGGCGCGCAGGCGCTGGGCAGGCCGGTGGGCCGCTATATCACCGTGGATCTCCGCCCCTACTTTGACCGGCAGCGCACCTTTTTCCACCGGGCGGTCTGGTGCATCGCCCAGCAGCTGCGCGCTCTGCTGCCCGACGCAGGCCCCCGCTCCCAGATCCTTGTGGCGGGGCTGGGCAACCGCGCCATGACCCCCGACGCCATCGGCCCCACCGCCGTGGAGAACCTGCTGGTGACGCGGCACATGGTACGCACCCTACCCCGGCAGTTTCAGGGCTTCACCCCCGTCTCCGCCCTGTGTACCGGCGTGCTGGCCCGCACGGGGCTGGAGACGCTGGAGCTGATACAGGGCGCGGCGGCGCACATCCGCCCTACCGCCGTCATCGCCATCGACGCGCTGGCCGCCCGCAGCCGGGACCGGCTCTGCGCCACGGTGCAGCTCAGCGACACGGGACTGACCCCCGGCTCCGGCGTGGGCAATCACCGCCGTGCCGTGGATCGGGCAGCTTTGGGCGTGCCGGTCATCGCCGTGGGCGTCCCCACGGTCATCGACGGCGCCACCCTGTGCGCCGATCTGCTGGAGGAGGCGGGCTGTCCCCGGCAGGCGCTGTGCGGCCGGGGTGCTGACCTGTTCGTTACGCCGCAGGACATTGACCAGCGCGTGACGGAGCTGGGGCGTATGGTGGGCTACGGTATCACGCTGGCGCTCCAACGCGGCCTGACGCTGGAGGATGTCACCGGCCTTCTGGGGTGATCGGCTCTTGCAAAATCCGCCCTTCCGCGCTACAATACTTGCAAAGAAACGACAAGGGAGGGCGACCCTATGGAATTCAATCCTCAGTTGCAGCTGGCAGGACTGCTGGAGTGGATGCACACCCAGCTGGAGGCGTGTCACGGGCGTACCGCCGTCATCGGCATCTCCGGCGGCAAGGACAGCTCCACCGTGGCGGCGCTGGCCGCCGCCGCCTATGGGCGGGAGCGCGTGTACGGTGTGCTGATGCCCGACGGCGTACAGCCGGACATCGACTACTCCCAGGCGCTGGTGGAGCATCTGCGCATCCCCCACTGCACCATCAACATCCACGACGCGGTACAGGGCGTGCTGACGGAGATGGAGCGGGTAGGGCTGACGCCCAGCCGCCAGACCGTCGTAAACCTGCCCAGCCGCATCCGTATGTCCACCCTGTACGCCGTGGCCCAGTCGCTGGACGGCGGCGTGGTCATCAACACCAGCAACCTGTCGGAGGACTGGGTGGGCTACTGCACCATCTACGGCGACAGCGCCGGCGCTTTCTCGCCGCTGGGTATGTACACCACGGAGGAGGTCATTGCGCTGGGCCGTCAGCTGGGCCTGCCGGAGAAGTTCCTCATCAAACCGCCCTCCGACGGCCTGACCGGCCTCACCGACGAGGACAATCTGGGCTTCACCTACCATGCGGTGAACGAGTACGTCCGCCGTGGCGTGGCGGATCCCGTCATCAAGGAGCAGATCGACGCCAAGCACCGCGCCAGCCGCTTCAAGTTCCAGACCATTCCCGTATACCATAACGGGCTGCCCATGGCGCTGGAGGATGAGACCAACTATTATAAATAAGTAAAACACACCCTGCGCCTTATGACGCAGGGTGTGTTTTCTTGCTTTGCCGCAGCGCAGAAGAAGCCCCGCCGACCGGCGGGGCTTCTTCTGTGTGTTTTGTGTGTTAGGAGAGAGAGAAAATCACATAAGGAAGGGAAGTTCCTTTGGATGTTGCTATATTACCCAGAAAAATTGGCAAAATCATGAATCTCTCATGAACATTTTGTGAATTTCCCCGTTTTTATTGGAATTTTTTGCTCTCCGCCACCGCCATCTGGTCGCAGCGGTTGTTCTTCTCGTTCTCCGCATGGCCCTTGACCCAGTGATAGTGCATCTCGTGCCGGTCTGTCAGCGCCAGCAGCCGCTCCCACAGGTCGGGGTTCAGCGCCGGTTTTTTATCGGATTTGATCCAGCCCCGCTTCTGCCAGCCCTTGGCCCAGCCCTTGGACAGCCCGTCGATGACGTACTTGGAGTCGGAGTACAGCTCCACCACGCAGGGCTCCTTCAGCAGCGCCAGCGCCTCGATAACGGCGGTCAGCTCCATTCGGTTGTTGGTGGTGTCCGCCGCGCCGCCGGACAGTTCCTTCTCCGTCTCCTTATAGCGGAGGATCGCTCCCCAGCCGCCGGGCCCGGGATTGCCGCTGCAAGCGCCGTCGGTGTAGATAGTAACTGTTTTCATTTAGATATCGTTCCTCGCTGCCGCACCATGCTTTTGCCTGCTTTGTCCGACGGCGCTTGCTTGTCATCCCCGAGCGGTTGCCGCGCCAGCGGCGAGCGAGTGGGGACATTTTGCAAAGCGGCAAAGCCTGCTTTGCCGTCGGTGTAGATAGTAACTGTTTTCATTTAGATATCGTTCCTCGCTGCCGCTCCGGTTTTTATAGGTCTTGCTTCTCCTACGCCGGCGGACACCTTCTGTCTCCGACGGCCCCATTTCTTTCAGCAGCGAAAGAAATGGGGAAAAGAACGCCGCCAAAAACCGATGGTTTTTGGATTTCCTTTCTCCGCCGGGCAGCGCGTTCCGATCCGTCCGAAATGTAGAATCGACGTATTTCTCTGTGCGCTGCCGCTTTTGCTCTGAAATGCGCTGCTATCCGCTGCTACCGGACTCAGCGGCTCTCCGCCCCGCACAGGGTCGTGGAACACGCCCGTCTTATTCCACGCCCAGAACGGTCAGCACGCCGCCCTCCACGCGGAAGCGGATATTCCGTCCGCCGTAGGCCATGCCGTAGACCCGCGCCGGGTCGTCCTGATACCGGGGCCGGGGGTCGTTGGCCAGCACCGACAGCAAGCCCTGCCGCTGCGCCTCCGGAACGGCGTCCAGCAGCGATGCCGGACATTCCACGGACAGCCTTTCCCCCGCCAGACCGGCGGTGAACCCGCCGGCGGCGTCGGGATGGCTGTCCGTATACGCCAGATACGGCTTGATGTCAAAGATGGGCGTCCCGCTGACCAGATCGGCGCCCCGTACATGGAGCACCGGCCCCTCCGGCGTGTCCCATTCGATGCGCTCCAGCGCCACGGAGGACAGCCCCAGCCCGTTGGGGCGGAAGGGGGAGCGGGTGGCGAATACGCCCATGCGGGTGTTGCCTCCCAGCCGGGGTGGCCGGACGGTGGGCGACCAGTCCTGCCGCAGCGCCCGGTCAAACTGCCAGATCAGCCAGATATGGGAGAAATCCTCCAGACCCCGCAGCGCCGCCGGGTCGCGGTAGGGCGGCTCCAGCACGATGCGTCCGGGGCAGGCGGCCACGCCACTCTGCCTTGGTACGCCGAATTTCTCCGCGAAGGGCGTCTCGATACGGGCGATGGGTGTGATGTCCGCCATATCAGCGCTCCCGCATTCCCGTGTCGGTGAGGTGGGCCGTGATGTCCTTAGGCAGACGGCAGAGCCGCACCACCTCGCCGGCCACGATGATGACCATCCCCGCCACGATGACCCAGATATTTTTCGTGGAGCTGGCTGTGAAGAACATCAGAAGCAGCACCAGCAGCAGTCCCATGTTGATGCGGCCGTTGCCCTCCTCGATCTGTCGGAGCGCCTCATCCTTCTCATAGATGACCTTGTTATACACAAACTGGCTTTTCTCCGCCGCGTTGTGGTACATCGTCTTTGTAAAATACTGCCAGCGGCTCAGCGGCACCATGGCCTCCCGGGGTACGCTGTTCATACCGTCTCCTCCGTCTCAGGCGTTTCCGCCGTCTCGTCCTTCTCCTCCGGGTCGGCCAGCGCCATGGAGATCACATGGTCGCCCTCCTCCTTGAAGCGCATGACGATGACGCCCTGCGTGGCGCGTCCGGCCACGCGGATATTCTCCACCGGCGTGCGGATGAGAATACCGGCCTCTGTCACCAGCAGCAGATCCTCCGTGCCGTCCACCATCTTCATGCCCACCACACAGCCGGTCTTGTCCGTGACCATGTAGTTGCGGATGCCCAAGCCTCCGCGGTTGGTGATGCGGTACTCCTCGATAGGTGTCCGCTTGCCGAAGCCGTTTTCGGTGATGGACAGCACCGTCTTGCCCGCGTCGGCGCGGGCGGCGCCGATAACATAGTCGCCCTCCCGCAGGCGGATACCCCGGACGCCCACGGCGGTACGTCCCATGGCGCGCACGTCCGTCTCGTCGAAGCACACCGCCTGTCCGTCGTGGGTGGCGATGAGCATACGGTCATGCCCCCGGGTCTCCGTCACGGAGATCAGTTGGTCGCCCTCGTCCAGCGTCAGGGCGCGGATGCCGTTATTCCGCAGGTTCTTCAGGGCGCTGACCTCCAGACGCTTCACCGTGCCGTTCCGGGTGGTCATGAACAGGTACAGCTCCTCGTCGGTCTGCTCCCGGAAGTGGAGCATGGCCTGTACCCGCTCGCCCGCCTCCACCTGCAGGATGTTGACGATATTGGTACCCTTGGCGGTCTTGCCGCTCTCCGGGATCTGATAGCCCTTCTTGCGGTAGACCTTACCGGTGTCGGTAAAGAACAGGATATAGTCGTGGGTAGACGCGGTGAACACGTCCACCACGGTGTCCTCCTCACGGGTGGTGATGCCCTTTTTGCCCATACCGCCCTTGCTCTGGGCGGCGTACTCGCTGACCGGCGTGCGCTTGATGTAGCCGTTCTCCGTCAGGGTAAAGACGCACTGCTCCTCCTCGATGAGATCCTCGATGTCCAGCTCGTCCTCCACGTCCTGGATCTCGGTCTTGCGGTCGTCGCCGAACTTCTCGGCAATGGCGGTCAGCTCCTCCTTGAGGATGGACTTCACCAGACTCTCGTCGCTGAGGATACGCAGGAAGTAGGCGATCTTCTCCTCCAGCTCCTTGTATTCGGTCTGGAGCTTCTCCCGGTCAAGACCCTGCAAAGCCTTGAGGCGCATATCCAGAATGGCCTGCGCCTGCACATCGTCCAGCCCGAAGCGGGTCATCAGATTTTCCTTGGCGTTGTCGTAGCTGCTGCGGATGATGCGGATGACCTCGTCGATGTTGTCCTGTGCGATGAGCAGACCCTCCAGCAGATGGGCGCGCTCCTGCGCCTTCTTCAGGTCGAACCGCGTCCGGCGGACGATGATCTCCTCCTGGAACTTCAGATACTCGTCGATGATGTGACGCAGAGAGAGGATCTTCGGCTGCCGCTGGTTTTCCACCAGCGCCAGCATATTGATGGCAAACGTGGTCTGGAGCTGGGTCTGGGCAAACAGGCGGTTCAAGACCACCTGCGGATTGGCGTCACGCTTGAGCTCGATGACCATGCGCATACCGTTGCGGTCGGACTCGTCCCGGATATCGGAGATACCATCCAGACGCTTATCCTCCACCTGATCGGCGATGGCCTTGATGAGCATCCGCTTGTTCACCTGGTAGGGCAGCTCCGTGATGATGATGCGGGTGCGGCCGCTGCCGAACTCCTCAAACTCGTGGCGGGCGCGCACCATCAACCGTCCCCGGCCGGTGGCGTAGGCGGCGCGGATGCCGCTTCTGCCCATGATGATGCCCTTCGTGGGGAAGTCGGGGCCCTTGACGTGCTCCATCAGGTCGCCGAGGGTGGCGTCCGGGTCGTCCAGCACGCAGATGCAGGCGCCGATGACCTCCCGCAGGTTGTGGGGCGGGATGTTGGTGGCCATACCCACGGCGATACCGCTGGAGCCGTTGACCAGCAGGTTGGGAAACCGGCAGGGCAGCACACGGGGCTCCTTGCGGCTCTCATCGAAGTTGGGATCCCAATCCACCGTGTCCTTTTCGATGTCGCGGAGCATCTCGTTGGAGATCTTGCTCAGACGCGCCTCGGTGTAACGGTAGGCGGCAGGGGGGTCGCCATCCACGGAGCCGAAGTTGCCGTGGCCGTCCACCAGCGTGTAGCGCATGGAGAAATCCTGCGCCAGACGCACCAGCGCGTCGTACACGGAGGCGTCGCCGTGGGGATGATACCGGCCCAGCACGTCGCCCACGCAGGTGGCGGACTTCTTAAAGGGCTTGTCAGCGGTCAGGTTGTCCTCATACATGGCGTAGAGAATACGCCGGTGTACGGGCTTCAGGCCGTCCCGCACATCGGGCAGGGCGCGGCCCACGATAACGGACATGGCATATTCGATATAGGACTTCTCCATCTCCGGGACCAGCGGGGACTCCACGATATGCTGGTCGGGGAAGCGGATCTCCGCAGGGTCGTATTGGGGCTTTTTGCTCATAGATTCCAGCCCTCCTTAATAATCCAGATTCACAGCGTACTGTGCTTTGCGCTCGATAAATTCCTTGCGCGGCTCCACCTTCTCGCCCATGAGGACGGTGAACGTGGCATCGGCCTTCACCGCGTCATCCAGTGTGATGCGCCGCAGGGTGCGGGTGGTGGGATCCATGGTGGTTTCCCACAGCTCGTGGGCGTCCATCTCGCCCAGACCCTTAAACCGGCTGATGTTGATGGTCACGTTGGGGTTGCCGCCCCGCATCTCCGCGGAGATACGATCCCGCTCCTCGTCGGAGTAGGCCACCCGGGAGGTCTTGCCCCGGGTCAGCTTGTAGAGCGGCGGCACGGCGGAGTAGACATAGCCCTCCTCGATGAGGGGCCGCATATACCGGAAGAAGAAGGTCAGCAGCAGGGTGCGGATATGGGCGCCGTCCACATCGGCATCGGCCATGATGATGATCTTGTGATAGCGCAGCTTGTTCTCATCGAACTCCTCGCCGATACCGGCACCCAGCGCGATGATGACGGGCTGGAGCTTGTCGTTGCCGTAGACCTTGTCCACCCTAGCCTTCTCCACGTTGAGCATCTTGCCCCACAGGGGCAGGATGGCCTGAAAACGGCTGTCCCGTCCCGCCGTGGCGGAGCCGCCTGCGGAGTCGCCCTCCACGATGTACAGCTCTGTCAGCTCGGGGTTATTCTCGTTGCAGTCCCGGAGCTTATCCGGCATGGCCGCGCCGCCCAGCACCGTCTTGCGGCGGATGGACTCCCGCGCCTTGCGTGCCGCCTCCCTTGCGCGGTTGGCGGTCATGGCCTTATCCAGAATGGTGCGGGCCACCACGGGATGCTCCTCCAGATACACCGCCAGCTGGTCGTTGACGATGCTGTCCACCAGCGTGCGGATGTGGGCGTTGCCCAGCTTGGCCTTTGTCTGGCCCTCGAACTGGGCCTCCGTCAGCTTCACGGAGATGACGGCGGTGATGCCCTCCCGGACGTCCTCGCCGGAGACCTTGTCGCCCTCCTTGATCATGCCGTATTTCAGGCCGTAGGAATTGAGCACGCGGGTCAGGGCCGCCTTGAAGCCCGTCTCGTGCATACCGCCCTCCGGCGTATGGATGTCGTTGGCGAAGGAGACGATGGTCTCGTTATAGCCGTCGTTGTACTGGATGGCGATCTCCGCCGTGCTGTCTCCCTTGGCGCCGGAGAGGTAGATGACCTCCTCGTGGAGCGGGGTCTTGTTCCGGTTGATGAAGGTGACGAACTCCCGGATGCCGCCCTCATAGCACATGGTCTCGGACTGCTCTCTGCCGGGGCGGGCGTCGGTGATGGTGATACGCAGGCCGGCGTTGAGGAACGCCTGCTCCCGCATACGGGTGTGCAGCGTCTCATACTCGTAGTCCAGCGTGTCGAACATCTCCGGGTCGGGCTTGAAGGTGACGGTAGTGCCGGTGTGATCCGTCTCGCCCACGATCCGCATCTCCTGGGTGATGTGTCCCCGGGAGAACCGCATTTCGTAGATCTTGCCGTCCTTGTGTACCTGCACGGTCAACCACTCGCTGAGGGCGTTGACCACGCTGGCGCCCACACCGTGCAGGCCGCCGGAGACCTTGTAGCCCCCGCCGCCGAACTTGCCGCCGGCGTGGAGCACGGTGAACACCACCTCCAGCGCGGGTCGGCCCGTCTGGGCCTGTATGTCCACGGGGATGCCTCGTCCGTTATCGCTGACGGTGATGGTGTTGCCGTCGTTGATGGTCACATGGATATCGGTACAAAAGCCCGCCAGCGCCTCGTCGATGGAGTTGTCCACGATCTCATAGACCAGATGGTGCAGGCCGCTGGCACTGGTAGAGCCGATATACATACCGGGCCGCTTACGCACGGCCTCCAGCCCCTCCAACACCTGTATTTCCGCCGCGTTGTACTCGTTGGCCGCGACATTCTTTTCCATATCTGCCATATACTATTCTCCTTTCCCCTGAGCGCGTTTTTGCAGCGTCTGGGAATTCAGCTGGGATATATAAACGATCTGCCGGTGGTAGGGGTGGTCGCAGACCACAAACGCCCGCGGGATGTCCTCACAGGCGGTCTGTACCACACCCTCACGCTCCGCGCCGTCCAGAAATGCCCTTGTTATTTTGGAAGTGGATGTGTTGTCCAGATCAAAGATGCCGATGATGCGCTTATCCTCCAGCATCACGTTCTGCCCGATATGCAGGTACGCCATCACAGCACCTCCCCGTTTCGGATATGGAACACCCGGCCATGCAGCATGGTGTCCAGCCGGTCGTTCTCGCAGCAGGTGATGAATACCTGTCCGCCCTGTATCCGGTTCAGGACGTATTCCTGCCGCCGCGGATCCAGCTCGCTGAGGACGTCGTCCAGCAGCATCACCGGATACTCGCCCACGGCGTTTTTATGGATCTCCCGCTCCGCCAGCTTCAGGCTCAGCGCCGCCGTGCGTACCTGCCCCTGCGAGCCGTACTGCCGTGCGCTGCGTCCGTTGATGAGCACCTCCACATCGTCCTTGTGGGGGCCGGACAGACACAGCCGGCTGGCGCGCTCCGCCGCCAGATGCGCCTCCTGATGGCGCCGCAGCGCCTCACATATCTGCTCCTGCGGCGCGAAGGGGTCCTCCACGGTCTTCACCGTCCGGTACAGGAGCGTCAGCTCCTCCTTTTCGCCGGAGCACTCAAAATGCGCCTGCCGTGCGTACTCCGCCAGCGACACGCAGTACCGCGCCCGGTAGCTGATCAGCACCGCGCCCACACGGCACAGCCGCTCGTTGAAATCCGGCAGCATCTGCAAGAGCTGGGGATGCTCCTCGCTGTCCCGGAGGATACGGGTCTTGTGCTCATGGAGCCGGGTGTACTCCGCCAGCGCCTCGGCATACCGGGGCCGCAGCTGGCACAGGGACAGATCCATGAACCGCCGCCGCTCCGCTGCCCCCGCCCGTATGAGGAACAGATCCTCCGGGCAGAAGAATACGGTGTGCAGCACGTCGGACAGCGCCGCGCCGGTTTTGGCCGGTACGCCGTTCACCGTCATCTTTCGCCGTTTGCCGCGGAAAAGTTGTATCTCCGTGGTGAACGCTCTGTCCCGCGAAAAGATCTGTCCGGTAAGGGACGCATCCTGCCGTTCAAAGCCGATCAGCTCCCGGTCGCCGTGGGCGCGGGGGCTTTTCCCGCAGGAGAGGTACACGGCGGCCTCCAGCAGATTGGTCTTTCCCTGTGCATTTTCGCCGTAAATGACGTTGCACCGCTGGTCAAACGCCAGCGTCTGCCGTTGGTAGTTCCGCCAGCCGTCCAGCGTCAGCTTATCGAGCCGCATAGGTGACCGTATAGTGCTGGCCGTTGAAGCACACGTCGTCGCCGGGACGGATCTTCCGTCCACGCATGGCGCAGACCTCGCCGTTGACGGTGACCTCGCCCTCCTGAATGACCATCTTGGCCTCGCCGCCGGTCTGTACCGCTGCGGCGAACTTCAGCAGATCCTGCAATTTGATGTATTCCGTTGTGATCTCAATCGTTTCCATAGCTGTATTATATCCTTATACCATTTTGTATAAAAGGGAAGTCCCGTGTTCTCCCTGTGTGCGGCAGGAGCGCCGGACGAAGGCAGCGCGCGGCATATCCCTTTTACTGTGCCTTCAGTCTGACGGGCAGCACCATGTAGAGGAACTCGTCCCCGCCGTCCACCGGCGTGATGATGCAGGGGGAGATGCCGGTGTTCAGCTGCATATGGACCTTGTCCGCCGGCGCATACCGCAGAGCGTCCATGAGATAGCGGTTGTTGAAGCCAATCTCCAGCTCCCGGCCGTCTCCCTTGACGGGGCAGATATCCTTGGCCTCACCGTTGCCGGTGCGGGCGGATAGATAGACCTTATCCATATCAAAGAGGCAGCGGACGGGGCTTTTCAGCTTCTCGCTGATGACCACGGACACGCGATCCAGGCTTTCCAGCAGCGCCTTCGTCTCCACCTCCACGCAGATGGGGTTGTTCTTGGGGATGGCGTTGCGGTAATCCAGAAATTCACCCTCCAGACGGCGGCAGATAAGCTGGGTGTTCTCCACCTCGAACATCAGATGGCGCTTGCCCTGCACCACCGTCAGCAGCGCGTCGGTATCGGCGCAGATCTTCTCCACCTCGTTGAGAGCCGTTCCCGGCGCCACGAAGCGGAACGCGCCGCCGTCGATCCGCTCCAGCGGCTCGCGGCGCAGCGCCAGACGGAAGCCGTCCACCGCCACCATGGTCAGCCCTGTGTCGCCGATCTCAAACAGGGCGCCGGTATGGATGGGCCGGGCCTCGTTGGTGGACACGGCAAAGCTGGTCTGGTTGATCATGGCCTTCATGGTCCGCTGCTGGATGGACACGGAGAACTCATCGTCCACGGTGGGCATCTCCGGATAGTCGTCGGCGGACAGACCGGGCAGCTCGAAGCTGGCGTCGCCGCAGACCATCTTGACCACATATTTCTCATCGGCGGAGAAAACCACGATATCGTCGGGCAGACGGCGGATCATCTCGCCGAACAGACGGGCATTCAGGACGATGCGCCCCTCCTGATGGATCTCGGCGGGGATGGCGGTGCGGATACCGGTCTGCATATTGTAGCCGGACAGCGTCAGCTGGGTGTCGCCCTCCAGCAGCACACCCTCCAGCGCGGGGATGGAGCTTTTGGCAGCCACGGCGCGGGATACGGTACTGACGGCCTGCTGCAGCAGCGTTTTTTCGCAGGAAAATTTCAGCATCTCGTTTTCAATCCTTTCTGTAATTGGCAGGCATATTTTTCGGAATCAAAACATAAACTAATCTTTTTTAGTAACAGGAGTCGTAGGGGTCACGGAATGTGGAAATCCCCGGTTTTTCCTGTTTTTCCAACGGTTTCTTTTCCACTGCTTCTCTGAAAATCGGGTGTGGATTATCCACCGTTTTTTTCTTTTTCCCGTTGTCCACTCTTTTTCCCGGTGGATTCCACGGGATTTGTGGAAAACCTCACCGCTTGTTGTTGATGTTGGTGGTGATCTCCTTGACCCGCTCGGCAAAGACCGGATCGGACTGCATCTGCTGCTCCACCTTTTGCAGGGAGTGGAGGATGGTGGTGTGGTCGCGGTTGCTGAACTCCTTGCCGATGTCGTTCATAGGCAGGCCGTTCATCCGCCGGATCAGGTAGATCGCCACCTGACGGGCGGTGACCACGTCCCGCCCGCGGCTCTGGCCGCGGATGGTATCCTCGTCCAGATGGTAGTACTTGGCCACATAGCTGATGATGATCTTGGGGGAGGGGACATATTCGTTGCTCTTGAGCAGCATATCCCGGACAGCGCGGCCTACGGCTTCCTCGTCCACCTGATCGCCCAGCAGATCCCGGTAGGCCAGGATCTTGTTGAGGGTACCCTCCAGCTGCCGCACGTTGGAGGTGACGTTCTCGGCGATGTAGTCCGAAACCTCGGCGGGCAGCTTGACGCCCAGCGCGGCGGCCTTGTTCTGGATGATGGCCAGCCGCGTCTCGAAGTCCGGCGGCGCCACGTCCACCATCAGACCCCACTCGAAACGGGTACGCAGACGGTCCTCCAGCTGTGTCATCTCACGGGGCGGACGGTCGGAGGTCAGCACGATCTGCTTGCCGGACTCGTACAGGGTGTTGAAGGTGTGGAAGAACTCCTCCTGCGTCTGCTGCTTGCCGGCGATGAACTGGATATCGTCCACCAGCAGCACCGTGGCTTCTCGGTATTTCTCGCGGAACTCCGCGTTCCGGTTTTCCCGGATGGAGCTGACCAGCTCGTTGGTGAAGTCGTCGCCCTTGATGTAAACGATCCGCGCCTCCGGCCGCCGCCGGTTCACCAGATGGGCGATGGCGTACAGCAGGTGGGTCTTGCCCAGGCCGGAATCGCCGTAGATGAACAGGGGGTTGTAGCTCTCCGCCGGCTTCTCCGCCACGGATTTGGCGGCGGCGTAGGCCAGCTTGTTCTGGGGGCCTACCACATACGTCTCGAAGGTAAAGGCGTCGGAGTCGAACAGATCCCCCGGCCGGTCGGGCGCCACGCCGTGGTAGGCGGCCAGCTGCTCGTCGCTGAGGATCTTGACCTCCATATCCGTGGAGAAGATGTCCTTCAGCGCCGCCTTGATCTGCGGCAGGAACCGGGCCTCCACGGTATTTTTCTTAAAATCGTTGCTGCAATGGAGCACCAGCGCCGAATCCTCCATGGTCACCACGGAGATCTCGTCAAACCAGGTCTTGATGGTGGTGTCGGACAGCTCTCCGCTGAGACGGGAGAGTATGCTGTCCCACAGATCTGACAGTGATTTCAAAGGAAGCTCTCCTTTCCGTATCCTGTGTTTTCTCTCATGTGTAAAGAGGGCGAAAAAACCCTTTATAATTATACCAGAAGCTGTGGAAAAAGTCTATTACATATTCTAAATATAAAGCATATTTCTTTTCGCTGCGGCAGGCGGTTTTCGGAGGAAAGTACGGAATTTTATGTTGACAGGCCGGTTTTCGTTATGTATAATGTATTCCGCGCCGTTTTTAGGCGTTTACCATGTCGACTGCGGCAGGGAACACAGGTCCTCTGCTGTCGAGTAAGAGCGGCGGCTTCGCTCCGTCGCCGGATATTTTTCTAAATGGAGGTGTCATGCAATGTTCCGTACCTATCAGCCCAAGAAGCGCCAGCGCTCCAAGGAGCACGGCTTCCGCAAGAGAATGGCCACCCGCAACGGCCGCAAGGTGCTGGCTCGCCGTCGTGCCAAGGGCCGCGCTCGCCTGACCCATTGAGGTCGCGGAAAGTGCATCGCACAGGGAGATAAAGCCTCGAGGGACGGTGGTTCAGCTGCCGTCCCTATTGGTGTTTCTCTGGAAAATGCAATGCGCCTGACAAGCAAACCGGAAAAAAGAGGGAACGTATGGATCCGCAAGTCACGGTCAAGGAAAACGGCGATTTTCGCCGCATCTATCGCAAGGGCCGCTCCGCCGTCTCCGGCGGTGTGGTGGTCTATTGCCTGAAAAACCGGAAGGGCATGAGCCGTCTGGGCGTCACCGTGTCCACCAAGCTGGGTCATGCGGTGGTGCGCAACCGTGTCCGCCGCCGTCTGCGGGAGCTGTACCGCCTGCACAAGCAGGAGTTGCTCCCCGGCTATGACCTGATCGTGGTGGCGCGTGTACGGGCCGTGGAGATGCCTTACGCCAAGCTGGAAAAGCAGTATCTTCGCTGCCTTGCACAGCTCGGCCTTTTGCGGGAGGACGTATGAAAAAGCTGATGCTTCGCTTCATACGGTTCTACCGCCGTGCTATCTCTCCTCTTTTTCCGCCCACCTGCCGTTTCGTACCCACCTGCTCCCAGTACGCGCTGGAGGCCATCGAGAAGTACGGGGCGGCCAAGGGCGGCTGGCTGGCGCTGAAGCGTTTTCTGCGGTGTCATCCTTTCCACAAGGGCGGCTGGTATGATCCGGTGCCCTGAAAACCCCTGAAAACCTCTGAAAACCCCTGAAAACCTCGTTTTATTTCACGACGAAGGAGATCACCCATGTTTGCACAACTCGGATACTACATCTGCGTACCGTTCGCGTGGCTGACCCGCCTGTTCTACACATGGACCGGGTCCTACGGCGTGGCGCTGATCCTGTTCACCCTGCTGGTGAAGCTGGTGCTGCTGCCCTTCCAGCTCAAGAGCAAGAAGAGTATGCTCCGCATGAACCGTATGCAGGGCAAGATCAAGGATATCCAGACCCGGTATGCCAACAACAAGGAAAAGCAGCAGCAGGAGATGGCCGACCTCTACGCCCGGGAGGGTGTGAATCCCATGTCCGGCTGCCTGTGGTCCTTTATCCCGTTCCCCATCCTGATCGCTCTGTACTATATCATCCGTACCCCGCTGCGCTACTTCATGAGCCTGTCCGAGGCCGTGATCGAGCAGATCACCGCGCTGGCTGTGTCTCTGGGCTATGTGGCGGGCTCCAGCGGTCAGGCCGCTGCCTATGAGCAGATCTATCTGGCAAAGTTCATCCACGAGCACTGGGCCGATTTTGACGGCAAGTTCGCCGGCCTTATCGACCTGAACTACAACTTCCTGGGCATGGATCTGTCCTCCGTGGGCAAGGACCTGTTCAGCCAGTTCCCCTCCGGCGGCTGGCCCGTCATCGGCATCCTCATTCTGCCGCTGATCTCCGCCGCTCTCCAGTTCCTGATGACCATGATCTCCATGCGGAGCAACAGCAACACCCAGATGAACGGCTCCAGCAAGGCCATGATGTACATGATGCCGCTGATGACGGTGTGGATGGGTTACATCCTGCCCGCCGCTCTGTGCGTGTACTGGATCTGCAACGCCGGCTTCTCCTGCCTGCAGGAGCTGCTCCTCAACAAGCGTTTCAACAAGATCCTGGACCGTGAGGAGACGGACAAGGAGCGGGAAAAGCGGGAGAAGCGCTATGCCAAGATGCAGGCGGCCCGCGAAAACCAGTACAACCAGCTGGCGGGTAAGGGCGACAAGAAGCCCCAGCCTCAGAAAAAGAAGAAGTCCTCCGACGGCGACCATCGCGGCAGCACCACCGAGGCCGGCCGCGTGGGTCAGCGCCCCTATGCGCGGGGCCGCGCCTTCAGCGAGGATCACTACAACGACAACTGATAAGGAGTTTTGTCTATGAGTTATATCGACGTAACGGGCAAGACTGAGGAGGAGGCCATCCGCAAGGGTCTCGAGCAGTTGGGCATGGACCGCGACGACGTGTCCGTCGAGATCCTGGAGCGCGCCAAAAACGGCTTTCTGGGCATCGGCAGCAGCCCCGCCCGCGTCCGCCTGACCTACGGCCCGGAGGAAGCCCCTGTGGCGGAGCCGGCTCCCGTTGTCAAGCCTGTTGTACAGAAGCCCGCCGCCGAGAAGGAGCAGAAGCCCGCAAAGCCCGCCGCTCCCAAGGCTGCGGAGAAGCCCGCCCGTCCTGAAAAGACCGAGCGCGCGCCCCGCCCTGAAAAGGCGGACAAGCCCCAGCGCACCGAGCGCCCGGAGAAGAAGGAGATTCCCGCCATCGACCTGCCTCTTTGTGAGGACGACAACGCCCGGCGCATCGTGGCCTTTGTCTCCGGCCTGCTGGAGCACATGGACAGCGCGGCGCAGGTGAAGGTCTACGAGATGGAGAAGGGCCGCTATAAGGTGATCCTGGAGGGCGACAAGCTGGGTCAGCTCATCGGCCGCCGCGGCGAGACGCTGGACGCCATCCAGCAGCTGACCAACTACGCCGTCAACACCGGCAGCGACAAGCGCATCCGTATCCAGATGGACGCGGAGAACTACCGCGCCAAGCGTGAGCAGAGTCTGGAGAGCCTTGCCAACAAGGTGGCCGCCAAGGTCGCCAAGTACCGCCGCAGCGTGACGCTGGAGCCCATGAACGCCTACGAGCGCCATGTGATCCACGCCGCATTGCAGGATGTGAAGGGCGTCACCACCTACTCCATCGGCACGGAGCCCAACCGCCGCGTGGTGGTGTCCTACGACCGCGAGAGCCGGTAAAGCCCTCTTTTCCCGGAAAAAACGGGAGAAAACACCGCAAATACCTTCCAAAACGGCAGTCCGCAGGGCTGCCGTTTTTCCTTTGCACAGAGGGTATTTCCGCTTTTCAAACGGGGCGGTTTGTGGTACACTATCTGTCAGAAAACGCCGGAGAGGAGGGAGCAGCGCCGTGTTCAGCCGCGCCTATTTGGAGATCACCAACGTGTGCAATTTAGCCTGCGCCTTCTGCCCCGGCACAGCCCGGGAAAAGCGCTTCATGGCGCCGGAGGACTTTTCACTGCTGGCAAAAAAGCTCCGCCCCTACACGGAGTATCTGTACCTCCATGTCATGGGTGAGCCGCTGCTGCACCCACAGCTGGCGGAGATCCTCCGCATCTGCACCGAACTGGGTTACCGGGTCTGTCTGACCACCAACGGCACGCTGCTGCCGGAGAAGCTGCCGCTTTTGCGGGACTGCCCCGCCCTCCACAAGGTCAGCGTCTCCCTCCACTCCTTTGAGGGCAACGGCAAAAGCGATGGACTGGAGCACTATGTGGCACAGGCGGCGGCAAGCTGCCTGTCTCTGGGGGAGCGCGGCGTGATCTGCGCCCTGCGCCTGTGGAACAAGGGCGGCGCGGAGGAGGAAAACGCCCGGATCCTGCGGGTCTTGGATGGCCTGCTGGGGCAGGATACGGCGGCGCTGTCCCCGGATCGCCGGGGCAACCGCAGGCTGGCGGAGCGCCTCTATTTGGAGCCGGGCGAGAAATTCGACTGGCCCCATCCGGACAGCGACCGGCGGGACACCCAGTTCTGCCACGGCCTGCGACAGCAGCTTGCCGTGCTGTGCGACGGCACGGTGGTACCCTGCTGTCTGGACAGCGAGGGGCGCTTGGCGCTGGGAAACCTGCTGACCGGGGAGCTGGACGACATTCTGGCGTCGCCCCGTGCGCAGGCCATCTGCCGCGGCTTCGACGCCCGCCAGCCGTCGGAGGAGCTGTGCCGCCGCTGCGGCTACGCGGCGCGTTTCAATAGGTGAGAGATGGAACAGACCAGTTTACAAAAACTGCCCGCGCCCCTTCTGGCGTGGTATGACGAGCATCGCCGGGTGCTGCCGTGGCGGGAGCAGGTGTCCCCCTACCGCACATGGGTGTCGGAGATCATGCTCCAGCAGACCCGAGTGCAGGCGGTGCTGCCCTATTTCCAGCGGTTCATGGAGGCCGCGCCGGACGTACAGGCGCTGGCGGCGCTGCCGGAGGAGCAGCTTATGCGCCTGTGGCAGGGGCTGGGCTATTACAGCCGCGCCCGCAATCTGAAAAAGGCGGCGCAGACCGTGGTGGAGGACTTCGGCGGCGTGTTTCCCGATAGCTACGACGGCCTGCGGCGGCTGGCGGGCGTCGGGGACTACACGGCGGGGGCGATTTTATCCATCGCCTTCGGCCAGCCGGTACCCGCCGTGGACGGCAACGTGCTGCGGGTGGCGGCCCGGCTCACCGGCGACAGCCGCAATGTGCTGGAGCCTAAGGTACGCGCCGATTTCCGGTGCGCCATGGCGGAGACCATGCCCCATGAACGGCCCGGCGACTTCAATCAGGCGCTGATGGATCTGGGTGCGGCGGTGTGCCTGCCCGGTGGAAAACCCCTGTGCGAACAATGTCCCGCCGCGCCGTTCTGTGCGGCACGGCAGCAGGGGACACAGGCGCTCCTGCCGGTACGGGAGAAGAAAAAGGAGAAGCGGGAGATCCCCCTCACCGTGTTTGCCATGGTGCGGGAGGATGGCGCCGCCGCCCTGCGGCAGCGGCCGAAGAACGGCCTGCTGGCGGGACTCTGGGAGCTTCCCCATGTGGAGGGTACGCTGGACGAGGCGGCAGCCGCCCGCCAGCTGGCGGCATGGGGCGTCACAGTGCTGCGGTGGGAGCGAACGCTCCACGCCAAGCACGAGTTCACCCACCTGCGCTGGCAGATGACCGGCTACCTGCTGACGGTGGCAGGGGAGGGACAGCCGGACTGGCTGTGGGCAAACGCCTCACAGCGGCGGCAGAGGGCCATTCCCTCCGCCTTTCGTGTATTTACGGCGGCGTTGGAGGACGCCGCTGCGGGAGAGAATTCAGATAAAGGAGACTGACACGATGGCACAGCTTTACTTCAAATACGGCGCCATGGGCTCCAGCAAGACAGCCAATGCCCTGATGGCGCGATTCAACTACGAGGAGCGGGGGCAGGAGACGCTGCTGGTCAAGCCCCGGCTGGACACCCGGGACGGCGACCACATGGTCTACTCCCGCATCGGACTGAAGCACCCCTGCATCTACTTTGACGAGATGCGCGCCATGGCGGACGCAGATTTACAGCGCTACGCCTGCATCATCATCGACGAGGCCCAGTTCCTCACCAAGGACGAGGTCTACTATCTGGTGCATCTGGTGGACGACTGCGGCATCCCCGTCATCTGTTACGGTCTCCGTGCCGACTTCAAGGGCGAGCTGTTCGAGGGCAGTTATCACCTGCTGGTGCTGGCGGATAAGCTGGAGGAGGTCAAGACCATCTGCTGGTGCGGCAAGAAGGCGGCGTTCAACGCCCGCTTCGACGATACCGGCCATGTGGTCAAGGAGGGCGCGCAGGTGGTGCTGGGCGCCAACGACAAGTACATCGGCCTGTGCCGCCGCCACTGGATGACGGGGGATCTCGGCCCGGACTTCGACATCCACGCCCTATGATCTGCCGTCTCTGCCCCCGCAACTGCGGCGCGGCGCGTACCGCCGATGGGGGAAACGGCTTTTGCGCCATGCCTGCGGGACTGCGCGTCTCCCGCGCCGCCCTCCACCACTGGGAGGAGCCGCCTATCTCCGGCACCAACGGCTCCGGCGCGGTGTTTTTCGCCGGCTGCACCCTGCGCTGCACCTACTGCCAGAATCACACCATCTCGGCGGAGGGCTTCGGCAAGGATGTGACCCCCCAGCGTCTCCGCGCCATCTTTGAGGAGCTGATCGCCCAAGGCGCCCACAACATCGACCTCATCACCCCCACCCACTTCCTGCCCTGGATCCTCCCGGCGCTGGAGCCCAAGCTCCCCGTGCCGCTGGTCTACAACTGCGGCGGCTACGAGCGGGTGGAGACCCTGCGTTCTCTGGAGGGGCTGGTGGATATCTGGCTCCCCGACCTGAAATATGCCGACGGCGCGCTGGCATCCCAGCTCTCCGCCGCGCCGGATTATTTCCCCGTGGCGACCGCCGCCATACAGGAGATGTTCCGCCAGACCGGGCCCTATGTGATGGAAAACGGCCTCCTGCGCCGCGGCGTGGTCATCCGTCATCTGGTGCTGCCCGGCTATCTGGACAACACCCGCCGCGTCATCGACTGGGTGGCCGAGACCTTCCGCCCCGGCGACGTCCTGTTCTCCCTCATGAGCCAGTACACCCCCCAGCCCGGCGCGGAGGGTCGTCTGGCTCGCCGCCTCACCCGCGCCGAGTACCGCGCCGCCGCAGACTATATGCACAACTGCGGCATCACCGATGGCTTCACCCAAGAGCGCACGGCAGCCAGGGAGGAATATACGCCGCCCTTTGACCTGACCGGCGTCTGAGCGGCGTCTCTACCGCCCATATGTCGTTGCCGCTTTCGCCCCCACGCGCCGCGTGAAAAGGGGAAAAAACCGGTGGTGGGAGCCTTTCGGACTGTTTGGGTCGTATGGTACATTTGGGAGAAGAAAGTGCCTTTCTTTCGGAAAAATAGGGTGTTTTTTCGTATAAATAGACGTGCTTGGGACAACTTTGTGTTGCTATTTGCAGCGCGTTGTGGTATGCTGACAGCAGAACAAAAAAAGGCCGTCTCGGACGGAGGAAAACCAATTTTGCAATGCAGGAGGTACGCACATGAGTTATCCCACCACCGGTCAGGAGGTTTATGTCAGCCTGAACCTGTCCAATACCATGCTCACCGGCATCGGCAAGGGCACCATCACCCGCGAGGAGGTCTCCGCCTCCTACCTCAAGCGTCTGTTCGCCGAGCACGGCGTCATCGTCTCCGCCAAGCCGGAGCAGCGCCGCCTGCTGGAGATCGTCAACGAGCGGTACGATCTGGAACTGAACATCCCCGAGTCTCTGAAGCTGTTCCAGCTCAGCGAGGAGCATCGCCGTCTGGTGGTCATCAGCGTGACGGGTCTGCGCCGCAAGGGCGGCTCTCTGCTGCCGGAGTACACCGAGGAGGAGTTCAACGAGGCCACCTTCGCGTTCGTGAAGTACTATGTACAGGGCACCCACTACGACACGCTGGTGGAGGAGAACAAGAAGCTGAAGTTCGAGCTGGAGCAGGAGCTGGAGTGGCGCAACCGCGTGGACAACTGAGTCTGCTGCAAAAAACGATGTAAAAAAGGAGGGACATTCGGTGTCCCTCCTTTTTTATAGGGTCTGCACCAGCCACAGCACCAGCCCGTAGACCACACTGGCGGCGGTACCGAACACGATGACCGGCCCGGCCACGGTGAACATCTTCACGGCGGTGCCGGTGATAAGCCCCTCCGTCTGAAAGTCCACGGCGGGGGACGCCACCGCATTGGCAAAGCCGGTGATGGGCACCAGCGTACCGGCGCCGGCCAGACGCGCCAGTTTGTGGTACACGCCCAGTCCGGTGGCCAGCGCCGACAGAAACACCAGCGTCACCGATGTGGCGGTGCCGGCGTCGGCGGTATCCAGCCCCAGTACGCCGTACCAGTGGGACAGGAGCTGCCCCACGGTGCAGATGGCGCCGCCCACCAGAAAGGCCAGCGCCGTGTTCTTGACGATGGGGGACGGCGGCGACATCTGCTTCACCAGCGCCTGATATGCCTCGGGGGTCATGGCAGTCACTTCCTTTCTCCCATAGTGTGCGCCGCAGGACAGCGTTTCATGCGGGCTTGTCAAAAGCGAGAAAAACGGCTATAATCAAAGAGATAAAATTGAGGAAAGGCGGGTGAGCCCATGACGGATCCGGCACACCCTTTTGGGCGAAAGGCCATACAGCTGGCGGTGATCGATGAGGTGAGCTGCACCGGCTGCGGTTGGTGCGCCATGTTCTGCCCCGTAAAGTGTATTCTTCTGCGGGAGGACGGCATTTATGAGGTGAACCAGCAGCAGTGCATCGGCTGCCGCGGCTGCAAGGTGAACTGCTTTTACGACGCGGTGACTATCCTGCCGCCGCAGGTGCAGCCATGAGCGGGCGGCAGGGAAAGCCCGCGCTGGGGCTGTATATCCACATCCCGTTCTGCAAGGCCAAGTGCGCCTACTGCGACTTCTACTCGCTGGCCCACAGCGAGGAGAAGATGGACGCCTACATGGCGGCGCTGCTGCGCCATCTGGAGGAGGTAGCGCCCCGCGCCGCCGGGATGCAGGTGGACACGGTGTATTTTGGCGGCGGCACGCCCAGCTATCTGGGTGCGGCGCGGCTTTGCCGTATCCTGCAAACGGTGCTTCGGCGGTACGACGTGGCAAGGGACGCGGAGATCACGCTGGAGGCCAATCCCGACAGCGCCGGGGACTGGAAGGAGCTGCGGAGGCTGCGGCGGGCGGGCTTCAACCGTCTGTCCCTCGGCGTGCAGTCCACCGATGACGCCCTGCTGCGGTGCATCGGGCGGGTACACACCTATGAGCAGGTGCAGCAGGCGGTGACGGCGGCGCGGAAGGCGAAGTTCACAAATCTGAGTCTGGATCTGATCTACGGCCTGCCGGGGCAGACCATGGAGGACTGGCAGCGGACGCTGGCGGACGCCGTGGCACTGGGACCGGAGCATCTTTCCTGCTACGGTCTGAAGCTGGAGGAGGGTACGCCCCTGTGGCAGCAGCGGCAGACGCTGACGCTGCCGGATGACGACGCACAGGCGGATATGTACCTGTACACCGTGGCGGCGCTGGGCGAGATGGGCTACGAGCAGTACGAGATCTCCAATTTCGCCAAGCCCGGCAAGGCCTCCCGCCACAACCTGAAATACTGGCGCATGGAGGAGTACGCCGGCTTCGGGCCGGGGGCGCACTCCGACTTCGGCGGCGTTCGGTACGGCTATGTGCGGGATATCGACAGCTATATCGCGGGCAGGCTGGTGCTGTCGGAGTCCGAGAATGACAGCACGCTGGCGCGGGATTATGAGTATGTGATGCTGTCGCTGCGGACGGCGGCGGGCATCGACCGGCAGACCTTTGAGAAGCGCTACCGCCAGCGGTTCCAGCCTATGGAGGCGCTGTTCGAGCAGTACGAAAAAGCGGGGCTCGCCTCGCGCACCGAGGGCGGCTGGCGTCTGACGCCCAAGGGCTTTCTGGTGTCCAACAGCATCATCGCCGCCTTGCAGGAGGCGCTGGCGCAGCAGCGTGCGGCGCGGCAGGCGGCCATGGCGGAGGGTAATTTCCGCATCGTATAGCCCCGGCGGCACGGTACATAGAACGGGAGAGGTGTCTCTCCCGTTTTTCCCGCCTGCGCTTTTCCCAAAATCGTTCGGTGAACGAACGTTTTTTCGCGGGAACAGGGGATATTGTAACGGTTTCGTTAATTTTTGGGTGTGCCGCTTGCACAGCGCGCAGCGGCATGGTAGACTACTTCATTAGATAAAATCGGGCGTATGCCCATGTGGATAAAATCAGGCGAGTGCCATGGAGGAGCGGGAGTATGGCAAAATTCAGCGTAAAGAGGCCGCTGACGGTATTTGTGGTGGTATTGGCGGTGGTGGTGCTGGGTATCGTGGCGTATCTGAGGATGACGCCGGATCTGCTGCCCAATATGGATTTTCCTTATGTGATTATTGTCACCGCCGATCCCGGCGCCAGTCCCGAGGCGGTGGAGGAGGAGATCACGCGGCCTATGGAGCAGTCCATGGCCACGCTGGATCAGATCAAGGAGGTCACCTCCACCAGCCAGAACAGCGTGTCCATGGTGATGCTGGAGTTTGAGGACGGCGTGAATATGGACACCATCAGTGTGGATATCCAGCAGAAGATCTCCATGCTGGAGGGGCAGTGGTCCGACATGGTGGGTACCCCCTATGTGCTGAAGATCAATCCGTCCATGATCCCGGTGATGGTGGCCGCCGTGTCCCGGGAGGGCAGCGACGTCTACGCCCTCAGCGATCTGGTGACGGACGAGCTGACCGGCAAGCTGGAGGGCGTCAGCGGCGTGGCCAGCGTCACGGTGTCCGGCGCCCTGACCCGGCAGGCTCATGTGATATTGGATCAGGAGAAGATGGAGGCGCTGTCCGCCAAGCTGGCGGACGCGGTGAAAGCCCAGCTGAAAAAGGCGGAGGGCAAGCTGTACGACGCCAAGCGGCAGGTAGAGGACGGGGAAAAGGCACTGTCCGACGCCAAACGCGCCGCGGCGGACGGCGTAGCCGGCGCTGTGGGCGATTCGGCAGACAAGGTCTATAAGAATCTGAAGGAACTGTACGATAAACTGAAGGATGCGGACATCGGCGATATCCTCGGCGACATCATCACCGACCCGGAGGGCTCACTGGAAAAGCTGCAGCAGAGTCTCGAGTCGCTGCGGGAGCAGACAAAGAAGCTGCTGGACGATCTGGAGAGCGGCAAGCTGAAAGCACAGATGGAGGGCGATATCTCCGATTTTCTGGTGCAGATGATGGACGGTATGTCCCAGATGACCGGCGCGGAGCTGCAGCTCAGTCAGGCAAAGAGCCAGATCGAAAGCGGCCTCAAGCAGCTGCGGGAGGCCTACGACAAGGTGGAATCCCAGACCGATCTGGGCGGCCTTCTGTCCATCACCACCGTCAGCGGCCTGCTGACGGCGCAGAACTTCTCCATGCCCGCGGGCTACATCGATGACAACAGCGGCGTGAGCTATATGGTGTCGGTGGGGCAGAAGTTTGAAAACAGCACCGAGCTGGAGAATATGGTGCTGTTCGATCTGGGGCTGGAGGGCATCGACCCCATTACGCTGGGCGACGTGGCCACCGTGGTGGTGACGGACGACAGCGACCAGCTGTACACCAAGCTCGACGACGAAAACGGCATCCTGCTGTCCTTTAACAAGCAGTCCAACTACGCCACGGCGGCGGTCTCCAACAACCTCACCGACCGGTTCCGGGAGCTGGAGAGCCAGTACGAGGGGCTTACCTTCGTGCCGCTGATGGATCAGGGCGATTATATCTACCTGATCGTGGAGACGATCCTCTCGTCCCTGCTGTGGGGCGCGCTGTTCTCCGTGGTGGTGCTGTTTCTGTTCCTGCGTGACTGGCGTCCCACCGTCATCACGCTGCTCTCCATCCCTGTCAGCGTCATTTTCGCGGTGGTGCTGATGTACTTCACCGGCGTGACCATCAACATGATCTCTCTCAGCGGCTTGGCGGTATCGGTGGGTATGCTGGTGGATAACTCGGTGGTGGTCATCGAGAATATCTACCGCCTGCGGGCCAAGGGTGCCACCATCGTACAGGCGGCGGTGTCCGGCGCCCAGCAGGTGCTGGGCGCGGTGACGGCGTCCACCCTCACCACGGTGTGTGTGTTCGCGCCCATCGTGTTCGTGGAGGGTCTGACCCGGCAGCTGTTCACCGATCTGGCGCTGACCATCACCTATTCGCTGCTGGCCAGCCTGCTGGTGTCGCTGACACTGGTACCGGCCATGGCCTCCGGTATGCTGCGGCGCGAGTTCGTGCCGAAGCCGGGTCTGCTGGATAAGATCTATCCCGCCTACCGCAGGGCCATCGCGTGGTCGCTGGATCACAAGGCCGGTGTGCTGCTGCTGTCGCTGGTGCTGCTGGTGACGACGGCGTGGGGCGCGGTGAGCCGCGGCTTCACGTTCATGCCGGAGATCGATATGAACAACCTGTCTGTCACCGTCACCATGCCGGAGGACATCACCCGCGCAGAGGCGGTGGACCTGGCCGATCAGGTGGTGGAGCGGGTCATGTCCGTGGAAAATATAGAGTCCGCCGGCTTTATGATGGGCAGCGGCGACATGGGCGGCCTGAGTATGGCCAGCGGCGACAACGGCGAGTTTGACGTCACCGGCTACCTCACCATGCCGGAGGGTACCTTCGGTTCCGACGCGGGGAAGGAGATCGAGGCGCTGTGCGCCGATCTGCCCTGTAAGGTGACCACCGCCGGTGTCATGAGCGGCATGATGAGCTATATGACCGGTACCGGCGTTTCCCTGCGGGTGTACAGCAGCGACATGGAGTCGCTGCAAAGCGCCGCCCGTTCGCTGGGACAGCGGATGGAGCAGGTGGAGGGCGTGCAGGATGTCTCCGACGGTCTGGAGGACGCCGCCCCCGCTCTGCAGGTGGTGGTGGACCGGAACAAGGCCATGACCAAGGGCATCACCGTGGCACAGATCTATATGCAGGTGGCGGCGGCGCTGCAGGATACCACCACCGTGGCGGATGTGACGCTGGACGGCGAGAGCATGGAGATGATCGTGGACGCGGCGGCGGACAGCAAGCTGACCCGCGAGAAGCTGATGGATCTGACCATTTCGCCGGACAGCGGCGCTATGTCCTCGGCCATGGGCAGCGGCATGAGCAGTATGAGCGGCATGGACAGCTCCATGTCCTCGGCCATGGGCAGTATGGGCGGTATGAGCAGTATGAGCAGCGGCATGAGCGGCATGGGCAGCTCCTCCGCATCCGCCGGACTGAGCCAGCTCACCGGCGGGGAAAGTCAGGACGAGGATACCTCCTTCAAGCTGGGGGAGGTGGCCGAGGTCAAGGAGACGGTGTCCCTCAACAGCATCCAGCGCGACCAGCAGCGGCGGTGCATCACCGTGTCGGCGGCGGTGGCGGACGGCTACAACGTGACCAAGGTCACGACGGCGGTGCAGAAGGCGCTGGGGTCTGTCACGCTGCCGGAGGGCGTCACCGTGGAGTTCGACGGCGAGAACGAGCAGATCATGAACGCCATGCAGCAGCTTCTGCTGATGCTGCTGCTGGGCGTGGTGCTGGTGTACCTCATCATGGTGGCGCAGTTCCAGTCCCTGAAGGCGCCGTTCATCGTGATGTTCACCATCCCGCTGGCGTTCACCGGCGGCTTCCTGGCGCTGCTGATCTCCGGCATCGAGGTGTCGGTCATCAGCCTCATCGGTTTCGTGATGCTGGTGGGCATCATCGTCAACAACGGCATCGTGCTGGTGGACTACATCAACCAGCAGCGTCTGGCGGGCATGGGCCTGCGGGAGGCCATCATCGACGCGGGCGTTACCCGTCTGCGGCCCATCCTGATGACCAGCCTGACCACCATTCTGGGTCTGGTCGTTACGGCGCTGGCGAAAAACGCCGGTACGGCGCTGATCCAGCCCATCGCGCTGGTGTGCATCGGCGGCTTGCTGTACGCCACGCTGATGACGCTGTTCGTGGTGCCGTGTATGTACGAGATCCTCAACAAAAAGGAGCTGCATCAGGTGGAGGAGAGCGATCTGACACCGGTGGATATGTAAGCATACATCATACGCATCAGGCGGGGAGGGAACCGATTCCCTCCCCGCTTCGTCTTATGGATAGAAGAGCGTACAGACGAAAGACCTTATGCGGAAAAGGAGGGCGCGAGGATGAGACGATTTTTGGCGTGTTTTTTGGCGCTGTGCTGCGCCGCACTGCTGGTGGCCTGCGAATGGTCGGCTGTTCCGCTGGAGGGGGACAAGCCGCCGGTCAGCTCCCCGCCGGAGCCGATGGAGATCACCGGTCAGCTGGCTGAATACACCGAGGGGAACGTGGACGTGGCGCTGACCATCCCCGACGGCTGGTGGTGGGAGACGCTGGAGGAGGAGGGACAGTCCGGCCTGCGCTTCGGGAAGACCGGGGAGAGGTCTGTCGCCTTTCGGCTGACCTGCTGGCTGGATGGCTACGGCATCTGCGGCACCGGCGTGACGGAGCAGGATCTGACGCTGTCCGGCGGCCAGAGGGTGTGGCAGTACACCGAGGGCGGGCAGAGTACCGTCTGGGTCAATATTGCGTTTCGGGGCGTGCCAGGCAGCTATGTGTGTATGCCCGATGACGACGGCGCGATGGGCAGCGCCGCGTGGGACGGCTGCCGGGACGAGGTGCTGGCTATCCTGGGTACCGCCCAGATCGGGCGGGGCATCCTGACGGAGCAGCAGGCCATCGACCTGGCCGCTGCGCAGTATAGCGGCGCATACGACATGGCGTGGGGCCGATACGATGTAAAGACCGGCTGCTGGTCGGTGTATTTCTCCGAGGACAGCAGCGGCGGGAACACCGTGACGCGCAATGTGGACAGCGACGGCACCGTCTCCGACGAGGAGCCGCGCTGCTGGGAGGAGGCGATGGAGGACGGGGAAAAATAGACCTTGACGGGCGGGCGAAAAGATGCTATGCTTTCCCTGTTATCGGCGATGAAGGGCGTGGCTGCCCGGAGCTGCGGGAGGAAATGCCCGCCGGATGCCCCGTTACCGGCAAGAGAGTGTGGAGCGATCCAAATTCAGGTGGAACCACGGACTAAAGCTTAGTTCGCCCTGATGTCAGCAATGGCATCAGGGCGTTTTTTGTTTTCCAAAACTATTCACATAAAGGAGACGATCACATGAAAAACACTGAAAAGACCATGGATAAGATCGTGGCGCTGTGCAAAAACCGCGGCATCATCTTCGCAGGCTCCGAGATCTACGGCGGCCTTGCCAACACATGGGACTACGGCCCGCTGGGCGTGGAGCTGAAGAACAATATCAAAAAGGCCTGGTGGAAAAAGTTCGTGCAGGAGAACCCCTACAACGTGGGACAGGACGCCGCCATCCTCATGAACCCCCAGACGTGGGTGGCCAGCGGCCATCTGGCGGGCTTCTCCGATCCCCTGATGGACTGCAAGGAGTGCAAGGAGCGCTTCCGCGCCGATAAGCTCATCGAGGACTGGTGCCAGACCAACGGCGTGGAGCTGCCCAAGCCCATCGACGCCTTCTCCCAGCAGGAGATGAAGGACTTCATCGAGGACAAGAACATCCCCTGCCCCACCTGCGGCAAGCACAACTTCACCGACATCCGCCAGTTCAACCTGATGTTCAAGACGTTCCAGGGCGTCACCGAGGATGCCAAGAACACCGTGTACCTGCGGCCTGAGACGGCGCAGGGCATCTTCACCAACTTCGTCAACACCCAGCGCACCACCCGCCGCAAGCTGCCCTTCGGCGTGTGCCAGATCGGTAAGTCCTTCCGCAACGAGATCACCCCGGGCAACTTCATCTTCCGCGTCCGCGAGTTCGAGCAGATGGAGCTGGAGTTCTTCTGCAAGCCCGGCACCGATCTGGAGTGGTTCAACTACTGGCGCACCTTCTGCCACAACTGGCTGCTGGGCATCGGCCTGAAGGACGAGAACCTGCGGCTGCGTGACCACGACCCCGAGGAGCTGTGCTTCTACTCCAAGGCCACCACGGACTTCGAGTTCCTGTTCCCCTTCGGCTGGGGCGAGCTGTGGGGCGTGGCGGACCGCACCGACTACGACCTGAACCAGCACCAGTCCGTGTCCGGCAAGGACTTGACCTATTTCGACCCCGAGACCAACGAGCGCTACATCCCCTACGTGGTGGAGCCGTCTCTGGGCGTGGAGCGCAGCGTGCTGGCGGTGCTGGTGGACGCCTACGACGAGGAGGTCGTGGACGCGGAGAAGAACGATGTCCGCGTGGTGCTGCACCTGCACCCGGCGCTGGCGCCCTACAAGGCGGCGGTGCTGCCTCTGAGCAAGAAGCTCAGCGACAAGGCCCGCGAGATCTACACCGAGCTGGCGAAGGAGTGGATGATCGACTTCGACGAGACCGGCTCCATCGGCAAGCGCTATCGCCGCGAGGACGAGGTGGGTACCCCGTACTGCATCACCGTGGACTTCGACACCGTGGGCGACGCCGAGCACGAGGGTGACAACTGCGTTACCGTCCGCGAGCGCGACACCATGCAGCAGGTGCGCGTGCCTATCAGCGAGCTGAAGAGCTATCTGGCGGAGAAGCTGGCGTATTAAGAGAAGATACACCGCCGCGAGACATAGAAAAAAGAGAGCCGTTCGGCTCTCTTTTTTGCGCTTATTCACGACCCTCCGGGAGGGGGGCGATGACGGTCTTGTAGATGTGCCGGAAGAACACCAGCGTCAGCAGCAGGGAGGATACCTCCGCGATGGGGTAGCACCACCACACCAGGTCGCTGTTGCCGACGGCGGCGCCATAGCGTGCCAGGACATAGGCGATGGGCACGAGGAACACCAACTGCCGGACGATGGACGTGACCATGGAGTACATCGACTTTCCCAGCGCCTGGAACGAGCTGCCCAGCGCGATGCACATACCGGCCATGCAGAAGCTCAAGGCGATGATGCGCAGGGCGGGTACGCCTGCGGCCAGCATCACGTCGCTGGCGTCAAAGAGCCGCAGCAGCGTATCGGGTATGGCCCAAAACAGCACCGTGCCGAACACCATGATGCAGCAGGCGTACAGGGTGCTGCGCTTGATGGTGGCCATCATGCGGCGGCGGTTCTGAGCGCCGTAGTTGTAGGCCACGATGGGGATCACGCCGTTGTTCAGGCCGAAGATGGGCATGAAGATAAAGGAGTTCAGCTTGAAATAGACGCCGAAGGCGGTGGCCGCCGTCTCGTGGGCGGCGTGGTAGGTGATGAGGATCTTGTTCATCAGGAACGTCATCACCGAGCCGATGGCGATCATAATGACGCTGGGCAGGCCGATGGCGTAGATCTCGCCGATGAGCCGGAAGTCGGGGCGGAAGCCGCGGAGGGACAGGGTGATGTCGGTGTTCTTCCGATGGTTGAACCAGACCGCCAGCGCAAAGCCGCAGAACTGGCCGATGATGGTGGCCACCGCCGCGCCCGCCACGCCCATTTTCAGCCCGAAGATGAAGATGGGGTCGAGAATGATGTTGATGATAGCGCCCAGCCCCTGGGTGTACATACTCAGCAGGGAGCGGCCGGTGCCTTGCAGCAGCCGCTCGTACATGATCTGGCAGAACATACCCAGCGAGCCGATGGTGACGATCCGCAGATAGTCGTTGCCCATCTGGATGATGCTCTCCACCTGCGTCTGGGAGCGGAAAAACACGTCGGAGCAGGTCAGACCCAGCAGGGCGGAGATCACAAAGCCCACCACCGCCAGAAAGACGCCGTTGTTGGCTACCCGGTCGGCCCGTTCCCGCAGCCTCGCGCCCAGCGCACGACCCATCAGGGCGTTGACGCCCACCGCCGTGCCGGTGGCAAGGCCGATCATCAGGTTCTGGGCCGGGAACGCCAGCGATACGGCGGTCAGCGCCTGCTCGCTGACGCGGCTGACGAACCAGCTGTCCACGATGTTGTACAGCGCCTGCACCAGCATGGACGCGATGATGGGCAGGGACATATTCCAGATCAGCTTCGTAATGGGCATGACGCCCAGCTTGTTTTCGTTTTCCATAGGGACTCCTTCATTGATAACTTGAATGCAACTCAATATTTTATCATGTCCCGGCAAAAAAAGAAACCCCCGAATATATGTGAAACGCACATATCCGGGGGTGAAAATTTGTGAAAAGCGGGGAAAATATTTCGTATGGCGAAGGAATTACCGCGCTTGGAAGAAAGCGCGCAGCTCCTCGGCCGTGCAGGCGGCGCTGCCTTGGGCAAAGCCGTCCCGTCCGCCGCCCCGCCCGTGGAGGGCGGTGTTCATGTCCTTGATGAACTGGCGCAGGTCGCCGCCGCTCTCAATGACGGCGTACCGGTAGTCGCCGTCCCGTCCGGCAAACACGGCGCAGCGTCCGCCGGCGGCCTTGGCGATGGCGTCGCACAGCCGCCGCGCACCGTCGCCGTCCAGCGGCTCTGCGATGTGCAGGACGCTGCCTGCGCCGCGGTACTGCGCCGCGGTGTGGGCGAAATCAGCCTCCTCCAGCCGGGCGGCCTTCTCCTTGAGGGAGAGCAGCTCCTCCTGCAAGCGGCTGACGGCGGCAAAGGCGCTCTGGGGCTTGACGGACAGCGCCTGCCCGATCTGGCGGGCCTGCTCCCAGCCGGCGGCGAGGCAATCCAGCGCCCGCTGGCCGCACAGCAGCTCCAGCCGCACGCCGTCCCGGAACTTCTGGCAGCTCAGCAGCTTCAAAAGCCCCACTTGCCCGCTGCTGGCCACATGGGTGCCGCAGCAGGCGCACCGATCCGCGCCGGGGAACTCCGTGATCCGCACCGCGCCGGTCAGCTCCTTTTTGCTGCGGTAGGGCAGGGCGGCCAGCTCCTCCGCCGAGGGATACCAGATGCGGATGGGGTGATCCGCCCAGATGTACGCATTGGCGCGCCGCTCCACCTCCAGTGCCTGCTCCCATGTGATGGGGGCGTTGTAGTCGATGGTGACCACGTCCGCGCCCATGTGGAAGCCCACGTTGTCGCAGTGGAACGTGCTGCACAGCAGACCGGAGATGATATGCTCGCCGGAGTGCTGCTGCATATGGTCGAAGCGCCGCGCCCAGTCGATGCGGCCGCTGACCTCCGCACCTGCGGACAGCGCCCGGTCGCACAGGTGGGTGACGACGCCGTCCTTCTCGTGTACATCCAGCACGCGGGCCTCGCCCAGCGTGCCGTGGTCGGCGGGCTGACCGCCGCCCTCGGGGTAGAAGGCGGTGCGGTCGAGGGTGACGGCAAAGCCGTTCTTCACGGCCTCGCAGGACAGCACCACGGCGGTGAAGTCCTGCGTATAGGCGTTTTCGTAGTAGAGCTTGACGGTGTCCATCAGTCGTCCTTTTCCACGTCGCCGACGATGGCGATGTGCAGCTCATCCAGCTGCTTCTGCTCCACGACAGAGGGCGCGCTCATCATCACGTCCTGCGCGTTCTTGTTCATGGGGAAGGGGATGATCTCGCGGATGGAGCTTTCACCGGCCAGCAGCATGACCATGCGGTCCACGCCCGGGGCGATACCGGCGTGGGGAGGCGCACCGTAGCAGAAGGCGTTGTACATGGCGGGGAACTTCCTCTTCACGTCCTCCTCGCCCAGACGCACCAGCTCGAAGGCCTTGACCATGATCTCGGGGTCGTGGTTACGGACAGCGCCGCTGGACAGCTCCACGCCGTTGCACACCAGATCGTACTGGTCGGCGGTGATGGTCAGGGGGTCGATCTCGCCCCGCTCGGCCTTCAGCAGCACCTCCAGCCCGCCGCTGGGCATGGAGAACGGGTTGTGGCAGAACTCCAGCTCGCCGGACTCGTCGCCGATCTCGTACATGGGGAAGTCCACGATCCAGCAGAACTCATAGCGCTCCTTGTCCATGTGACCCTCGCAGGCGGCGCCCAGCTTGCCGCGCAGGACGCCGGCGGTCTTGATGGCCGCGCCCTTGTCGCCGGCGGCCACGCCCACCAGCATATTGGGCTTGAGACCCAGCTTGGCGGTGAGCGCCTCATGGCAGCCGCCCAGGAACTTGGCGATGCCGCCGGCCAGCTGGCCGTTCTCGTCCACCTTGAACCAGTAGGGCTTGCTGCCGGACTGCACCTCCACGTCGGTGCAGAGCTGGTCGATGGCCTTGCGGGTCAGGGTGCAGTCGCTGACGGCGATGGCCTTGACCACCTTGCCATCGATCTGCTCGAAGCCGCAGCCCTTCACCTCGTCGGAGATGTCGGTGAGGGTCAGGTCGATACGCAGGTCGGGCTTGTCGGAGCCGTAGGTCTCCATGGCGTCGTTGTAGGCGATACGGCGGAACGGCGCGGCGGAGGCCACGTTGTAGGTGCCGTACTTGGCGAAGATGGGAGGCAGCACATCCTCCAGCACGGCGAAAACGTCGTCCTGGGTGGCGAAGGCCATCTCCATATCCAGCTGATAGAACTCGCCGGGGGAGCGGTCACCGCGGGCGTCCTCATCCCGGAAGCAGGGGGCGATCTGGAAGTAGCGGTCGAAGCCGGAGGTCATCAGCAGCTGCTTGAACTGCTGGGGCGCCTGGGGCAGGGCGTAGAACTTGCCGGGGTGCTTGCGGGCGGGCACCAGATAGTCGCGGGCGCCCTCGGGGGAGGAGGCGGTGAGGATGGGGGTGGTGATCTCCAAGAAGCCGTGGTCGGTCATGGCGGCGCGGAGCGCGGCCACCACCTGACAGCGCAGGATGATGTTCTGCTTCACGGCGGGGTTCCGCAGGTCGAGGTAGCGGTACTTCAGGCGCTGCTGCTCGTCGGCCTCGCGGCTGCGGTTGATCTCAAAGGGCAGGGAGTTGTAGCGGCAGCGGCCCAGCACCTCGATCTTGCTGGGAACCACCTCGATGTCGCCGGTGTCCTGCTTGGGGTTCTTGCTGGCGCGCTCCCGCACCACGCCCTCCACGCTGATGGTGGACTCCTTGTTCAGGTCGCGGATGACTGCCATCATCTCCTCGGTCTCCACCACGATCTGGGTGGTGCCGTAGAAGTCGCGCAGCACCACGAAGGCGAAGTTCTGGCCCACGGCGCGGACATTCTCCATCCAGCCCACCAGCTTCACGGACTGGCCTACGTGCTCCAGCCGCAGCTCGTTGCAGGTATGTGTACGCATTTGCATCATTGTTTTGTCCTCCTAATATGATAAAGTATCGTATAATTAAGCGGAAATATTACGCTCTGTTTTTACTTTTCCAGGATCACAGCGCCCTCATTCCGCTTGGCGAGACCCGTCTGGATCAGCGCCAGCGTCTCTGCAAAGGGCAGGGTGGTCTGCTCGCCGGAGGTCATATCCTTGCACGCCACCACGTTTCCGGCGATCTCGTCGTCGCCGAGGAACACCACGTAGGGTACACCCAGCTTGTCGGCATAGCTCATCTTGGCCTTGAATTTTTTCTGCTCGGTGTAGAGCTGGGTGCGGATGCCGGCGGCGCGGAGGCGGGTGGCCAGCGTCACGGCGGGGGACAGCTCGGCGGTCATGGGCAGGATCAGCACGTCGGCGGGGGCGGTGGGCAGGTCGGGGTTCAGCAGCCCCTGCTCGCCCAGCACATAGAAAAGACGGGTCAGGCCGATGGAGATGCCCACGCCGGGCAGCTGCCGGTCGGTGTAGTACTCCGCCAGATTGTCGTACCGGCCGCCGGAGCAGACGGAGCCGATCTCCGGGTGATCCAGCAGCGTCGTCTCGTACACCGTGCCGGTGTAGTAGTCCAGGCCCCGGGCGATGGTCAGATCCACGGCGAAGTTCTCCGCCGGAACGCCGAAGGCGGACAGGTATTTCACCACGGTGTTCAGCTGGTCAAGACCCTCGTCGAACACCTCGTTGCGGCCACGGTAGGATTCCAGCGCGGCCAGCACCTGCTCGTTGCCGCCGGCGATGGAGATGAACTTCAGGATCTCGTCGGCGCTGTCGGCGGGCACGCCGCACTCGTCCACCAGCAGCGTCCGCACCTTCTCGGCGCCGATCTTGTCCAGCTTGTCCACAGTGCGCATGATGTCGCCGGACTGCTCCGTCAGACCCAGCATGGCGTAAAAGCCGTTGAGGATCTTCCGGTTGTTGACGCGGATCTGGAACCGCTTCAGACCCAGCGAGGTGAAGGTCTGGTAGATGATGGCGGGGATCTCCGCCTCATTGGTGATATCCAGCTTGCCGTCGCCGATGATGTCGATGTCCGCCTGATAGAACTCCCGGAAGCGGCCGCGCTGGGCGCGCTCGCCGCGGTAGACCTTGCCGATCTGGTAGCGGCGGAAGGGGAAGGACAGGTCGTTGTAGTGCAGCGCCACATACTTGGCCAGCGGCACCGTCAGATCAAAACGCAGCGCCAGGTCGGCGTCGCCCTTCTGGAAACGGTAGATCTGCTTCTCCGTCTCGCCGCCGCCCTTGGCCAGAAGCACCTCACTGGCCTCGATCACCGGGGTGTCCAGCGGCGTGAAGCCATACAGACTGTACGTCCGGCGGAGGATATCCATCATCCGCTCCATCTGCTGCTGCGGCTGGGGCAGCAGCTCCATAAAGCCCGACAGGGTGCGGGGTGTCATTTTAGCCATTTTCTGTCTCTCCTTTGTCCTCATTATGTTCCGTTTCGTCGGCATGGCCGTCCTCGATGGCGGCCGCGCCGCCCTCCAGCGTGTGGGACGCGGCCTCCCGTGCGGCCTCGGCCTCCGCCTCGTGCTTCAGCTCCCACGCCACCTCGCGGTAGATGCCGTCCAGCTCCGTACCCTTCTTCTGACCGGCCTTGCCGAGGGCGATGGCGGCCACGACACCCAGCGCCAGCCACGCATACCACAGCTTGGGCAGCGCCAGCCCCAGCACGCAGGCGGGCAGGACGCCCAGCCACACGCCGATCTCGGTGTAATGTCCCCGCACGGCGTGGTAGACGCCCTTCTTTTTTCGGATGGAGGCGGTCTTTTTCAGCTGTGCCAGACACAGACCCAGCCGCAGCAGGGCCAGCGCCGTCAGGGGGATGAAGAAGTCATAGGTGTGGGTTTGGATAAGCTCGATCACTTTTTGCATACAGTTCTCCTTTTTCGGCATCACGGCGTTTGAGGATATCAAAAAACGCTCCCGTCCCCTTGCGTTGGGACGAGAGCGTTGAAACACTTCGTGGTGCCACCCAATTTCAGCCGTCGTGCGGCCCTTTCTGCTCCTGTTACGGGGAGCGCGCCGTGGATGTTTCCATCCCCGCTCGTCTGCTGTCTTGGCCCGTTCTGCCGCAGTGCGCTCTCAGCCGGCGGCGCACCTCTCTGCTGGCGGCGTTGTGCGGGTTACTCCTGCAAATTCAACGCGGTTACCCTTTATAATAGGCGATTCTCCGCCGGTTGTCAAGGCGGTCTTTACGCGGTAAAAGGCTTGCTCTTGGGATTGACGATGTCGCGCCAGTCCAGATAGCCCTGATCCAGACCCAGCACCAGCATTTCGGCGGTGGCAAGGTTGCTGGCGAAGGGAATGTTGTTCTTGTCACACAGCCGTGAAATGTAGGTGATATCCTCGTCGACAGTCTTCTGGTTGGGGTCGCTGAAGCACAGAACCATATCGATCTCGTTGTAGGCGATGCGGGCCGCGATCTGCTGGCCGCCGCCGTGGGAGAAGGAGAGGAACCGGTGGATGGTCAGACCGGTGGCGTCCGCGATCTGTTGGCCGGTGCGAGCTGTGGCGCACAGGGTATGCTTGGCTAAAATGCCGCAGTAGGCGGTGCAGAACTGGACCATCAGCTCTTTTTTGTTGTCGTGCGCCATCAAAGCGATATTCATAGGGGGCGCTCCTTTCTCTGTTATATCTTCATCAGGGGCGTCTTGCGGCCCATGATGCGTTTGGCGATGTTTTCGTAGGCGCGGGCGGCGTAGTAGTTGCGTTCCCGCAGCACCAGCCCGCGATTGAGGCAGTAGGGGACGTCCTCGTCCTCCGGGACAACGCCCAGCAGGGGCAGTCCGGCGGTGTCGATGGCGTCGTCGATGGTGGTGTGCAGCGTCCGCAGCGTTTTGCGGGAGACGCGGCCCACCACCAGATGCACCGCGTTGGCGGGGAAGGAGGACAGCTCCATGGCGGTGCGCTGGGCGTCCCGCATGGCGGAGATGTCGGTGGTGGTGACCACGATGACCTGATCGGCCATGCAGGCGGCCATCTTGAAGCCCTGTCCCAGTCCGGCGGGGGCGTCCATCAGGCACCAGTCATACCGTTCCCGTATCTCCTTGGCCAGCGCCGCCAGCTGCCGCACCGTCAGAGGCAGAGGCTTGTCCGCCATAGGCGCGGTCAGCAGATCCAGCGTAGGGTACTGCCGGTGGGTCACCACGGCCTGCTCCAGCGTGCAGCGCTGGGCCAGCACGTCGGAGAAGTCCATCAGCGCCTGATCGCTGAGTCCCAGCGCCAGATCCAGATTCCGCAGGGTGATGTCGCAGTCCATGCACAGGACTCGCTGCCCCAGCGACGCCAGCGCCAGTCCGGTGTTGGCGGTGAAGGATGTTTTGCCGGTGCCGCCCTTGCCGGAGACAACGGCGATGATCTTTCCCATGTGACCCTCCTTTCCGGGTGATGCCGCTATTTCAGCGGCGCTTTTTTGATGCGGGCAAAGCTGCGGGGATAGATAGCGGGGGTCTCCTTGACCTTTTCGATGACCACCAGCCGGTGACGCACCTGCGTCTCCGGCACGGTGTAGTCCCGGATATCCGCGATGTGGCCGCCCAGCTGTCCGATGGCGCCCCGTGCGCCCCGGATCTCCTGGTCGGAGGATATGGATTTCATGGCCAGAAACTGTCCGCCCACCTTGACCAGTGGCAGCGCCAGCTCACACAGCACGTTGAGATTGGCAACGGCGCGAGACATGGCCACGTCGTACTGCTGGCGGTGATCGGCGGCAAATTCCTCGGCGCGGGCGTGGACGCAGTCCACTCGCTCCAACGCCAGGGACGCGCAGACCTCCCGGAGGAAGTCGACGCGCTTGCCCAGACTGTCCAGCAGCGTCAGGTCGAAGTCCGGCTCCATGATCCGCAGCACCATGCCGGGGAAGCCTGCGCCGGTGCCGACGTCGATGGCGCGCTTGCCCCGCAGGTCAGCCATGGTCAGCAGGGCGGCGCAGTCCAGCAGGTGCAGCGTGGCCACCTCCTGCGGCGCGGTGATGGCCGTCAGGTTCATCACCTTGTTTTTCTCCAGCAGCAGGGAGGCGTAGGCCTCCAGCTGCGGCACGGCGCGGTCGCTGAGACCCAGCTGCGCCAGACCCTTTATCAGTATGTCCCTCATTTCTGCTGTTCCTTCAGCAGATCGCGGATCTCGGTGAGCAGCTCCTCCGCGGTGGGCGTCTCCGGCTCCTCTGGTTCAGGCTCCTCGTCCTTCTTGCCGAGGGTATGGAGCTTGTTGATGGCCTTGACCACCAGAAAGATGACGAACGCCACCAGAATAAAGTCGAGGATGGTGGACAGGAACGTACCCAGCCCCAGCGTCACCGCGGCGGTGACCACCTCGCCGGCCTCGTCCAGCACCTCCGGCTTCAGCACGATGTTCAGCTGACCCAGATCGATGCCGCCGATGAGCAGCCCGATCAGGGGCATGACCACGTCGTTGACCAGAGAGGTGGTGATCTTGCCGAAAGCGGCGCCGATGACCACGCCGACGGCCATGTCCATCACGTTGCCGCGCATGGCAAACTCTTTGAATTCGTTGAAAAACTTCTTCATGGGGTGAAACTCCTATACTAAGAGTATAAAAATGCGGAAATATTACAACGGATTATCGGAAACCCCTCAGTGCAGGGGAATCAGACGCTCCTTGCCGCCCATGTAGGGCCGCAGCACCTCGGGAACCAGCACAGAGCCGTCGGCCTGCAAATTGTTCTCCAGGAAGGCGATGAGCATACGGGGCGGCGCCACCACGGTGTTGTTCAGCGTGTGGCAAAGCTGCATCTTGCCGTCGGCGTCCTTGTAGCGGATCTTCAGGCGGCGGGCCTGCGCGTCGCCCAGATTGGAGCAGGAGCAGACCTCGAAATACTTCTGCTGCCGGGGAGACCATGCCTCGATGTCGCAGGACTTGCACTTCAGGTCGGCCAGATCGCCGGAGCAGCACTCCAGCTGCCGCACGGGGATGTCCAGCGAGCGGAACAGCTCCACGCTGTACTGCCACATCTGCTCGTACCACTTCTTGGAATCCTCGGGTTTGCAGACCACGATCATCTCCTGCTTCTCAAACTGGTGGATGCGGTAGACGCCGCGCTCCTCAATGCCGTGGGCACCCTTCTCCTTGCGGAAGCAGGGAGAGTAGGAGGTCAGGGTCTGGGGCAGCTTGTCCTCGGGGATGATCTGGTCGATGAACTTGCCGATCATGGAGTGCTCGCTGGTGCCGATGAGGTAGAGATCCTCGCCCTCGATCTTGTACATCATGGCGTCCATGTCCGTCTGGCTCATGACGCCCTCCACCACATTGCCGTGGATCATAAACGGCGGGATGCAGTAGGTGAAACCCTTGCCGATCATAAAGTCGCGGCCGTAGGCCAGCACGGCCTCGTGGAGCCGGGCGATGTCGCCCAGCAGGTAGTAGAAGCCGCTGCCGGACACGCGGCCTGCGGCGTCCATGTCGATGCCGTCGAATCGCTCCATAATGTCGGTGTGGTAGGGAACCTCGAAGTCCGGCGTCTTCGGCTCGCCGAAGCGCTGTACCTCCACGTTGCAGCTGTCGTCCGGGCCGATAGGCACGGAGGGGTCGATCATCTGGGGGATGACCAGCATGATCTTGTTCAGCGCGGCCTCCGCCTGCTCCTTCTTGGCCTCCAGCTGTGCCATCCGCTCGGCATCGGCCTTGACGGCGGCGTTGTTGGCGTCGATCTCCGCCTGAATGGCGGCCTTCTCTGCCTCGTCGGTGCATTTCTTCAGCTTGCCGAACAGGGGGCCGTTGGCCTTGGACAGCTTGTTGCGCTCGGCCTTCAGCGCCTCACCGTCGGCAATGGCCTGACGGCGCTCGGCGTCCAGTGCGATGGCCTCGTCCACCAGCGGCAGCTTGGCGTTCTGGAACTTCTTGCGGATGTTTTCCTTGACGGCTTCCGGGTTCTCCCGGACAAATTTGATATCAAGCATACTTCTTACCTCTCGTCATTGTTTCACGTGAAACATTGTTATTTCTTTTTGATGGCGTGGAGCGCGTCCAGCAGATCGTTGAGATCATCGGTACCGTAGTATTCCAACTCGATGCGGCCCTTCTTTCGGCCGGTGACGATGCGGCAGCCTCGGCCCAGCCGCTCGCCCAGCTCCTTGGCGGCCTCCTCGGCGTAGTTGACGGTCAGGGGGCCTTTTTCCGGCTTCTCCGGCTTTTCCGCCAGCAGCTTTTTGGCCAGCAGCTCCGTCTGCCGCACGGACAGATCGCTTTTCAGCACGGCGGCAGCGGCCGTCTCCTGCTGCTTGGCGGGGAGGGGGAGCAGCGCCCGGGCGTGACCGCCGGACAACCGGCCGTCCTCCACCATGGCGCGCACCGGCTCGCACAGGTGCAGCAGTCGCATGGCGTTGGCCACAGCGGGGCGGGACTTGCCGACGCGCTTGGCGGTCTCCTCCTGCGTCATGCCGTATTGCTCCATCAAAACCTTGTATCCCTCGGCCTCCTCGATGGGGTTCAAGTCCTCTCGCTGGAGGTTCTCGATCATGGCCAGCTCCATGGCCTTGCGGTCATCGGCCTCGATGACCACGGCGGGTACCTGCGTCAGACCGGCCATGCGGGCGGCCCGCCAGCGCCGCTCACCGGCGATGATCTGGTAGTACCCCGATTGCAGCTTTCGCACGGTCAGGGGCTGGATAATGCCGTGCTGCCGGATGGAATCCGCCAGATCGGCCAGTGCGTCTGGGTCGAAAAGCTTGCGGGGCTGTGCGGCGCAGGATTCCACCTGACTGATGGGCAGCAGCAGGCTGTTCTTCTCCTCGTGGAGATCCATCATGTCGTCGCCCATCAGAGCGCCGAGGCCCTTGCCTAAACCCTTGGAATTACCTGCCATAGTGCATCTCCTTTCAGGCGTTTCGCTTCAAAAATTCATCTGCAAGCGCGATATAGGCGTCCGCGCCCCGGCAGTTCCGGTCGTAGGCGGTGATCGGCCGCCCGTGGCTGGGCGCCTCGCTGAGCCGGACGTTTCGGGGGATCACGGTGCTGTACACCTTGCTGCCGAAAAAGCGCTTGACCTCCTGCGCCACCTGAATGGACAGGTTGGTGCGCCCGTCGAACATGGTCAGCAGCACGCCCTCGATATCCAGCGAGGGGTTCATGCTTCGCCGCACGATGCGCACGGTGTTCATCAGGTCGCTGAGTCCCTCCAGCGCGTAGTATTCACCCTGCACCGGCACCAGAAGGCTGTTGGCGGCGCACAGCGCGTTCAGCGTCAGCAGCTCCAGAGAGGGGGGACAGTCGATGAAAATGTAGTCGTAGTTCGCCGCCACCTGCCGCAGCGCGGCCTTCAGCAGGAACTGACGGTTCTCCATCTCGATCATCTCCACGCCGGCGCCTGCCAGCGCCTTGCTGCTGGGCAGCACGTCGCCGTAGGGGGTGGAGACGATGGCTTTTTCGGTTTCCGTGCCGTTGATCAGCACGTCATATACGCCGTTGGACACGGACTTGTCCACGCCCATGCCGCTGGTGGCGTTGGCCTGCGGGTCAAAGTCGCACAGCAGCACCCTCTTACCCATGGCTTTGACGGCGGCGGCCAGATTGACGCAGGTGGTGGTTTTTCCCACGCCGCCCTTTTGATTGACGATGGCAATGATCTTGGACACGGCAAACTCCTCTTTCTGTATCGTACTGTATCTTAGTTAGTATATACCAAAGGCGCAGGTAGTTTCAATAGAAAATTTGCAAAATGCGAAAGATGTTTCACGTGAAACATCGAAAAAACAACTTCCCCGCCTCTGTTTCACGTGAAACATAGGCGGGAAAGGGGCCGTTTACAGCAAGATCACGCCGTCCAGCGGCGGCAGGGTCAGATGGAGCTTTCCATCCTGCACCAGAAACTGCTGGCCGGTGACGCCGTCGCGGCATAGGGGGCTGTCCCATTCCAGCGTCAGGGGCAGTGTCGCGTCCCCGGCGTTCAGCGCCGTGACAGTGCGCTCATCGCCGCAGCGGCGCTCGATGACCAGCCCGCCGCCCTGCGCGTACAGGTAGCGGATCTCGCCCCGCCGCAGGGAGGGGCGTGTCTGGCGCAGCTTGCCCACCTGCCGGAAGAACGCAAGCAGTGACGCATCCTCCTGTCCCCACGGGTAGGTGCCGCGGTTCAGCGGATCCTCAAAGCCCTGCATCCCGGCCTCGTCGCCGTAGTACAGGGTGGGGGAGCCGGGGAAGCTGTACAGCAGCATTCCCGCCAGCCGCAGCCGCCGCTGACCCCGCGCCAGCTCGGCGGGGGAGAGGCGGTACGCTGCCCGCTCCGGCTTGTCGGCGGGTATGTCCTCCGCGCCCAGCAGCGTCAGGATACGGGCGGTGTCGTGGGTGCCGAGGAAGTTCATGGCGCCGTAGAACGCGGCGGGGGGATAGTTCTCCCGGATGGTCTCCATACCGCGGCGGAAGTCGGCGGCGTCCCCGCCGCCCAGCCACGCCAGCAGCGCCGTCCGGAAGGGGTAGTTCATCAGACCATGGGTCTCCTGCCCCAGCAGATAGCGGCGGCGGCGGGAGTAGGCGATCTTATTGCTGCCGTCCTCCCACACCTCGCCCAAGAGGTATCCGTCCGGCTTCTCCTGCGTGATAGCAGTTCGGATGGCGGCGATGAAGTCGTCGGGCAGTTCGTCCGCCACGTCCAGACGCCAGCCGTCAGCGCCGCAGCGCAGCCAGCGCCGTACCACGGAATCCTCGTCGGAGATGATGAACCGCCGATAGTCCGGCGCGTCCTCATTCACCGCCGGCAGCGTGTGGATGCCCCACCATGCATCGTATTCTGTAGGCCACGGGTGGAAGCTGTACCACGGGAAGTAGGGGGAGTCCTTGCTCTGCGCCGCCCCCGGCTCCGGGTAAAAGCCGTCGGCATTGAAATACCGGCTGTTGGAGCCGGTATGGTTGAATACGCCGTCCAGAATGATGCGGATGCCCCGGTCGTGCGCCTCGCGGCATAGGGTGCGGAAGTCCTCCTCCGTACCCAGCATGGGGTCGATGGCCAGATAGTCCGCCGTGTTGTAGCGGTGGTTGCTGTCGGCCTCGAAAATGGGGTTCAGATAGATGGTGCTGACGGACAGGCTCTGGAGGTAGTCCAACTTCTCCGTGATACCGGCCAGCGAGCCGCCGAAGAAGTCCCGGTTGGTGATCTGGCCGTTTTCCTCCGGCAGGAACACCGGCTGATCGTCCCAGCATGGGTGTACCCACCGGTGTCCCACCATCCCCTCCGTCTCCGGCACGGAGATGCGGCGAAAACGATCTGGAAATATCTGGTATGTCACGCCTTCGCCGAACCACGCGGGGGTGGGGGTGTCCTCGTAGACCGTCAGCTGCCAGCGGGTCAGGGCGTCCTGTCCACACCAGCCGTTTTTGCCGAGGCAGACGGTGCTGCCGTCGCCGCGGGTGAAGCGGAAGCCGTACCAGCACAGCTCCGGCGCCTCCGGGGCGGTGTAGACCCCGGAAAAGCCGCCCTCTGCCGGGGGCAGGGGGACGGCCTCGTCCATGCCGGAGAACTCCCGGCGCACCAAAAGCTCGCAGGCGTAATATGTCTCGTCACGCAGGGTGAAGGTCACAGTCGTGCCGCAAGGCACGGCGCCAAAGGGGGTCTTGCAGGAGCTGTCCTGCGGGTCAAAAACAGGGAGCATAGATAAGGTCCTCTCACTTCAAAAGGGTATTTTCGCCCACCGCGGCGCTGCCGTCCTGACTGCGGCTGAACCAGGAGTTGATGATCTCCACGGCGGTGGTGGCCAGTGCCGCGCCGCTGCCGCCCATCTCGATCACGATGGCCACGGCGATCTCCGGGTTCTCGTAGGGCGCGTAGGCCACGAACACGCCGTTGGCGATGTCGGTGCCCACCTGCGCCGAGCCGGTCTTTGCGCCGGCGGATACCACGCAGTCCTGAAAGGCAAATGCCACGCTGCCGGAGACGGTCAGATCGTGCATACCCTTCGTTACGGCGTCAGCCGTAGAATCGGACATCTTGACGACGTTGAGCGGTTCTTCGTCGTAGACGTACAGCAACCGGGAGTTATCGTATTCCTTGACGTTTTTCAGCAGGTGGGCCTGATAGTGCTCTCCGCCGCCCACCAGCGTGGCGATATAGTTGGCGAGCTGCAAGGGGGTGAACAGATTGTAGGACTGGCCGATGGCGGCGGTGATGGTCTGGCCGTCCGTCCACTCCCGGTTGTGGCTGTCTGCCCACTCCGGCGAGGCCAGCACGCCGCTGGAATCGCCGATCTCAATGCCGGTGGACGAGCCGAGACCGAACTGGGAGGCGTAGCTGTCCAGCGTGCGGATCCCGGTCAGGCGTCCCACCTCGTAGAAGAAGTAGTTGCAGGACACGGTGATGGCCTGAGACACATTGATGCGCCCGTGGGTAGCGCCGCCCTGCTGATAGACCCAGCACATGGGCTGGGGATGCGTATAATAGGTATAAATGCCGCGGTCCTGAATGATGGAGGAGGGGGTGATGATGCCGCTCTCCAGCGCCGCCACGGCGGTACACATCTTGAAGGTGGAGCCGGGGGCGTACACACCCTGCGTGGCGCGGTTGAACATGGGCAGACGATCATCCGCCACAAGCGTCTCGTAGTCCTCGTTGAAGGTGGACAGGTCGTAGGAGGGGTAGCTGGCCAGCGCCAGCACCTCGCCGCTGCCCACCGCTACCACGGCGGCAGCGCCGCCGCGCTCGTTGCTGTCCTTGTCGATCATGCCGGAGATGGTGTTGGCCAGCGCCTTCTCCACATCGGCCTGCAGGTCGATGTCCAGTGTCAGCGCCACCGTCCCGCCGGGCTGGGGCTCCCGAGTGTACAGCTCGCCGGTGAGCTTGCCGTTTTCGTCGGTGGTGATGAGGCGCTTGCCGTCTCTGCCCCGCAGGTACGACTCAAAGGCCTTCTCCACACCGGCCTTACCCACCAGATCGTTCATGGAGTAGCCCTTGTCCGCGTAACCCACATAGCCGGTCTTTTCATCGCTGCTCCACTCCTCCTGCCAGATGGGGCCGATGGTGCCGAGAATATGGGCGGCCAGCGAGGTGTTGTAGACGCGGGCAGAGGCGGTGTGGATGCTGACGCCCTCATACCGCCCGTCGGTGATGAGGCTCAGCACCTCCGAGGACACATCCTCGGCAAAGGTGTAGCTGCTGCGGCTGTGCAGCTCATACCGCACGCCCGCCACCAACCGGGCCTCCGCGTCCGACAGACCCTCGTCGATGTGGTACAGCGTCCGCAGCTCCGCCAGCAGCTCCTGCCCGGTGGCGTTCTCCGACAGCTGGTTTTTCTTCAGAAAAGCGCTGAAGCTCTCCGAACGGCTGCTGACATAGCGGGAAAAGCTGCCGCTCTGTCCGATGGGCAGCGTATCGTTCCACGCCGTGTCCGTCTCCCGGCACAGCCGGACCAGCCGCAAAATGGCGCTGTTCAGCGCCTCCTCGTCGGAAAAGCCGCTGCGGTCGAACACCAGCGTATAGGCCAGCCGGTTGGACACCAGCACCTTGCCGTTCCGGTCGGTGATGATGCCGCGGGAGGCGGACACCGTTTCGCTGGCGGCATTGCTGGAGATGGATTTGGCACGGTTCTCACTGCCGTGTAGCACCTGCGCGTCATACAGCACCGCCAGAAACAGCAGCAGGCATACGCCGAAGATGCCCAGCAGGATCAGGACCCGCCGCTTGGCGGGATGTGGATTCTTTATCATGGGAAACTCCTCATTGTCAGTCGTTCCGCGTCAGCCGGAAGACCTTGCGGAAGGGGAAATGCGCCAGCGGCGTAACCGCCAGTGACAGCAGCAGCTCCTTGCCCAACAGCGTCAGCGCCGGGCCGATGGAGACGCCGTGCTGGGACGTCAGCAGCATGATCTGCAAGAAGCCGCACAGCAGCAGCCCCACGGCGGAGACGGTCAGCGAGCAGAACAGACCTGCCGCGACGACCTGCCCCGACAGCAGCCGCGCCAGAATCGCCGCGATGAAAAACGTCAGGCAGTAGAAGCACACAAATACGCCGGAGGGGATCAGCAGGTCACAGGCCAGCCCGAAAAACAGGGCGTACAGCAGCGATTGTCCGCTGCGCTCCAGCGTGACTGGGATCAGCGCCAGCGCCGGCAGCAAAAACGGGTGTACGCCGCCTATGTGCACATACACCAGCACCATGTTCTGCACCAGCACCAGCAGCAGCGCACACAGGCAGTACAATATCCACTTTCGCACCACAGCGCGTCGCGTCATAGCCGATCCTTTCCCGCGGTCACTCCACCACGTCGAAATCCGTCACGATATATAGGTCCGTCAGGGTATCCGGCTCACAGCGGGGCGTCAGCACCGCATAGCGGGCCAGCCCGCCGTCGTCGGTGCGTACCTCCTCCACGGAGCCGATGGGCAGCCCGAAGGGGTAGTAGCCGCCCAGCCCGGAGGTGACCACCAGATCGCCCTTGATGAGGGTGGAGGAGTCCGGCAGATAGCTGAGCTTCAGCTTGCCCTCCGTCATCAGCGTCAGGTCGCCGGCGGCAATGGCCGTCTCCTCCGTGCGGAACACCATGGCGCCCAGCTGGGAGCCGGTGTCCAGAATGGTGGTCAGGCGGCACCAGTTCAGTCCCACCTCCGTCACCACGCCCACCAGATTGCCGTAGCAGTCCACGGCGCAGTCATTTTCCGCCACGCCGTGGCGGCTGCCCCGGTTCAGCACCAGCGTGCTGGACCAGTTGGACACGTCCCGCTGGATGACGCGGGCCGCCTCGAAGGTCAGGTCGTTGCGCTGGGAGCGCAGCTCCAGCAGCTTGCGCAGCCGCTCGTTTTCCTCGGCGGCGGGCGTGGCCGCCCGCAGCTCCTGCCGCAGCTCGGCATTTTCCTGCCGCAGCGCTTCGTTCTCCGCCTGCAAGTCCTCGATGCTGGCAAAGTGGTCGCCGATGCCGTCCACCCATGCCACCACCGCCGCGCCCGCCGAGCGGAAGGGGGAGGCGATGACGCCCAGCGCGTTGTGCAGCAGGCTGGTACCGGAGCCCAGCGCCGAGATGATGCACAGCACCACGGCGATGACCGCCGCGCCGCCCAGCAGCCAGATGCCGGTCTTCGTAAAAAGTCGTTTCATCCGTCGTTTCCTCTCAACCCAGCAGGGTGATGCCGAAGTCCGCCAGCATACGGCTCAGCAGCAGTACCGGCAGGCCCATCACGTTGAAAAAGTCGCCGTCGATGCGCTCCACCAGCAGTGCGCCCTGCCCCTGCACGCCGTAGGCGCCCGCCTTGTCCATCGGCTCGCCGCCGGCGATGTAGGCGCGCAGCTCCGCCGCCGATGCGGGGCGGAAATAGACGTGGGTGGACTGGGCGCGGGTCAGCACCCGCTGTCCCTGCCGCACCGTTACGCCGGTGCAGACGGTGTGGTGCCGCCCCTGTAAGGCCGTCAGCATGGCCAGCGCCTCCGACTCATCGGCGGGCTTGCCCAGCTTTTTGTCGTCCAGAAACACCATGGTGTCGGCGGTGATGACGATCTCCTCTTCGTCGGAGGGGACTGCCTGCGACTTCTCCCGGGAGATGTAGCATACGATCTCCTCCGGCGTCAGGCCGTCGGGATACCACTCCTCCACCTGCGGCACCCGGATGGTAAAGTCACGGATGCCGATGCGCTGTAACAGCTCCTGCCGCCGGGGGGAACCGGAGGCCAGTACGATCCTTGCCATACCGCTCACCGCCCCGTGGAGCCGAAGCCGCCTGCGCCCCGGTCTGTCTCGTCCAGCTCGCTGACCGGTACCACCGTGGGGCGTACCACCGGCGTCACCATCAGCTGGGCGATGCGGTCGCCGGGCCGGACGGTATAGGGGTTGTCGCCCAGATTCACCAGCCCCACGCCGATCTCGCCGCGGTAGTCACTGTCGATGACGCCCACGCCGTTGGCGAGGCACACGCCCTGCTTGATGCCCAGTCCGCTGCGGGCGAACACCAGCGCCACATAGTCCGCCGAGGGCAGGGCAATGGCGAGACCGGTGGGGATGAGCCGCCGCGCACCGGCGGCCAGCGTCACCGGCTGGTCGATGCAGGCGCACAGATCCATGCACGCCGCCCCTGTCGTGGCAAAGCAGGGCAGGGGGATATCCATTCCGATTTTGGGGGACAGGGCTTTGATCTTTAACTCCATAAGAACACCTTTTCCTAAAAATATGAAAACTATTTGTAATATGCTACAAGAATTATACGTCTCGTTTACTCGACGCCCCGGTAAAACAAACCGCGTGTCATGTCGTCCGGCGTCCAGTCGCCGCCGTCCTTGTACCGCCGCAGCACGGCGGCGCACTGCTCCGGCGTCTCCGTGGTGAACCGCAGCCGCCCGTAGGTCAGGCCGCAGCGGTGCATCTCCGGCTTGTCGGCCAGAAACAGCGTCCTGCTGTTCTGGATCTCGCACCGACAGCCGTAGCCGCAGGTCACGGGGAATTGCGCGCCGGTACGGTCGGTGAGGACACTGCCCGCGCCGTGGGTACAGCCCACATTACATCGGGTGACGCAGTTCTCCATCACCATCAGCGGCAGCCGCCCGTAGACGATGGCCTCGCAGGGCAGGTGCTTGTTCAGATCGCGTAACTGCTGCCAACGCAGCTCAAAGGACGCCGTGGCGCTGGACAGTCCCTGCTCCCGCCAGAACAGGAGGGCGCGGGAGTTGAAGATATTCAGCCCGAAGTCGCCCCGCAGCGTCCGACCCAGTCCCCGCACGATGGGCAGGTGACCCAGATTGCCGACAGCCACCGCCGTCGCCTCCGGGTGCCGCGCCAAAAGCTGCCGCAGCACCGGCTCGTCCGCCGTCCGGAAGACGCGGGGCAGCACGGCGCACAGCTCCGTTTCACCCCAGTCCAGCCCGGCGTCCAGCCGCTCCAGCTCCTCAATGGGGACGTAGACGATGGCGGGCTTTTCCGCCAGCAACGCCGCCGTCACCTGCTCCGCCTTCAGCGCGGAGCAGGTAAAGCGCATCTGCTTGGGCGGCTCCGGTGCCTCGGGCAGCGCCGCCGCCTCCAGCACACGCCGGACGTGGGGGTCGCGGCCCTGCCGCAGTTCCTCCTTCTGCCAGGGGCTCATCCGCCGCAGGAACCAGTCCTGCTCCAGCCGCTGCTTCAGCCCCTCCAGCGCGTCCCGCCGCAGGCCGTTGATGACGCTGGCCGGCAGCATCAGACCGTCGTCCAGCTCCGCGCGGAACTGCTCCACCGTGAACACGGTGCCGCCGGTCTTGCTCAGCCGCTCCCGCAGTTCCTCGGCGGTCAGGGCGCGGCTGCGGGCCGTCTCCGGCACCGGGCCCTGCGCCCATACGTTCATCAGACCGCTGTTGCTCTGGCAGGCCACTGCCAGCGACACCGGCTTGCCCGCCTGCACCCGGATGGCCAGAGACACCGGTATCCTCCGGTTCTCCCGCCCGTTTTCGTACTGCGCCCGCGCCTCGGCGAACAGCTCCTTGGGCTCCGGCGCGTTCTCCGGACGGGTGCCGAACATCTGAGGGCCTTTCTTACCCAGCCAGTACCCGTCGGTAAACCCGCTGCGGGAGAACGCCTGCTCCAGCCGGTGGCTTTCCTCCGCCGTGGGGCGGCGCTTTTCGTCGAGCAGCCGCCGGTAGATGCCGGTGATGACCGCCACATATTCCGGGCGCTTCATGCGGCCCTCCAGCTTGAGGCAGGCCACGCCCATTTTATCCATCTCTGCCAGATACGCAGAGAGATTGGCGTCCTTCAGGCTCAGGGGATGCCCTCCCCGGCAGGGGCCGTCGACCCCGTAGGGCAGGCGGCACGGCTGGGCGCAGGCGCCCCGGTTGCCGCTGCGCTCGCCCACCACGGCGCTCATCTCGCACTGTCCGGAGTAGCACATACAAAGCGCGCCGTGGATGAAGATCTCGATCTCGGCGGGGCAGCCGGCGCAGATATCCCGCACCTCGTCCCGGTTCAGCTCCCGGGCCAGCACCACCCGCTCCATGCCCAGGGCGGCGGCCTCGTTGGCGCCGCCCAGCGTGAACAGGCTCATCTGGGTGCTGGCGTGGAGGGGTACGTCCGGCACGATCTCCCGCGCCAGCGTCAGAAGTCCCCAGTCCTGCACCAGTATGGCATCCACGCCCATGGCGCAGGCTTTTTTCAGGGCGTCCGCGGCCTGCACCAGCTCCCGGTCGGTGAGCAGGGTGTTCAGCGTCAGAAAGACCCGTACACCCCGTAAATGGCAATAAGAAACCGCCGACGCAAATTCCTCGTCGGTGAAATTTTTGGCGCTGCGCCGCGCATTGAACGCGCCGAAGCCCATATAGACCGCGTCCGCGCCGGTCTGGACGGCGGCGATCAGGGAGTCAAAGCCGCCGGCGGGGGAGAGAAGCTCCATCATCCCTTGCGGCCCTGCTGATTTTGCAGCTTGCGGCGCAGCTCGGCGGCCTCGCTCTTGGCACGGCTGGCCTCGTCCAGATAGGTCTTCAGCTGACGGCGCAGGTTATCGGCATTCTCCTGGGCCTTGCACAGCTCGTCCGCCAGATTCACGGCGGCCAGCACGGCGGCATTGTCGCGGCTCATGTGAGCGCCGTCCATCAGCTGACGCATCTCACCGTCCACCATGGCGCCTACCTTCTCCATGTAGGCGGCGTCCTCCTCCGCGACCAGCGTGTATTCCATGCCGCAGATGGTCATCGTTACCCGATTCGCCATAGGTCAACCTCCTCTGTATATCCGTAAAAAGTTCGCTCTGCTCCTATTGATAGAGATGCTTATACAGCATCCATTATAGCACAATTTCCCGGCGTGGAAAGTGTATTTTGCCGAAAAGCGGAAATTTGTAAAAATGTGACCGCGCCCGCTTTACGCCGCCGCACTTTTCATGTAGAATAGGGAGACTGATAAAAGAGGGAGGCGTGTGCCGTGAGCGGCTATATCCTGCGTGGCGGACAAGAGAATATGACCCTGCCCGCCTCGGCGGTGGAGAGCCTGCTCAAGCGCGGGGAGGGCGATGCGGCGTTGCTGTATCTGGCACTCCAGCGGTTTGGCCGCGGCGTCACGCCGGAGGAACTGGAGAAGGTGCTGCCCACCATGAGCCGCCTGCGGCTGGACGCGGCGGAGGGCGTTTTGCAGGAGCTGGGGCTTTTGCCCCGTCCTCAGCAGCCCCGCCCTGAGCCGGCGGCGGAGCGCCCCGCCTACTCCGCGGAGGATATCGCCGCGCTGCTGACGGACAACGAGGGCTTCCGCCTGCTGATCCCGCAGGCGGAGCAGCAGTTGGGCAAGAAGCTGCGCACCGCCGACCTGCAAATTCTGGCGGGACTGTACGACGATCTGGGATTACCGGCGGATGTGATCTATCTGCTGCTGTGCCACTGCGTGGAGCGCGCCAAGGCCCAGTGGGGCGAGGGTCGCCGTCCCACCATGCGGCAGGTGGAGAAGGAGGGCTACCACTGGGCGCAGCTGGGGCTTTTCGATCAGGTCAGCGCCGCCGCCTACCTGCGGACGTGGAGCCGCCGCCATCAGAAGATGGGGGCGTATATGCAGGCGCTGCATCTGCCGGAGCGCTCCCCGGTGGAGGCGGAGAGCCGCTACATCGCGGACTGGATGGACATGGGCTTCCCACCGGAGACGGTGGCCATGGCCTACGAGCGGACGGTATTTTACAAGAAGGACATGAACTGGCGCTATCTCAACGGCATCCTGCGCCGCTGGCACGACAGCGGGTGGCACACCCCCCAGCAGGTGCAGCGGGGCGAGGAGCGCAAGCCGTCTCCCACGCCGCCAGCCGGCGGCGAGCAGGGCGGCGGTGAGCAGAATGCGTGGATGCGCCGGTACATCAAGAGGTGAGGATATGGCATACGACGGCAGGATCATGCAGCGGGCGCTGACCCGCTTTGACGAGGATAAGCAGCGCCGCGCCGCCCAGCTGGAGCAGCGGCGGCGTACCGCCTACGCCCGTGCGCCCCGTCTGGCGGAGATCGAGGCGGAGCTGCGCGGCACCATGGGGCGCATCATCTCCTCCGCGCTGGCGCGGGGGACGGACCCGGTGCCGGCCATCCGGGTGCTGCGGGACGAGAACCTCCAGCTCCAGCGGGAGCGGGCGGAGCTGCTGGCGTCGCTGGGCTACCCGGCGGACTATCTGGAGGAGAAGCCCGCCTGCGACAAGTGCGGTGATACCGGCTACGTCTCCGGCGGCGTGTGCGCGTGCCTGCGTGCGTACTACGCCCGGGAGCAGCTGGCGGAGCTTTCCCGCCTGCTGCCGCTGGGGGAGGACAGCTTCGAGACGTTCAGCTTTGACTGGTACGACAGCGCGGTGCAGCCCGCCTTCGGCATCTCCCCCCGGGAGAATATGGAGCGCAACTACGACGTTTGCCGGGACTATGCCTACCAGTTTGCCAAGGGCAGCGGCGACCTGCTGTTGTCCGGCGGCACGGGACTGGGCAAGACGTTCCTCTCCGCCTGCATTGCGCGGGTGGTCAGCGAGAACGGCTTTTCCGTGGTGTACGACACCGCCGCCAGCGTGTTCAGCCGGTTTGAGGACGCCAAGTTCCGCCGGGACGACGGCGGCAGCGAGGATGCGGACCGTTGTATGCGGTGCGACCTGCTGATTTTGGACGATCTGGGTACGGAAATGACCACGTCCTTCGTCCAGAGTGCCCTGTATCAGATCGTCAACGGGCGGCTGATGGCGGGACGCTCCACCATCATCAGCACCAATCTGGCGCCGGAGGAGATCGGCAGCCGCTACGGCCGGTCGGTGCTGTCCCGGCTGGAGGGGGAGTACGAGATCCTGCCCTTCTTCGGGGAGGATATCCGCCGTCTGAAGCGGGAGCGGCAATAAGGACGCAAAAAAGACGCCTGCGGGCGTCTTTTTTGCGTCCTTGGCTGTTTTTTGAATTTCCCGACAATTTCTGCCCGATTTCGCAGTTCTCTTGCCGTAGACTGGACAAAAGGAGGGGAGGAGCATGAAGAAGAACCAGAAGGGGGAATTCCTGTCCAGCCGCGTTCGCTATATCCCCATCAACGCGGTGCGTCCCAACCCCCAGCAGCCCCGGCGCAGCTTCGACGAGACGGCGCTGCGGGAGCTGGCGGACAGCATCAGCGCCTACGGGATTTTGCAGCCCCTGACCGTGCGGGACCGGGGCGGCGTCTACGAGCTGGTGGCGGGGGAGCGCCGTCTCCGCGCCGCCCGCATCGCCGGACTGCGGGAGGTTCCCTGTCTCATCGCCGAGGTAGGGGAGGAGGACGCGGCGCTGCTGGCGCTGATCGAGAACCTCCAGCGCCGGGATCTGGACTACATGGAGGAGGCGGCGGCCATCGCCCGGCTCATCCGGCGGTACGGCCTGTCCCAGCAGCAGGCGGCGGAGAAGCTGGGAAAGTCCCAGCCCACCATTGCCAACAAGCTGCGGCTTTTGCGGCTGAGCGCGCCGGTGATCGACTGCCTGCGGCAGTACGGCCTGACGGAGCGCCACGCCCGCACCCTGCTGCGGCTCACCGATCCGGAGCAGCAGCTGGCGGCGGCGCGGCACATCGGAAAGCGCGGTCTGAACGTGGCGCAGACCGAGCAGTACATAGACCGGCTCACCGCGGAGAACCGGACAGAGCCGCCTCGGAGAAGACCCACCTATGTCATCAAGGACGTGCGGCTGTTCCTCAACAGCGTGGAGCGTGGCGTCCGGCTGATGCAGTCGGCGGGCGTGGGCGCGGAGGTGGGACGCCGGGACACGGAGGAGGAGATCCTGCTGACCATCCACATCCCCAAGCGCCGGGAGGTCGGTGTTGTTACGGAATCGTAACCCATTTCCCTATTTCCTGTGGTATTATGGGCAAAAACGGGAAAATGCCCGTATACACATGGAAAAAGGAGGGGGACATCGGTGGAAGAAATGAACAATGTGTCCTCTGTTGTGACAGAAGCGGAGGGCGGCGCCCGGCTGGAGACCGCCGCCCCGTCAAAGACGCCCATGACCGGCGGCAAAAAAGCGGCGCTGGTGATCGGCATCCTATTGGGCGTATTGGTGCTGGCGTATCTGGCCGCCTGCGTGGTGGTGCAGACCGTGTACGGCGGCACCGCCCTTCCCCGCACGGATGTGCTGGGGGTGGACGTGTCGAAGATGACGGAGCAGGAGATCGTCGCGCTCTGGGAAAAGCAGGGCGCGCAGACCGTCAGGGATACCAAGGTATCTCTGACGGAGAACGATGCGGACATCGGCAGCGTGTCGCTGGAGGAGCTGGGCGTCACCGTGACGCCGGAGGAGGCGGCCATTGCCGCCGGCGCGTCCCAACGGTACGAGAGCTGGGGCGGCGGCGTGCTGGCGTGGCTGCGTGGCGGCTGGGAGTATATCCGCAGCTGGTTTGCCCAGACCTCCGCCGTGCCGTCCTTCGATGTGGACAGCGCTGCGCTGGACGCCGCCTGCGAGAAGCTGTCCGCCAACCTGAACTGCACCGTAGTAGATGGCGGCTACCGTCTGGAAAAGGGTGAGGGGCTGTATATCACCAAGCCCGCCGACGGCCGTATGCTGGATGCGCCCAAGCTGGAGCGCGACCTGACCGCCATGCTGCAAAGCGGCGCACTGACGCCGGTGGCCTGCGTCTATGAGGAGAAGAAGGCGGAGACCGTGGACGTGCAGGCGCTCCACGACCAGCTGGCGGGGGAGAAGGTGGAGGCCGTCTGCAACAAGGAGACGGGCAAGCCCACCCAGTCCCACATCGGCGTGGCCTTTGATGTGGCGGCGGTGCAGGCGCAGCTGGACGCCGCCCCGGCGGGTACGGAGTTCCTGGCCGACGCACAGGTGGTGTTCCCCACCGTGTCCACGGAGGAACTGGAGGAATGTATGTTCCGTGACGTGCTGGGTACCTGCACCACCAAATGCGCCGGGCCGTGGGGCCGTCACCAGAACATCAAGCTGGCGGCCGCCGCCATCAACGGCAGGATCTACAACCCCGGCGAGGAGTTCTGGTACAACTCCACGGTGGGGCAGCGCACGGCGGCCCGCGGCTACCATGAGGCGGGCGTCTACGAGGCGGGGCGCACCACCACCGGCATCGGCGGCGGCATCTGTCAGGTGTCCTCCACCCTGTACTACGCGGTGATGCTCAGCGATCTGCAGATCGTCCTGCGGTATTGCCATATGTTCAACCCCGGCTACCTGCCCATCGGCTGCGACGCCACGGTGAGCTGGGGCGGGCCGGACTTCGCCTTCCGCAACAGCCGGGACTACCCCATCAAGGTCGTCACGTCCTACAACGACGACACCAATGAGCTGACCTGCACCATTCTGGGTACCAAGGTGGACGACCACTATGTGGTCATCACCAACGCGGTACTGGCCAGCTACGACTATCAGGTGGTCTATCAGGAGTCCCCGGACGTGGCGCCCGGTGACGAGGTCATCGACCAGTACGGCCACACCGGCTACTTCGTCCGCACATGGCGGAACATCTACGACGGCAACGACAACCTGCTGTCCAGCCGCGTGGAGGCGGACAGCCACTACGACGTGGGCAACAAGATCATTCTGGTGGCGCCGGGCTACCTGCCGGACACCGGCGAATAACGGGAGAAAAACAGGGGTGCGTATCCCCGGATACGCACCCACTTTTGTACAGAAAAACGGTCGAAATTTGCGGTTTTCTTAAGACTTTCCGCCAGAGCCCTTAAACCGGCGGCAGACCGATTGCGAACCGGCGGAGAGCGCGTATAATCGACTTACAGACATCTCTTACGGAGAGGAGGCGGACGCTGTGTCCACACTGATCGTTGACAGCGCCGCGCTGTCGCGCAATATAGAGAAGCTGCGGCGTTTTACGTCCGCACAGATCATCGCCGTGGTCAAGGGCAACGGCTACGGACTGGGTCTGGTACCCTATGCCCGCTTCCTGACGGCGCAGGGCGTGGCGCTGCTGGCTGTCTCCACGGTGGAGGAGGCCGCCGCTCTGCGGGCCGCCGGTATCACGGCGGAGGTGCTGATGCTGTCCTCCACCGCGCTGCCGGAGGAGATCGCCGCGCTGCTGACGCGGGACGTGATCCTCACTGTCGGCTCCGCCGACGCGGCCCGCGCCGTGTCTGATGTGGCTGCAGCGCGGGGCGTTACCGCCCGCGTCCATGTGAAGCTGGATACCGGCATGGGACGATATGGCTTTTTACCGCAGGAGACGGCGGAGGCCGCCGCCCTGCTGCAAGCGCTGCCCGCCCTCCGGGTGGAGGGCGTATTCACCCACCTCTCCGACGCCGCCAACGCCAAATGCACCGCCCTGCAATACCGGCGGTTCACCGAGGGTGTCCGCATTTTGCAGGAGGCGGGCATCGACACGGGGCTGCGCCATGTCTGCGCGTCCACCGCGTTCCTGCGGTATCCGGAGATGCATCTGGACGCGGTGCGCCTCGGCTCGGCGCTGCTGGGACGGCTGTCCGTGCCGGACACGCTGGGGCTGGAGCGCATCGGCTGGCTGGAGGCGCAGGTGACGGAGCTGAAGACGCTGCCCGCCGGCTGGCCGGTGGGTTATACCGGCGCCTATCGCACACGGCGGGAGACGCGGCTGGCGCTGCTGCCGGTGGGCTACACCAGCGGCGTGGGGGTGACGGAGGAGACCAACGCCCTGCGCCTGCGGGATCGGCTGCGGCGGGTGCTGCACGCCGGGCGGAGGCTGCTGCGCGCCGACGGCCTGACCGTACTGGTCAACGGCTGCCGCTGTCCGGTACGGGGCGTGGTAGGCGCCACGGCCATAGAAGCGGATGTGACGGGCGTACCCTGCGCCGTGGGCGACACGGTGCGTATCGAGGTGCGGCCCAAGTTCGTGGACAGCGCCGTACCCAGAGAGTACCGATAAAAAAGAGCAAAAACAGCGCCGGGCTTACGCCCGGCGCTGTTTTCGTTGTCATTACCGGCACAGGAAGCTGTACCAGCCCTCGGAGTCGTTCTGCTCGAGGACCATCCAGCCGTCGGCGCGAAGCTTGGCCAGCACCTCCTCCGCCCGGTCGTCGATGATGCCGGAGCAGAGGAACAGGCCGCCCTCCTTCAGGAAGGGGCGCACCTTGTCGGAAAGCCCCATGATGACGTCCGCCACGATGTTGGCCACCACCATATCGTAGCCGCCGCCGAACTCCGCCTGCAAGGTCGTGTCCGTCAGCACGTCGCCCCACCGCACGGTGTAGCGATCCTTGCCCACGCCGTTTAGGGCGGCATTCTCATAGGCTACGTCCACGCACTTCTCATCAATGTCGCAGGCAAAGGCCTCCTTGGCGCCCAGCACCAGCGCGGCGATGGACAGAATACCGCTGCCGCAGCCCAGGTCGAGGATCTTCTCGCCGCCATGGATGCACTTGTCCAGCGCCTGCAAGCACAGGCGGGTGGTGGCGTGGCTGCCGGTGCCGAAGGTCAGACCGGGGTTCAGCACCAGCTTCACCCGTCCATGATCCCTCTTGGCCTGCTCCCACTGGGGGACTACCAGCAGCCGCTCCCCGATCTCCATGGGCTTGTAGAATTTCTTCCAGTTGTTTTCCCAGTCCGCGTCCGCCACATTGTCGATGGTCAGCAGCAGGGGGGCGTAGTCCGGGTGCGCCTTTTTCAGCTCAGACATGGCGATACGCACCTGCGCGATGGTGTGCAGCGCCGCCTCGTTCCGCTCCAGATAGAAGGTGACGCGGCTGACGCCGGCCTTTTCCCGCAGCAGCTCCTCGTCCACATAGTCCCAGTACTGCTTATTATGCTCCAGAAAGTCCTTGAAATCCGCCTCGTCGTCGATGATGACGCCGGTGATGCCCTGCTGCTCCAGCAGCTCCGTCACCGCGTCCAGCCCGGACGGCGAGGTATCGATCTTCAGCTCCAGCCATTCCATGTGTGTTCCCTCCGCATCTGTGATGATGTCAGCGCTTGGTGCCTACGAAGAACAGACCCATGGTGTTGGGGCCGGTATGGCTGCCGATCACCGGGCCGATGTAGTTGATGTAGACCTCCTTCACGCCGTAGCGTGCCTTCAGCTCCTCCGCCACGGCACGGGCCTCCACCTCGCAGTCCGCCTGACAGATGAACATTACCTGCTCGCTGGGCTCAATGCCCAGCTCTGCCACCTTGTCGATGAGGGCTTGGAGGCTTGCCTTGCGGCCACGGGCCTTTGTCATGGGCACCAGCTTGCCCTCGTCGGAGGTGTGCATCACCGGCTTGATGGACAGCATGGTGCCCAGAAACGCGGTGGTGGCGGACACGCGGCCGCCCATCTTCAGGTAGTTCAGGTCGTCCACGGTGAACCAGTGGTCGATGTGGAGCTTGTTCTCCTCCACCCACTGCACCAGCTCCTCGGCGGACAGACCCTCCCGCTTTTTCTGCACGGCCAGATACAGCAGCAGGCCCTGACCCAGCGACGCGGACAGGGAATCCACCACATACACGCGGTTGTCGGGGAACTCGTCGGCCATGGTCTTGGCGGCGATGACTGCATTCTGATAGGTGGCGGACAGGGCGCTGGAGAAGTTGATGGACACGATGTCCTTGCCCTGCGCCAGCACGGCGCGCATGGCGTCCTCAAACTGCCCCACGTTGGCGGCGGAGGTGGTGCCGAGGATACCGGCGCGGATATTCTTGTAGAAATCCTCGAAGCTGATCTCGCTGCCGTCCAGCAGGTTGGCGTAGTCCTTGCCGTTCATATGTACGGTCAGGGGTACCACGTTCAGCTCCAGCTCCTTGGCCATATGGTCAGTCAGGTCACAGCAGCTGTCGGTCATAATGATGTAGTCGCGCATAGTAAAAACCTCCTTGCAGCAGATGGATATCCGTATCGTCTCAATATCACATGGTATCACGAAAAGCGTCCCATGAAAAGAGAAAAGTGAAAAATTTGCGCCGATGGCGGCGGGGGGTGCTTATTTCCCCACACAGAAGCGGGAGAAGATGGTGTCCACCAGATCCTCCCGGATGCGCTTGCCGTTCAGCTCACCCAGCGCCTCCAGTGCCGCCTCGCAGTCTGTCAGCACCACATCCGGCGTCATGCCGATGCGCAGGGCGCTCCGCGCCTCCGCCACGGCGGACAGAGCGCGGGAGACGGCGTCCGCCTGCCGTGCGTTGGTCAGCAGCTCCCCGGCGGGGGTCTCTCCGGCGGGATACAGCGCCGCCACCGCGTCTGAAAGCGTATCCAGCCCCTCGCCGGTGCGGGCAGAGATGGTCAGCACGTTGTCGAACCGGTCAGCCAGCCGCCCGATGTCCAAACGGCGCGGCAGATCGCCCTTGTTCACCAGCACCAGCAGGTTGGGTGCGCTCTGGGCCGCGGCGATGGCCTGCTCGTCCTCCTCCGACAGCGCCTGCGAGCCGTCCAGCACCAGCAGCGCCAGCGACGCCCGCTGCGCCGCCTGACGGCTGCGTTCCACGCCCATGGCCTCGATCTGGTCGCCGCTGTCCCGGATCCCGGCGGTGTCCGTCAGCCGCAGCAGCACGCCGCCCACCAGCACCTTTTCCTCCACGGTGTCCCGTGTGGTGCCGGCAATGTCGGTAACGATGGCGCGGTCATAGCCCAGCAGGGCGTTGAGCAGGGAGGATTTTCCGGCGTTGGGCCGCCCCAGAATGACGGTGGGTACGCCCAGCCGCAGAAGCTGCCCCCGGGAGAAGGTGGCCAGCAGCGTCTCCAGCTCCTGTTGGGAGGTTCGCAGCGTGTCCAGCATCTGCTCGCGCTGCACGTCCTCGATGTCCTCATCGGGGTAGTCCACCACGGCGTAGAACCGCGCCGCCATATCCATCAAGCCGTCGTAGATGCGGCCGATGGCACGGCTCAGGGCGCCGTCCAGCTGGCACACCGCGTTTTTCGCCGCCTCCGCCGTCTCCGCGTCGATGAGGTCGGCCACGGACTCCGCCTGGATGAGATCCATCCGTCCGTTAAGGAAGGCGCGGCGGGTGAACTCGCCGCCCTTGGCCTGCCGGCATCCGGCGGCGAACAGCGCGGTAAGACCGGCGTTCAGCACCACCGGCGAGCCGTGGCAGTGCAGCTCGGCGCAGTCCTCGCCGGTATAGCTGTCCGGGCCGGGGAACCGGACGCACAGCACGTTGTCGATGACGCCGCCGTCCGCGTCCAGCAGGTCGCCGTACACCATACGGCGCGGCGTCTGTGCCCCGGCGGAACGCCCGTTTTTGGCGCGGAATACCCGGTCCAGCGCGGTCAGCGTACCCGGCCCGGACAGGCGCAGGATACCGATGGCACTGGGCAGCTGGGGCGTGGCGATGGCGGCAATGGTATCGGACATAGGCGGAGCCTCCTTGCGGTGATTTCCTCCAGTATAGCACGGAAGGCGGGGAAAAAACAAGAGACACGCCAACTGGCGTGTCTCTTGTTTTGTTGTGTGGTTACTCGGCCTTGGGAGCCTCGGCAGCAGCCTTGGCGGCAGCGGCCTTCTTCTCGGCGGCAGCCTTCTGCGCGGCCTTGAACTTCTCCTTCTCCTCGGGAGTGGGGATGGGCTCGATGGCGTTGCGGGGGCAGGCCTTGGCGCACATACCGCAGTTCTTGCACTTGCTGTAATCGATGACGGCCACATTGTCCACAACGTGGATGGCGTCCAGCTTGCAGGTACGCTCGCACATACCGCAGGCGATACAGCTGTTGGCGCAGACCTTGGCCACAGCGGGGCCCTTGTCCTTATTGGAGCAGTCGACGAACACCTTCTGCTTGTAGGGCACCTCCACGATCAGGTGGTGCGGGCAGGCAGCGCGGCAGGCGCCGCAGTTGGTGCACTTCTCCTTGTCCACCACGGCCACGCCGTTGATGACGTGGATGGCATCGAACTTACAGACCTCCACGCAGGAGCCGAAGCCGAAGCAGCCGTAGCGGCAGGCCTTGGCGTCGCCGCCGCAGACCTTGGTGGCGGCCAGGCAGTCCTTCACGCCGCGATACTCAAAGTTCTCCTTGGCGTTGCAGCCGCCGTTGCACATCACATGGGCGACCATCTTATCGCCGGAGGGAGCCTCCAAGCCCATGATGGCCGCGATCTTGGCGGCGTTCTCGGGGCCGGCGGGAGCGCAGGCGGTGACGGGAGCCTTACCGGCCAGAATGGCCTCGGCGCAGCCGCCGCAGCCGGGGTAGCCGCAGCCGCCGCAGTTGGCGCCGGCCAGGCAAGCCTGGATCTCAGGCAGACGGGGATCGACCTCGACCTCAAAGACCTTAGCGGCAACGGCGAGGATCAGGCCGAAGATGATGGCGAGAGCGCCCAGTACGACGATCGCCCAAATCAAAGTAGTCATATTCTTCTACCTCCTTACCAGACCTTCAGGCCGCTGAAGCCCATGAACGCCAGAGCGATCAGGCCGGCGGTGACCAGCGCGATGGGGAAGCCATCGAAAGCCTTGGGGTTCTCGCTGGAGACCTCCAGCTGCTCGCGGATAGCGGCGAACAGGAAGATGGCCAGCAGGAAGCCCAGACCGCCGGTGATACCGTAGACCACGGACTCAATGAAGTTGTACTCATTCTGGGTGTTCAGCAGAGCGACGCCCAGCACGGCGCAGTTGGTGGTGATCAGGGGCAGGTACACGCCCAGCGCGGTGTACAGGGTGGGGATGTTCTTCTTCAGGAACATTTCCACGAACTGCACCAGCGCGGCGATGACCAGAATGTAGGCCACCGTCTGCATGAAGCCCAGATCAAAGGCGATGAGGATCTTGTTGACGCCGAAGCAGACGGCGGAGGCCAGACCCATGACGAAGGTCACGGCGGCGCCCATGCCCACGGCGGTGTCGATCTTCTTGGACACGCCCAGGAAGGGGCAGATGCCCAGGAACTGCGCGAAGATAAAGTTATTGGTCAGAATTGCGCCAAGAGAGATGGCGAGCAGTGTAGTTACAGTCATGACTTACTTGGCCTCCTTTTTCTTAGCACTCTTGGCCAGAGCCCACTGCATCAGCGCGATGAGGCAGCCCAGGGTCAGGAAGCCGCCCACGGGCAGAGTCAGGACCTTGATGCCGAACTCCTCGGGGAAGATGGTGATGCCGGGTGCGCTGCCCAGAGCGCCGCCGCCCAGCAGACCGCCGCCGAACTTACCGGAGCCGAAGAACTCACGGAACACGCACATCACGATCAGGACCAGCGTATAGCCGATGCCCTGGCAGACGCCGTCCACCGCGGAGGCGCCCACGCCGTTCTTAGAGGCAAAGCCCTCAGCACGGCCCAGGATGATGCAGTTCACGACGATCAGGGGGATAAACACGCCCAGAGAGTTGGACAGAGCGGGGACGAAGGCCTTCAGCAGCAGGTCGACGCAGGTCACGAAGCCGGCGATGACCACGATGTAGCAGGCGATACGCACCTCGTTGGGGATGATCTTACGCAGCAGGGAGATAAAGATGTTGGACAGGGTCAGGATGATCAGCACGCTGACGCCCATGCCCAGGCCGTTGAAGAACGACGTGGTGATGGCCATGGTGGAGCACATACCCAGCACCTGAACCAGCACGGGGTTCTGTGTGATCAGACCCTCTTTCAGTTGCTTACCGAAATTCATGTTGCAGCTCCTCCTTTCTTAGCCCAGCAGTTCGGCAACAGCCAGAGCCGCATTTGCACCCATGTTGATGCCCTTGGTGGAGACGGTGGCACCGGAGACGGCGGTGATGTTCTTGCCCACCACCAGAGAGCCGGAGCCGCTCATGCCGATGAACTGATCCAGAACGGGCTCGCCGGCGGCGTTGGGCTCGTTGCCCACGACCTTGGTGCCGATGCCGGACGTCTCGGAGTGGCTGACCACGGAGATACCGGTGATGGCCTTGTCGGCGTCCACGCCGACCATCATGACGATGGAGCCCTGAGAGCCGGAGGCGGAGATCTTCATGACGTAGCCGGCGTCAGCGCCGCCGTTGGTCATGGGATACAGCTCCACCAGCTTGCCGCCCTGTGCGGAAGCGGCGGCGGCGAGGGCGTCGGTGATCTCCATCTTGTCGCCGAACTCGCTGCCCTCGGGGGCGACGGCGCTCATGGCGATGCGGGTGTTTTCAGCCTCGATGGCTGCGATCTTGTCACGGGTCACGCTGTCGACCAGACCCAGCAGGGCGGCCACGACCAGAGAGATGACGGTCAGGGTACCGGCGACCTTGAGAATAAACTTACCGGAGATCTTCATTACTTAGTCGCCTCCTTCTTTTCTTTCTTCTCTTTCTTCACAGCACCGTAGATGGTGGGACGGATGTACTTATCCAGCAGCCAGGTGGTGCAGTTCATGATCAGGATGGAATAGCAAACGCCCTCGGGATAGGAGCCGAAGCGGCGGATGAAGCAGGTCAGAAGACCGCAGCCGATGCCGAAGATCAGCTGGCCGGGCTTGGTGACGGGGGAGGTGGCATAGTCGGTGGCCATGAAGATGGCGCCCAGCATCAGACCGCCGCCGAACACGTTGTACAGCATATAGTCCACACCGCTGATGCCGGCAGGCGCCGCGATCAGGGTCAGGATAGCCACGGTGCCGATGTAGGCCACGGGGGTGTGCCAGGAGATGACCTTACGGATCAGCAGGAACACGCCGCCCACCAGCAGGCACAGGGAGGAGACCTCACCCAGAGAGCCGCCGATCTTGCCTAGGAACATATCGCTGACGGAGTAGTTGCTGGTCAGGGTGGTGAACGCCTCCACAGTGCCCTCCTTCATGATCTGCAGGGGGGTAGCGGCAGAGGTGACGTCGGGACGGATCCGGGGGATCGCCCAAGTGGTCATGGCGGTGGCATAGCTGGCCAGCAGGAAAGCACGGCCCGCCAGCGCGGGGTTCAGGAAGTTGCAGCCGATGCCGCCGTAGAGCTGCTTGACCACAACGATGGAGAAGAATGCGCCGATGATGACGGCCCACCAGGGCAGATCAACGGGGCAGACGAAGCTCAGCAGGATACCGGTGACAACTGCGGACAGGTCGCCGACCATGTTGGACTTCTTCATGAGCTTGCGGTAGGCCCACTCCCAGAACACGCAGGACACCACGGACACGGCGGTCAGCAGCAGCGCCTTCCAGCCGAAGCAGTAAACGCTCCAGGCCAGAGCCGGCAGCAGCGCGATGATCACGTCCAGCATAATGGAGCGGGTATCCTCGTTGGAGCGGATGTGGGGAGAGGAGGACGCGATCAGCTTGAGATTCTTGTAATCAGTCATGGTTTACGCCTCCTTCTTTTCGGCAGCGGCCTTTGCCTCGGCCTCCGCCTTGGCCTTGGCGGCCATTCTTGCGTTGTTGACCTGCTGCTTGCCCAGACGGAACGCATGGGTCAGGGGCAGGCGTGCGGGGCAGGTGTAGGTGCAGGCGCCGCACTCGATGCAGTCCATGCCGTGCAGCACGTTCTGCCAGGTGTCCACGTCGCCCTTCATCAGATACTTGTACATGAACACCGGCTCCAGACGGATGGGGCAGACGCCCACGCACTTGCCGCAGCGGATGCACTGGGGATCCTCGACGTACTGCTCCTCCTTGTCGGCGAAGGCCAGCATCGCGCCGGTACCCTTACCGACGGTGACGTCCACGTCGTACTGGGCCAGACCCATCATCGGGCCGCCCATGATGAGCTTGTAGGTCTCCTCCTTCAGGCCGCCGCAGGCGTCGAAGAGCTTGGTGATGGGGGTGCCGATGGGGCACTCGATGTTCTTGGGGTCGATGACGCCGGAGCCGGACACGGTGACGATCTTGCTCACCACGGGCATGCCGGTGTACACCGCGCGATAGATGGCGCAGGTGGTGTTCAGGTTGAAGATGCAGCAGCCTGCGTCGGCGGGCAGCTTGCCGCTGGGTACCTGACGGCCGGAGACGGCCTGGACCAGCTGCTTTTCAGCGCCCTGGGGATAGCGGGTATGCAGGACCTCCACCACCACGGGAGCGCTCAGCTCGGCGATGGTCTTGTTCAGCACGTCGGCCGCGTTCTGCTTGTTGGCCTCGATGCCGATGTACACCTTGTCCACGCCGAAGCACTTGGCCAGCAGGGTCGCGCCCTTGATGACCTGCTCGGGACGCTCCAGACAGGTGCGGTGGTCGCCGGTGATGTACGGCTCGCACTCAGCGGCGTTGATGATCACGTAGTCCACCTTGCCCAGACCGGAGCTGATCTTGACGTGGGTGGGGAACGTTGCGCCGCCCTGGCCGACGATGCCGGCGTTCTTGACGATCTCCACCAGCTGCTCGGGGGTCAGGCTGTCGGGGTCCGCCACGGGCTTGACTTCCTCGGACACTTCGTTCTGGAAGTCGTTTTCGATGACCACGGACATCATCTTGCCGCCCATGTTGAAGGGGCGGGGCTCCACGGCCTTGACCGTACCGGATACGGAGGCGTGGATGGGTGCGGAAACAAATCCGCCGGGTTCGCCGATCCTCTGTCCAATTTTTACCTTGTCGCCCACCGCAACGATAGGCTTGCAAGGTGCACCGATGTGCATAGACATGGGAATGACCACCTCAGCTGGCGCTGCCAGCTGTTCGATGGCCTTTTCATTGGTCGCGGCCTTCATGTCATTGGGATGAACGCCGCCAAAGAAAGCTTGTGCCATTGTCTTTCACCTCATCTTAACTACCGGGTGGCGCTATGCCACCGCATACTGTTCAGATATTACAACAAATCTTTTCACTTGTCCAGCCCTCCGGCGCATTTCTCCCGGTTTTTTTGGCGTTTTTGTCGCCGGCGCCGTCCCCGTGTCCGCCCAAAATACCCATATCTGTCGAATTTTGCCGCTTTTGCCCATGGCAGCGGCACTTGTGTTTTCCCCGGCACTGTGATAGAATATTGCCGCGCCGGGGAAGAAATGTATATAGACCCCGTGCAGAAAGGAGGGCGGCACTATGCTGCTTGACCGTATTTCCCTGAAGAGAGAGGCGAAGGACATCGTCAAGTGCGCCCGCGTCTCCGCCTACGGGTTCACCCTGCTGTTTCTGGCCATCTCGTGGCTGCTCAACGGCCTGTCGGATTTCGTCTCTCTGAACGAAGAACTGGTATACAATATATACTACACCACCGGTGTGGATCTGTCGTTCCTGATCCTGCACCGCGCCTTTCCGCCGCTGCTGGTCACCTTCGTCTCGGTGATCGTGGCGCTGCTGGGCGTGCTGCTGGGCGCCGGCTATTACCTGTACCATCTGGGTATCCGCCGCGGCGAGGAGATGCCCTATCTCACGCTGTTCGACGGCTTCTCCTTTACTGGAAAGCTGATTTTGCTGGCGCTGGTCCGCTACATCTTCGTGTTCCTGTGGAGTATGCTGTTCGTGGTTCCCGGCATCATCGCCGCCTACCGCTACCGCTTCGCTGTCTACAACCTGTGCGAGAACCCGGAAATGGGCGTGATGGACGCCATCAACATGAGCAAGGCCCAGACCGCCGGCTTCAAGTGGCAGCTTTTCGTGCTGGACCTGAGTTTCCTCGGCTGGCAGATCCTCTGCGGCCTGACGCTGGGCATCCTCTCCATCTGGATCCAGCCCTACCGCGCCCAGACCGACATCGGCTTTTTCCAGCAGATCAAGGTCATCAAAGGTATCGGCTGGCGAAACACGCCGCCCCATGACGATACCTTCCGCCCCAACGATCCCTTCGGCGGGACGGACAATTCGTGGCAATAATGTACGCAAACGAAAAACAGGGAGACAACGGAGACGTTGCCTCCCTGAATTTTTTTGTACGTTCTACACAATTTTTGGCATAACGTAGACTTCTTACAGATGGGAGTTCATTAAAAATTTAACAAAATCTGTTTTAGGGGTTGCAGTTAATTTCTTAACGTAGTAAACTGTCCTCATACGGTATATCGGAAACTCCGGCGGGAAGGCCGGACCGGTATCCGCAGAAAAAATGTGTATGTTAAGGAGAGTGACGTTGTGTTCAAGAAATTCACCAATGGCTGCGTGCGCGTCGTCAACCGGTGGCTGCCGGATGCATTCCTGTTTGCCATCATCCTGACCCTCGTGGTGTTTGTCGGTGCCATGTGCGCCACCGGCATGGGCCCCATCGACATCATCGCCAAGTGGGGCGATCAGAAGGGCGGCTTCTGGAATCTGCTGGCGTTCTCCATGCAGATGGCTCTGGTGCTGGTATTCGGCTCCGCCATGGCCTCCGCCAAGCCCTGCAAGAAGGCGCTGCGCGCGGTGGCCGGCCTGTGCCACGATGAGAAGCAGGCCATTCTGGTCACCACCTTCGTGTCCACCATCTGCTGCTGGCTGAACTGGGGCTTCGGTCTGGTCATCGGCGCGCTGCTGGCCAAGGAGGTCGTGCGCCGCGTGCCCTCCGTGGACTATCCCCTGCTGATCGCCTCCGCCTACTCCGGCTTCGTGATCTGGCACGCCGGTCTGTCCGGCTCCATCCCTCTGGATCTGGTGGCCGGCAAGGCCTTCGGTGAGGTGACCTATCAGGCACCCATCACCGCCACCGTGTTCCATCCCATGAACCTCATCATGTGCGGTGCCATCCTGCTGGTGATGCCTCTGGTGAACTACGCCATGCACCCCGACAAGGACCACACCATCACCGTGAACCCCGCCCTGCTGGTGGACGAGGCGGAGAAAGAGTATCCGCTGGATACCCCCGCCGAGAAGCTGGAGCACTCCAAGATCCTGTGGATCATCACCGTGGTCTTTGGCTTCATCTACATCGTGTACTACTTCGTGCAGAACGGCTTCACCCTGGGCCTGAACATCGTGAACATGATCTTCCTGTTCCTGGGCCTGCTGCTCCACGGCGACCTGCGCCGCTATGTGGACGCCATCGGCGAAGCCGCTGCCGGCGCCGCCGGTATCCTGCTGCAGTTCCCGTTCTATGCCGGTATCATGGGCATGATGGTGGCTGCCAACGACCAGGGCGTGTCTCTGGCAGGCGTTATCTCCGAGTTCTTCGTAAGCATCTCCAACAACGTGACGTTCCCCATGCTGTCCTTCCTGGCAGCCGGTATCGTCAACTTCTTCGTCCCCTCCGGCGGCGGCCAGTGGGCCGTGCAGGGTCCCATCATGATGCCTGCCGGCGCGGAAATGGGTATCGAGGCCGGTCGTACCGCCATGGCCATCGCATGGGGCGACCAGTGGACCAACATGATCCAGCCGTTCTGGGCGCTGCCTGCTCTGGGTATTGCCAAGCTGTCCGCCCGCGACATCATGGGCTATCTGGTGGTGGTTCTGCTGTTCACCGGCGTGGTGGCCTGCCTGGGCTTCCTGGGTTGGGCGCTGTTCTTCTAAGAAATACCATCCTCACAATATCTCCCCCCAACCGCACACAGGGACGGCGCTTTCGCGCCGTCCCTGTGTTTTTGCCGCTATGAAATTGTCGCGTTACACGGAGACAGGCGTCTCCGTTGTCTCGCCCGCTGTCGTCTCCGGCGCGGCGCTGCCGTCAAAGGGCATCTCCAGCAGCTCCGGCTGGCGGATGTACTTGCGGAAGTCGCTGCAAAACGAGGCGTACTCGTAGCCGGTGCAGATGCGCTCGTCCATGACGATGCCCAGCGGCATCATCTTCTTGCGCAGGTCGCCGCTCATATAGTTGGGTACCGGCCTGCCCATGCACACGAACACGCTGGTGGTGCCGAATTCATAGCAGTGATGGTGGATGTAGCTGGTCTTGATGGAGGCCAGATTGGTGATGAACATACTGGTGTGGAAGGGGCTGAGGTCGATGATCTTCCGGGGCAGCAGACCGTGCTTGTCCAGATGGTACGCCAGCCACACCACAAATTTGGGCAGCCCCGGAACGGAGAACATGAACCGGGCAAATTTGTCGGTGCTGTTCTTCTGCTCCGTCCGGCTGTTGGCATCGACGGCATCGGCGATCTTCTGCTGGATGGTGAACACCGTGTCCTGCGGCTCCAGAAAGATCTTCAGCGTCGTCTCATCCGGCGAGCCGTCCGCCAGCTTCTTCAGGATGACGAAGGACACGCAGAAGTGGTTGCGCTTATAGATGCGGCTGTTCATCACAAAGTAGTTCAGCTTGGGGTTGGTCTGCACCGCCTTGTAGTAGGCGGCGATGATGACCGCCATGTGGTTGATGCGGATGCCGCTGCGCCGCTTCTCGCGGATGTAGGCCTTGAGGACCTCCTCATCAATGTTCTCGGTGATGCTGTTCTGGGCGTCGTAGCGCTTGGGCATGATATAGGGGATCGCCGCCACGATGGGCGGCAGATTTTTTACTCTCGTTCCGTCAGGACGCATAGGCATATCCTCGATTCTGTCTGGATTATATGATCCATTGTACCCCATCCTTTCGACAAATGCAACCTGCTTGCCGCCGCCTGCAAGCTGGGCGGGACGCGCATTTTGCTCTTTACCTTTTCCACCGCATTTGCTATAATAAAGAATTATCACGATTATTATTCCGGCGGCATAGTCCTTGCCGCCAGCAGGAGGGAGGTGACCCGCCGTGAAATTCCAAAAATGGCACATTGCCCCGCCCCATCCCGAGGCGGCGGCCCGGCTGACCGCGGCGGGGTATCCCTGCCTTGTGTCGGCGGTGCTGGCCTCCCGCGGCATCGCAACGGAGGAGGAGGCCGCCGCTTTTCTGGAGCAGGAGCAGCGTTTGACGTACAGCCCGTTCCTGATGGCGGATATGGACAAGGCCGCGGCCCGTGTGCAGCAGGCGCTGGCGGACGGCGAGAAGATCGCCGTGTTCGGCGACTACGACGTGGACGGCATCACCGCCACCTGTATTCTGGTGGACTACCTCCAGAGCCGGGGCGCCGATGTGCTGCACTACATCCCCCGCCGCATCGAGGACGGCTACGGCCTGAGCTGCGACGCCATTGAGGGGCTGTACCGCAGGGGCGCACGGCTTCTCATCACAGTGGACTGCGGCATCACCGGCGTGGAGGAGGTGGACTTTGCCAACTCCCTGGGTATGGATGTGGTCATCACCGACCACCACGAGTGCAAGGAGACACTGCCCCGCGCCGTGGCGGTGGTGGATCCCCACCGGCCCGACTGCCCCTACCCCTTCAAGCATCTGGCAGGCTGCGGCGTGGCGCTGAAGCTGGCGCTGGCGCTGGGCGGCCCCGATCGGGAGGAGGCACTGTTCGCCCGCTACTGCACGCTGGCGGCCATCGGCACCGTGGCGGATGTGATGCAGATGTCCGGCGAGAACCGCACCATCGTATCCCGCGGACTTGCCGTGATCGAGCACTCCGATTTCATCGGCTTACAGGCACTTTTGAAGGAGGCGGGTCTTACCGGCCGGGAGATCACCTCCGTCCAGATCGGCTTTGTGCTGGCGCCCCGCATCAACGCGGCGGGCCGCATGGGCGCCGCCGACAAGGCGGCGGATCTCCTGCTCTGCACCGACCCGGAGGAGGCGGACCGCATGGCGCGGGAGCTGTGCGCCCTGAACCGGGAGCGGCAGAACGTGGAGCAGACCATCTACTCTCAGGCGGAGGAGATGATCGCCCATATGCCCGAACGGGAGCGGAGCGCGCTGGTGCTGGAGAGCAGCCGCTGGCATCAGGGCGTGGTGGGCATCGTGGCCAGCCGCCTCTCCGAGAAGTATTCCCGTCCCAGCTTTATGATCCACCTCAACGGCACCACCGGCAAGGGCTCCTGCCGCAGCTGGGGCGGCTTCAACCTCTTTGCGGCGCTGGAAAACTGCAAGGATCTGCTGCTGGGCTTCGGCGGCCACGAGCTGGCGGCCGGCTTTACCATTGACGAGTCGAACATCCCCGCCTTCCGCCAGCGGATGAACGACTACGCCCGCAGCTTCCGGGGCGGCGAGGCCCCCGTGTCCGTGCTGGACGTGGACGTGGCCATCACTCACCCCTCCGCCGTGACGCTGGAGGAGCTGGACGCCTTGTCCGCGCTGGAGCCCTACGGCAGCGGCAACGCCCGTCCGGTGTTCTGTCTGCTGGGCGCCACGCTGCTGCGTACCCAGAACGTAGGCCAGAACCGGCATCTCAAGCTGCGGCTGGGTAAGGGCAGCGCCCAGTTTGACGGCATCTTCTTCTCCACCGTGGCGGAGGACTGCGGCTGCCGCGTGGGCGACCGGGTGGACGCCGCCTTCTATTTACAGGTCAACGAGTTCCGGGGCAGCCGGACGGTGCAGCTCCAGATGGTGGATCTGCGGCCGTCCCTGTGCGCCAGCGGCCGGGAGCAGGAGTCTCTGACGCTGGCGGATCGCTGCACGGCACAGCAGCCCATGCCCGTCCGGGATGCCCGGCGGCTGCTGCCCACACGGGATCAATTCGCCGCCGCGTGGCGGTTTTTGGAGCGCACCGTCCCCGATGGCGGCCTCACCACCGGCTACCTGCCGCTGCTGCGTGCGCTGGCGGCGGAGCTGGGAAAGACCGAGCCGTTCCCCCGGGCGGCCCTGTGCCTGTCCGTCTTTGCCGAACGGGGACTTTTGACGCTGGAGCGGCAGGGGGACGATGTGACCATCCGGCTGCACCGGGGCCTAAAGGTGGTGCTGGGGCAATCGCCCTGCCTGCTGTGGCTCCATGAGATCACCGAGAAAGGGGGCGTTGGACAATGACGCCGCAGGAAATGTACGACCATCTTGTTGAAACCGTCAAGTCCTACAACCCGTCCGCCGGGTTCGACCAGATCCACGCCGCCTACGAGTATGCCGCCGCCCACCACGCCGGGCAGAACCGGAAGGACGGCTCGCCCTTTGTGACCCATCCGCTGGCGGTGGCGCAGATCGTGGCGGAGGAGCTGCATCTGGACACCGAGTCCATTGTGGCGGCGCTGCTTCACGACACCATTGAGGATACCGACGCCACCCACGAGGAGATCAGCAAGCTGTTTTCTCCCACCGTGGCGGATCTGGTGGAGGGCGTCAGCAAGCTGACCCGTGTCCACTACACCTCCAAGGAGGAGGAGCAGATGGAGAACCTCCGCAAGATGCTGATGGCCATGGCCAAGGATATCCGGGTCATCCTCATCAAGATCTCCGACCGGCTCCACAATATGCGCACCATGGAGTACCAGACGCCGGAGAAGCAGAAGCAGAAATCCTTTGAGACCATGGAGATCTACGCCCCCATCGCCCACCGTCTGGGTATGCAGCGCATGAAGTGGGAGCTGGAGGATCTGTCCCTGAAATATCTGGACCCCGTGGGCTACCGGGAGATCATCGAGGCGCTGGACGAGAAGGCGGCGGAGTACGACGGCTTCATGTCCTCCGTCCACGACCAGATCACCTCCCGCCTGCGGGAGGCCGGCATCGACGCCACGGTGCAGGCCCGCATGAAGCACCCCTACTCCATCTACCGCAAGATGTACACCCAGAACAAGTCGCTGGACGACGTGTTTGACCTGTTCGCCTTCCGGGTCATCGTGGACACGGTGGCGGACTGCTACAACGTGCTGGGTCTGATCCACGACCTGTACAAGCCCATTCTGGGCCGCTTCAAGGACTATATCGGCACACCCAAGCCCAATATGTACCAGAGCCTGCACACCACGGTGGTGGGCGAGAGCGGCATCCCCTTCGAGGTGCAGATCCGCACCAAGGAGATGCACGAGATCGCCGAGTACGGCGTGGCCGCCCACTGGAAGTACAAGCAGAACGGGCAGGGCGCCGGCGACGAGCGCAGCTACGAGTGGGTGCGCCGCCTGCTGGAGAATCAGGAGGGCGCCGACGCCGAGGATTTTATCCACTCCCTGAAGGTGGATATGTTCGCCGACGAGGTGTTCGTGTTCACGCCGCAGGGCGACGTGATCAACCTGCCCGCCGGCGCCACGCCCATCGACTTTGCCTATACCATCCACTCCGCCGTGGGCAACCACATGACCGGCGCCAAGGTCAACGGCCGCATCGTCCAGTTCGACTACCACCTGCGCAACGGCGACGTGGTGGAGGTCATGACCAGCAACTCCGCCCATGGCCCCAGCCGCGACTGGGTGAAGATCGCCCGCTCCAGCAACGCCCGCAGCAAGATCCGCCAGTGGTTCAAGCGGGAGAAGCGGGACGAGAACATCGTCAACGGCCGCCAGAGCTTTGAGGCGGAGCTGAAGCGCACCGGCGTCACCCTGAAGGAGCTGACCAGCGAGGAGAATCTCCCCAGCGTTTTGAAGAAGCTGTGCTACAACAGTCTGGACGATATGTACGCGGCCATCGGCTACGGCGGCGTGACCGCCCTGAAGGTCATGGGCCGTCTGCGGGAGGATATCCAGCGCATTCTCCACCAGCATCAGGTGGAGCGGCAGGCGGAGGTGCCGGTGGCTGACCAGCCCCAGCAGACCCGTCCCGCCGTACCCCAGCACCCCAAGGGGGAGCAGGGCATCGTGGTGGAGGGGCTGACCAACTGCCTTGTGAAGTTCTCCAAGTGCTGCACCCCCGTACCCGGCGACAAGATCGTGGGCTTCATCACCCGGGGCTACGGCATCTCCGTCCACCGGGCGGACTGTCCCAACGCCGCCCCCGCCCGCCGCAAGCCGGAGGAGGCGGGACGCTGGATCAACGTGTCGTGGGGCAGCAACACCCGCGAGAGCTACCGCACCACGCTGGAGGTGGTGGCCAAGGATCGCCTGAACCTGATCGTGGACATCTCCACGGTGCTGTCCAGCACCAAGACCCATGTCTCCTCCCTGAACGCCCGCAGCACGCCGGACGGCTTTGCCCTCATCACGCTGGACACGGACGTGTCCGACAGCCAGCAGCTGCAAACGGTCATGCGGAGGATCGAGCAGATCTCCGGCGTTATGCGGGTCACCCGCCCCGCCGGTTAAACCAGAAAAAGGAGTGATATGCCATGAGAGCAGTATTGACCCGCGTGAAGCACGCATCCGTCACCATCGACGGCAAGGTACACGGCCAGATCGGAGAGGGCTTCCTCATCCTGCTGGGCGTGACCCACGAGGACACCGAGGCACAGGCCGTCAAGCTGGCGGACAAGCTCACCGGGCTTCGCATTTTTGAGGACGAGAACGGCAAGATGAACCGCGGTCTGGACGAGGTGAAGGGCGAGCTGCTCATCATCTCCCAGTTCACGCTGTACGGCAACTGCAAGAAGGGCCGCCGTCCCGAATTCCTGGCTGCCGCCCGTCCCGAGGTGGCCATCCCCCTGTATGAAAAGTTCGTGCAGGAGTGCCGCAGCAAGGGCTTCCACACCGAGACCGGCGAGTTCGGCGCCTACATGCAGGTGGAGAGCCTGAACGACGGCCCGCTGACGCTGGTGGTGGACACCGACCAGCGGTGAGAAAGGAGAGCGCGATGAAGATCACATCCTTGCAGGTGGGGCCCATCATGACCAACTGCTACCTGCTGTGCGACGAGACGGCAAAGGTCTGCGCGCTCATCGACCCCGGCGACGACGCGCCGCAGGTGGAGCGCATGGTGGCGCAGAGCGGCTGCGCCCTGCAATATATCCTGCTGACCCACGGTCACTTCGACCATACCTCCGCCGTCCGGCCTCTGCTGGAGAAGCACCCGGACGTGCCGGTATATATCCACGAAAAGGACGCCGTGGACACGGAGCGCGGCGAGCTGCTGTTCCGCAAGGTGGGGCCGGAGAACCAGCGCTACTATAAGGAGGGCGACACCCTGCCGCTGGGCGGGCTGACTCTCCGGGTGCTGGAAACGCCGGGTCACTCCGAGGGCTCCGTCTGCCTGCTGGTGGAGGGGCAGGGCGTGCTGTTCGCCGGCGATACGCTGTTCCGCTGCTCCTGTGGCCGGTGCGACTTCCCCGGCGGCGACTACCGGAAGATGCTGGCGTCGCTGGGTCGCCTGGCAGCACTGGAGGGAAACCTGCGGGTGCTGCCCGGCCACGATCGGGAGACTACGCTGGACTATGAGCGCCGTGTCAACCCCTATATGCGGCAAGGAGCGGCACGATGAAGCTGGAATTCCGCGGTCACGACGACCGCTACGCCATCGAGCAGAGCCTGCTGGCCTTTTTCCCGGAGGAGCGCCCCGTCTACGAGGCCCCTGCCCCCGGTGAGGACGACTGCGCCTTCGTCTCCCTGACGGAGGGGAAGCGCTACGCCACCGGCGTCACCACCCTTCACTATCACGGCAAAACGGCGCGGGGCGTCTCCCGCGCCGTTCTTACGGACGCCCCCGACGAGTACGAGCGGGAGCGTCTGCGTCAGCGCGCCCTGAAGCTGTCGTTCTTCAAGGCGGCGCGGGACATCACCGGCATCACCCCCAGCTGGGGCGCGCTCACCGGCATCCGGCCGGGCAAGCTGGCCCGCGCCATGCTGGAGCAGGGCAAAACGGAGCGGGAGACAGACCGCGTCCTGCGGGACACCTACTTCGTCTCGCCGGAGCGCCGCCGCCTGGCCATCGAGACGGCGCAGGCGGGCCTGACCGCCAAGCGCGGCCTGCGTCCCAACGAGATATCCCTCTATGTGGGCATCCCGTTCTGCCCCACCCGCTGCGCCTATTGCAGCTTCGTGTCCGCGTCGGTGGAGAAGTCCTTCGGCCTGATGGAGCCGTATCTGGCGGCGCTGGAGCAGGAGATCACCGACGCCGCCCGTATGGTGGCGGAGACGGGGCTGTCTGTCAAGTCCTTCTACATGGGCGGCGGCACGCCCACCACCCTGTCGGCTCAGCAGATGGATCACCTGCTGACCCATCTGAACAAGAGCTTTGACCTGACGGGCTGCGCGGAGTACTGCATCGAGGCGGGCCGCCCCGACACCATCACACGGGAGAAGCTGCAGGTGCTGCTGGATCACGGCGCCGACCGCATCAGCGTCAACCCCCAGTCCATGGAGGACGAGGTGCTGCGGGCCATCGGCCGCAAGCACACGGCGGCGGACATCGAGGCGACCATGGCGCTGGCCACCTCCATGGGATTCCCCCATGTGAACATGGATCTCATCGCCGGACTGCCCGCCGACACGCCGGAGGGCTTCCGCCGCACACTGGACAAGTGCCTGACCTTTGGTGCGGACAACATTACCGTCCACACCCTCAGCCTGAAGAAGGGCAGCCGCATCCTGCTGGAGGGTCTGCCCATCCCATCGGCGCAGGACGTGGCCGCCATGCTGGACTACGCCAACGACGCCCTGCGCACCGCCGGATTCACCCCCTACTACCTCTACCGCCAGAAGTATATGTCCGGCAGCTTTGAGAACGTGGGCTGGTGCATATCCGGCGCGGAGGGACTGTATAATATCTACATCATGGAGGAGCTGCACAGCATCCTGTCTCTGGGCGCAGGCGGCTCCACGAAGATGGTAGACCCGGTGCGCGACCGGATCGAGCGGGTGTTCCACCCCAAGTTCCCCACGGAGTACATCGCCCGTCCGGAGAAGATCCGGCAGGATCTGGAGACGTTCCGCCGGTTCCACGAGAATATGCAGAAGTAAGCGGGAGGTACGGCATGGCACAGCGACGGCACAACTTTATCAGCGGCGCCGCTGTGCTGGCTTTTGCCGTGGCGGTGACCAAGGTGCTGGGCGCCCTCTACAAGATCCCGCTGGGCAACCTGCTGGACAAGGAGGGCATGGCCCACTTCTACGCCGCCTATAACATCTACAACCTGCTGCTGGTGCTGTCCACGGCAGGACTGCCGCTGGCGCTGTCCCGGCTGGTATCCCGCGCAGCGGCGCAGGGCAGACGCAACGCCCAGCGCCGCATTTTCCGGACGGCGCTGGCGCTGCTGGCCGTTATCGGCCTTGTGTGCAGCGCCGTCATGTGCCTGTTTCCGCAGGTGCTCAGCGGCCTGCTCCACGACTCGCTGGCCGCGCCCGCCATCCGGGTCCTCGGCCCGGCGGTGCTGTTCGTCTGCCTGACCTCCGCCATCCGGGGATATACGCAGGGCTTGGGCGACATGACGCCCACCGCCGTCAGCCAGATGACGGAGTCCGCCGGAAAGCTGGTCATCGGCCTTGCCCTGTGCCTTCTGCTGCTGCACCGGGGCGCGGACGCCTCACTGTGCGCCGCCGGGGCCATTGCCGGCGTCACCGCTGGCTCGTTGCTGTCGCTGACGGTGCTGGCGGTGTTTCTTCTGCGTCGGCGGGCGCGCATCGCCGCCTCCGACCGGCCGCCTGCGCGGCGCGAGATCCTCCGCGACCTGCTGACTGCCGGGATCCCCATTACGCTGGGGGCGGCGGGCATGAGCCTCATCACCCTGCTGGATCAGGCGCTGGTCATGTCCACCCTCCAGAATACGCTGGGATATACGGAGGCTGCCGCCACCGCTCTGTACGGCGAGTACACCTTCGGTATGACGCTGTTCGTTCTGCCGCCGTCCTTTATCTACCCCGTCACCATCAGTCTGGTGCCGGATATCGCCGACGCGCTGGCCCGGGGCGACCGCGCCGCCGCGGGACGCAGTACCGCCGCCGCCCTGAAGCTGACCACCCTCGTCGCCCTGCCCGCCGGGGCGGGACTGTCGGTGCTGGCCGGGCCCATCCTGCACCTGCTGTACCCGGCGGTGCCGGATACCGCCGAGGCCGCCGCCTACCACCTGACCTTTCTGGGCCTTGCCTGCATCTTCGTGTGCCTGATGGTGGCCACCAACGGCGTTTTGCAGGCCTACGGCAAGGAGTACATCCCCGTCTTTACCCTGCTGTGCGGCGGCGTCCTGAAGATCGTCACCAACTATCTGATGGTGGGCGACCCCGCCACCAACGTCCGGGGCGCGCCGGTCAGCACGCTGTACTGCTACGCCCTGATCGTGGTGCTGAACCTCATCGCCATCGCCCGCTGTGTGCCGGAGCGCCCTGCCTACCTCCACCTGTTTGCCAAGCCGCTGCTCATCACGGCGGTGATGGCGCTGGCCGCCCGCTCGTCCTACGGCGTGCTGGTGCGCTGCCTGCCGGAGCGCTGGGCGGTGCTGCCCGCCATTCTGGCCGCCGCCGTGGTCTACGGCATATTGGCACTGGCGCTGGGCGCGGTGACGCGGGCTGACATCATCGGCCTGCCCAAGGGTGAGAAAATCGCGGAAATACTGCATTTGCGCTGAACTTTTGGGGTTGACAAAGCGAAAACCTCTTGCAATAGGAGCATAAGTATGATAAATTTTGTTAGGAAACCGCAGTATGGCTACGAGGATCTGCTGGAGATCATCCGCCTGCTCCGCTCGGAGGACGGCTGCCCCTGGGACAAGGCGCAGACCCACCGGTCCATCCGGCGCGGCTTGCTGGAGGAGGCCTACGAGGCCGCCGAGGCCATCGACAGCGACGACCCCGTGCTTCTCAAGGAGGAACTGGGCGACGTGCTGATGCAGGTGGTGTTCCACGCGGACATCGAGTCCGATGCGGGACGCTTCACCATAGACGACGTGTGCGACGGCGTGGTGAAAAAGCTGTTGTTCCGCCATCCCCACGTGTTCGGCAGTGAGCACGAGGACTCGCCCGAGTCGGCGCCGGTCAGCTGGGACAAGCTGAAGCGGCAGGAAAAGGGTCAGAAGACCGTGGCCGACAGCATGGACAGTGTGGCGCGGAGCCTGCCGGGTCTTTGGCGGGCTGAAAAGCTCCAGAACAAGGCGGCGTCCGCCGGCTTCGAGTGGCCGGATGTACAGGGCGCGCTGGACAAGCTGGAGGAGGAAGTGGCCGAGCTGCGCCGCGCCGTGGAGGAAGACGGCGACGTGCCGGAGGAGCTGGGCGATGTGCTGTTCGCCGCCGTAAAGGTGGGGCGGTTCTGCGCCTGTGACCCGGAGGACGCGGTCAACGGCACCTGCGAAAAATTTATCCGCCGCTTTCGTGCCGTGGAGAACGGTGCGGCGGCACAGGGGAGGGAGGTCTCCCAGCTGTCGCTGGAGGAGATGACCGCCCTGTGGGACGAAGCAAAACGTTCTTAATGCGATCTCGATCGTTTTGAGATACGCCGCCCGGAGGGGAACGGCGTCAACAAATGAATTTTTGGGAGGAACTATCATGAATAAAACCGAACTGATCGCCGCCGTGGCGGAGAAGACCGGCCTGTCCAAGAAGGACACCGAGGCCGCTGTCAACGCGACGCTGCTGACCATCACCGAGACGCTGAAGGCCGAGGAGAAGGTGCAGCTGGTGGGCTTTGGCTCCTTCGAGACCAAGAAGCGCGCCGCCCGTACCGGCCTGAACCCCCGTACCAAGGAGACCGTGGAGATCCCCGCCGCCAAGGTACCCGCCTTCAAGGCCGGCAAGGCTCTGAAGGACGCCGTCGCGGAGTAATTTTGCTTTCACGGGAGCCGGTGTGACCACACCGGCTCCTTTACCGTTTTAAGGAGGAATCCTATGCGTCTTGACAAATATCTGAAGGTGTCCCGCCTCATCAAGCGCCGCACCGTGGCCAACGAGGCCTGCGACAACGAGCGCGTCACCGTCAACGGCCGGGTGCAGCGCGCATCCTACGATGTGAAGGTGGGCGATGTCATCTCCATCCGCTTCGGCCAGAACACCCTGACGGTGGAGGTGCTGAGCGTCACGGAGAACGTGGGCAAGGACGCGGCGGCCGCCATGTACCGCGAGGCCGCGCCTCAGCCGGACAAACTGTCATAATACCGGGCGTTCCCTCATACGATGGAGTGAAAACTCTGTGGGAGGGAGCGCTTTTTTATGCCTTACGACATGACCGACGGCGGCGCCGCCGCCTATCACCGCCTCCAGATCGAGGGGCGGGAGAAGCTGAGCATCTCCGGCGTGGAGGATGTGGTGCGCTTTGACGAGAGCTGCATCGTCACCACCACCAGCGCCGGCACGCTCATCATCACCGGAGAGGAGCTGCATATCGGCAAGCTGTCGCTGGACGGCGGCGAGATGCAGGTGGACGGCCGCATCGACGCCGTGACCTACGAGGACACGGAGGTGCGGCAGGGGTCGTTCCTGTCCCGGCTGTTCGGCTGATATGGAAAATCATGTCTCCCAACAGCTGACCGCCTACCTGACGGCGGCGCTGCTGGGCGCGGCCTCCGCCATGGTCTACGACCTGCTGCGCGCCGTGCGGCTTCGCCGCCGCCGTGACCGACGCCTCACCGGTCTTGCCGACGGTCTGTATATCACCGTGCTGGGGCTTTTGCTGCTGTGGTTCACCCTGCGCATCGGGGAGGGGGAGCTGCGGCTGTATATGCTCACCGGCGTGGCGCTGGGCGCGGTGCTGTACGGGCTGACGTTGCCGCCGCTGCTGCGCCCGCTGTGGAATTTCTGGCTGGACGCGGCGGTGCAGTTCTGCCGTCTGCTGTGCTGTCCGGCGGTGATCGCCGTCCGGTGGCTGAAAAAAGCCGCCATTTTCCTGAAAAAACACTTTCCTTTTCGCCGCGCCTGCGCTACAATAAAGATACGAATGCGGTCAAAAGGGCCGCGAAAGGGGGAGGACAGACATGGCGCAGAAAAAGACCCGCAAAAAAAAGCCCAGCGCTGTCCTGCTGCTGGTGCTGACCGTGCTCATCGTGGTGGTGGGCGTGGAGATCATCAACGTCTACGGGCGGCTGAAGGATGTGCGGGCGCAGGAGGCGGCCCTCACCCAGCAGATGCAGGAGAAAGCACAGGCCAACGAGGCACTCCGCTCTGATCTGAGCAAGAAGGACGATCCGGAGTTCATCAAGGCGCTGGCCCGCGACCTGCTGGGTCTGGCCGAGGATGGCGAGCGTATCTTCTACGACGTCAACGACTGACCATAGCGCACCCTGCCCCGCCGGAAGGCGGGGCGTTTTTGTTGCCATCCGCCGATGCCTGTGGTATACTCTACGCATCTGAATGCATGGAAGGGAGGCTTGCCCATGCCCGCTTTTCTGGAGCAGCGATACTGCCGGAAGCACCTGCGCTGCGTGCGGCACATTACATTAGACCCCAAGGGACGCGGCGCTGTCCGCATCCACATGATCCCCCCGCGGGAGGACGCGCCGGACGCGCCGTTTCTGCTGCTGCTCAACGGCGATAAGCTGGTACCGCTGAACCTGTCGTGGGCCATTCTGTTGGCCAATTTTATGGACAGGCTGGAGCCCTTTGCCGGGCTGGAGATCAGCGAGTCCGACTGGCACGCCATGGCGGACGCCGCCGTGGCGGAGACACATAAGACCTATCCGTTCACCAAAAAGACCGAGCTGGCGGAGGATCTGTCCCTGATGCTCACCTCGCTGGTGGCCATCGCCCGGGGACAGGAGCCGGAGGCGGAGGTGGGCGTTCTGTCGCTGGGCGACTATGCCGCCGAGATGACGGCGCCCCACCGCATGGATCTGATGCTCAGCGCCATGCGCAAGGACGGCGCGTGGCACTGCAACCAGAAGTGCCTGCACTGCTACGCCGCGGGGCAGTCGCTGGCGGACGCGCCGGAGCTGTCCACCCAGCAGTGGCTGGACATCCTCCGCCGCCTGCGAAGCGCCAATATCCCGCAGGTCACGTTCACCGGCGGCGAGCCCACCCTCCGCGCCGATCTGGTGGAGCTGGTGGACGCCGCCCAGTGGTTCGTCACCCGGCTGAACACCAACGGCCAGCTATTGACGCCGGAGCTGTGCGCCAAGCTGTACGGCGCAAGCCTGGACAGCGTGCAGGTCACCCTGTACAGCGCCGACCTGGCCATCCACAACGCGCTGGTGGGCGCCGACGGCTTTGAAAAGACGGTGCAGGGCATCCGAAACGCCGTGGCGGCGGGACTGATCGTCTCCGTGAACACGCCACTGTGCAGCCTGAACACGGACTATGCCGCCACGCTGCGCTTTGCCGCGTCTCTGGGCGTGCGGTACGCCACCTGTTCCGGTCTGATCCCCTCCGGCAGTGCCGAGGGCGCGGAGAGCCGCGCCACCCGTCTGACGGAGCAGGCGCTGACGCAGGTGCTGCAAGAGGCAGAAGCTGTGGTGGAGGAGCTGGGCATGGAGTTGGATTTCACCAGCCCCGGCTGGCTGCCGGAGGAGACGCTGCGCGCACTGGGACTGCACCTGATCCCCAGCTGCGGCGCCTGCCTGAGCAACATGGCGCTGGCGCCGGACGGCAGCATCATCCCCTGCCAGAGCTGGCTGAGCAGCGCCCCGCTGGGCAATATGCTCACCGACGACTGGGCGTCTGTCTGGAACAGCGAGCGCTGCGCCGCCATCCGGGCGGAGAGCGCCAAAATGGATCATATCTGCCAGCTGCAAGGCGGCAACAGGGAGGAGGGAGCGCGATGCTGAAGAAGCTGCATATCCTGCTGCTAACGGTGCTGGCGGCGCTGTGCTGCACCGCCATCGCGTGGGCGGACTACGACTACATCGACCGCTACGACGTGGACGTGCTGCCCAACACCGACGACGGCAGCCTGACCATCACCGTCTCCCTGACGTGGACGGCGCTGGAGGAGCTGCCCTACGGGCAGGAGCTGAAGGTCGGCATCCCCAACGGCTCCATCCGGGAGAAGACCGCCCTGACCGACAACATCGAGCGCCTGTCCTTCGACAACCGCTATATGTACATCTATCTGGACCGCGCCTTCAAGAAGAACGAAACGTTTACGTTCTCCTACCGCTGGGTGCAGGAGTATATGTACGGGCTGGACGGCGGCACCGTGACCTACGATTACACCCCCGGATGGTTTGACGAGGCCAAGATGGGGGCCATGACCCTGACGTGGCACGACCCCGCCGGTCTGACCGGCGACTTCACCGAGGGGACAGTTTCCGGCGCGGACAGCGTGACGGTGGCGGATGGGCTGACCATCACCGCCTCCGACCAGTCCTACGGCTACAAGATGAACGTGAAGGTACGCTACACCGACTGGCCCACCACTCTGTCCCCGGAGAACAGCATCAGTAATCAGCCCGACAATGACTATGACGACTGGTACGACGAGGACGAGGACATAGGCATGGCCGCCCTGTTCCTGACGCTGATCATCACCATCTTTATCGTTTGGGTGGTGGTGCGGATCATTCGGGAGATAGCTGGCGGCTACGCCGGCGGCTTCGGCACGCGGTATGTGTTCGTCAACCACCTCTGGTACCCCGCCGGACGGGACGGCAAGCCCCGTCCCGGCAGCGTTGGCACCAAGAAGCGGCCCCGCCCGCCCCGCAGCAGTAGCAGCAGCGGCTTCGGCGGCGGCAGCCGCGGCGGAGGGTTTGGAGGCGGCGGCTTCGGCGGCGGCGGACACTGCGCCTGCGCCAGCAGCTGTGCCTGTGCCTGCGCCTGCGCCTGTGCCGGCGGCGGACGGGCGGGCTGCTCCGCCAAGAATCTCTACGGCGCGGTGCGGCTGGACAAGGCGCTTTCCGAAAAATTGGATACCTGAAACAGGAGGGACGGCGGCGCGCCGTCTCTCTTTTTCACAAAAAAGGAGCCGCCCTGCAAGCAGAGCGGCCCAAGCGGGTGGGATATTGGAAAGCTTCCTCTATCATCATACAGCACGCCTGTCCCCGTGTAAATAGGAGGTTTTGCCGGTTTTCCGCGACTTTTAGGGCAGCCTGTCGAATGTGTCTGAATGATAAGCTCTTTATGAAGTTTTCACAAATTCTCTCAAAAGTGCTTTTCAAACGTATTGCGATTTGCTATAATGCACACAAGGATAAAGGGAACCCGCTCCCCGACCCTACCCTGTGTTTACCGCACTGACGAAAGGAGCAAGTATTATGAAGTTCACATTCGCCTGCAAGAAGATCTCCCTCAACGACTCCATCAAGGAATACGCGGAAAAGAAGATCAGTAAGCTGGACAAGTATTTTCCGGAGGAGGCAGACGCCTTTGTGACCTTTGCCGTGGAGAAGAAGAATCGCTGTGTGGTGGAGCTGACCATCCGCAGCACCAACGGCACGTTGTTCCGTGCGGAGACGGAGGATCCCGACGGCGATATGCGCGGCGCCATTGACGAGGCTGTCAGCTTCATCGACCGCCGTATCCGCAAGAACAAGACGCGGCTGGCCAAGAACCTGCGGCCCGACGCGCTGGTCTCCTCCGTTCCTGCTGAGTTCGACGTAGTGGAGGACAACGACTTCGACATCATCCGCACCAAGCGCTTTGCCGTCAAGCCCATGAGCACCGACGAGGCCATTTTGCAGATGAACCTGCTGGGCCACTCGTTCTATGTGTTCCGCCGCATTGAGGACAGCGCCATCTGCGTGGTGTACCACCGCAACAACGGCGGCTACGGCCTGATCGAGACGGCGGAGTAATCGATATACGATCCCAAGGGGGCGGTGCAGCCGCCCCCTTTTTCTTGTGGGAGCGCCGCTGCTCCGGGGCAAGGAGAGCGATAAAAGGAGGCTTTTTCGTGAATTTACGCCATGTTGGATACCGCGCCTATCAGTGTGTGTTCGGTCTGGGCGCACGGCTGCTGCCGTGGCGTCAGCCGGAGACGATCACCGGCCCCGGCAGTCTGGCGGACATCCCCGCCCGGCTGACCCGGTACGGCGCCCGCCCTGTATCGGCAGGCGCACTGCGACAGTCTGGTGGCGGTGGGCGGCGGCAGTCCCATGGACACCGCCAAGGCCGCCGCGGCGCTGGTGGTGCGTCCCGGCAAAGCGCCGGAGCAGCTGGCGGGCCTCCTGAAGGTGCGCCGCGCCATCCCGCCCTTTATCGCCGTACCAACCACCGCCGGTACCGGCTCGGAGACCACCATCGCCGCCGTGGTCACCGGCGCGGATCACCACAAGTACGCCATCAACGACCTGTGCCTGATCCCCCGCTGCGCCGTGCTGGACCCGCTGCTCACCGTGTCCCTGCCGCCCCACACCACCGCCGAGACCGGCATGGACGCCCTGACTCACGCGGTGGAGGCATATATCGGCAGGTTTTACCCCACCCGCCAGACCGATGCCATGGCGGAGGAGGCGGTGGTCACCATCTTCCGCACGCTGGAGCACGCCTGCGCCCACGGCGACGACGTGGGGGCGCGGCAGGCACTGCTCACCGCCTCCTATCAGGCGGGTGTGGCCTTCACCCGCGCCGGTGTGGGCAACGTCCACGCCATCGCCCACACGCTGGGCGGTCTGTACGGTGTGGGTCACGGCCTCGCCAACGCGGTGCTGCTGCCCGTGGTTCTGCGGGACTACGGCGCGGCGGCGCACCGGCGGCTGGCGCGTCTGGCAGAGCTGGTGGGGCTGTCCGGCGACAGCGAGGCGGACAGAGCCAACGCCTTTATCGACGCGATCTTCGGCATGAACGCCCGGCTGGGCATTCCCACCGGCTTCACCTGCATCCGGGAGGCGGATCTGCCGCAGATGGCGGCGTGGGCGGCCAAGGAGGCCAACCCCACCTACCCCGTGCCGGTGATCTATGACCGGGCGCGGTTTATCCGCGTGATCCGGCAGGTCATGCAGTGAGAAAACAAAGACAGGGGCGGACACCTTGGGTGTCCGCTCCTGCTGCTTTGTGGGAGGCGGCGGAGCTGCTGCTGGACGACCTGAAAGCGCACCTGCGCTCGGTGGACGGCATCCACCTGCTTGCATAGGACAAAAAAGCGTCCGCGCACACCATACGCGGACGCTTTTCTGCTCTGTTGTCTGTTTCACTCGAACAGGCCCACCTGCTCCGGCAGGTCGCCCCGTCCGATCATCTGGAGCTGCTGGACATTTTCGGCGGCCAGCGCGTCGCTGATGGTCATTTTGCGGATGATGTTCTTCACCGTGTTGTCCAGTCCGCCGCCTTCCCGGTAGTCGGCGGGGAAGATGAAGTCCACCCGCCCCTTGCTCAGCAGATCCTCCACACCGGCGCGGTTGCCGGACTGGTACACGGCAATGGCCTGCCCGCCGTAGGCCCGCATCATCTTCATGCACGGCACATCGGAGAGTCCGTCGCCCACGTAGATCATGTTGGTGAAGGGGATGCGCTTGCTGTCGTCGGGCATGGAGTCATTCAGCGTCTTGTCGTCAGACACGTCCAGTACACCCTTGTTGATGCGGTAGACGAACTGGGTCTTGTTGGTGAAGTTGACATCCAGTTTGGGCCATGTGGCCAGCCCCTCCGCGTTGTAGAAAAACTCGCAGGCGTAGATCTCCCGGAACTCGTGGGCGATGCCGCTGCCCTCGATGATCTCCCGCAGGCCGGAGGAGATCACATAGTGCTCGATGGACACACCCTGCGTCTCGCCGAATTCGTTGATGCGGCGGAACCACTCCCGCACGCCGGGAAACAGCTCGATGTTGTGGCCGCAGCGCACCAGAAGCTCCCGGTCCAGCCGTTTACCCTGTGCGCGGCACTCCTCGATCATGGTGTACATATAGGCCAGCAGGCCGTCCATCCGGTTGTCCCGGCCGAAGGTGTTGGCCTTGCTCCAGAACTCCGCCGGGGTGTAGCCCAGCGCCGGGATAAAGGCGTAGTCCTCCATGTCGGTGGTACACAGCGTCTTGTCAAAATCGTACAGCAGCGCAATGATAGGCTTCTCCGTCATCTCTGCTCTCCTCCTTGTTTTTCCTGTCTGGGGCGGCGGGGTGCACGCTTTGAAAAAAGGCGGCCGGGAGGCCGCCTTTTCGATGGTTTCGGGTTATTCCTTGCCGCCGTAGTTCCGGCCGAACTTCAGCTCGCCCAGATCAAAGGCAAATTCGTTGGGGGCGGCGCTGCCGTCCACCGGCGGGAGCTTGGCGTCATGCTCCTCGTCCGCTGCCTCCTGCTGCGGCGCCTGCGTCCCGTACTGGGTCAGGATATCCTGCTCGATGCCGCTGACCACCGCATCGGACGGCGCGGCGTCCGCCGCCGGCTGTGCCGGGACAAGCTCCAGCTCCGGCAGCGTCTGCAAAAAGGCGGACTGCGCCTGACACAGCTCATCGCTGCGGCGGATGAAGTCCGCCAGCTTCTCCTGCGCCATAGCCAGCTTCTGCTCGGCGGCCTTTGTTTCATCGGCCAGCCGCGCCACCTCCTGCGCCGCCTCCGCTCTGGCCTCCGCCAGCATCGCGTCCTTTTCGGCCTGCGCCTCCTGCACCAGCTTGGCAGCCATCTTCTGGGCGGTCAGCAGCGTCTGACGCATGGCGTCCTCGGTGGAACGGTACTCCTCCACCTTCTCCGCCAGCACCTTCAGCTTAGCCTTCAGCGTGACGTTTTCCTTAAACAGTGTGGAATAATCCTCCGTCAGCGCGTCCAGAAACTCGTCCACAACGCTCATGTTGTAGCCGCCGCCGAACGACGCCTTGGGGAATACCTTCTCAGAAACTTCCTGCGGTGTAAACATGGATGAACCCTCCGATCCCTTTCTTTATCCGCCGTACTTACAGGTACAGTCCGTTGTTTTCCAGCTCGTCAATGAGGTCGCCCATAATGTCCACAGAGTACGGTGTGATGATGTAGGTGTTGGCGGCCACCTTCTTGATCTTCCCCTCGCCGGCATAGGCCACGCCGGACAGGAAGTCGATGAGCCGCCGCGCCACGTCCTTGTTGGTGGATTCCAGATTCAGCACCACCGTCCGCTTCTCCTTCAGGTGATCGGCGATCTCGGAGGCGTTCTCGAAGCGCTCCGGCTTCACCAGCACCACCTTCAGCTGGGTGGTGGCGTGGATGTTCACCACCTTGTTGTGGCGGTCGTCGGCGCGCCGCTCCTCGCTGCGGCGATCCTCCTTGCGGTCGTCAAAGGGGGAACGGGAGTCTCTGGAAGGCTCCTCAAAATCGTCCTCGTAATCGTAATCCTCGTCATCGTAGGGATGAATGATCTTTTTCAGTTCGTCCATGAAGCCCATCGAAAAATACCTCCCGCGTTATTTTGTATAGTCTCTGGCGCCAAAAATGGCAGTACCCACGCGGACCATGTTGCTGCCCGCGCGGATGGCATCGGCGAAGTCGCCGCTCATGCCCATGGATAGATAATCTAATTTATTATCGTACATTTTTTGATTTATGTCAACATATAGCGCGTGTACTTTTTGAAAATATACCATATTTTCCGCCTGCGTGGCGCTGGCAGGGGGGATAGTCATCAGACCCCGCACCCGCACATGGGCCAGCTCCTTGGCGTGGGAGGCGGCCTCGGCCACCGCCTCCGGCGCAAAGCCGCTCTTGGCAGCCTCGCCGCCGATGTTCACTTCCAGCAGGATATCCTGCACGATCCCCAGCTTGTCCGCCTGCTTTTCGATCTCCTCCAGCAGCTCCAGAGAGCCGACGGACTGGATGAGGGCGGCCTTGCCCACCACCTGCTTGACCTTGTTGCGCTGCAAATGGCCGATAAAGTGCAGCGGTGCGCCGTCGTAGCCGTTTTCCGCCAGCTTGGCGGTCATCTCCTGCACGCGGTTTTCACCCAGCGCGTCGATGCCGGCGCGGATGGCCTCCTGACAGGCGGCGGCGTCGTTCATCTTGCTGGCACCCACCAGCGTGATGTCCCCGCCGGTGCGGCCGGTTTCCCGGGCTGCCTCGTCGATCTCGCGGCGTACCGCCGCAATATTCTCCGCAATAGACATGAGAAGCTCCTCCTCTTTGTATTTCTGACCGGATCGTCGTCCGTTATCGTATGACCTTTCCGTCGCTGAGCGCACCGGCCGTGGCGATGACCTCATCGCCGACCCGCAGCGTCTGGGTGTCGGACGCCCCCTCGGCGGGCTGCACCAGCGCGTACCCCTGCCCCTGATACAGCACGGTCACAGGGCGGAAGGCGGCGGTGCTGCCGTCCACGCAGTAGACGCCGGTGACGCCCTCCTCGCTGACCCGCAGGGCATTGGACGGCACCCGCAGCCCCTCGTAGGTGCGCAGGATCACGTCCGCCGCCTGATGCCGCAGCAGCGTGGTCTGCGCCAGATACTTCCGGCAGGACAGCGTCACCGCCGCCTGACCGTCCTCCGGCGCGGACACGGATACCACCTGCATCCGGATGTTCTGGTCAAAGCCCTTGGCAAACCGCAGTGTCACGGCACCTTGGGACTTGAGATAGCTCGCCTGCTCCTCCGGCAGCGTCACCACATAGTACCATGTGTCGCCGTAGATGAGCTTGCCCATGTTGCTCTGCTCGTCAACGGGCCGGAGCCGCGCCAGCTTTCCCGGCGTCACCTCCTCCAGAAACGCCTTGGTCAGCACCGTCTCGTACCCGTCGCAGACGGCGGAATACGTTCCCGATGCCCGGGCGGTGACGGTGGTGCCGGAGAGGGAGGCTTCCAGCGACTTGATCTGCCCCTCCACCGACTTGATCTCTGTCTGGATCTCCTCCTGCGAGGCGTAGGAGTGGTCCCGCTTGAGCACGGCGGCCTTCAGCGGGGCGATATCGCCCTCCGCGGCGGTGTAGTCGCCGCCGGTCAGCGACTGCCGCAGCGTCAGGATATCGCCGGTGATGGAGGTATCCAGCTTCAGTGCCGCGTCCGGGTTCAGGTAGGAGGTCAGGGCGAACTGAAGCTGCTGGAGCTGCAGCTCCAGCGTCTCGATCTGGCTGACGGTCTGCAAAGCGCCGTCGTTGGCGTAGACCCGGGCCAGCACCTGCCCTACGCCGACCCGCTCGCCCTCCTGCCGCACCCGGCTGAGGGTGCCGTTCTGAGCGGGCAGCACCTCCTCGTCCCGCAGCAGCCAGCCGTTGAGGGCAATGGTGTCCTCCGCCTGCCCCGCCACCACCAGCGTGGTGTTCACCGGGTCAGACAGGTAGTTGTACAGCTGCACGGCGAAGTAGACCAGCACCGCCGCCAGCACGGCGATGGGCAGTATTTTCATGAGAGGGGATGTCTTTTTCATGGTGTGTTCCTTTGCGTTCTATGTCCGTCCCGCGCGCCCGGAGGCTTACGCCTCCGGCGTCTCGTCCTCCCGCAGCTCCACCGGCCGCAGCGGCGCAATGGTGGAGATGGCGTGCTTGTAGATGACCTGCTGCTTTCCCTCGGAGTCCAGAATGACCACAAAGCAGTCAAAGCCGGCGATGACGCCCCGCAACTGAAAGCCGTTGACCAGAAAGATGGTCACGGGAATGCTCTGCTTCCGGGCGCGGGTGAGGAAGATCTCCTGAAGATTGTTTGTCTTTTGCATATCGTCTGCTCCTTTATGTCTGTGTGCGGACGATAGGCCTGTCCTCCGTCCGCCGCTCTCAGCATACGCCGGCGGCGGTGAGGAATTCTGTCGCATTTTGGAGAGCCTGCGGAAAATCAGGCTCTTTTTCCCACAGGATCCAGTGGATATCCGGGTTGCGCCGCAGCCATGTCAGCTGCCGCTTGGCGTACTGCCGGGAGCGGAGCTTGACCTCCTCCACGGCGTCGGCCACGGCGGTCATCCCGTCGGCCACCGCCAGAAACTGCTTGAAGCCGATGGCCTGCAGGGCCGTGGCGTCCCGAGGCAGACCGCTGCCCAGCAGCGCCTGTACCTCATCCAGAAGTCCCTGCTCCACCATGACGTCCACCCGTCGGTCGATGCGTTCGCGCAGATCCTGCCGGTCACGGAAGCTCAGTCCGATGTACAGGGCGTCGTAGCGGTCAGGCGTCTCCCGGCTTTTCCGGTCATGCTCGCTGATGGTCTCGCCCGTCTCCCGGTAGACCTCCAGCGCCCGGAGGATGCGCTTTTCATCCCGGAGGTGCAGCCGCGCCGCCGTCTCCGGGTCGACCGCCGCCAGCTCCGCCAGCAGCGCCGCCGCACCCTCCTGCGCCAGCCGCGCCTGCAATTCCCGGCGCACCGCGCCGCCCTGCTGTCCGGCGGCAAAGGTATTGCCCCGTATCAGCGCGTCCAGATACAGGCCGGTGCCGCCCACCAGAACAGGCAGTTTTCCCCGGCAGAGGATATCCTGTATGCACCGGTCGGCCTCCTGGGTGAACCGGGACACCGACCAGCTCTCCGCCGGGTCGGCCACGCCGATCATGTGGTGGGGAATGCCCTCCATCTCCTCGGTGGTGGGAGCGGCGGTGCCGATGGCCATGCCCCGGTAGATCTGCATGGAGTCCACGGACACCACTTCACCGTTGAAGCGCTTGGCCAGCGCCACGCCCATTTTTGTCTTGCCCGACGCGGTAGGGCCTACCACGCAGACCACCCGCTGCGCCATTGCTTCACCTCCTGTGCGTCAAGGGGTCACGCCCGCTTGAACATCTTCTCCACCTCGTATTTCCGCAGCTGCACCGCCACGGGTCTGCCGTGGGGGCAGTACCGGACGGCGCCGGACTGCACCTGCCGCACCAGCGCCGCCAGCTCGGCGGCGTCGGTGGTCATACCCGCTTTGATGGCGGATTTGCACGCCATGGTGTGCAGCAGCTCGTCCCGCGCACCGGCGGGGTCGGCCCGCTGCAAAAGCAGCTTCCGCGCCAGCTCCTCCAGCGTGGCGGCGGCGTCCTCCGCCCGTATGTAGTCGGGGATCTCCCGCACCAGCACGGCGCCGTCCCCGAAATCCTCGCACAAAAAGCCGTAGCCGGCAAGCACGTCCAGCGACTCCAGCACCGCGCTGTACTCCTCGGCGGTCAGCGTCACGGCGGCGGGGGTCAGCAGCTGCTGGGCCATAGGCGGCACGGGGTCCGCCTTCAGCGCATCGAAGCGGATGCGCTCGTGGGCGGCGTGCTTGTCGATGAGCCACACGTTCTGCTCCCCGTCCTCGCAGATGATGTAGGTCTTCAGCACCTCACCGGCGATGCGCCACGGCGTCTCACCGCTGTCCGCCGTCTCCGGCATCTCCAGCTCCTGCTGGATGGGAGCGGCCTCCGGCGCGGAAAGGCTCGTATCGTCTGCGCCTGCCGCCTCCGGCATCGCGGCGGCGGGTTCCGTCTCCGTTTCGACGGCAGCCCGCTCGCGGGCGGGGCTATCCTCCGGCGCGTCCGGCGGCGTGATGCGGTAGACCACGCCCTCCCGTCCGCTGGGGACGGTGAAGGCTTTCCCATCCTCCGGCGCGGCGTCCTGCACCTGCCACACGTCGCCCTGCGGCGCAGCGGCAGGCTGTACCGTCTCGCGGGGCGTCTGCACCGGCGGCGCGGCGGGCGCAAAACGGTTGACGGTGGGACGGTCGGCTCCGGCGGAGCCGACGGGCCTGCCGCTGACAAAGGGCAGCTTCACGCCCTGCGGGGCGGGAGTTGTCTCCCGGAACTCCCGGGCCGTCATGGTCTGGTAGAAGGGCTTTTTCTCCGCAGGCGCGGGCTGTCCCTCCCGATCCAGTGCGTCCTTGACGGTATAGTGTACCGCGTCAAACACGGTCTTGTCGGACAGGAATTTCACCACGGTCTTGGCGGGGTGGACGTTGACGTCCACCTCGTTCACCGGCAGCGTAATGTGGAGGACGCAGCCGGGGAACCGGCCCTTCAGCAGCCGGTTGCGGTAGGCCTCCTCCACGGCGGCGGCCAGAAGCTGGCTCTTGACGAACCGGCCGTTGACGAAGAACAGCTGGCGGCCGCGGGTGCCGTGACCGGCCAGCGGCTTGGTGATAAAGCCATCCACCCGCACCGCGCCGCCGCTGCCGCTCACGGGCAGCAGGCTGTTGGCAAAATCACGGCCCAGCGCCGCGTAGATGGCGGACAGCAGCTGTCCGTCGCCGGGGGTGTGCAGGATCTCCTGCCCATCCCGCAGCAGCTTGAAGGATACGTCGGGATGGCTCAGCGCCAGATGGGTCACCACGCCGGCGGCGGCAGCGCCCTCGGCGGTGTCCTTCTTCATGAACTTCATCCGGGCGGGGGTGTTGTAAAACAGGTCGCGGATGCAGACGGTGGTGCCGTCGGGACAGCCCGCCTCGGTGACAGCCTCCGGCACGCCGCCCTCCAGATGGAGCATGGCGCCGCAGTCCGCGCCGGTCTGCCGGGAGAAGATATCCACCCGGGACACGGCGGCGATGGCGGCCAGCGCCTCGCCCCGGAAGCCCAGCGTGCCGATGGCGGCCAGATCCTCCGGGCGGCGCAGCTTGCTGGTGGCGTGGCGCAGGAAGGCGGTGGGTAGCTGCTCCGGCGCGATGCCGCAGCCGTTGTCCGTGATGCGGATATAGGTCAGGCCGCCTCGCTCCAGTTCGGTGGAGATGGCGGAGGCACCGGCGTCCAGCGCGTTTTCCAGAAGCTCCTTGCACACGGAGGCGGGACGCTCCACCACCTCACCGGCGGCGATCAGATCGGCCAGATGGGGCGGGAGCTGTTGGATCTGGGGCATGGGAAAAGCCTCCTTTCAAGGGCAGTTCGGTTTCGTAAAACAGCATACCGGGGGGTGTCATCCGTTCCCCAGTCGTTTCTTCAGGTCGTACAGCAGGTTCAGCGCCTCCAGCGGGCTGAGGGAGTCCACCTGCGTCCGGCGCAGCAGCTCCGCCACCTCGCTCTCGGCCATGGCGGTCAGGGACAGCTGGTCGTCCGGCGCGGCGACGGGGGCGGGACGGCCGGACTGGCTTTCCAGCTCCTCCAGAATGGCGCGGGCGCGCTTGAGGACGCTGTCGGGCAGCCCCGCCAGCTTGGCCACCTCAATGCCGTAGCTGCGGTCGGCGCCGCCGGGGATGATCTTGCGCAGGAAGATGATGTCCTCGCCCCGGGCGCGGACCGCGATATTGTAGTTGCGGACATTGGGCAGCGTCTGCTCCAGCGCCGTCAGCTCGTGGTAGTGGGTGGCGAACAGCGTCTTGGCCTTCAGTCTTTCGGCGCAGTGCTCCAGCACCGCCCGGGCGATGGACATCCCATCGAAGGTAGAGGTGCCGCGGCCGATCTCATCCAGAATGAGCAGGCTGTTCTTGGTGGCGGTGCGGAGGATGTCGGACACCTCCGTCATCTCCACCATAAAGGTGGACTGTCCGGCGGACAGGTCGTCGCTGGCGCCGATGCGGGTGAAGATGCGGTCCACCACGCCGATGTGAGCGTCGTGGGCAGGGACAAAGCTGCCCACCTGCGCCATCAGCACGATCAGCGCCACCTGCCGCATATAGGTGGACTTACCGGCCATGTTGGGGCCGGTGATGATGCTGACCCGATCCTCCTTGGCACCCATCAGGGTGTCGTTGGGGACGAACAGGGCATCGGAGCGCATTTTCTCCACCACGGGATGCCGTCCGGCCTGAATTTCGATGATGCCGGACTCGTCCACGCAGGGGCGGCAGTAGTTGTTCTTCACCGCCACGGCGGCAAAGGAGCAAAGCGTATCCAGCTGGGCGATAAGGGACGCGGCCAGCTGCACGCGGGTGACGGACTCCGCCAGCTTGGCGCGCAGGGCGGAGAACAGCTCGTATTCCAGCGCGGCGTCCCGATCCTTGGCGGTGAGCACATCGTGCTCCAGGTCCTTCAGCTCCTGGGTGATGTAGCGCTCGCCGTTGACCAGCGTCTGCTTGCGGATATAGTGGTCGGGTACCTGCTCCTTAAAGGAGTTGGATACCTCGATGTAGTAGCCGAATACCTTGTTGTATCCGATCTTCAGGGTGCGGATGCCGGTCTTTTCCTTCTCCTCCGCCTCCATCTGCGCCAGAAAGCTCTTGCCGCCGTGGAGGATGCTCCGCAGACGGTCTACCTCCGGGTCGAAGCCGTCCCGGATCATCTCGCCCTCCCGGACGGAGAACGGCGGCTCGTCCACCAGCGTCTGGCCGATCAGGGCGGCCAGATCGTTGAGATCCTCCAGCTGCTGATCCAGCTGGTGCAGCGCACCGGAGGGGAAGGCGGCCAGCTGCGCCTTGACGGCGGGCAGCCGCTCCATGGAGGCACGCAGGGACACCAGATCCCGCCCGCCGGCAGAGCCATAGACCACCCGGCCGATGAGCCGCTCCATATCGGCGATGCCGCTGAGAGCCAGCGTCAGCTCCTCCCGGGCCACGGTATGCTCCGCCAGTGCCGCCACGGCACTGAGCCGCCGGTCAATGGCGGCCACATCCACCAGCGGCTGCTGAAGCCATGCCCGCAGGTTGCGGGCGCCCATGGCGGTCTTGGTCTTGTCCAGCACCCACAGCAGGCTGCCGCGCTTTTCCTTGCCCCGCAGCGTCTCCGTCAGCTCCAGATTGCGGCGGGCGGTGAGATCCAGCTCCATGTACTGCCCGGTGCGGTACCATGTCAGCTGGTCGAGGTGACCCAGATCGGTCTTTTGCGTCTCATAGAGATACCCCAGCAGACCGCCCAGCGCCAGAAGCGGCGTCATGTTGTCCCGGGGCAGGCGCTCCAGCGCCTCCTGCCCGAACTGGGTGCGCACCTTTTTCTCCGCGTCCTCCGGGGTGAACCGGGCGGCGGACAGCTTCTCCATGTGACAGGAAAAGCGCTCCTGCATCGTCCGGTGCAGCGTCTCATCAAAATAGGCCGCTTCGTTCATCACCGCCTCGGCGGGGGCGAACCGCCCCAGCTCGTTGAGCAGGGCGCGGACCCGGTCAGGGCCGGTGAACACCGTGGCCTGCGCCTTGCCGGTGGACACGTCGCAGGCGCACAGCCCCGCGCCGGTGTCGTCCAGATACACGCCGCACAGATAGTTGCTGCGCTCGGCGCTGAGGCAGGACTCGTCGATGACCGTGCCGGGGGTGACGACGCGGATGATATCCCGCTTTACCAGCCCCTTGGCGGCGGCGGGGTCCTCCGTCTGCTCGCAGATGGCCACCTTGTAGCCCTTGGCGATGAGACGGGCGATATAGGCGTCGGAGGCGTGGTAGGGGATGCCGCACATGGGGATCTTCTCATCGAAGGACTTGTTCTTGTCCTTGTCCCGGGTGGTCAGAGCCAGATCCAGCTCGCGGGACGCCGTGCGGGCGTCGGGGCCGAACATCTCGTAGAAGTCACCCAGACGGAAAAACAGGATGGAGTCGGGATTCTGCTCCTTGATCTCCATATACTGGCGCATCATGGGGGTCAGCTCAGCCATGCGGATACCTCCTTGGAAAAATTCAAATCAGTTGGCCGAACAGCGCCCACGTGTTGCTGTCGGTGATCTTTACGTCGCGGTAGGTGCCGATCGCGGCTCGGTCGCCCACCAGATGCACCAGCCGTCCTCCGGCGGTGCGGGCCGTCAGCGGCCAGCGGCTGTCGTCGCTCTCGCCGTCGATGAGACAGCGCAGGGTATCGCCCACATACCCGGCGTGGATCTCCTCGGAGATCTTGTTCTGGGCGTCGCAGAGACGGTCGAACCACTTTTGCTTTTCGGCGCGGGGTACGGGGTCGTCCATCTTGGCGGCGGGGGTGCCGGGACGGGGGGAGAAGATGAAGGTGAACAGGGCGTCGAAGCGCACCTCCTCCACCAGCGCCACCGTCTCCATGGCCTCGGCCTCCGTCTCGCCGGGGAAGCCGATGATCACATCGCTGGTCAGCACCAAATCGGGCATGACCTTCCGGGCGTAGGTGATGAGATCCAGATATTTGGCCCGGTCATAGGGCCGGTTCATGGCCCGCAGCACCCGGTCGCAGCCGGACTGCACCGGCAGGTGCAGCTGCTTGGCCACGTGCTTGCAGCGCGCCATGGTGTCGAACAGCTTATAGCTGGCGTCCTTGGGCTGGGAGGACATGAAGCGGAGGAGATAGTCTCCCTCAATCTTGTCCAGCTCGCTTAAAAGGTCGGCAAAGTCCCACGGCGTATCCAGATCCTTGCCGTAGGAGTTGACGTTCTGCCCCAGCAGGGTGATCTCCTTGTACCCCTCGGCGGCCAGCTGGCGCACCTCCTCGAGGATGCGTTCCGGCTCACGGCTGCGCTCCCGGCCCCGCACATAGGGGACGATGCAGTAGGAGCAGAAGTTGTTGCAGCCGTACATGATGGACACCCACGCCCGGGTGCGGCCCTCCCGCACCACCGGCATACCCTCGGCAATGGAGCCGTGCTCGTCCTCCACGGAGAACACGCGGCCGCGGCGGGTATAGACCTGATATAAAAGCTCCGGGAACTTCCACAGCGCCTGGGGGCCGAATACCAGATCCACATGGCGGTAGGACTGGCGTACCTTCTCCGCCACCTCCGGGCGCTGGGCCATGCAGCCGCACAGGCAGATGATCTGCTCCGGGTTGGCCTTTTTCGTATGGGTCAGCGCGCCCAGCGTGCCGTAGACCCGCTTTTCCGCGTGGTCGCGGATGGCGCAGGTGTTCAGCACCACGATGTCCGCCTCCTCCGGGGCGGTGACGAAGGTGCAGCCCATGGCCTCCAGCATACCCATGATATGCTGGCTGTCGGCTACGTTCTGCTGGCAGCCGAAGGTGTCCACCAGTGCGCGGACGCTCTTCCCGCGCTGGGCGTGCAGCTCCCGTATTTTCTGTTCAAAATCCCGCTGCCGGAGCGTCTGCTCCTCCGGGATCAATACCTGTTTTCTATCCAAGTCGGGCCTCCCTGCCCCGTGTCGATGCGGGGCGATATTTGAATACTCTATTATACCACGCGGCGCCGTGCAATACAAGAAAGTTGCGGAATAAAAGTTGCAAACGGCGGGCAAATGGGATATGATGGGGGAGAATCCAAAACAGGGAGGATGCCCTATGTGGTATATTGTGGCGCTGGCGGCCTGCGTGGCGGGCGACCAGCTTTTGAAGTGGTGGGTGGTGTCCCATCTGGAGGTGGGGCAGTCCGCGCCGCTGCTGCCCGGCGTGATGCAGCTGACGCGGCTGCACAATACCGGCGCGGCGTGGAGCAGCTTTTCCGGCAAGACCGGGCTGCTGGCCATCGTCACCATCGTGCTGATGCTGGCGGTGGCGTGGCTGCTGGTGAAAAGGATCGTCCGCCATCCGCTGGGCGTAACGGCGGGGGTGCTCATTCTGGGCGGCGGTATCGGCAACGTCATCGACCGGGTGTGCCGGGGGTATGTGGTGGATATGTTCGACCTGCTGTTTATCGACTACCCCATTTTCAATCTGGCGGACTGCTTTGTGGTCATCGGCGTGGTGCTGGGCGCCGTGTACTACCTGTGGTTCTACGACAAGTACGACAAGAAGGAGCCGAAGGATGACGCTGCATCTGAAAGCTGAGACGGAGGACGCCGGGACGCGGCTGGACGCCTTTGTGGCCTCCCGCGCCAACGGCCTGACCCGCTCGCAGGCGGCGCGGTACATCGAGGAGGGGCGGGTATCCGTGGACGGCAAGCCCGCCGCCAAGAGCTGCCGCATCACCGGCGGCGAGGCGGTGACGGTGGACGTGCCGGAGGTGCGGGACACGGCGCTGACGGCGCAGGATATCCCGCTGGACGTGGTGTACGAAGACGCGGACGTCATCGTGGTCAACAAACCGGCGGGGCTGGTGGTGCATCCCGCGCCGGGACACCCGGACGGCACGCTGGTCAACGCCTTGCTTCACCACTGCGGGCCGTCGCTGTCGGGCATCGGCGGGGAGAAGCGTCCCGGCATCGTTCACCGCATCGACCGGGACACCAGCGGTCTCATCATCGCCGCCAAGAACGACGCCGCCCATCTGGGGCTCAGCGCCCAGCTCAGCGACCACACACTGGCGCGGACGTATGAGTGTCTGGTGGTGGGCAACCTGAAGGAGGACAGCGGCACGGTGGACGCACCCATCGGACGGCACCCGTCGGATCGGAAGAAGATGGCGGTGGTCGCCGGGGGACGGCCTGCCGTGACCCACTGGGAGGTCATCGCCCGGTATCCGGGGGTGACCCATGTGCGGTGCCGTCTGGAGACGGGACGCACCCATCAGATCCGGGTACACATGGCCTATATCGGCCACCCCATTCTGGGGGACACGGTGTACGGCGCGAAGAAGCCGGTGCCGGGCCTGACGGGGCAGTGTCTCCACGCGGTAGGGCTGCGGTTCATCCATCCCCGTACCGGCGAGATGGTGGAGCTGCACTGTCCGCTGCCGGAGGAGTTTCTGGCGCAGCTGCGGAAGCTGGAAAATAAGGCATAAGGCGTAAAAAGAGAGGACACGCGATGCGTGTCCTCTCTTTTCTAATATGCTTATTCGATGACGGGGAGATTCTTGACCACGGCGGCGCAGCGGGGGCACAGGTCGGGGTGACCGGCGTCGCTGCCCACGGTGGGCAGCACCTTCCAGCAGCGCAGGCACTTGGCGCCGTTGGCGGGACGGACGGCCACGGTCAGCTCCGCACCCACCTCCACGCGAACCTGCGAGACGATGAGCAGGTCTGCCAGATCGGCGGCGTCCATATCGGTCAGGAAGGCGTCCTCGGCGGTGACGGTCAGATCCACCTCGGCCTCCAAACTCTTGCCGATGGTCTTGTCGGCGCGAGCCTGCTCCAGTGCGCCGTTGACGGCGGTACGGAGGGCGGCGAGGCGCGCCCACTTGCCCATCTCCTCCTCGCTGAGGGCGTAGGCGGCGTAGGGCTGCACCATCTGGTTGAGCAGGACGTTGCGCGCGTCGTCACCGGCGCGGTGGGGCATGGCCAGCCACACCTCGTCGCAGGTGAAGGCCAGGATGGGGGCGAACAGGCGGGTCATGGCGTCCAGGATCATCCAGACGGCGGACTGGGCGCTGCGGCGCTCCAGACTGTTTTCCTCGCCGCAGTACAGGCGATCCTTGATGATGTCGAAGTAGAAGGAGCTGAGGTCCACCACGCAGAAGTCGTTGACCATGTGGGACACCACATGGAACTCGTAGTTGTCGTAGGCGGCGAACACCTTCTCGATCAGGGCGTTCAGGCGGGTGACGGCCCACTTATCCAGCGGCAGCATCTCGTCGGGCTGCACCAGATGGTCGGCGTCGAAGCCCACCAGATTGTCCAGACAGAACTTGCAGGTATTGCGGAACTTCAGATAGTTCTGGCTCAGCTGCTTGAATATCTCGTCAGAGCAGCGCACATCCACGTGGTAGTCGGCGGAGCCTGCCCACAGACGCAGCAGGTCGGCGCCGTACTTGTCGAAGATCTCGGCGGGGTCCATGCCGTTGCCCAGAGACTTGTGCATGGCCTTGCCCTCGCCGTCCACCGTCCAGCCGTGGGTGACGCACTCCTTGAACGGAGCGCCGCGGCCCAGCGCGCCTACGGCTACCAGCAGGGAGGACTGGAACCAGCCGCGGTACTGGTCAAGACCCTCGATATACATGGTGGCGGGCCAGAAGTGCTGGTCGCGCTCCATGGCGGCAAAGTGGGTGGAGCCGGAGTCGAACCAGCCGTCCAGCGTGTCGGTCTCCTTCTCGAAGCCGGCGGCCTTGCCGCAGTGGGGGCAGGTGAAGCCCTTGGGCAGGATGTCGGCGGCGTCCATATCGAACCATGCGTTGGAGCCCTTCTCCTCGAACAGGCTGGCCACGGCCTCGATGCTCTCCTCGGTGCAGATGGGCTTGCCGCAGTCCTTGCAGTAGAACACGGGGATGGGCAGACCCCAGCGGCGCTGGCGGCTGATGCACCAGTCGGTACGCTCCAGGATCATGGAGCGCATACGGTCCTTGCCCCATGCGGGTACCCAGCGCACGTCCTCGCAGGCGGCGATGGCGTCGTCCTTAAAGGAGTCCACGGAGCAGAACCACTGGGGGGTGGCGCGGAAGATGATGGGATTCTTGCAGCGCCAGCAGTGGGGATAGCTGTGGACGATGTCCTCGCTGGCGAACAGGGAGCCGTTGTCCTTCATATCCTGCAAAATGACGGGGTTGGACGCATCGGTGGTCATGCCCTCGTACTTGCCGGCGTAGGCGGTGTGCTTGCCCTGATCGTCCACCGGCACCACCATGTCCATGCCGTAGCGGCGGCAGGTCTCATAGTCGTCGGCGCCGAAGCCGGGCGCGGTGTGGACGCAGCCGGTACCGGAATCCATGGTGACGTAGTCCGCCAGCACCAGGCGGGAGGTCTTGGGCAGGAAGGGGTGGTCCGCCAGCATATTCTCAAAGAAGCTGCCGGGGTGGGTCTCCACGATCTCATAGCTGTCGAAGCCGCCGATCTTCATGACCTTCTCGGTCAGCGCCTCGGCCATGACGTACAGCTCGCCGTTGGGGGCCTTCACCACGGCGTAGCTCTCGTCGGGATGCAGGGCGATGGCCAGGTTGCCGGGCAGCGTCCAGATGGTGGTGGTCCAGATCACGAAGGACAGCTTGCTGTGATCCAGATGGGACAGCTTGCCCAGATCGTCGTGGATGGGGAACTTGACATAGACGGTGGTGCAGGGATCGTCCTTGTACTCGATCTCCGCCTCGGCCAGCGCCGTCTCGTCGTGGGGGCACCAGTACACGGGCTTGAGACCCTTGTAGATGTGGCCGTTCTGGTACATCTTGCCGAAGACCCGAACCTCCTGCGCCTCAAAGCCGGGATCCATGGTCTTGTAGGGATGCTCCCAGTCGGCTACCACACCCATGCGCTTGAAGCCCTCGCGCTGGACGTCGATATAGTGGTCGGCGAACTCATGGCAGGCGGTGCGGAAGTCCGCCACGCTCATGGCCTTGTGGTTCAGCTTGTTCTGCTTGATGATGGCGGACTCGATGGGCATACCGTGGTTGTCCCAGCCGGGGATATAGGGGGTATAGTAGCCCCGCATGGCGTACATACGGGTGATAAAGTCCTTCAGGGACTTGTTCAGGGCGTGACCCATGTGCAGCGCGCCGTTGGAGAACGGAGGGCCGTCGTGCAGAGAGAACAGGGGCTTGCCCTCGTTCTTCTTCAGCAGCTCGTTGTAGAGGTCGATCTCCTCCCAGTGCTTGAGCATATCCGGCTCGCGCTTGGGCAGGCCCGCCCGCATGGGAAAGCCGCTCTTGGGCATATTCAGTGTCTTTTTGTACTCCATGTTGCGTCTCCTTTTATCTGATTTTTTGAATGACAAAATAAAAAGCGCCTTTGCCTCCTAAGAGACAAAGGCGCGTAAAAGCATCCTCTGCGGTACCACTCTCGTTGTCACAGCTGTGACCACTCATCCCCACCAACCGTGGGTACGGGAAGATAACGGCCCGCCGCCGTCCGCGCTTACCGGCTGAAAAGCCATCAGGCGGATGCTCAGGAGTGATACCCCAGACCGGCTGCCCGTCCGCCTTTCACCAAACGGCGGCTCTCTTTGCGCGGCAGGGAGGCGGGGCGCGTCTCCATCATCGCAGTTATACAGTGTATCCTTGAGATAACGCTACTATACTCACAAAAACTGCCCTTGTCAATGGCAATTTTGCTGAAAAACCCGCTTTTTTACAGGATACCGGCCAGTATGAGCAGTCCCACCGCGCCCATGACCGTGTAGAGCACGCCGCAGATGGTCAGCAGCACGGTAATGGCCTTGTAGAGGGTGCTGTCCTTTTTGGTGTGCTTGAAGCGGCGGATGTAGAACAGGGACAGGCACGCCAGACCCAGCAGCAGAGAGGACAGGCTGTTGAGCAGGACGCTGTCCTTGTAGACCGCCAGACGCAGCACCAGCACCACCAGCAGGGCGCCGAACACCACGCCCAGCCAGATCTTCAGCCATGTGGGGAGTTGTACCCGCTCCTGCTGGGCGGCCTTGTCCATGATCTTCTGTGCCATGTAGTTGCCGGCGGTATAGCCGCCGTAGTTGCTGTTTTTCTTCTTGTGATGCACGTTTTTGTTGGGGTTGCCCTTCGCCTTGCGGATGGCCTCCTCCTGATTGGCATAGTGGTTCACATTTACTTGGGCTTTGTTCTTAGCCATGGGTCATTCTCCTTCTGTCATTTGATCGGTGAGATAGCGGCGCAGCAGGTCGAGGGCGTGGTGGGCGGACAGGGTGCGGATGCGCTCCCGGTCGCCGCCCAGCGCCAGCTGCCGGACAAAGACGCCCTCCGGTGCGGACAGGGCGACAAACACGGTGCCAACCGGGTTGCCCCGGTCGTCGCCGTCCGGCCCGGCCAGCCCGGTGACGGACAGGGCCAGATCCGAGCCGGTGAGGACGCGGACGCCCATGGCCATGGCGCGGGCCACGGGAGCGGACACGGCGCCGTAGGATTCCAGCAGGGAGGCCGGTACCCCCAGCACATGGTTCTTTACTCCGTTGGTATAGCTGACCACGCCGCCCAGAAACACCTGCGACGCGCCGGGGACGTCCGTCAGGCGCTTGGCGATGAGACCGCCGGTACAGCTCTCGGCGGCGGAGAGGGTCAGATGCCTGTCCCGGCAGAGGCGGAATACCGCCTCCTCCAGCCCGGAAACATCTTCGCCGTAGAGATAGCCGCCCAGCCGCCGCCGTACCTCCGCCAGCACCGGCGCCATCCGGGTCTCGCAGGCCGCTTCATCATCGGCGCGGGCCGACAGGTGCAGCGACACCTCGCCGGGCAGGGCGAAGGGCGACAGGGTCAGATCCGCCTCCTGCCGGAGAAGGTCGCTTAAAAGCTCCTGCACCTGCGGCTCCGTCAGGCCGAAGATCCGCAGGTCGTGGGCGCGGATCACCTGCCCGTGGCGCTGCTCCAGATAGGGCAGCAGACAGTGCTCCGCCAGATACCGGCACTCAGAGGGAACGCCGGGCAGCAGCACGGCGGTGACGCCGCCGGCGGTAAAGGCGCAGCCGGGGGCGGTACCCACCGGGTTGCGGAACACGGTGCAGCCCGCCGGCAGATAGGCCTGCTGCAAATTGCAGGCGGGCATCTCCCGGTGGAACACGGTGTCGAAGTAGCGGCGGATGTCCGCCTCCGCCTCCGGGTGGTAGACCAGCGGCGTGCCCAGCGCGGCGCACACCGCCGTTTTCGTCATATCGTCGTAGGTGGGGCCGAGGCCGCCGGTGAACACCAGCAGCTCCGCCCGCCGCGCAGCGGCGGTGACGGCGGCCTCCAGTCGGTTCTCGTCGTCGCCCACGGCGGTGTGATACAGCACGTCCACACCGGCGGCGGTCAGCAGCTCCGACAGGAACCGGGCGTTGGTATTGGTGATGCCGCCGGTCAGCAGCTCACTGCCGACGGCGATGATCTCCGCAGTACGGGGCATGGAAAACGCCTCCTTAGAATGTGGGCTTGACGCGGATCATCTCCCGGTTGGCCATGGCCCGCTGGCACAGACCCTCCACGTCCAGCGCGCTCTCATACTCCCGGGTCTCCTCCACGCTGGGCTTGGTCTTGGGGTGGCGGGGGGTGAACACGGTGCAGCAGTCCTCGTAGGGCAGGATGGAGGTGTCGAAGGTGCCGATCTTCCGGGCGATCTTCACGATCTCCTCCTTGTCAAGGCCGATGAGGGGGCGCAGCACCGGCATAGTGGTGACGTCCTCGCTGACGGCCAGCGCCTGCATGGTCTGGCTGGCCACCTGTCCCAGATTCTCACCGGTGACGAGGGCGCGGCAGCGCAGCTCCTGCGCCAGCATATCGGCAAGGCGCATCATGAAGCGGCGCATGATGAGGGTGAAGTGATCCTCCGGGCATTTGCGGCGGATCTCCTCCTGAATTTCGGTGAAGGGGATGATGAACACCGCCAGACGGCCGCACCACGGCGTCAGCTCCTGCGCCAGCTTCAGCACCTTCTCCCGGGCCAGCTCGCTGGTGTAGGGAGGGGAGGCGAAGTGGATCATCTCCAGCTGGACGCCGCGCTTGGCGATCATGTAGCTGGACACGGGGCTGTCGATGCCGCCGGACAGCAGGCTTACCGCGTGGCCGCCCATCCCCAGCGGCAGTCCGCCGGCAGCGGCCTCCGCCGGGCCGTGAACGTAGGCGGCGTCCTCCCGCACCTCCACATACACCGTCAGCTCCGGATGGTGGACGTCCACCGTCAGGTGGGGGAAGGCGTCGTGCAGCGCGCCGCCCACCCACTGGCTCAGCTGGATGCTGCCCATGGGGAAGGTCTTGTCGGCGCGCTTGCTCTCCACCTTGAAGCTTTTGGCGGCGGTGAGGGCGTCGGCCAGATAGGTCTTGGCGGTGTCGAAGATGGCCTCCTTGGACTTCTCGCAGGGCAGGGCGCGGGTGATGGCGATGATGCCGAACACCTGTTTGCAGGCGGCGTAGGCCCCGGCGATGTCACAGGCGTCCTCCACCGGCTCCACATAGATGGTGGACTGGCGGGAGTAGATCTTGAATTTGCCGAACGGCTGGGTGCGGCGGCGGATGTTGCTCATCAGCTTCATCTCAAAGCTGCGGCGGTTCAGCCCCTTCAGGACTACCTCGCCCAGCTTGCACAGGATGATCTCGTGCATGGTATGGTTTCTCCTTGTCGTTTTACTTGTCGTTTATTTTACCGCGCTCCAGGCGCACAGCGCCAGCATGGCCGCCAGCACGATGCTCACCGGCAGGCGGAAGCGGCGGTAGAGGCGCTGTATGGCCGCGCCGCAGCCGAACCACAGCAGGCTCGCCAGCGCGCAGAAAAGGGTGAAGGCCAGTGCCGCCAGCAGCATGGCGCCGACGGCGGTGGTAAAGGGGATGACGTACACGGAAAAAATGCTCAGCGCCGCCACCCAGCTTTTCACGTTCAGGACCTGCAGCAGGATGCCGCTCTGAAAGCTGCCCTCGCCGGAGCGCTGGTCGTCCCCGGCGGGCTTCAGTCCGCTGCGCACCATGCCGAAGGCCAGATAGAGCATATACAGGGCGCCCAGCCACTTGAGATATGGCACCAGCGCCGGGATCTTTTCCGCCAGCAGCACATTCAGAAAGCCGCACAGGGCGCACTTGACGAAAAGCCCGGCCATGCTCCCGGCGAAGAACCGCCAGAAGCGGGAACCGCCCGAGGCGCCCAGATACAGGCTCATCAGGTTGTTGGGGCCGGGTGTCACGGCCATAATGGCGCAGTAGACCAGAAAGGCGGGGATGTTCATAGACTGCTCCTCATTTCAGGATACCGCTGCTGCGGAACTGGATGGCCTCCGCCAGATGGGACGCCTCGATGCGTTCGCTGCCCTCCAGATCGGCGATGGTGCGGGCCATACGCAGGATCCGGTCGTGGCTGCGGCCGGTAAGACCCAGCCGGTCAAAGGCGCCCTGCATCAGCCGTTCACCGGCGTCGTCCAGCTGGCAGTACCGTCCGATCATGGCGGGGGTCATGTAGGCGTTGCAGGACACCTCCGTACCGGCGAAGCGCTGCTTCTGTACCTCCCGGGCGGCGTTGACCCGCTGCCGGATAACGGCGGAGGACTCCGGCGTATCCTTGCGGCGCATGGCCTCGTACTCCACGGAGGGTACCTCAATGTACATATCGATGCGGTCCAGCAGGGGGCCGGAGATGCGGCGCATATACTGCTCCACTTGACTTTCCGAGCAGGTGCAGCGGCCGGAGGGATGGCCGTACCAGCCGCATTTGCAGGGGTTCATGGCGCACACCAGCATAAAGCGGCTGGGCAGCGTCAGCGTCCCGGCGGCGCGGGTGATGGTGACGAAGCCGTCCTCCAGCGGCTGGCGCAGCGTCTCCAGCGCCGACTTGTCGAACTCCGGCAGCTCGTCCAGAAACAGCACGCCGTTGTGGGCCAGCGAGATCTCGCCGGGCCGCGGCGTGCCGCCGCCTCCCGCCAGCGACACGGTGGAGGCCGTGTGGTGGGGGCTGCGGAAGGGCCGCACATCCACCAGCGGGTGGGCGGCGTCGGTCATACCGGCTACGGAGTAGATCTCCGTGGTCTGGAGGGATTCTGTGCGGGTCATATCGGGCAGAATGGAGGGGATGCGCCGGGCCAGCATGGACTTGCCCGCGCCGGGAGAGCCGATGAGCAGCACGTTGTGGCCGCCGGCGGCGGCGATCTCCAGCCCCCGCTTCACATTCTCCTGTCCCATCACGTCGGCAAAGTCCGGCAGGGGACGGGCGGCGGGCTCCGGCTGCCAGCGGGCGGCGGGAGTCATGGGCGTTTCGCCCCTCAGGTGGGCGATGAGCTGGGACACATCCTCCACGCCGTAGACGGTGAGGCCGTCGGCCAGCGTGGCCTCGGCGGCGTTCTGCGCCGGGACGTACAGGGTCTTGATGCCCAACCGGGCGGCGCACAGCGCCATGGGCAGCACGCCGGTGACAGGGCGCAGCGCCCCGGTGAGGCTCAGCTCACCCAGAAAGGCGGCGTCCTCCGGCAGGGGCTTCAGCTCCTCAGCCGCCGCCAGAATGCCCAGCAGGATGGGCAGGTCGTACAGCGTACCCTCCTTGCGGACACGGGCGGGGGCCAGATTCACGGTGATCCGGCTGACGGGGAACTTGGCGCCGCAGTTTTTTACGGCGGCACGGACGCGCTCCCGCGATTCCTTGACGGCGGCATCCGGCAGACCCACCACATCAAAGGCGGGCAGCCCGCCGGAGAGAAAACACTCCACCGACACCTCGTAGCCGCGGATGCCGGTGAGTCCCAGAGAACGCACGGTGACCACCATGGGCCGTCATCTCCCTTCCAATATGTCGTTCGCCCCTCATCTTACCATAAAAAACGGTGAGTGAACAGCGCTTTTTTCAAAAAAGCGGCGGGCGTTTTGCGCGGAACGACACTTTCGGGCGGGTATGAGATGAGAAAATTTGTGCATGGCGCTAAAAAAGTTTCACAGTAGTAGAAATCACAAAAATCAGGTTTACAGGGCAAAATGTTTGTGTTACTATCAACAATACAGACGGGGAGACATCTTTAAGGGATGTTTTCGCATGAACTTCCTTTCCGGCCGCCAGCGGAGGGCGGGGAGGGAGTGCTTTTGCCTGTGTACAGCACGGGCAAAGGCGGAATTTTGAAAAGACTATTTATTTAAGGAGGCACGTTATGGTAAGAAAAATGAAATCCATGGATGGCAATAACGCCGCAGCGCATGTTTCCTATGCGTTTTCCGAGGTAGCTGCCATCTACCCCATCACGCCGTCCAGCCCCATGGCCGACTTTGTTGACCAGTGGAGCGCCAACGGCCTGAAGAACATCTTCGGCACCAAGGTCAAGGTGGTCGAGATGCAGTCCGAGGCCGGTGCGGCCGGCGCCGTTCACGGCTCTCTGGGTGCAGGTGCGCTGACCACCACCTACACCGCGTCTCAGGGTCTGCTGCTGATGATCCCCAATATGTATAAGATCGCAGCAGAGCAGCTGCCCTGCGTGTTCCACGTCTCCGCCCGTACCGTGTCCACCCACGCCCTGAACATCTTCGGTGACCACTCCGACGTTATGGCGTGCCGCCAGACCGGCTTTGCCATGCTGTGCGAGGGCAACGTGCAGGAGGTCATGGACCTGAGCCCCGTGGCACATCTGGCCGCCCTGTCCGGCAAGGTTCCCTTCATCAACTTCTTCGACGGCTTCCGCACCAGCCATGAGATCCAGAAGATCGCCGTGTGGGACTACGAGGATCTGAAGGATATGTGCGACATGGACGCCGTGGCTGAGTTCCGCCGCCATGCCCTGAACCCCGAGCATCCCCATATGCGCGGCTCCCACGAGAACGGCGACATCTTCTTCCAGCACCGCGAGGCCTGCAACAAGTACTACACCGAGCTGCCCGCCGTGGTGGAGAAGTACATGGACAAGGTCAACGCCAAGCTGGGTACCGACTATAAGCTGTTCAACTACTATGGCGCACCCGACGCTGACCGCGTCATCGTGGCCATGGGCTCCATCTGCGACGTGGCCGAGGAGGTCATCGACTACCTGAACGCCCACGGCGAGAAGGTGGGTCTGGTGAAGGTTCGCCTGTTCCGCCCCTTCGCTCCCGAGAAGCTGATCGAGGCCATTCCCGCCACCGCCAAGAAGATTGCCGTTCTGGACCGCACCAAGGAGCCCGGCTCCCAGGGCGAGCCTCTGTATCAGGACGTTGTCACCGCACTGGCCAACGCCGGCATGAACGACGTGCAGGTCATCGGCGGCCGCTACGGTCTGGGCAGCAAGGATACGCCTCCCGCCTCCGTGTTCGCCGTGTACAGCGAGCTGAAGAAGGCTGAGATGAAGCGTCAGTTCACCATCGGCATCGTGGACGATGTGACCAACATCTCCCTGCCCGAGGATGAGAACGCCCCCAACACCGCCGCAGAGGGCACCATCGAGTGCAAGTTCTGGGGTCTGGGCGGCGACGGCACCGTGGGCGCCAACAAGAACTCCATCAAGATCATCGGCGACCACACCGACAAGTACGTGCAGGCGTACTTCCAGTACGACTCCAAGAAGACCGGCGGCGTCACCATCAGCCACCTGCGCTTCGGCGACAAGCCCATCCGCTCCCCGTACTATATCAACAAGGCGGACTTCGTGGCCTGCCACAACCCCAGCTATGTGACCAAGGGCTTCAAGATGGTGCAGGACGTCAAGCCCGGCGGCGTGTATATGATCAACTGCCAGTGGGACTTCGATGAGCTGAACCACCACATGGACGCTGCCTCCAAGCGCTATATCGCCCGCAACAACATCCAGCTCTATACCATCGACGCCATTGATCTGGCCATCGAGATCGGTATGGGCAAGCGCAACAACACCATCCTCCAGTCCGCGTTCTTCTCTCTGGCCAAGGTCATGCCCGAGGAGGAGGCCATCGCCTACATGAAGGAGAAGGCCAAGGCCTCCTACCTGAAGAAGGGTCAGGACGTGGTGGATATGAACTACAAGGCCATCGATCTGGGCGCCACCGCCTACAAGAAGATCGACGTGCCCGCCGACTGGGCCGACGCCGTGGATACCAAGGAGCCCAAGCAGCTCAAGGGCAAGCCCGAGCTGGTGAAGATGGTCAAGGATATTCTGGAGCCCGTGGGCAAGATGGACGGCGACAGCCTGCCCGTCTCCGCCTTCGTGAACCATGTGGACGGCCAGTTCGAGCTGGGCGCCGCCGCCTATGAGAAGCGCGGCGTGGCCGTGTCCGTTCCCACCTGGGACGCTGAGAAGTGCATCCAGTGCAACCAGTGCGCCTACGTCTGCCCCCACGCCACCATCCGTCCCTTCGCGCTGACCGCCGACGAGGCCGCCAAGGCTCCCGAGGCCGCCAAGATCGTGGACGTGAAGGCCGGCAAGGGCAAGGGCGAGTACAAGTTCACCATGGCCGTCAGTCCTCTGGACTGCATGGGCTGCGGCGTCTGCATCGGCGCCTGCCCCGTCAACGCGCTGACCATGGTGGCACAGGAGGGCGAGCTTGCCCAGCAGGATGTGTTCGACTACTGCGTGGCCGAGGTCGCCGAGAAGAAGGATATGCAGGACAACACCGTCAAGGGCAGTCAGTTCAAGCAGCCCATGCTGGAGTTCTCCGGCTCCTGCGCCGGCTGCGCCGAGACCAGCTATGCCCGTCTCGTCACCCAGCTGTTCGGCGATCATATGTATGTCTCCAACGCCACCGGCTGCTCCTCCATCTGGGGCGGTCCCGCGGCTACCTCTCCCTACTGCACCAACAAGGAGGGCCACGGCCCCGCATGGTGCAACTCCCTGTTCGAGGATAACGCCGAGCACGGTCTGGGTATGTTCACCGGCCAGAACAAGATCCGCGAGGATCTGGCTGACAAGACCCGCCAGCTCATCGCTGTGGAGTGGGCCCGTCCTGAGCTGAAGGCCGCTGCACAGGCATGGCTGGACACCATGGACGATGGCACCGCCAACGCCGAGCCCACCAAGGCCTACGTCAAGGCACTGGAGGAGAGCATCTGCACCGTGGAGGAGCTGGCTGCCGTGCCGCAGTTCGCGGAGCACGCCGCTGAGCTGAAGACTAAGGGCGCTCTGCTGTGCGACTGCGAGGCCTGCACGCTGGCTGCCGACATCCTCAGCAAGAAGGAATACCTGGCCAAGAAGTCCATGTGGATCTTCGGCGGCGACGGCTGGGCCTACGATATCGGCTACGGCGGACTGGATCACGTCATCGCCTCCAAGCAGGACGTGAACATCTTCGTGTTCGATACCGAGGTGTACTCCAACACCGGCGGTCAGGCCTCCAAGGCTTCCAACATCGGTCAGGTGGCACAGTTCGCCGCT